>Ga0316224_1001315_pt1 | contig 27973 bp, 30 predicted proteins | sample TBH18013metaG_FD_206254 | JGI IMG/M metagenome (GOLD analysis project Ga0316224, IMG submission 206254) | Freshwater microbial communities from Trout Bog Lake, Wisconsin, USA - TBH18013 | ecosystem: Environmental > Aquatic > Freshwater > Lake > Hypolimnion/Profundal zone | place: USA: Wisconsin... | reverse complement strand
GCACCCTGTAAAAGTAATTGAAAAAGTGCTCTTTGCAACCCGTAATTTGCCAAAAAATTCATAAAACATCAACTTAATCAAAGGAGTAGCGTTTATGTCGAAAACTTCATGTATCCCGCATAATGATGCCGGCAAAGGGAAACTGCTAGAGCGCGTCGCCAAGACCCTGCCCAAGTATCAGATCCTCTTTGAAATCAGCAATGAAGACATGGGGACGCTGCAAGGTGACGCGCTCAGCTTTCCTTTTGCAAATGACCTGCAGAATCTGGCGCAAAGCTTCGCGCATAACTGTACGGCCTTCAGGAATCAGTTGAGGGATGGCGGCAGCGGCGATGTCAACTGGCCTGTTGCACCAAATTTCAGCGCAAACCAGCCTCCAGTTAGCGCGCCCGGTGTGATTCAACGACTCTCCACCCTGATCGCCCGCATCAAGGCACATAAGAATTACACGACAGCGATTGGTCAGGATTTACAGATTATCGGTACGGAAATTATACTTGATCCCTCCAGCTGGAAACCTGTTGTAACGGTTCAGTATGAGGCCGGTCAACTTATTGTCGGCTGGAAAAAAGGTCAGGCCAGTGCGATTGAAATCTGGGCAGACAGAGGCGACGGCAACGGTTTTGTATTTTTTACCATCAACACGGAACCCGATACCCTCGACAACACGCCGCTCCCTGCGGCGGGCTCAGGTGTTACCTGGCAATACAAGGCGATATACCGTCTGCATGACAAACGGGTGGGGCAATGGAGCGATGTGGTCAGCATCAAGGCCGTCAGCTAAGCATCTGCGATGGCGGCGCATGAGGGGCGATGGCGTTTTAATTCGATCCCGCTGTTTGAAAGACCGTGCGGCGTATATTTGTTTGACGCGCCGCACGGATAATGTTTCACGTGGTCAGTCAGGCGATGCAAATAGATGAGGGAGTGTTGGCGTTGTGCGAACACTTCGAGCCGGCGCATATATTACATTCAGCGCGGATGCTCGCGACAGATGGCCGTTTCAAGTACAGAAAATTTTCCGTCAGAACTAATTGCCCGTGGGCGTCAGACTTCTTGTCAGTACAACAGCCTGCTGCTGGATATTGACTTTAAACCGGTCAGTTATGTTGCCCCAAATCAGCAAATCCACAGTGAACGGCAATGTGCTTTCTTTCAGTGCGTCATCCAGGTCGAGCACCTGCTGTTTTTGTTCCGCATTGGAAAAAAGAACCAGGTTGAAGTCTGAAGTTTCGTGTGCGCTTCCCCTCACTCGTGAACCAAAGGCCCAGACAGTCACACCGGGTAAAAATTGCTGCAACAAATGCAACAACAAACTTTTCTGATCGGGAGGTATATCTAATATCGGCTTCACGTCAATGTTCCCTGTCAATGTTTCATATAAGGCAATGGCATCATAGTCGCAATCAGCATTGTCCCGGCCTTGTCACCGCTTATCCCGTTCAGATAAATCATTTAAATCTATCGTAATCAAACATGGCTAGTTCCGCACTGGATTCAGCAGGGGAAACACCCCGGGCAATATATTAGGTCAGTAGGGAATCGTGCTTTAACGGCGCAATCTGAAACTGATGGTAGCACAATAAAATCAGGCTTGTGCATTGTTTCCCGCAAGCAGAAGGCGGCCGTCATTTGCTGCGCGACAATACCCGTGGCCGGATTCCCCTTTTGATGTCAATAAATCCCGTTTTTTACTTCTTGTTCGTGATCATCTCGTGCATGACCGGTGCCAGAATGACTTCCATGGCATGGCTCATCTTGCCGCCGGGTACGACCAGTGTGTTGGCGCGCGACATGAAGGAGCCCGGAATCATTGCCAGCATGTACGGGAAATCCACGTGTTTGGGTTTGCGGAAACGAACCACCACGAAACTTTCATCCGGTGTGGGAATGTCGCGTGCGATGAAGGGATTGGACGTGTCCACGGTTGCTACGCGCTGAAAATTGATGTCGGTATAGGTGAACTGCGGCGTAATGAACTTGATATAGTCCGGCATGCGACGCATGATGGTATCAACCGTCGCTTCCGCCGAATAGCCGCGTTCGGCCTGATCGCGGTGAATCTTCTGTATCCATTCCAGATTGACAACAGGGACCACGCCGATCGCCAGATCGACATATTTGCTGACATCAATGTTTTGTGCGGCATCTTTTACCAGACCATGCAGGCCTTCGTAGAACAATAAGTCAGAATCAGCTTCAATATCTTCCCAAGGCGTAAAGACGCCGGGGATCAGGTTGTTCAGGCCGAAATGTTTATTTTGTTGTGCCGCTTCAATTTCGCTGTGGACATAGTAACGGCGCTTGCAAGTGCCGGTTTCGCCATAGGTCTTAAACATGGCTTCGATTTTGTCGAAATGATTCGCCTCCGGGCCAAAATGGCTGAAGGTATTGTGGCCTTCAGCCGCCGCCTTCGCCGCCTGTGCACGAAAGGTCATGCGATCCAGGCTATGCAGGCTGTCACCTTCAATTATTGCAGGGGAGATTTTCTCGCGCCGGAAAATATTGTCAAAAGCACGTTTAACCGTAGTGGTGCCCGCGCCGGAAGAACCGGTAACTGCAATAACAGGATGCTTATTTGACATAATGACCTTTCCGGACGTAATGAATAGATATTTGCAGAGTAAGTTTATAACAAACTTTCATTCGCCACTACCGGAACAGGCCGCTTCGGGCAATTAATAGCCGCATATTTTTTATCAGTTTGATTGATAGCGCATCTTTTTCCGCTGATCTGCGGGTAAATGCACTAACGGACATGAAAAAATATCATCCCTTAATAACGAAATCGGCCATGCCCGTTCCCCTCTTTTCAACTTTCCCCCACCTGCGGGGGAGAGGGCAAACGAACGCTTGCGCGAGTTTTACGTTAAAGCTTGCAAAAAGAGGGGTGTGAAGCCGCTATAATGGCGAATCTGAAAATTCATGTTGTTATCTGTAAATCCATGCAATCCAACTACCATCCCGCAACACTTGAGCAGCAAGCCCGGCAACACTGGAATGATTCCGGCGCCTTTACCGCACGCGAGACCAGCGACAAACCCAAGTATTACTGTTTGTCGATGTTTCCCTATCCGTCCGGAAAATTGCACATGGGGCATGTGCGCAATTACACCATAGGCGATGTGCTGTCCCGCTATCACCGCATGAAGGGTTATAACGTGATGCAGCCGATGGGTTGGGATGCGTTCGGCTTGCCTGCAGAAAATGCAGCTCAAGCGCACAACGTGCCGCCAGCCGCCTGGACTTACGACAATATCAATTACATGCGCCGTCAGCTGCAAAGTCTGGGGCTGGGGATTGACTGGTCACGCGAAGTGACGACCTGTACGCCGGAATATTACCGCTGGGAGCAGTGGCTGTTCACCCGCTTGTTTGAAAAGGGCATCATCTACAAGAAAACCTCCTCGGTAAACTGGGACCCGGTGGATCAGACCGTGCTTGCCAATGAGCAGGTTATCGACGGACGCGGCTGGCGTTCGGGTGCGCTGGTGGAAAAGCGCAAAATTCCAATGTATTTCTTTCGCATCACGCAATACGCGGATGAGCTGCTGCAAGACCTGGATACCCTGGACGGCTGGCCCGAGCAGGTAAAAACCATGCAGGCCAACTGGATAGGCAAGAGCTTCGGCTGTGAAATAGGATTCAAGCTGGCGGAGAGTATATTGAGCCGCGCTGCATCCGCTCCTCAGGCCGTTATTCTTAATCCTGTGCTTAAGGTTTACACCACGCGTGCCGATACGCTGATGGGCGTAACCTTTGTCGCAGTCGCGGCTGAACATCCGCTGGCGACATTCGCGGCGAAAAACAACCCGGCCTTGAGTGCCTTTATTGAGGACTGCAAGCACGGCGGCACAGCGGAAGCCGATATGGCGACGATGGAAAAGAAGGGCATGGACACGGGCCTGACTGTCACTCATCCGCTGAACGGTGAACAACTGCCGGTATGGGTGGGCAACTATGTGCTGATGGGTTACGGCGAGGGTGCCGTGATGGCGGTGCCGGCGCATGATGAACGCGATTTCGGCTTCGCCAAAAAGTACAATTTACCAATTAAACAGTCAATTGCAGCGATTGCTAACTCACCACTCACCACTCACCACTTTTCCACTGATTCATGGCAGGAATGGTATGCCACCAAAGGCGGTGTCTGTACAAACTCCGGCAAGTATGACGGACTTGATTTTGCTCAGGCGGTGGATGCGATTACTGCGGACCTGGCCGAAAAAAATCTGGGCGCGAAAAAAGTGCAGTTCCGTTTGCGCGACTGGGGTATTTCCCGCCAGCGCTACTGGGGTTGTCCTATTCCGATTATTCATTGCGCAACCTGCGGCGATGTGCCGGTGCCGGACGATCAGTTGCCGGTGATTCTGCCGGAAAACGTGGTGCCGGATGGGACGGGTTCGCCGCTGGCTAAAATGCCGGAATTTTATGAAACACGTTGTCCGAAATGCGGCGCTGCGGCAAGGCGTGAGACCGATACCATGGATACCTTTGTGGAGTCCTCCTGGTATTACGCGCGTTATACCAGTCCGGATTGCACGACAGGTCTGGTGGACGAGCGCGCCAAATACTGGCTGCCGGTGGATCAATACATAGGCGGCATCGAACATGCAATTTTGCATCTGCTGTACGCGCGTTTCTTTCAGAAGCTGATGCGCGATGTGGGGGTTTTTGGCGAAATGCAAAACAGCCCTCTCCTCAATCCTCTCCCGCAAGCGGGCGAGGATGCAAACGTGGTGCTCAGCACACCCAACCCCTTAAACGAGCCGTTTAAAAATCTGATCACGCAGGGCATGGTGATTGCACCGACCTTCTTCCGGCTTGAGGCCAATGGCAAGAAACTGTGGATCAATCCGGCGGAAGTCGACGTGAGCTGCGATGAACGGGGTCGCCCCCTTGCTGCGACGCTGCGTGCAGACGGCTTGCCTGTGACGATCGGCGGCACGGAAAAAATGTCGAAATCCAAGAACAACGGGGTCGATCCGCAATCCATTATTGACGAATTCGGCGCAGACACAGCGCGCCTGTTCATGATGTTTGCAGCCCCCCCTGATCAATCGCTGGAATGGTCTGATTCCGGCGTGGAGGGTTCGTTCCGCTTTCTGAAACGCGTCTGGAAAGCCACGCACGATCATGTCGAGCAGGGCGTCGTTGCCGCCTACTGCCGTGGTGATTTGTCTGCCGCAGGCAAAGCGATGCGATTGCAGTTGCATCAGACCATACAAAAAGTGGATGATGATATCGGTCGCCGGAAAACCTTCAATACCGCCATCGCTGCGAATATGGAGCTGCTCAATGCGCTGGGTAAATTCACCGATACAACGGATGTCGGACGGGCTGTTGCTCAGGAAGTGCTCGAAGCCGTTGCGCTGATGTTGTGTCCCATTGTGCCGCATATTTGCCAGGCTTTGTGGTCAGGATTGCGTCCCGGCAGTGATATGCTGGATCAGTCCTATCCTGTCGCTGATCCCGCAGCCCTGGTGCAAAATGAAGTTGAGCTGATGATACAGATCAACGGTAAGCTGCGCGGGAGTTTGACGGTTGCGCGGGATGCGGATCGCGCATTGATAGCGCAGGCGGCACTGGCGCATGAGGCTGTACAAAAACAACTGGCGGGTGCTGCGCCTAAAAAAATCATTGTTGTGCCGGGCCGTTTGATCAACATTGTTGCATAGGAGACAGGCCAGATGAAATTGCCGCTTATTCAATTGAGGTGCTGGTTTAAAACGCTGGCGCTGGCATCCTGCATCATGTCGCTTGCCGCGTGCGGCTTTCATCTGCGCGGCGATACGCTCATGCCGTTCAAAACGCTGTCTATCAAGGCCGTTAATCCCTCCTCGCCTATGGTGCTTGAACTGCGGCGCAATCTGGAGACAAGCCATGTCAAGCTGGTTGATAAGCCTGAACTGGCCGAAGTGGTATTGAATATTGTCTCCGAACAGCCGGAAAAGCAGATTTTGACACTGGACGGCGGCGGGCGGGTCAGCGAATATCAACTGCGCTACCGCGTATCGCTGCGGGCTTATGACAATGAGCAGCGGGAATGGCTGCCTGCTGTTGAGCTGCTGGTGAACCGCGATTTTTCCTATGATGACACACAGATTCTGGCCAAACAGTCTGAGGAGTTGATGTTGTATCAGAGTATGCATACGGATATGGCTCAGCAAATCATGCGTCGTTTAAGTCACGCCAAGCCGGTGTTGCCGCAATAATGCAATTAACCGGCGAGACCTTGTCGCGCCATCTGGCGTCTGCGCTCAAACCCCTGTATGTGGTGTATGGCGATGCGCCGCTGCTGGTCAATGAGGCAGCCGACAGTATTCGTATTGCCGCGCGTAAGGCGGGTTTTACGGAGCGCGATACGTTGATTGCCGAGCAATTCTTTAAATGGGATGAGTTGCGCAACTGTGCGCAAAGCAGATCATTATTTGCCGAGCGTCGTGTGGTGGATTTGCGCATTCCGACGGGCAAGCCGGGCACCGAGGGCGGGCAGGCGTTGCAGGACTATGTCGCTCATCCGCTTGATGATGTGTTGACCCTGATCACTTTGCCCAAACTTGACTGGGCGGCGCAAAAAACGCAGTGGTTTACTGCCCTGACAAAATACGGCGTGATGATTTGTGCCGATGATATTTCGCGCAATCAGTTGCCGGGCTGGCTGGCGGAGCGGCTCATGCGGCAGGCGCAGTCGACCGATTCTTCGACACTGGACTTTCTGGCCGATCGTTGTGAGGGAAATCTGCTCGCGGCATTTCAGGAAATTCAGAAGCTGGGATTGTTGTTTCCGCCCGGCGTGCTTGGTTTCGAGCAAGTTAAGGAAGCGGTAATGGATGTCGCACGCTACGATGTTTTCAAACTGAGCGAGGCGATGCTCACGGGCGATGCGGCGCGTTTTACGCATATACTCGAAGGCTTGCGCGCGGAAGGTACTGCGACGGTGTTGATACTGTGGGCGATGAGTGAAGATATTCGTATCCTGGGCAAATTGCTGGTGGCGGTGCAACGTGGCGCAACTCTGCGCGATGCCTTGCGCGACTTGCGGGTGCGCAAAGATAAGCTGGGTCTGATCGAAAGTACCGCACGCCGTTTGAAAATTGCGCATATTGAGCGTGCAATCAATCAGGCCGCCAGGCTGGATAAAACCATTAAAGGCTTGCGTCAGGGGGATGTGTGGGATGAATTGCTGCAGCTCGGTTTACGCTTCGTCAAGCCATGAGCGATATTTTGTTAGTGATGACCAGTTTGCCTGATGCGGCCTCGGCTGCGGAATTGGCCCGGAAGTTGATTGAGGCAAAGGCTGCCGCCTGCGTGAATCAACTGGCAGCTTGCGTTTCGACTTACCGCTGGCAGGATAAAATTGAAACGGTCAGCGAAGTGCCCTTGTTGATCAAAACGACACAGGCCGCTTATCCGTTTCTCGAAGCGATGATACGCGCCGCTCACCCTTATGAACTTTCTGAGATTATTGCAATCCCTGTCACCGCGGGTTTGCCGGCTTATCTGGAATGGGTAAGCCGGGAAAGCCAATTTGATAATAAAGTTGCTGCCTCGCTGTGCGAGCCGCTCATTAACCGGGAATAAGTATGCGATTTATATTGTTGTTGCTGTGTTTTATTGCGTCATTGAGTCATGCGGATGGTTTTCTGGATACCGGCCTGGGGGGCAAGCAGGCCGCTTTCTTGCCGGCTGATCAGGCTTTTGCGCTGCAAGTGTCAGCAGGCGACGAGCATACTTTGCTAGCCAGCTTCAAAGTGACGCCGGGCTATTATCTCTATCGCAGCAAAGTGAGTTTTACCGTCAGCGGGAATGCGGCAAAAATTGCGTCTGTCAATTTGCCCAAGGGTGAGATAAAGCAGGACCCGAATTTTGGTGCAACAGAGGTTTATCATCATCCGTTTCAAGTTGAAATCGTGCTGGATCATGCCCCGGCCGGCAGTCTTACGCTGAATACCACTTATCAGGGGTGTAGCGAGCAGGGCCTGTGCTATCCTCCGCAGAATAAATCGCAGCAAGTCGATTTTAGCGGCGTCAGTTCGCAACCTGACAACAGGGCAGCAAGTTTGCAACAGGCAGGCGGCACAGCGCAGACTGAAAATTCACAAATTGCCAGCCTATTTAAACAGGGTAATTTCTGGCTGATCATTTCCTTTTTCTTCGGGGCGGGGTTGCTGCTGGCCTTAACGCCTTGTGTGTTCCCGATGATTCCGATTTTGTCCGGCATCATTGTGGGACGAGGCCATAAAATCACCAGGCTGCACGCCTTTATCCTGTCCCTGGCTTATGTAACAGGCATGGCCGTGACTTATGCTGCCGCCGGCATCGCGGCCGGGCTTTCCGGTGATTTAATTTCCAACGCATTGCAAACACCCTGGGTGCTGGGTAGTTTTGCGGGGGTATTTGTGGTGTTGTCGTTTGCCATGTTCGGCTTTTATGAGCTGCAATTACCCAGTGCCTGGCAGAGTAAGTTGAGCGATACCAGTAATCATCTGCACAGCGGTCACCTGTCGGGGGTGTTTGTCATGGGAGCCCTGTCGGCGGTTATCATGGGGCCGTGCGTTGCTGCACCATTGGCAGGTGCGCTGCTGTATATCGGGCAGACTCATGATGCGGTGCTCGGAGGCGTGGCTTTGTTTGTGCTTGCCCTGGGTATGGGTGCGCCGTTGTTGCTGATCGGTACCTCGGCAGGCGTGTTGTTGCCTAAAGCCGGTGCATGGATGGAAGGTGTTAAACGCTTTTTTGGTGTGTTGCTGCTGGCGCTGGCGATCTGGATTATTCATCCTTTACTGGCGACTGCTGTGCAAATGCTGCTCTGGAGCATCCTGCTGATCTTGTCTTCTATCTATCTGAGTGCGCTGGATGCCTTGCCGCATAATGCGCGTGGCGGCCATAAAATGCTAAAAGGCCTAGGCTTGCTGGCGCTGTTGTTGGGCATCGCTTATCTGATCGGCGCTTTGTCCGGTGCAAATGACATGCTGCGGCCGCTCGGCATGATAAGCAAAGCTGAAGCGACGCCTGAACAGGCCATGTTTACGCGCATCAACGGTCTTGCCGGGCTTGATGAAGCGATCAAAAAGGCTGATGGAAAATACCTCATGCTGGATTTTTATGCCGACTGGTGTGTGTCGTGCAAGGAAATGGAGCGCGCCGCTTTTGCCGATCCTGCCATACGGGCGAAACTCAAATCGACTGTTTTGCTGCAGGCGGATGTAACGGCCAACAGTCCGAACGACAAGGAACTTCTCAAGAAATTCGGGCTGTACGGGCCGCCGGGCATCCTGTTCTTTGATAAAAAAGGGCATGAACTGACTGAATTTCGTTTGGTCGGAATTCAGGATGCCGCACAATTTATGAATACCCTGCAGCATATCGGCCTGTGACATAATTTGTGCCTATATGTAAAAAATGTAGACAATTAACCCTAACTTACGGCAAACTGCGTACATGAATGCAACTCTCGTTTTACACGGACCCAATTTGAACCTGCTCGGTATACGTGAACCGGGTGTCTATGGAAGTACTACTTTAGATGAAATTAATGCGAAGTTAACGACATTAGCCGGTAACAAGGGCGTGCAGTTGCTGTGTTTTCAAAGTAATTCGGAAGCTGCGCTGATTGAGCGCATCCACGAGGCGCGGACAGACGGCACGCAGTTCATCGTGATTAACCCCGCCGCATTTACGCATACCAGTGTGGCCTTGCGTGATGCACTGGCTGCGGTTGCCATCCCTTTTATTGAAGTACATTTGTCCAACGTGCATGCACGCGAGGATTTTCGGCAGAAATCATTCTTTTCTGATCTTGCCGTCGGTGTGGTCAGCGGTTTGGGTGCAGCAGGATATGAATACGCAGTGCAATACGCGCTGCACTATAAAAATTAAGCAAGGAGGATTGATAATGGACTTACGTAAACTCAAGACGTTGATTGAACTGGTTGAAGCATCCGGAATTGCCGAACTGGAAATCAGTGAGGGCGAGGAGCGTGTGCGTATTACACGTACGGTTGCCGTTGGTCAGCAAATGTACGTACCCTCGCCGCAACAATTCATGACCGCACCGGTTGCATCGGCACCTCAGGCCGTCGTTATTCCGGATGAACCTGCTATTGAAGAAGGCCATGTTGTGAAATCTCCCATGGTAGGCACGTTCTACCGTTCCCCGTCTCCCGGTTCCAAACAGTTTGTGGACATAGGCCAAACTGTGAGTAGCGGCGATACCTTATGCATCATTGAAGCCATGAAGCTGCTCAATGAAATCGACACTGATTATGCCGGTGTTATCAAGGCTATCCTGGTGGAAAACGGTCAGCCTGTTGAGTTTGGCCAACCGCTGTTTGTTATCGGGTGAAATGTGCAAAATGAAGCGTGAAGGATAAAAAACAACTTCTTTGAGAGAGGCTGTCTCACCTGAACCACTTCACATTTCGCGAATATTAAGGTGAAAATATGTTTGAAAAGATATTGATTGCAAATAGAGGGGAAATTGCCCTGCGTATCCAGCGCGCCTGCCGCGAGATGGGTATCAAAACTGTCGTTGTGCATTCTGAAGCCGATGCCGACGCGAAGTATGTAAAACTGGCCGATGAGTCGGTCTGTATCGGACCCGCTCCTTCCAGTTTGAGCTATTTGAATATCCCCGCGATCATCAGTGCAGCGGAAGTGACTGATGCGCAGGCAATTCATCCCGGCTATGGTTTCCTGTCAGAAAATGCGGATTTTTCCGAGCGCGTTGAAAAATGCGGTTTTGTGTTTATCGGGCCGCGAGCGGAAACGATACGCCTGATGGGTGACAAGGTCAGCGCCAAGATTGCCATGACCAAGGCCGGCGTGCCTTGTGTGCCCGGCGTGGAAGGTGCCTTGCCGGACAATCCGGCTGAAATCATCAAGATTGCGCGCAGTATCGGCTATCCTGTCATTATCAAGGCGTCAGGCGGCGGTGGCGGACGCGGCATGCGCGTGGTGCATACCGAAGCGGCGCTGCTGGGCGCGGTTACCATGACCCGGGCGGAAGCACAGGCGGCGTTCAACAATCCTGTTGTGTACATGGAAAAGTATCTGGAAAATCCGCGTCACATTGAATTTCAGGTGCTGGCTGATCAGCATGGCAATGCGGTATATCTGGGTGAACGCGACTGCTCGATGCAACGCCGTAACCAGAAAATTATTGAGGAAGCGCCGGCGCCGTTGCTCAATGCGCGTATGCGTAACAAGATAGGCGAGCGCTGTGCCGAAGCCTGTCGCAAGATTGGCTATCGCGGCGCGGGAACGTTTGAATTTCTCTATGAAAACGGGGAGTTTTTCTTCATCGAAATGAATACCCGTGTGCAGGTCGAACATCCTGTTACCGAGATGATTACCGGCATTGATATTGTGCAGCAGCAGATTCTTATCGCCGCAGGGGAAAAGCTGGCATTTCGCCAGCGCGATATTCAGTTCAAAGGGCATGCGATTGAATGCCGCATCAATGCAGAGCACCCCTATAAATTCACGCCGTCTCCGGGGCGCATTACGTCCTGGCATGCACCCGGCGGACCCGGTATCCGGGTTGATTCACATGCCTATAATAACTATTATGTCCCGCCGCATTACGACTCCATGATAGGCAAGCTTATCGCTTATGGCGATACGCGTGAACAGGCGATGGCAAGAATGCGTACCGCCCTGTCGGAAATGGCTGTTGAGGGGATAGAGACCAATATCGCGCTGCATCGGGATTTGTTGCTGGATTCAGCATTCATCAGCGGTGGCGCAAGTATTCACTATCTGGAAGAGCGTCTGGCCGAGCGCAGTAAGGCTAAGTAATGGCCTGGTTAACACTGATTGTTGACACCGATGCGCAACATGCGGAAAGTTTGAGTGATGCTTTGCTCGAACATGGCGCGTTGTCTGTTGATTTGCTGGATGCCGATGCCGATACGCCGGATGAACAGGCCATTTTTGGTGAGCCGGGTGAGCCGCCACCGGGGGTCTGGCAGCACAATCGCGTCAGTGCTTTGTTTGATGCGCATGTTGATGTGGCAGCGATATTGAGTGCAGCAGCTAACGATGTCGGACTGACAACACGGCCTGTTTATCGCATTGAAACGCTGGCCGACAACGACTGGGTGCGTCTGACTCAGTCACAGTTTGAACCGATACCGATCTCGACGCGATTGTGGATTGTGCCAACCTGGCATACGCCCGCTGATCCGTCCGCGATTAACATCGTGCTTGATCCCGGCCTGGCATTTGGTACCGGCAGTCATCCGACAACGCGTCTGTGTCTGCGCTGGCTGGATAGCCATTTGCAGGGCGGAGAAAGCGTATTGGATTACGGCTGCGGTTCCGGGATTCTGGCCATTGCCGCGCTGAAATTAGGCGCAGCAGAGGCTGTCGGTGTGGATGTGGATGCGCAGGCTGTCACTGCCAGTCGCGATAATGCACTCGCGAACAGCGTGGCAAATGTGCAATTCTATCTGCCGAACGATGCGCCCAAGGGTCATTATGATGTGGTCGTTGCCAATATTCTGACTAATCCATTGCGCTTATTGGCTCCGTTACTGGCCGAAGCTGTGCGCACCGGCGGACAAATTGTGTTGTCAGGCATACTCGAAACACAAGCGCAGGATTTGATGAAGATCTATCAACAATGGTTTGATCTTAATGAACCAGTCTTTGAAGAGGGCTGGGTCTGTCTGTCCGGCCGCAAGCGCTCAAGTTGATCCAGGATGAACGGCACGACACGCTGTCCTCGTTGTGAGATTCGCTTCAAAATTACTGAAGCGCAATTTACCTCGTATAACGGTATGGTGCGCTGCGGGCGTTGCATGCAAGCTTTTGATGCGCTTCCGACTTACCGGAAGTCTGATTCAGCTTTAGCGCTGTCGGGCACGAACGGGAAGGCGGTCAGTGCTGTATCAATTGTCAGCAATGAGAGCCGTCCGGCGGTTCCTGAAGTCAATACCCTTGATCATGCCGTCGTACAGAACACCGCTTTCGCACCAGTTTACCCTCAGGAGGCGGAGTTTCATGTTGTTGACTTAAGCGAACCCTTGCCGGTTGCAAATGCGCTGAACGGTCAGCCAGCTGAGCACCATTTACCGCAGAGCGATGCAATTCCTGCCGGGAAAACCCCTTTTCGTGCCATATCGACCAAACAGACTGCGGATGATAAGCACGCAAAACACCGGATTTGGCCTTGGTTCCTGGGCATCGTGGTATTTATTTTGCTGCTGTTGGCTCAAACGGCTTACTTTTTCCGGATTGGCATCGCTACTCAGGTGCCTGTCATTAAGCCCGTGCTGGTGCGCTTTTGTCGTGTGCTCAATTGCAAAGTGCCCCTGCCGCAAGATGCAGAATTGATCGGTATTGAGTCCTCCGGACTTGAGGCGGACCCGCTACAAAAAAATCAGTTTACTTTTACCGCCTTATTTCGCAACCGGGCAGCTTACACCCAGTCCTTCCCCGAACTCGCGATCACGTTTAACGACAATCAGGATATGCCGGTGGCACGGCGTTTTTTAGTACCCCGTGACTATTTGCCCGCAGGTGAAAATGTACGGCGCGGTTTTTTAGCTGATCATGAGTTCAGTGTAAAACTGCACTTCAACACCGGTGATCTGAAACCTGCCGGGTATCGTCTGGCACTGTTTTACAGCCGGCAATGACGCGACACAAAAGCCGTCGTTACACAGCGATGGTTGGCTGAACTTTTGTCTCGCCCCACCTGGGCAGCAAGGTGTTTGCCACCGCTAAATGATCCAGGATGCGCGCCACCACGAAGTCCACCATGTCCTGCACGCTGCCAGGCTGATAATAAAAGCCCGGATTAGGCGGCATAATGACTGCGCCTGCCTGAGCTAATTTGAGCATATTTTCCAGATGAATCACTGAAAACGGCATCTCGCGCGGCGCTAAAATCAAAGTTCGTCGCTCTTTGAGCATCACATCTGCTGCACGCGCAATCAGATCATCGCTGATGCCGGCAGCAACTTTGGCCAGCGTGCCCATGGTGCAGGGACAGATCACCATCGCATCACCGGGATTAGAACCCGAAGCCATCGGCGCATACCAGTCATCCCTGCCAAACACATGCAGTTCACCGCTGAACGCGCCTAATCGTTCAGCGAACATGCGTTCTGCATCCTGAGGGCGGGTGGGTAACACCATGTTGATCTCCTGCTTTGCGACAATTTGTGCCGCCTGTGAATACACCAGGTGCACGCGCTGACCGCCTTGCAGCAGACATTCGAGCAGACGCATACCATAAGGCATGCCGGATGCGCCGGTAAAGGCAAGCGTAATGGTTTTCAAAAGGATTCCTTTGCTTTAATTATCTTTCAGGAAGCGCGCGGCAATAATGCCGTTCAATATGCCGAACACCAGCGCGGCGGCGGCAAAAACAGGCAGCAGGTAGGCGAGACCTGCATTTGGAATCAGCCAGAAATAGACCACCGTCATCTGTCCTGAAATATGTGCGAAAGCGGCCAGAATACTATGACTGACCGGGCCGAACCAGCGTTGAGGCAAGTGCCGTGCAAAACTCAGCATAAGCAGGCTGATCAAGGCGCCCGACAGACTGAGGAAAAATCCCGGAGTGAGGAAATTGCCAAACAGTAAACTTCCTGCAAATACGCGCAACAAGGATACCCAGACTGCGGTACGCCAGCCATACCGCACCAGCACAATCAAGGTAACAATATTCGCAAGTCCCGGTTTTACGCCAGGCAAGGGGGAAGGAATTGCCCCTTCCAGCAGGGTCAGGCCAAGCGCTACCGCTGCCATGCGGGCGACATGATGGTCTTCGTCCGTTGTTTGTAACAGGATGAAGGGTTTAGGATTCGGGATTCGGGATTCAGGATTCAATATTCTGGATTCAGAATTTTGTTCTCCTGTATCCTGCGTACACGCTTCTGACTCCTGACTCCTGACTCCTGATTCCTGCATTTTAGTAATTGAGGCTGTCATAGCGTTTGTGGCTGCCAACCAGTTCGACGCTCACTTGATTGGGCAGGCAAATTGCAATTTCTCCGGCTTGTTGCAGCCATCCCTGCCTGACGCAGTACTGGCGCGGACTGGGATCTGAGGCAATGCGCGCACGCCGGTGCTCAATGGCAATAATGCTGATACCCAAAGGGCCGGGTACGGCAATAGTTTGATCATGCGAGAGCGGCACTTCACGAAACACTTTTCCCCCGCTGCGTATCACGGCCTTATCTGCCAGCTCACCTGTCCATAAGGTCAGGGTAAGGTAAATCACCAGTCCCGTGCTGAGGGTGATGATAAGCCAGTCGCCGACTTTAATATAAGGCAAAAACACGTTAGGATAATTCGCGGTGACGCAATAACACCTGCTGCTGCGAAGAAAAATGCCGGCTGAGTTTTTCGCTAAGATATACCGAACGGTGCTGCCCGCCGGTACAGCCTATTGCCACGGTCAGATAGCTGCGATTGTCCGCGATGAAGTGCGGCAGCCAGCGCGCCACAAAACCGCTGATGTCGTTAAACATGTCCTGTGTTGCCGTTATATTCTCCAGAAATTCAATTACCGGCACATCCTGACCTGTCAGGGTACGCAGCTGCGGGACGTAGTATGGATTGGGCAGGCAGCGCACATCAAAAACAAAGTCTGCATCCAGCGGTATGCCATGTTTGAAACCAAATGATTGGAACAGCAGTGTCAGGCGCGCGCGGTCAAGTACAATGAATTGCTTGATCCAGCTACTGAGCGCATTGGTCTTAAGTTCGCTGGTATCAATGTGATGGCCGATATTGCTGATCTCAAACAGCTGCTCCCGTTCGTATTGAACACACTCGGGCAAGGTACGCACGCCGTTGCTCAAAGGGTGCATGCGGCGCGTCTCTGAAAACCGCTTCACCAGCGTATCGGTCTTGGCATCCAGAAACAGCAGATGCACGGCCAGTTCTTTTTGCCTCAGTTGCAGCAATATTTCCGGCAGACGTTGCACGCTGTTGGCACTGCGCACGTCAATGCTGACCGCGATTTTGTCATATCCTGCTGCCAGCAAATGATCCATCAGGCCTATCAGCATTTCGGCAGGGAGATTGTCTACACAATAAAATCCGCTGTCTTCCAGGACTTTGAGCGCAACGCTCTTACCAGCGCCTGATAATCCGCTCAAGAGAAAGATTTGCATATCAGTTTTTAAACTCGCTCAAGCGTTGCTTCCCTCGCTTGAAAGAAGCGGGGTATAGAACATTCATCCGTGAGAAACAGCTTGTCCATGCCCGTTAATCTCCTTGCAGCATCTGCTCGTGACGGCTGATAAATTCCTGCGTGGTATTGATTCCGCGCTGTTGCAATACAAAATTGCGTGCCGCGGCCTCCACCAGTACCGCGAGGTTGCGCCCTGCCACTACCGGAATATTTACCGTATTGATTTTTATACCGAGTATTTCCTGGTGGGTAGCCACCAGCGGCAGACGCTCCATTTGCGAGAGTTCACTCTCTTGCGGTCGATGCAGATGCACAATGAGCTTCAGACTCTTTTTGCGCCGCACGGCCGTTTCACCAAACATGGTGCGTATGTTCAACATGCCTAATCCGCGCACCTCAAGAAAATCGCGCAGCAGTTCCGGGCAGCGACCTTCCAGCGTATCAGGGGTAATGCGGTGCAATTCGACTATATCATCGGCTACCAGTCCGCTGCCTCGCGAGATCAGCTCCAGTCCGAGTTCACTTTTACCCACGGCACTCTCGCCTGTGACCATCACACCGACGCCCATTACATCCAGAAATACACCATGGCGCGTCGTGGATTCAGCAAGTTCCTTAACCAGATAGTGACGGATCAGCCACATCAGATGGACACTTGGCTTCGGCGAAGTAAATAAGGGGATGCTGGATTTATTGGCGAAATTGATTAATTCAGGCAGAATCTGCGCGGAACCTGCCACAATTAAACAGGCAGTGCCATTTTGTTCAATTTGTTCAAATATCTTATCGCGCTCTGACTGTGGCAGATTGCGTAAATAGTTGAGTTCAATTTCGCTCAGCACCTGCACCCAGCTTGGATGAATCCGGCTAAAATGACTGACCAACTCCCGGTTTGAGGCTTCAACCGCCTCACTGTCTATGATGCGGTCAATGCCGTCATTTCCCGCTACACGGGTAAGTTCCAGGCGTACTTGTTTGTCTTCAAACAATTGCCGTATATTTACCTGGCTCATGCAGCGCTGCTCCAGTCACAAAATAGCCGGTAGATGCCGGCAGTGTCTTCGCATCCCAGAAGTTTTGCGCGAAGTATTTCATCACTGAACATTTCAGCCAGTTGTCCCAGTAATTGCAAATGTAAATCGGTTGCCTGTTCGGGAACCAATAACACAAAAATCAGTGTGACAGGTTGCCCGTCCGGCGAATCGAATGGAATGGCGTGTGTTGTCCTGACGAAGGCCGCAGTCGCCTCGCGCAGTTTCGGGATACGTCCATGTGGAATTGCAACGCCTTGTCCCAAGCCTGTTGAACCCAGTTTTTCCCGTGCAAACAGACTATCAAAAACCTGGCTGCGCGCGATCTGCATCTGGTTTTCAAACAACAGGCCCACACGTTCAAATACCCGCTTCTTGCTGGTTGATTCAACATCCAGCAGAATATTGTCAGGGGAGAGAATTTTGCTGATTAAGTTCATCTTTATTATGCCCAAGGCGGCATTGCTGCCGCCCATAAAGTTTTATTATTCTGCAGCAGCCTGACTGCCAGTTTCATCATGGCGTTTGTCAGCCAGTTTTTCCTTGTGTTTCTTCACTTGCCTGTCCATGGTATCCACCAGAGCATCAATGGCAGCATACAGGTTTTCGTCTTCACATTCTGCAAACAAATCTTTGCCGCTGAGGTGTACGGTTGCTTCAGCCTTCTGCTTCAGTTTTTCCACTGAGAGAATAATGTTGACATCCATGACGTGCTCAAAATGACGTTTAATCTTATTGAACTTTTCAGTTGCATATTCGCGAATAGCTGGTGTGATTTCCAGGTGGTGTCCGGTTATGTGGAGATTCATTTTGTGCTCCTTATATTAGAGTGATTTACGGAGATTCACCGGGAGGATATGCAATGCTTCCCGATACTTTGCTATGGTGCGTCGGGCAACTACAATGCCCTGCTGCGCCAAGATTTCTGACATTCGGCCATCTGTAAGCGGTTTGCAAGTGTCTTCACCGCTGATCAACTGTTTAATCAGTTCGCGTATTGCGGCAGAAGAACAAACGCCTCCACTTTCAGTCAGCAGGCCGCTGCCAAAGAAATATTTAAATTCGTAAATTCCGCGTGGCGTACGCATAAATTTTTGCGTAGTGCCGCGAGAAACGGTTGATTCATGCATTTCAAGCTCCTCGGCGATTTCGCGCAAGACCAGGGGGCGCATGGCGATTTCACCATGTTCGAGGAAGGCACCCTGCCGGTCGATGATGGCCTGAGCTACCCTGAGAATGGTATCAAATCGCTGCCGCAGACTTTTAATCAGCCAGCTGGCTTCCTGTAATTGTGCAATTAAAGGGGCACCGGCTTTATCATCGCGCTGCTGTAAAATATTTGCATACATCTGGTTGACGCGCAGTTTTGGCATTGCATCAGCGTTAAGTTTTGCGCGCCACTTTCCCTTGTGATTCTCTACAATCACATCGGGCACAACATAATCTGCAACGCTCCGGTCAAATTCGCAGCCGGGTTTGGGGTTCAAACTTAAAATCAGTGCCTGCGCCACGCGCAGATTGTCTTCGGAACAGCGTAGTAATTTTTTAATTTTAGCAAAGTCATGCGCCGCCACCAGCTCGATATGGTTCTTCACCAGACAAATCGCCAATTCGCGTTGCGGAGTCGCTTCAGGCATCGCTTTGAGTTGCAGCACCAGACATTCGCTCAAGGTTCGTGCACCCAGTCCGGGTAAGTCCAGGTATTGCAATTGAACCAGTGCTGTTTCAAGGTCATCCAGGGAAACATCCAGCTCAGCTGGCAAAAATTCAACCAACTCAGCCAGGTCTTGCGTCATATAGCCATTTTCATCCAGCGCATCAATCAGCATGCCAATTACCAGTCTGTCCCTGTTGTCAAGTTGACTGATGGATAGCTGGCTGTGCAAATACTCACGCATGCTAGCCTGAAGCGCAGCCTGTTCAGGATAAGCCTCGTTTTCATCATCTGAGCCGCGTGTCTCTGTATTCCATTCAAAGCTTTCTGCGACGCTATGCTCACTTTGTTCATTCACCTGGCGGTCATCGTCCTGCCGCTCTTCACGGGAACTCTCGGCCGGCGTTAAGGTGCTCTGCGCATCGCCTGAAAAACTATTGAAGGGAACTTCGTCATTCAATTCCAGCATGGGGTTCTCGTCAAGCAGGCGTGCCACTTCCTGCTGCATATCCTGAGTGGAGAGCTGGAGCAAGCGTATGGACTGTTGCAACTGAGGCGTGAGCGTCAGTTGCTGAGACATGCGAAGTTGTAATGAGGCTTTCATAAATCCATTTGTGCGAGTTATTGCCCGCAGGGCAAGGTCCCTGTCAGTGCTATTTTAGGCGAATACGGTGTATTTTCTCATTTTTCGCTTTCGGATATGCGACTGCGGCGAAATTTTATATTGGCGTCTTCACCGGGACTATTCGTGTTTCTGTCATTCGCCGCGTGTCTCCCTGCGTTTTTTTCTAAGAGATTCAAGCTGGTAATCCTCAAGGTGGAGGCCCGCAAAACTCTGGATTCCCGGAGTTTCCGTCATCTGGTAAATCGGGTGGTACTTCCGGATTCACTTCAAAGTTTAAAGTTTTCGCCCAGATAGACTTTTCGCACGCCTTCATTGTAGATGATTTCGTCCGGTTTGCCTTCTGCCATCACAGATCCTGCATTAATGATGTAGGCGCGATCGCATATGCCAAGCGTCTCGCGCACATTATGATCAGTAATCAGCACGCCGATGTTGCGTTCCTTAAGGAAACAGATGATTTTCTGAATATCCAGCACGGCAATCGGATCAACGCCGGCAAATGGCTCATCCAGTAAAATAAAACGCGGATTGGTTGCCAGTGCCCGGGCGATTTCCACCCGGCGACGCTCCCCGCCTGACAAGCTAATCGCAATATTGTTTCTTATCGACTGAATGTGCAAATCATTGAGCAACTCCTCCAGTCGCTGTTCAATATCCTTATCCGGCAATTCCTGCAACTCCAGCACCGCCTGAATATTTTGCGCTACTGTCATGCGCCTGAAGATGGAAGATTCCTGTGGCAGATAGCCCAGCCCCAAACGAGCCCGGCGATGTATCGGCATCCGGGTAATATCTTGATTGTCAATCGTAATTTTTCCATAATCGGCAGCAATCAGACCTACAATCATATAAAACGAAGTGGTTTTCCCGGCACCGTTGGGCCCCAGTAAACCCACTACTTCACCGCTTTTAACTGACAGGGTTGCATCATGCACAACCGTACGCAGGCCATAGCGTTTTTTCAGGCCAATCGCGCGTAATTCGCTCATTTTTGCACAGGTGCAGCGACATCACTGGTTTTAGGCTTCGGGTATAGTATTGCATGCACGCGCGCCGGCGCTGCACTACCTTCATTATTTGCCTGAAAAATATCGGTGCTTGAGTTATACGTCACATGTTCACCGCGCACTTCATCCTGAGCGCGTTTAACCTTCGCCTGAACGTAAAAATCGACCGTACTGGCCTTGGTGTCATATTCAATACGTTCACCGTAGCCTTCTACGTATTCATCCAGACCTTCCCGCTTTTGTCGGAAGCTGGCCGTATGACCATAGGCGGTACCATGTTTAAAACCGCTCTTATCCTGCATCACAACGAGTTTTTCGGATCGGATGATCATCGTACCCTGAGTCAAGACAACTTTGCCGGTAAACGTGCTGATTTTTTTCGCATCATCGACTTGCGCCTGATCCGCTTCGATATCCACGGGCTTATCGTGATCTGCTTTTTCTGCATGGCATAACGGTGAAAACAACAACAGGAGAATCAATAGCTTATTTTGCATGATGTACACTTCTGACTTGTGAGAGCAGCTTCAGTATGCGCGTTTTATTGTCCATTTCCAGACCAACCGCGTGGATTGTATTATAGGCATTGAGCATCGTGACGGGTTTATCCGTATTGGCCCTGTCCTGATCAGGTAAGACACGTAAATATTCTGTTTGCAAAGTCATTGCCGACTGATCGCCTGCGGCTTTACGCAACAGATTGACATGATCCTGGAAAATCACTTCATTGCCGCCACTGGAAATATTCCCACGCAGGCTATTGATGTAAACAGCCGGATGCTCCCGGCTTAATATCGTCAATTGCGGCATTTCAAGTTCTGTGGTGTCATGATCCGGGTAGTGTCTTAACTCTTTGGCATTTAACAGGATATGCGGCGTGCCCTGCAAATCCATTGTAATGGCATGAAAATTGTTCATAATACCATCCGGGTCGTGTCGCTGATGATTGATTGCCTGGGTGATTGCCTGTTGCGCTTGTTGATCCAGCCAGTAAACGAAAGCAAGCAGGACTAACAAGGGCAATAAGGGCAGCCAAAAACGAGACCGGGTAACCGTTGTCATTTCAAATAAGGTGCCAATTGTGCGTCGAGCGTGCCTTGCGCTGACATAATCAGTTCACAAGCTTCGCGTACCGCACCATGTCCGCCACCGCGGCGGGTTACATAGTGTGAATGTTCACGCACCAGTTGCGGGGCCTCCGGTACCGAGATTGCAAGTCCTACATGGCGCATTACGCACAAATCAACAACATCATCTCCCATGTAGGCGGCGGAATCCTGTGACAGATTCATTTTCTTAAGCAGATCAGTCATTGCGTCGAGTTTGTTTTCCACTCCCTGATAAACATGCGTAATACCCAGATTTTTCGCGCGCATCGCGACACAATGAGAAGTGCGACCGGTAATAATCGCAACCTCAACGCCACTGGCGGACAACATCTTGATGCCATGTCCGTCCAGTGAGTTAAATCGTTTAAATTCCTCACCAGAATCGGACAGAAACAACCCGCCATCCGTCATCACGCCGTCTACATCAAAAGCAATCAGGCGTATCAATTTTGCGCGGTTCAAAAACATTAAGAACTCCGGATAATAGTAAGTGGTAAGTGGTAAGTGGTAAGTGGTAAGTGGTAAGTGGTGAGTGGTGAGTGGTAGCAGTTTAAATCACCTTGGCGTGCAGCAGGTCGTGCATGTTCAACGCGCCGAGCAGTTGATGCCGCTCATTTACGACCAGCATCTGGTTTATGCTGTATTGTTCCATCAACTGCACAGCCTCGACAGCCAGACTTTCGGCACTGATGCAACGCGGATTAGCCGACATCACCTGCTTCACCGGGGTGCTGCCGAAATCCAGCCTTTTTTCCAGCGTACGTCGTAAGTCGCCATCGGTAAAAATACCCAGGACTACCATTTGCTCATCGACTATCGCTGTCATGCCGACACCCTTGCGGGACATTTCCATCAGTGCATCACTGAGCATGACATCGTCCCGCACCATAGGCATACGTGCCCCATTACGCATCACATCGCTGACTAATGTCAACAGACGCCGCCCCAGACGCCCGCCCGGATGAGAGCGGGCAAAATTTTCCGCATTAAAACCCTTGGCATCGAGCAAGGCGACGGCCAGTGCATCGCCCAGCGCGAGCGACGCCGTAGTGCTGGCTGTAGGTGCCAGCCCCATCGGACAGGCTTCCTTGTCAACTGCGGCATTCAGATGTACATCCGCTACGCATGCCAGACTGGATACGGGATTTCCGGTTATGCTGATCAGCTTCGCACCCTGGCGTTTTAGGATAGGCACGATGGTCATCAGCTCTTCACTTTCACCGGAATAAGACAGTGCGATGAATACATCCTGGCTGGTGACCATACCAAGGTCGCCGTGACTGGCTTCAGCCGGATGCACGAAGTAAGCAGGGGTGCCTGTGCTGGACATGGTCGCTGCAATTTTACGCGCAATATGTCCAGACTTGCCCATGCCGCTGACGATCACGCGCCCTTCACAGCGCAAAATAACCTCAAGCGCCTGCAAAAAACTATCGTCAAGACGCATGCTGAGTGTTTGCACAGCCGCAGCTTCAATAGAGAGGACCTGTCGCCCAAGTTCGAGCGCGCGAGGCGCATCGGCAAGAAATTTAATCATGTGCGCATTATAGCAAGGTAGTTGATAGTTTATAGTGGAGAGTGGCGGGCTGCAGGGAGCACGCAATTTTTAAATCTTTGCAAACGGCGTGAGAGTACGGCATTATCATGTCGTCAATACCTATACTCAACAAGATGGATAACACGCTATCACCGGTACTCATTCTGCTCGCTACCGCTGTTCTGGTGGTCGTGATCTGTCGCATCCTGCGTTTGCCCGTGATGTTGGGCTATATCAGCGTTGGTGTTTTGATCGGGCCGCATGCCTTTGCCTGGATTCCCGATGCGTCCAGCACCCGTCAACTTGCCGAATTTGGCGTGGTATTCCTGATGTTCAGCATAGGGCTGGAGTTCAGCCTGAACCGGCTAAAAGCCATGCATCGCACCGTATTCGGTTTAGGCGGCGCGCAAGTGCTTGCCAGTATTTTGCTATTCATGGCGATCACCTGGCTGTTCAACATGGACTGGCGAACCGGTCTGGCCTTGGGCGGCATACTGTCCATGTCATCAACCGCAATTGTCAGCAAAATGCTGGTCGAACGCGCCGAGCTCAATTCACCCTACGGTCAGCAGATGATGGGCGTATTGCTGTTTCAGGATCTGGCTGTGGTCCCCCTGTTAATCATCATCCCGGCGCTGGCATCACAACCGGCGCATCTTCCCGCCATGCTGGCTTTTGCGATGTTGAAAGCGGCACTGGTGTTGCTGATTTTGCTTGTGTTTGGTCAGCGCATCATGCGCCGCTGGTTTTATGTCGTCGCCAGCCAAAAATCGTCGGAACTTTTCACGCTCAACGTGTTGTTCATTACCCTGGGGCTGGCTTATTTGACCGAACTGGCGGGGCTCTCGCTGGCGCTAGGGGCTTTTGTGGCTGGCATGCTGATATCGGAGACTGAATATCGCTATCAGGTTGAAGAAGATATCAAGCCTTTCCGGGATGTATTGCTTGGTCTGTTCTTCGTTACCATCGGCATGATGCTCAATCTGGCCAGTGTTGTGCATAATCTGGGCTGGATATTGCTGGCGCTGAGCAGCTTAATATTGCTCAAGGCGCTGCTTCTGGCCGGACTGGCTCGCATGTTTGAAGGCAGTTGGGATGTTGCCCTGCGCAGTGGTATCGGTCTTGCTCAGGCAGGAGAATTCGGTTTCGTGTTGTTGACACTCAGCAATCAGGCAAATCTGCTGCATGGCGACACGATGCAAATCACGCTGGCTACCATGCTGTTATCCATGTTGACTGCACCTTTCCTGATTCAATACGCTGAAGCCATTACGCGCCGTATTTCAGCAGATGAGTGGACTCACCGGGCGTTGCAGATGCACCAGATCGCCATCAAAACCATGTCGAGCACCAGTCATGTCATCTTGTGCGGTTACGGGCGCAGTGGACAGAAGCTGGCAAGCATCCTTGAGGGTGAAAAACTGCGCTTTATCGCGCTCGATCTTGATTCCCGCCGGGTGAAGGAAGCTGCTGCCACTAATAAAAGCGTGGTGTATGGCGATGCGGCCAAACGCGAAGTGCTGATGGCCGCAGGATTGATGCGCGCCAAAGTGCTGGTCGTGACCTACACGGATAAAAATTCTGTCTTGGCTATTTTGCGCCATGTTAAGGAATTACGTCCCGATCTGCCGGTCGTGGTGCGCGCCAATGATGACACACACCTGGAGCTGTTTAAAAATGCCGGTGCGGCAGAAGTCGTCGCCGAAGTGCTCGAAGGCAGTGTGATGTTGGCCTCTCAGGCGTTGCTGCTGGCAGGTGTGCCGCTCAATCGTGTGGTTCGCCACGTGCAGGAAAATCGTGCCCGGCGTTATGCCATGTTTAGCGGTTATCTGCATAACATGCAGGATAATGAAGCGCAAATCAGCGATGAATTGCAGCCGCGTTTTCTTAATGTATTGCTTAAAGCGGAATCGGTTGCTGTCGGAAGACGATTGCGTGATGCAGAGTTGGGCATGCTCAATATCGAAGTCAAGGCGCTGCGACGCTACAATGTGCACGGAGCACAACCGGATGAAGATATGATCTTGCAAACAGGCGATGTGCTGGTGTTGCTGGGGCAACCCGAAGCACTGACTAATGCTGAAATCAGACTGCACAAAGGCAGTATCTCATGATATGAGTGTTGAGTCCGGCGCGGATTTCTTAGCCCTTAATTCCCGCCAGAGATCTTGAAAATTGGCAGTAATAAAGCAGATATTCAGGAATGACTGGTGCGTGCCATTTGCTGTCCGACAAGGATTAGAGCTTGAGCGACTGGTTTCTACAATAAAGCTGTTATTCGCAATTATCTTCGTCAGACACACTCTGCCCGCGTATCCTTCCATTATTATCGAACTACCCGCGTTTACCCGCTATGCCGCTGATTATTTCAATGATGGCGAACTGGCCGAATTGCAACTGGCGATTTCCAGCCGTCCGGATCAGCGTGGTGCCAGGTACGCGTGGCGTGCGCAAGTTGGCCACGGGCCGGTATGGGTAAGCGAGGCGGGGTGCGAGTGCTGTCACGTACAGGATACGCTGGGGCGTATCTGGTTGCTGACGGTGTACGCCAAAAGTGCGCGTGAAAATATTGCCGTTTCAACCTCAAATGCGGGAGATTGCCGAAAATGCCGAACTTATCTGAAACCAAATTGCTGGCGCGCGATGCGCAGCGCGACTTGAATGCCGAATTGCTGGAGTCTATCGCTCAGATGAAAGCGGGCAAGATCGGGCGGGTGTCGCTGGTCACGCGTGACGGGCGGGTCATTGAATCGCCTGTTGCCCGGGCGCGTATCGTATCAAAACTGTCGCAGTCGCAGTTTGCCGCGCTGATGGGGGTGTCGGTACGCACATTGCAGGAGTGGGAGCAGGGAAGGCGGAATCCTTCCGGGGCAGCCAGAACGCTGTTGCGCGTTGCCGAAGCGCACCCTGAAGTGCTGCGGGAATTAGCGGTTTAGTTTATCTGAGGATTTCAAGGTGTCGGACTTGCGCCTTTCTTAATGTTAGACCTGCCCCCGATTCTGTAGGACAAAGGAGACGCTATGAACAACAATTCTGACCCTGTTTTCAACCAATATGTCGACATGGATTTTGCAGATGCAAAACCGGTCTCAGCAGTCCCTGCTTTGGCAGCGCTGCAAGCAGCTCAAGGCGGCAAGTCACGCATCACCATGCGCGTGGACAATGCCACGCTGGCCATATTCAAAGCGCGCGCCGAAATGACAGGCCGCAATTATCAGACATTGATGAATGAAGCTTTGCAACAGTTTGTTCAAGGTAAGATATTAGCGGACGTCATCCGGGAAACGATCCGGCAGGAACTGCATCACGCGTGAATCACAGCTTGTCGTCTGTCGCGAATGAATCGGGGGCTGTCGCTCATGGCAACTTGCGCATCGCTCACCCGGCGAAAAACGGGAGATATGTCCCGCTTGAACCTTGCTCCTGTTTTTTACCTTGAACCTGCTTTTACCTTGAACCTGATTGAATGTTGGAATGTTAGACCTGACCCCGACTGTGCTTTCACGCGGGAGAATACCGGTTGCAGTTCAAGGGTGGGTGCTTTGCCTTCCATGAAGTACCGCTCGAACGATTCGGCAAGCGCCTCGTGGTACGGGCGCTGTTCATCGGTTGACATCTTGTTCCAGGCTTCGAGGTCAGGCGCGCCGACGTGGCTTAGCAACTGCGCAACGTCAGCCTTAATCTCTGCCGGCGCGTCAGGCATCGATGCAATCTTCGCGTAGGTATCGACCAGGTAGTGGCCTGTCTCGTGGATATAGGTGGACAGGTTCGCGTCTTTGAGTACCGCGATCATGCGGTGCTCAGGGGAGTAATAGCCGCGAGCCTGTTGCTGGAACTTCTCAATAGTTTGATCTACAATGTCGTCAGAGGCGTCGGTAAGGCTAGCTGTGTCATCCTTACCTGAAATGGTGTCAGTGTCTGTCCTAGTGGCATCGCCGCCTCCCCCATCCTTCCTGAATGCGGTCATCAGCCAATGTTTTTCTTGGCCGTCCCAGGTCAAACGCACCCCCGCCTTGTGGTCGGAGGACTCCAAGTTAATCCGGTTTACGCTGCGCGTTGTGACCGTCATTGCGGACAAAATACCTTGCAAATCAGCTAACGCTTCTGGGTGATATTTCACCAGCTTAGCGAGTCCGTAGCCATCGCTCGCGCCCGTACCTTCTTTACCCCACACCAGATCGATGTCGCCTATGTCGGGGTGGTACAGTGCGCCGATGGCTTCGCCAGTTTGCGCCTGTTTTAGTTTCTCAATAGCACCTTGTGCGTCGTGGTAATGTTCTGTAAACATCGGGCCGAACGGGCCGTCAGCGTTTTGGTAAAGTCCCTTACTGGATGCCTGATCAAACCCCGCCCCGCCTTGTGAACCGTCGCTAATCTGTGCGCCGTGTTGTGCGAAGGCTTCTTCAGGTGTGATACCCAGACGGCGGGCAATCTGCGAGTTGACCAGGGTGGACACTTCGGTATGTAACTTGCTTACCGCGCCAGGGTAGCGCCCCGTGGCGTCGTTCTGCGCTCTCAGGTTCTCACGTACCGCCTGCTCGGACTTCCGGAACGCGCTGGCGTCCTCCGCCTTGGTCGAGATATCCTTGGCCAGTTGGCTAAAACGTTCCGTCTCGCCGTCGTAGTGATCCTGCATTTCGTTGTACGTCATACCTTCAGGGTCAGTGCGCAGGTTCGGCAAGATCGCTTCGCCCAGTGGCGTACCGGCAATGTGCGTGGCGTAGTCCGCCGTGCTAATCTTCACCGCGCCTTCGGTCTCGCCAGCTTCGTGCATCTGGGCGGCAACGTCGGGCAATGTCTGTTGCAATTCTTCGGGTGTCGTTCCTGCCTTCTCCATCTCCTGCTTGAATACAC
>Ga0316224_1001309_pt1 | contig 28047 bp, 26 predicted proteins | sample TBH18013metaG_FD_206254 | JGI IMG/M metagenome (GOLD analysis project Ga0316224, IMG submission 206254) | Freshwater microbial communities from Trout Bog Lake, Wisconsin, USA - TBH18013 | ecosystem: Environmental > Aquatic > Freshwater > Lake > Hypolimnion/Profundal zone | place: USA: Wisconsin... | reverse complement strand
TTGCCTATTGCCAGGATGCCGGTGGCCGGAAAGCCTTTGTCAACCGGGGTGTATATGGCGGCGGCGCCGCAATTGATGTCGACCGCTTCCGACCAGTCGGCATTGCCAACCAGGGAGGCTTGTACAACATAACATTGGTTTTCCAAGGCCCGCGCCTGACAACCGATACGTACTCGATAATAGCCTGCTTCAGTGTCTGTGCAGCTGGGTACCAATATCAGCACCGCGCCGCGCTCGGTTTGCTGACGCGCGTAGTGGGGAAATTCGCTGTCATAGCAGATGTTGATGGCAACCTTGCCGAATTCGGTATCGAATACTTTAATCTCCAAGCCGCGGGAAATATGCCAATGTTCGTTCTCAAAACGCGTCATGGTCAGTTTTTCCTGATAATCGATCTCACCATGCGGGCTGAAAAAATAAGCGTGATTACGGAATTCGCCGTTGTCGTGTTTAACCGGAAAGGTGCCAGCTTGAATATAAACCCGGTGTTCGCCGGCCAGCGTTTTAAATAATTCAAGATAATCTGGCAGTAGGGTTTGTAAGGCCGTTAGTTGACCCGACAATGAGGAATATACTTCCTTGGAAAATAGTGATGCCAGTTCCATGCAGGCATATTCTGGAAACAGTAAAATATCGGCTTGATTGTCTGCCGCTTCTTTTACCCAGCGTTGGGTTTTCTCGGCAAAGTTTTGCCAGGTTTCCAAAAAACTGATGTCATATTGCGCGCTGGCGATTTTAGGCATGGTCTTCTCTCAACCAGAAAGTCATGGGTTTGGCGCTGGCTTCAGTTTCATCCAGATCTTTCCAGGTATAGGTGGTTTTTAATTCGGGGTGTTTAAAATAGCCGCGTTTATTCCAGAAGGCATCCAAAGGCACATAATCGGCAGGGCGGCGCGGATGATTTTCAGGGCGTTCCACGCAGCAAAATGTAATGTGCTTAAAGCCGCCTAAATCTGTGGCGTGGGCTTCGCGTTGTTCAAAAAAACGGACGCCGATGCCTAAGCCGCGATAATTTTTATTCAGCACCGATTCGCCGCAATAAAAAATCTCTGCAGGATTATAGCCATTTTCAATAAAAGGCTGTTTTACTTCTTCAGTTTCGTACTTTAATGGGATGGCGGTGGAGGCGCCGATAATAGCGTCGCCGTCAAACGCCAGCACGATTACGCTGTCTGGGCAATTGATGTAGGTTTGCAAATATTTTTTTTCGTAGTCGTAATCGCCGTCATATAAATAGGGGAAATCATGGAATACTTCTATGCGTAACCGCGCCAATTCTGGAATGTATTGGATAAGTGCTTCGCCGCTGAGGCGCTGAATGCGGATGTCTTTGCTCATGTCTTTACTATCAAAAAAATAATGTGATGCTGTTGTCTATTGTAACAATCCAGGTAAAAATTTTAGTTACTATTCACAGTGGAATGGCTGCATTAAAAGGCAGGCTGTGCCAACCATGATTTAATACCTGTCATCTGTAGCACACCGCTTTGATAAAACGGTGCTGAATAGTTAGAAATTCTATAACCGTTTGCGTCTGGCTTCCATAGGGCTGAGTAATAGCGGCCGGTAAATTTCTACCCGGTCGCCCTCGCTGACGATTTTTGTCAAGCCATAGACGTGGCTGAAAATGCCGGTTTTTTGCCGTTTCAAGTCAATTTCCGGAAATTCCGTCAGAATGCCGGAGGCCAGTATGGCCTGATGAATCGTGCAATCGGCGGCTACTGTCAATGGGATAACGATTTGTTTATCTGGGGTGGCATAGGCCACTTCAATTTGAATCGGTTCAGCCGCCATAGATTGCTTTGGCACGTTGAGTAAAGGATGTCACCATGGTATTGCAGATTTGGTTAAACACAGGGCCAAAGGCTAGGCTGGCGAGTTTGCCGGCAATTTCAAATTCCAGATCCAGCGATATTTTGCTGGCATTTTCTCGTAAAGGCATGAAGCTCCACACGCCTTCCAGTGAAGAAAAGGGGCCTTCCAATAAGCTGAGGTAGATTTTGCCGCCGCGATCCAGGCGGTTACGGGTGGCAAAGGATTTGTGAAAGCCTGCCTTGGCAATCTGGATCTCGCCGTCAACGATGTCGTCTTCGCGTCGTAAGATACGACTGCCGCTGCACCAGGGTAAAAACTGCGGATAGGATTCTATATCATCGACCAGATCAAACATTTGTTGAGCAGAAAATTTGACCAGCGCGCTTTTTTGTACCACCGTGATCATAAAAAGACTCCCAGTACATGCAGAAATACCAGAAACACTGCGGGTGGCGCAATATATTTAATCAAAAACAGCCATGTTTGAAAGCCTTCGTCAGGCAGTTCCAATTCTTGCTCGGTATGCTTGGTTTTCATGATCCAGCCGGCAAAAATGGCGATAGACAGGCCACCCAGCGGCAGCATAATATTGGCCGTCAGAAAGTCTAATAATTCGAACAAGTTTTTGCCGAAAAAAGTATGCGTCGACCAAATATTAAAGGAAAACACCACGCCGACACCCAAGGCCCAGCAGGCGGTACCGGACCACAGACAGGCTTTACGGCGATCCATGTCCTTGTTTTCTACCAGCCAGGCTACAGTGGGTTCAATCAGTGAAATGGATGAGGTCAGGGCAGCAATAAACAGCAGTACAAAAAACAGCACCCCGAATAACCAGCCGCCGCTCATATGTCCAAAAGCCAGCGGCAATGTTTGAAAGATCAGGCCGGGGCCGCTGTTAACTTCCAAATTGTTGGCGAATACCAATGGGAAGATGGCGATGCCGGCCAGCAAGGCGACGATGGTATCGGCGCCGGCGATGAAAAATGTGGTCTTGGCAATAGAGATATGGCCAGGTAGATAAGAGCCGTAAATCATGATGGCGCCCATGCCCAGACTCAAGGTGAAAAAAGCATGGCCCATGGCAGTCAGCACCGCATTAGCATTGATTTTACTAAAGTCCGGGGTAAATAAAAAATCCAGCCCCTGCTGGTAAGCCCCGGAGGACATGGCGTAACCGACCAGTACCAGCATCAGAAAAAATAATGCCGGCATAAAATAGCGTACGGCCTTTTCTAGGCCGCCTTTAACGCCGCGCACCACCACCTGCAGGGTAAGCCCCATAAATACCGTATGCCAGAAAATTTGCTGAATAGGGCTGTCCATCAGGTTATCGAATAAGGCTTTGATATCGGCGGCATCACTGCTGAAAAAACTGCCGAAGAAGGCTTTAAAAATATAAGCCATCGCCCAGCCGGCAATTACGCTGTAATAGGCCAAAATTAAAAATCCGGCTATCATGCCCAACCAGCCCAGATAATGCCAGCGTGAATCGGCACCCGCTTCGGCGGCCAGTGTTTGCATGGTATTGATAGGACTTTGCCGGCCACGTCTGCCCAACATGATTTCCGCTATCATAATAGGGATGCCCAGTACTGCCACGCAAAGTAGATAGACCAGCACAAAAGCGCCGCCGCCGTTTTCACCGGTGATATAGGGGAATTTCCAGATATTACCCAAGCCGACCGCTGAACCGGTTGCGGCTAGAATAAAAGCAAAGCGGGAAGACCACTCGCTATGGATAGGTTGAGTTTTATCTGTCATCTGGGTAGCCTTGTTTGTTTTTAAGTCGTTATCTTGCTGGTTAATTGGGTAAAATAACAAAATTCCTGTTATCAGTCAGTCAAAAAAAATCAATGCAAAGCCATGGCCGCTAAAAAATCCAAAAAGGACAACAAGCAAACCGACAATACTATCGCCCAAAATCGACAGGCGACTCACGAATATTATATCGAAGAACAGTTTGAAGCAGGCTTGGTGCTTGAAGGCTGGGAAGTGAAAAGTTTACGCGATGGTCGGGTACAGTTAAAGGAAAGTTATGTCGATATCAAACGTGGTGAAGCCTGGCTGTGCGGATGTCACGTCTCACCGTTGCTGTCAGCCTCTACTCATGTCAATCCAGAAGCCGTTCGTAGAAAAAAATTATTGTTGCATCGCCGGGAGCTGAATAAGTTGATAGGTTCTGTCGAACGTAAAGGCTTTACCTTAATTCCGCTGGCAATGTACTGGATCAAAGGCCGCGCTAAATTGAAAATTGGCTTGGCCAAGGGCAAGAAGTTACACGATAAACGCGCTGCCGCCAAAGATAAGGATTGGGAGCGCGATAGAGCTCGCATCATGAAGCATGGTTGATTGCTGGGCGGGCAACTGAGGGTTTTAGATTCAAGGTTTTGTTCTTTATGGCGAATATAAAAATATTGGGAGTTCAATCATGTGGGGTAGGTTAGTATTGCTGTTAAGTGTTTTGTTGTCGGCTTGTTCTGAGGAGCAACCGATGCAAAAAATTGAGGGTTTTGCGCAAGGTACAACTTATCACATTACGTATTGGACATCGACGCCCGTCGATGTTAAAGCGATTGAAAGTTTGGTGGCGGAAATTTTCGATAATATAGACAAAACCTTGTCAAATTATCGGCCTGATTCCAAAATCGAGCTGTTCAACGCGAATGCTTCCACTGAAAGTCAGGAAGTGGGGCCCGAAATTGTCTCATTAGTACGAGTCTCGCAAAATGTTTATCGATTGAGTAACGGTTGTTTTGATTTAACCATCAAACCATTATTTGATTTATGGGGGTTTCGGGGCGATAGTTTGACGATCCCTGATCAGACTGCTATTCAGCAAGGTTTGGCGGCAGTCGGCATGGATAAGCTGGAAGTGGTTGACGATACGCATTTATTAAAAACGCAGGCCAATGTGCGAGTGGATGTGTCCGCCGTTGCCCAAGGTTATAGTGTCGGTAGAATTAGCGATGCGCTGGAACAACAGGGTATAGAAAACTATATGGTTGAAATCGGTGGCGAACTTAAAACCCATGGCCATAAACCGGATGGGCAAGCCTGGCGGATTGCGGTGGAAAAGCCGTTGGCAGGGGAGCGTAGCATCCATAAAATTATTACTATGCCTAAGGATGAGCCGATGTCGGTGATGACCTCCGGTACTTATCGGCATTATTTTGATTTAAACGGCCAACGCTACAGTCACATTCTGGATGCTCGTACCGGTAAGCCGGTGACTCATAATTTAGTTGGCGTTACGGTATTGCACGAAAATCCTACCATAGCCGATGCCTGGTCTACTGCCTTATTATGCTTAGGTCAGCAGGATGGTATGCAGTTGGCGAACAGCCAAAAAATTAACGCAATTTTTATTAGGCAACAAGACAGTGAATTATTGGAAACGCAAAGCGATGCTTTGCGAATCGCAAAGAATCTAACGATACAGTGATTCGTGTTAGTATCGTTGCATAAATAACCTGAGAGTCTGTATGTTTGAATTGACTAAAAACTTACTGTTTTCTGTGCATGGCGGTGGCGACGGCGGTGTTGCCGGTTTGCTTGAGGATTTGTTGGCGACGATAAACAGTTTGCTTGATTTGCCGGCAAATGCTTTGTTTGGCGCTTTATTGCCGGGTATTTCGGTGATGTTGAATATTCATCCGTTGTTTGTACATTTTCCAATTGCGTTGCTAAGTACTTTTTTTCTGCTTGATGTGCTCGGTAGCTTGTTGAGCAAGCCTGTCTGGCGCGGAGTAGCTGGGTGGTTTTTATTTCTGGGCAGTGTTTTTGCCGGATTGACGGTGCTGGCGGGATTGTTCGCAGCGGCTACCGTGCCGCATGGCGAGGATGTTCACGCCATTATGGAAAACCACGAGCATTTAGGCGTCAGCGTTTTTGGTTTGGCAATTTTCTTGTCAGGCTGGCGACTGTTCGTCGGGCAAGCAAATGGCGTAGCGAATTATCTGTTTTTGAGCTTTGCGGCGCTGTTGTGGGTGTTGTTGGTGTTTACCGCAGATTTGGGTGGATTGATGGTCTATCGCTACGGTGTAGCGGTTACCGCGGCAGAGGCTGGTCAAGATAAAGCCTTTATTGAACATCAGCATCAGCATTCCAACTGAGGGGGCTTGGCTTTTTTATTGCCCGGCAAAAAATCATTGAGTGTTGTGTTATGCTAGCCCGCCTTTTTTACGAGACTAATTATGCGAACCCGCGTTAAAATATGCGGTTTTACCCGAGTTGAGGATGCTGTGGTGGCTGCTCAATTGGGAGTTGATGCCATTGGTTTGGTGTTTTATCCGCCCAGTCCTCGTTATATTGATATAGCAAGTGCTGCCGCTATCGTCAAGGTATTGCCGGCTTTTGTCAGTGTGACGGCATTATTTGTCAATGCCGAGCATACATGGGTTAGCGAAGTTTTGCGTCAGGTGCCGATTGATTGTCTGCAATTTCATGGCGAAGAATCAGCTGATGTTTGCAGACTATACCGCAAACCTTATATCAAGGCGATACGCGTACAGGCCGGCATTAATTTGACTGAGCTGGAAAAACGCTATGACGATGCTTGCGGATTATTACTGGATGCTTATCATCCGGGTCTGCAAGGCGGCACAGGGGATGTTTTCGATTGGGCGCTTATCCCGGAAGCGCGCAGCTTGCCTATTATTTTGGCAGGTGGTTTGACGCCGGAAAATGCCGGATCAGCCATCCGAGCGGTAAAACCTTATGCACTGGATGTCAGCAGTGGCGTTGAAGCGGCAAAAGGCATCAAGGATGCAGAAAAAATGGCTGCATTTATAAGAAACACTAATCAAGCGATAGAGATATGACTGATAAATACGATATGCCGGATGCGCTCGGCCATTTTGGGCCTTATGGCGGTATTTTTGTGGCTGAGACCTTGATGCCGGCCATTACCGAGCTAAATGAGGCTTATAGCCATTATATGAAACAACCGGAGTTTATCGCCGAACTTGACGCGGACTTGAAGCATTATGTGGGCAGACCTTCTCCCTTATATCATGCGGAACGCTGGAGTCGAGTGTTGGGTGGCGCCCAGGTTTATCTAAAACGCGAAGATCTTAATCATACCGGTGCGCATAAGGTTAATAATACCGTAGGGCAAGCTTTGTTGGCCAAACGCATGGGTAAAACCCGTATTATTGCTGAGACCGGCGCCGGCCAGCACGGGGTGGCGACTGCAACAGTAGCCGCGCGCTTGGGTTTGGAGTGCGTGGTGTATATGGGGGCGGTGGATGTTGCCCGGCAAGCTTTGAATGTGTATCGAATGAAATTGCTGGGAGCCACGGTAGTGCCGGTTGAATCGGGTTCAAAAACGCTGAAAGATGCGTTAAATGAGGCTTTGCGGGATTGGGTAACCAATATCGATAATACATTCTATATCATCGGCACTGTGGCCGGGCCGCATCCTTATCCGGCGATGGTTAGAGATTTTCAGGCGATCATTGGTCGTGAAGCCAAACAACAATGCCTGGAGCAGGCCGGTAAATTACCGGATGCCTTGGTTGCTTGTGTTGGCGGCGGCTCCAACGCTATCGGCTTGTTCTATCCTTTTATTGATGATGAAACGGTAAAAATGATTGGTGTTGAAGCTGCAGGCGACGGTATAGAAACGGGTCGGCATTCAGCGCCGCTTTCGGCCGGTCGGCCCGGAGTCTTGCACGGTAATCGTACTTATTTGATGGCCGATGACGATGGGGAAATCATTGAAACGCATTCAATTTCCGCAGGTCTCGATTATCCTGGCGTCGGCCCGGAGCATGCGTGGCTAAAAGATACCGGACGCGCTCAATACGTCAGTATTACCGATACCGAGGCGCTGGCAGGTTTCCATGCCCTCACTAAAATGGAAGGCATTATTCCGGCTTTGGAATCCAGTCATGCAATGGCTTATGTCACTAAATTGGCCCCGACCATGGCTAAAGATCAAATTATTATCGTTAATCTGTCAGGCCGCGGCGATAAAGATATGCATACCATCGCGCAAAGAGAAGGAATTAAAGTATGAGTCGACTAGCCGGCAAATTTACGCAACTACAAGCTTCAGGTCGGAAGGCGCTGATTCCGTTTATTACTGCAGGAGATCCTTATCCTGAATTTACTGTGCCTTTACTACATGAGATGGTGTCGGCAGGCGCGGATATCATTGAATTGGGTGTACCCTTTTCCGATCCTATGGCTGATGGCCCGATCATTCAACGCGCTAGTGAACGGGCTTTGGCGCATCATGTCGGTTTGCGTAAGGTTTTAGCCATGGCGGCTGAATTTAGAAAAACCGATCAGCTGACGCCATTGGTGTTGATGGGTTATCTTAATCCGATAGAAATCATGGGCTACCAGGCCTTTGCCGATGCTGCGCAACTAGCCGATATTGATGGTGTTTTAACGGTCGATTTACCCCCCGAAGAGGCTGTGCAATGCGTGGCCTTATTGAGGGAGCGTGGGATTGACCAGATATTTCTGTTAGCGCCAAATAGTACTGCAGAACGCATTCGGAAAATGGATGCAGTGGGCAGCGGTTATCTTTACTATGTCTCATTAAAAGGCGTCACCGGGGCTGGTCATCTGAATACCACTGAGGTGGAAGAAAAATTACAGTTGATTCGAGACCATACCCGTTTGCCGATTGGTGTCGGCTTTGGTGTTAAAGATGCGGAAACTGCCGGCGTTGTCGCTAGACTTGCTGATGGCGTGGTGGTCGGCAGCGCCTTGATCAGTAAAATTGAAGAGAATCTCAATGCCCCAGAGCAGGCAAAGCATGAGATCATCTCCTTGTTAAAATCCATGCGTCAAGCTATGGATGCTTAAGAATTTAAGTGGAGTAAGCAAGCTATGAGTTGGTTTGAAAAATTAGTACCATCCATCATTAGAACCGAAAGCTCTCAGAAGCGCACATCAGTGCCGGAAGGTTTATGGACTAAGTGCCCACGATGCGATGCTATCTTGTTTAATGCTGAACTAGAGAAAAATTTTAGAGTCTGTCCAAAGTGTGATCACCACATGCGGATTTCGGCGCGCGCCAGGCTCAATATGTTTTTAGATGAAGGGTTTCGTCAAGAAATCGGTGCGGGATTAAAACCCAGCGATCCATTAAAGTTTAAAGACAGCAAACGCTATAAAGATAGGCTCACGCTGGCGCAAAAACAAAGCAATGAAATTGATGCCTTGGTGGTAATGAAAGGCGCATTAAAAGGCCGGCATATTGTGGCGGCGGCTTTTGATTTCGGTTTTATGGGTGGATCAATGGGGTCGGTGGTAGGCGAGCGTTTTGTTCGGGGGGTGAATGAATCTCTTCAGTCTAATGCGCCGTTTATCGTGTTTTCTGCCAGTGGCGGGGCAAGAATGCAGGAATCGTTGTTTTCCTTATTTCAAATGAGCAAAACCAGTGCGGCTTTAACCAAGCTGGCGGAAGCAGGTATCCCTTATATCTCGTTCATGACTGACCCTACTATGGGTGGAGTTTCAGCCAGTTTGGCTATGTTGGGCGATATTAATGTCGCAGAACCGGATGCCTTGATTGGTTTTGCCGGGCCACGGGTGATTGAACAAACTGTGCGCGAAAAGCTGCCGGAAGGTTTTCAGCGTAGTGAATTTCTGCAAGAGCATGGTGCTATTGATTTGATCATTGATCGTCGGGAAATGCGCGATAAAATTGCGGCAATATTGGCAATTCTTTATCCGGAATCCGCTAGCGGCAAGTACCAGCAAGATAAATTCGTTGAAGATGATTCCATCCAAAACAAAGTGAACGATAGTTCTCAATAATTAGGTTGCAATGGCGCGTTTTGATTCGCTGGATACTTGGTTGAATTGGCAGGAACAGTTGCATCCTAGACCAATCGATTTGGGTTTGGCGAGGGTGGCAAATGTTTACCGGCAGCTTGATCTTGACAAGACAAAAATACCCACCATAACGGTGGGTGGCACCAATGGTAAAGGCTCATGTATTGCCTTTCTTGAGGCAATATACCGTGCTCAGGGATATACTGTGGGTGCCTATACTTCACCTCATATTCTCCATTACAACGAACGTATTCGGATTAATGGTCAGCCTGTTTCTGATGAAGCGATTTGCCGGGCCTTTACCAGAATTGATGGGGTGCGTGGTGACATCAGTCTCAGTTATTTTGAATTCGGCACCTTGGCGGCGCTGGATTTGTTCAGTGCTGCCAAGGTCGACGTGCGTTTACTGGAAGTGGGGTTGGGTGGTCGCCTGGACGCCGTTAATATAGTTGATGCTGATGCGGCGATTTTAACGACTGTGGCGATTGATCATGTCGATTGGTTGGGGAACACGCTGGATGCCATTGGCCTTGAAAAAGCCGGTATTTTTCGTAGTGGGGCGCCAGCCGTGATTGGCGATGAATGTTCGCCAACTACCGTATTGCACGCTGCGCAGAAACAAAATGCTTTGTTGATGCAATTAGGACAAGCCTTTAATTATCGTATTCAGACGACGGGCTGGGATTGGTATGCAGGTAAACAGTATTTGCAAGACCTGCCGCAACCTGCTTTTAAAGGTGAGCACCAATATCGTAACGCTTCCGCAGTCTTGATGGCGGTAACGACTCTCCAGCCAATATTGCCCATCAGCGAAACAGCGATACGTAGCGGTTTACAACAGGCGCAGCTGAGTGGTCGTTTTCAATTAATAGCGGCTGAAATTCCGGTATTGCTGGATGTTGGGCATAATCCACAGGCCGTAAAGACCTTAAGCGACTATTTGCAGCAGGCGTTTCCCTCTGTCAAAATTCACGCAGTGTTTGCGATGATGAAAGATAAGGATATTTTTGGTGTTTTGGATATTATCCGGCATCAAATTGATTCATGGTATTTGGCACCGTTGAAAAATCCGCGGGCCGCCGGCGAAGATGTATTAGAAAATTATTTTCGGCAATTAAAGATAGAAAATGTGAATCGCAATTTTGCCGATTTTACGGAAGCATTTAATGCTGCCGGTGACAACGCGCGAAAAGGTGATTTGATTCTGATTTTCGGTTCATTTTTTCTAGTATCTGAATATTTATCCAAAATTCAAAAGAGGTGATATGCATGGATCAAGAGTTGAAGCAACGATTGATTGGCGCGGCGGTGATAACCGCATTGGCGGCTATTTTTGTACCAATGTTATTTGACGACCCTATTGATGAAACTGGAAAGAATATTAATGCTTTAACATTACCAGAAATCCCCGCAAAAGTTCAGGAAGTAGAAATTGCTCCACTACCTGAAAAAGTTGAAGATGTTACCAATTCGGCATCAGCTCCCGTTGTGGCAAAGGAAGTTAAATCTATACCGACTCAGGTGGACGAAGGGGTTGGTATGCCTGGTTCTGAGCCGCCGCACCCCAAACTACATTTGTCGGGCCATGAGCCTGGGCCGGTTGTCAAGCAGCCAAAAACGCGCGAACCGGCTCTGCCTAGTATGCTGGATGAAGATATCGCCGCAGCAGAACCGGAAGATGTCAAACCGGTCAGCAAGCCGGTTGCCAAATCTCAACTTGGCAATGCAGTACCTAAACCCGTAAAACCAGTGGCCAAAACCTTGGAAAACACACCGGCGGAAAACATCGGCAAGCCCGAATCCGCCGGAAATGAAAACAGCACCGGCGCCCGCTGGTATTTAAACGTCGGCTCCTTCGGGCAAAAAAACAATGCGCTCGCTTTGTTGGAAAGTCTTAAGCAGCAAGGGTTTGCCGCCATACTGAAAGAAGTCGCCGGTGATAAAGGACCGGTGTTTAAAGTCCGCATCGGCCCCATGATGGATAAAGCTAAAGCGCAAGTAGTTAAAAGCAAATTATCACAAATGAATATTAATAGTTTTGTTGCTGTTGACGAATGAGCTTGTGCCGAGCAACGGCCCCAAATTGCCTGAGCATGATGAGAGATTAGCCGCTATGCAGGATCTATTGGCAGTGACAAATAACTGGGTTTGGGTTGATTATGCAATTGCTGCAATTTTGGGTATTTTTGCCTTTTTCGGCTTATTACGGGGCTTGATAAGAGAAGGTTTTACCCTGATTATTTGGATGATCGCCATCTGGGTAACCATGCAATACAGTCATGACTTTTCCGCCTTGTTTCAAACCAAAATTGCTCAGCCATCCTTGCGGATAGGCGTGTCTTGCGTTGTGTTATTTTTAACGACGCTGATTTTGGGGGGAATTATTAATGCTTTAGTGATCCAATTGTTGCAAAAGGCAGCCTTAAGCGGTGGCGATAGGTTGCTTGGCATGGGGCTGGGCGCTATCAGAGGCGCCTTGTTGATTTCTTTGCTGATTATGCTGGCCGGCTTTACACATTTGCCCGATGGGCGCTGGTGGAAGCAGTCACAGTTAATTCCTCATTTTCAATCTTTGGCTGCCTGGTTGAAGGAACTAATTCCGTCAAATGTGACGGCTTATCTTAATTCTCGTTAATCGTTGAGTAAATTATGTGTGGTATTGTGGCGATAGTTGCCAATCAAAATGTTAATCAGGATTTATACGATGCCTTGACGGTATTGCAGCACCGTGGCCAGGACGCCGCCGGCATTGCAACCTGCGAGGGATCTAGACTGCATTTACGCAAAGATAACGGCTTGGCGCGGGATGTATTTTCTAGCCGGCAAATGCTGAAATTAAAAGGTAATATGGGGATAGCCCATGTTAGATATCCTACGGCCGGTTGTACTAGTTCCGCCGAGGCTCAGCCTTTTTATGTCAATTCGCCCTTTGGTCTGACGCTGGCGCACAACGGCAATTTAACTAATACTGAAGAGTTGAAAATTCAGGTTTTTGCCGATGACCAACGTCATATTAATACCGATTCCGACTCGGAAGTGCTGCTGAATGTGTTTGCCCATGAATTACAGCAGTCCGGCAAATTGACCTTAAGCGTTGATGATGTTTTTGAGGCGGTCAGTGCGGTGCATAAGCGTTGCCGAGGCGCTTATGCGGTTGTGGTGATGATAGCCGGTTTTGGCGTACTTGGTTTTAGAGACCCGCACGGTATCCGGCCGATAGTGTTTGGTGAGCGTAAAACAGAGGAAGGCACAATAGATTATATGATAGCCTCGGAAAGCGTGGCGCTGGATGTGCTGGATTTTCATTTAATCAGAGATATTGCCCCGGGTGAAGCCGTGTTTATTGAGGCCTCCGGCAAATTGCACACCAAGCAATGCGCAGCAGAAACCAATCATTGTCCCTGTATTTTTGAGTACGTTTATTTTGCCAGACCTGACTCTATCATTGATGATATATCGGTTTATAAAGCCAGGATGCGGATGGGCAAAAAGCTGGCCAAAAAAATTCTCAACGAATGGCCGGATCACGATATTGATGTCGTTATTCCTATTCCTGATACCAGCCGCACTGCGGCTTCGCAAATGGCTCATGATCTAGGGGTGAAGTTTCGCGAAGGCTTTATGAAAAATCGCTATATTGGTCGAACATTTATTATGCCCGGCCAAAAAATGCGGAAAAAATCCGTCAAGCAAAAGCTGAATGCCATTTCTTTGGAGTTTAACGGCAAAAACGTTTTACTGGTGGATGATTCCGTGGTGCGCGGTACCACCTCCGAACAAATTATCCAGATGGCTAGAGATGCCGGCGCTAAAAAAGTGTATTTTGCCTCTGCTGCGCCACCAGTGCGCTATCCTAATGTCTATGGCATTGATATGCCGGCCGCGCATGAATTGATTGCCCATGGTAGAACCGAACAGGAAGTTTGTGAAGCTATCGGTGCCGACAAATTGATTTATCAAGATATTGAGGATCTAATTGATGCAGTCGGTAAAGGCAACAGCAATATCAAACACTTTGATACCTCGTGTTTTACCCACGAATATATTACCGGCGATATTGATGATGCCTATTTGGCGCATATCGAAGCCTTGCGAAATGATGGCGCGCAACAAGAGCGTAATTCAGAAAGTTTGCTGATGGAACTGCAAGAAGAAGACACCACAACTGGATAAAATATGAAAGATTTAGACTGGCAAGAGTACGCACTGGAAACGCAGGCGATCAGAGCAGGGCATCAGCGAACCCCGGAAGGCGAGCATAGCATGGCTATTTTTGCCACTTCCAGCTATGTGTTTGATAGTGCTGAACAGGCCTCTTTACGTTTTACCGGTAAACAGCCGGGCAATATTTACTCGCGCTTTACCAATCCTACCGTTACTGCCTTTCAGGAACGTTTGGCGTTGATGGAAAAAGGCGAGCGTTGTTTGGCATTTTCTTCCGGGATGGCGGCGATCATGGCCGTTGGTATGGCCTTGCTTAAAGCGGGCGATCATGTGGTGTGTTCGCGCAGTGTGTTCGGCAATACCGTGCTGACTTTCCAAAATTATTTCGGTAAATTTGGGGTAAGCACCGATTTTGTCAATTTAACCGACATGGCGGCCTGGGAGGCGGCGATAAAGCCCAATACCCGTTTCCTGTTTTTGGAAACCCCTTCCAATCCACTGATAGAAATTGCTGATATTCAAGCATTAGCTGAGCTGGCGCATCGGCACGGCTGCCTGTTGGTTGTTGATAACGTTTTTTGTACGCCGATTTTGCAAAATCCGTTGCAGTTAGGCGCGGACTTGGTGGTGCATTCCGCGACTAAATATATTGATGGCCAAGGTCGTTGTGTCGGTGGTGCGGTCATCGGTAGCGAAACCCTGATTGAAAAAGATATTTATCCTTATTTACGCACCGGCGGTGCAACGATGAGCCCATTTAACGCCTGGGTGTTTTTATCCGGCTTGGAAACCTTGGCTGTGCGGATGAAGGCGCATTGCGATAATGCCTTTGCACTGGCAAAATGGCTGGAACTGCAGCCGGCTGTGGATAAAGTCCATTACCCCGGCTTGGAGTCCCACCCGCAGCATGAGCTGGCAAAACGTCAGCAACGGCATTTTGGCGGCGTGGTTAGTTTTGAATTAAAAGGCGGTCAGGCGCAGGCTTGGCAGTTGATTGATGCCACCAAAATGTTATCCATCACCGCTAATTTGGGCGATGTCAAGACCACCATTACCCACCCCGCCACCACCACGCACGGGCGCTTGTCGCCGGCCCTTCGAGCAGAAGTGGGCATCAAGGATAGTCTGGTCAGAATTTCGGTGGGATTGGAGCATATTGAGGATATTAAACGGGATTTATTGCCGGGTTTAACCCAGGCATAAAAACGTGTCAAACCCAAATTTGAGTCGCGAGGAGATCAGAACCATTTTCTGTTTGTAAATTGGATTATAACCGCACTCGCAACTGATGCGCTTTCATTGTTTCAATATTCCACCATAGGAACGTTGGGTCAGTGGGAACGATAACAAAAACCAGGGCGGCAGAGCGAGTTAAGCCTCTCCAAAAAACGGTAGGCACATCCTACCGTTTTTAATGACCAAACTTCAGTGCATTAAATCGGCGTAGCACTCGTAGGGGAGGTATGCAGGAAGGTATTGATTAAAAATATGCCTTAAGCACCAACGAAATAGTGCCGGCAAGCAACAAGCCCATCATCCACTTAAGAACCGCTAAATCCGTTTTGAGTGGCGCAAGGGAAATTTCTAAATCATCTTTGGTGACAAGTCTGTTTTGAGCTTCAGCAATTATCCGTACAACCGCTTCGGCTTGTTCTGAGGGTATGCCGGTTGCCTCCCGTTTTTTGACAAGATCTAGGGTATCAAATGTAACTGTGGTCAGATCAAGTGTCCTAGTGTGTTGGCATAGTATAGCAAAAAGCCGATTTTCCCAGCTCAGGCCAATGACGACATGACCGTAGCTTAAAGTTGCAACAAAGGATCAAGCTCTTTCCGCATATCCAAGGCATGTAAATCATCAAAACCACCAATATGCCGGTCGCCGATATAAATTTGCGGCACGGTGCGGCGTTTGGTTTTTTCCATCATTTCTTGCCGCAAGCCGGGATTGGTATCGACATTAATTTCTGTATATACCACACCTTTGCGGTCTAAAAGTTTTTTGGCCATGATGCAGTAAGGGCAAATTGATGCAGTGTAGATGAGTATTTCCGGCATAGACTATATTAACTTTTTCTGATAAAGCTGTATTCTATCCTATCCTCGCCGCACTGCAAATTCCATTAGTTGTTGCGTAACGCGGGTCACTTTTCAACTGATACAAACGCCAGCTTGGAAATTCCCGCATGTTGCACCGTTGCCATCACTTCAGCCACCTTACCGTAGTTAACATTCTGGTCGGCATACATATGTACAGACATTTCCGGGTTTTTCGCCAATTCTTCTTTCAGTGTTGTTTCCAGTGCGGCTAAATCGGCAATTGTATTCTTGTTGAGCGTGATGGCGCCTTGGGCATCAATGCCGAGCTGAAAAGGCTGCTTTTCAGTATCGGGAATAGTGGAGGTGGTTTTAGGCAGCGCCACATTAACTGATTGAGTCAATAAGGGGGCGGTCACCAGTAAAATGATCACCAGTACCAGCATCACATCCACTAAGGGCGTAACGTTAATCTCACTGACAGCTTCGTCATCTTCCGAGTTTGTTTTAAATGCCATTTGCTTACTCCTGCTCGGCTTTATCACCGAAGGCGATATGTAAAAATCCGTCAACAAAATGTTCCAATGCAATGCGTTGGTGTTTGGCGCGGCGGCCAAAAAAGTTGTAAGCCAATACAGCGGGCACGGCTACAGCGATACCGATGGCCGTGGCAACCAGCGCATCGCCAATCGGGCCGGCTACCACATCCAGGCTGGCGGAACCGCTGGTGCTGATGTCGTGCATGGCATGCATAATGCCCATCACCGTGCCGAACAAGCCGACAAACGGCGCGGTGCTGCCTATACTGGCCAGCATGGTCAAGCCACTTTCTGTGTGCCTTTGCTCTTCTTGGGTTTGTTTACGCAAGCGCTGTTCTAAAAGTTCTTGCGGTGAACCGTGAAACTTTAAACTTTTTGGAAATTTGCTTTGCTTCATTTCCGCCAGCCAGGCAAAACCGCAGGCAGCGACACGGGCTTTGGGGCCTCTAGCTAGCTCGGCAGGTATTTGTTCGGCTGCCTTCAGATCGGCGGCATTCCAAAATGCCTGATTATATTTTTTATTGTAATGATTGTTTTTGGCAAATTGCCAGATTTTGAATAGGATCAAAGTCCAGGTGATCAGGGAAAACACCAGCAGTGTGTATAAAGTGGCATCTATCACGATGGCCGGGGCAAAATTGAAAGGCATTAATTTCTCCTGATTTGCTATTCTTCAAAATGAAAATCAATTGGCACGATAACCGTGCTGGCGATAGGGGTCTGGCCGCGTTTGGCCGGAATGAATTTATATTTTTTCACAGTTTCAATAGCGGCTTCGTCCAGCATGTCATGGCCGCTGCTTTTTTCAATGGTAATTTTTTCGCTTAATCCTTCCGCCGATACTTGCACCAGTAGCTTAACTCTACCCTGCCAGCCTCGGCTTTTGGCAATCGAGGGATATTCAGGCGCAGGGTTATGTAAATAGCTGGCGCGGTAATTGGCTTCGGTAAGCTCTTCGGCAACAGGCGCTGCGACTGGCGCGCTATCGGTTGCTGTTGACGTTGGTGAGGATTGAGGCGCAGATGTTTGCTCTACCGTTTTTTCTGCAGGTGTTAAATCCTGGGGTTTTTGTACCACACGCGGTATTGGTTTGGGCTGCGGCTTTTTGGGAGTTGGTGTTTTTTCCGGTGGCCGCGGCGGGCTAGGCGGCGCCGGTGGTGCAGGTGCAATATTGGGTTTAGGAGACGCTACCGAAACCATGGATACCGCCATCAGCAACGGTTGGGCCGTGACTGGCGGCGTTTCTATAGGGCGCAACAGCCACAGAAGTCCCCAGATATGTAGCAGCAATACCAGGATTGACAGCAGAATCAGCATATCTCTTGGTCGTTCTTCTCCCATTAATGTGGTCAGCATGGCATTCAATTGAAGTCTCATGCTTGCAAATAAACCTGTGGGAGATGCTGATGAGCTGTCGGTCAAATCGCCTCCATGATTGCAATATGGCTATTATCTGAAAACATAAAACAAAATTGGTAAAGTTAAATTAAATTCAACATTGTAGATCATTAGATGGTCTTAAGTCAGTAAGAAAAGTATGAAAACATTAAGAACTTAATCATGCCTAAGCTGAGGCGGTAATGAAAAACCAGCCAACATACGAAGTGATCGCATTTTCTATGGCATAATTTCTTATCATTTCATTTTTTCTTCTCAGTTTTCATGGCCCATAAGCAAACCCCGCAGTCCAAGGAACAATTAGCAGCACTGGCTTTAGGTGCGATAGGTGTGGTCTTCGGCGATATAGGCACCAGTCCGCTCTATGCAGTTAAGGAGGTTTTTCACGATGGTTTGACAACCGATGCACCCCATGTAATTGGTGTGCTATCGCTGATTTTTTGGTCATTAACCTTGGTGGTAACCACCAAATATGCCATTTTTATCATGCGTGCTGATAATAAAGGTGAAGGCGGTATCATGGCTTTGATGGCTTTAGCCTTACATGGTTCCCGGCAAAATCCTCGCAAACAGGCCTTTATTGTGGCAACCGGCTTGCTGGGCGCTTCGCTTTTTTACGGCGACAGTATTATTACCCCAGCCATTTCGGTATTGAGTGCGGTTGAGGGCTTGCAAATTATCGCGCCATCTTTAAATAACTATGTTTTGCCGTTTACCATAGTTGTATTAAGCGTGTTGTTCATCATGCAAGCTAAAGGCACAGGCAAGGTAGGGCGGATATTTTCGCCGGTGATGGTTTTCTGGTTCGCGACTTTGGCGGTGCTTGGGCTGATTAATATTGTCAAAGCACCGGAAGTACTGCAGGCTGTCAATCCGTATTATGGGGTGCAGATGCTGTTCGAATTGGGCTGGAAAGGTTTTGCAATCATGGGGGCGGTGGTATTGTCGATAACCGGTGCCGAAGCTTTGTATGCGGATATGGGGCATTTTGGCTTAAAGCCGATTCGAGTCGCTTGGTTCAGTTTTGTTTTTCCGGCCTTGTTGCTAAATTATTTTGGACAAGGGGCGTTGTTGATTGCTAATCCGGCGGCGATAGAAAATCCTTTCTATTTACTGGCGCCAGACTGGGCTTTGTATCCCTTATTGATTTTATCAACCCTGGCGACAGTAATCGCCTCGCAAGCGGTGATTTCCGGAGCATTTTCCATTACCCGGCAAGCCATTCAGTTGGGCTACTGTCCGCGTATGAATATTCGGCATACCTCAGGCGATGAAATGGGGCAAGTCTATTTGCCGGCAGTTAACTGGTTATTAATGACGGCGGTATTTATTTTAGTACTTAGTTTTCAATCTTCCTCAGCACTGGCCTCGGCGTATGGTATTGCGGTTACCGGCACGATGATGACGACCACTATTTTAGCGTTCATCGTGATCCAGGCGCTTTGGCAATGGAATAAATTTACCAGTACGGCTTTTTTATCGTTTTTTCTATTAATTGATCTGTCTTTTTTGGCGCCGAATTGCCTTAAAATTCCTACGGGTGGTTGGTTGCCGCTGGTGGTTGGTGCGGTGCTGTTTTTGATCATGACTACCTGGATTAGAGGTCGCGAACTGTTAGCCAAATATCTGGATGAAAAACGGGTATTGTTTGAGGAATTGGATGAAAAACTAAAAGGTCAGCCTTTGGCCTCAGTGCAGGGTACCGCTATTTATCTGGCAAGAAGCGTCCATGGTGTTCCACTGGTTTTGTTGCACAATCTAGAGCATAACCATGTGTTGCATGAAAAGATCATTGTGTTGACGATAGTTACCAAGGAAGAGCCGTATGTGGATGAAGCGCATCGTGTCAAGGTGCGTGCTTTTGGCGAAAAGCGCAGCTTCTATCGAGTAAAGCTCTATTTTGGTTTTCAGGAAGAGCAAGATGTGCGGCGGGCTTTGCAGCTTTGTCGGCATGAAGGTTTGACGATTGACCAAAAAACGGTGTCGTTTTTTATCGGCAGCGAGCGTTTGTCGTTTCGCCGTTTAAGTCCTATGCCAAATTGGAGCAGAGCCTTGTTTAGGTTTTTAACCCATAATTCCAGCAGTGCCATTGAATATTTCAAAATCCCGGTTGAAAGAGTCATTGAATTAGGTATTCGGGTGGAATTGTAAAATTTGCAGGGTAATGGGTATAAAAAAGGCAATGTGCCTAACTTATGGGCACTCATGGGGCAGTTAAGGTCAAAAATCACCTATTTTGTATTTTTGCTGGTCAAAAGGGGCTGGGGATGTTGAGTGGTTATTGCGGGGTAGGGGTGAATTTGTGATGCTGTGTTGTGGTTTGTGGCGGTGTTTTATTCTGAATTGTTCCGCCAGTGCCCCTTGCGGACATAAAAAAAGGACTTAAGTTTTACCTAAGTCCTTGAATTCAGATGGTGGCGATACCGGGGATCGAACCTGGAACCTCGGGGTTATGAATCCCGCGCTCTAACCGGATTGAGCTATATCGCCACTGATGGCTTGTCATATTGAAGCCGTATATTATAAGACTTGATCTTTTCTAAGTCAAACGTTAAACCGAAAATGCATCACATCGCCGTCTTGTACCTTGTATTCTTTACCTTCCAGCCGCCATTTTCCGGCGTCTTTGGCGCCTTGCTCGCCTTTGTAAGTCACAAAGTCCTGATAGGATATCACTTCGGCGCGGATAAAGCCTTTTTCAAAATCAGAATGAATTACGCCGGCCGCTTGCGGCGCGGTAGCATTGACAGGAATGGTCCAGGCGCGGACTTCTTTAACGCCGGCAGTAAAATAGGTGGACAGGTTTAACAGCTCATAAGCGGCGCGTACCACCCGGTTTAAGCCGGGTTCTTCAAGACCTAAATCATCCAGAAATTCCTGTTTTTCGGCTTCATCCAGTTGCACAATTTCTGCTTCAATTGCCGCGCAAACCGGTACCACGCTGGAACCTTCCTGTGCGGCAAATGCCTGCACTTTGTCCAGTAAGGGATTGTCGCCAAAGCCATCATCCTGAACATTGGCGACATACAAAGTCGGCTTAATGGTGATTAGGCATAATTCCTTGATGAGTTTTGCTTCTTCTTCAGACAGGCCTAGGGTTCGGACCGGCAAGCCTTTGTTAAGATGTTCCAGCACTCTGTCCAGCACATCTTTTCTGGCAAGTTCGTCTTTATTGCCGGATTTTGCGGCCTTAGCTGTTTTTTGCAAGGCTTTTTCGACAGAGCTCATGTCTGCCAGCGCCAGTTCGGTATTGATGACTTCAATGTCATTGATAGGATCAACCCGGCCGGCGACATGGATGACATTGTCGTCATCAAAACAGCGCACCACATGGACAATGGCATCGGTTTCGCGGATATTGCCTAAAAATTGATTGCCTAGGCCTTCGCCTTTGGAGGCACCGGCTACCAAGCCGGCAATATCGACAAATTCTATCGTCGTCGGTAGTGTTCGTTCAGGATTGACAATTTCTGCCAGTCTGTCCATTCTGGGGTCCGGTACCGGCACCACGCCGACATTGGGGTCAATCGTACAAAATGGGTAGTTTTCTGCCGCAATAGCTGCTTTGGTCAGCGCATTGAACAGCGTAGATTTGCCAACGTTGGGTAAACCAACGATTCCGCAATGAAGGGCCATATGAGTCTTAAGCTTAAAATTTGAAGAGAGTACCCAGAAAACCTGAGCGGGGTGGGGCTGGATTATACCGTTCAATCGATAAATTTCAACTTGCAGGCTGTGTTTATCCCGTGACAACCAGCCCACTAATCTTTTTCAGTGGCCTCCCAGCCGCCGCCAAACGCCCTATACAATGAAACATAAGAAACCCGTAAACTGGTTTGTGCTTTGGTTTTTTCTTCTTGAATATTCAGTTTGTTAAACTCGGCATCCAGTTGACTTAAATAATCACTGCCGCCATGCTGGTAGAGCAATTCTGCATGGCGATAAGCCGTATCGGCGGACTGTTCCGCCTCACTGAGTTGCTGTAGCCGTTGCTTGGCGGTGTCATGTGACACATAGGCGTTTTCGACGTCTTCCATCGCCAGCAAGAATGTTTTTTCATAAGTTGTCGCGGCTTGTTCCAGGCGGGCATCGGCGGCGGTGATTTGGGCGCGTATCCGGCCAGCATTAAAAATAGGCCCGGTTAGTCCTGATCCAAGCGAGTAAACGCTGTCCGCCAAATTGGGAAAACCGCCTACGGCTATTGCCCCAAAACCAGCGTTAGCCTGTAATACCAATCTTGGGTACAAATTGGCTTTGGCTGTACCCAGCTGGTCGGCGGCGGCGTTAACTTGTGCTTCGGCGATTTTTAGATCAGGCCGTTGCGACAATAAATTGGTCGGTAACACATTCGGTAATACCGGCAGTGCCGGCGGCATTCCGGCAGCAGACAGGCGATTTTCCAGGCTGGCCGGGGTTTGTCCTAATAATACGCTTAAACGATGAATGAGCTGTTCGGCAGCTTGATTGAGTACCGGCAGGGCGCTTTCGTTGCTGCGTAATTGGGTGTGCTGGCGAGAAACGGCGGTAGCGTTGACTAAACCTTGTTGAAAATACAGCTGCAATGCAATCTGGCGTTTTTGCTGCAGCGCAATTTGTTGTCGTACCAGTTCCATTCTCGCCTGTACGCCGCGCAGTTCTAAATAATTACCGGCAATTTGTGCCAATAATGCTACTTGTATGGCATGTTGTTCGGCTTCGATACCGGCAAATTGGGCGTTAGCGGCATCTGCCTCAAAATGCCGGCCGCCGAATAAATCAATTTCCCAACGGGCGTTGAGGCCGCCGGATACAGCATTGCCGGTCGGCATGATCAGCGCCATGCCTTGCGGGCCGGGCGCGGCAAATATCCGATTCAGGCTTTTTTCCTGGCCGCCTGTGGCATTCAGATCAATACTGGGATACAGTGAGGATTCACCAATCACCACCAGCGCCAAGGCTTCCTGAATGCGGGCGTTGGCAATTTTAAGATCTTGATTGCTGCTTAGCGCTTGGCTGATTAATTCGTTCAGCAACGAGTCTTGAAAACCGCCCCACCATTTTTTTAAGTCGGCTGTGTCGTTCAGTGGCTGAGTATCCGGTTGGTGATGCCAGGCTGCAAGTGCTGCCGGGTTAGCTTTGTCTGTCACGAGGTCATGGCTGCAACCGGTATGCAATAAAACAGCTAATGCCGGCAGCAGTAAGCAATAGGGCTTATTCATGGTTTTCTCCGGCGATTGATGAAACCCTGCTAGGGGTTGCAGTGCGCTGCACTTTAAACCAGGCGGCATACAAAGCCGGTAAAAAGAACACCGTCAGCACGGTAGCCAGTGACAAGCCGCCCATGATGGCAATGGCTTGCGGCCCGAAAAAGTCGTTACGGGATAACGGTATCATCGCCAAAATAGCAGCGGCGGCGGTTAACAATATAGGTCTAAAGCGGCGCACGGTGGATTCAACAATGGCTGTCCAGGTATCCAGTCCGGTTTTTTCATCCTGCTCAATCTGATCGACTAAAATCACTGCATTACGCATAATCATGCCAGCTAGGGCAATAATGCCAAGCAAGGAAACAAACCCAAAAGGCGATTTAAACAGCAGCAATGCAAATGCCGCGCCGATTACCCCCAGCGGCGCGGTAAGAAACACCAGCAGCGCTCTGGACAGATTTTGCAATTGCATCATCAGCAATAACAAGGTGGCTATCACCACTACCGGTATCCAGATCAGAATGGATTTTTGTGCAGTCCAGGCGTCTTCTTTGGCTCCGCCGGTTTCAATGCTATAACCGGTTGGCAGGTGGCTTTGTATTGCCGCCAATTGCGGGATGATCTGCGCCGCCACATCCGGTGCCAACATGCCGTCCACCACGTCGGCGCGTACTGAAATGGTCGGGAAACGGTTACGCCGCCAGCGAATGCCATCCTCAAATTCGGTTTGCACTGTGGCTAATTGCGATAAGGGCAGGGTCTTACCGGCGGGAGTATGGATGCTGATATTGGATAATTGCTCGGCGGCGCTACGCAAGCTCTGTTCGGCACGCCAGATAATGTCGATTAGTCGATTTTTTTCCCGTAACTGGCCGACCGGTATTCCTGTGTAATAGGCTTGTAGCGTTTGCGACAGACTGGCGGTAGAGACGCCCAGTGCCTGAGCTTTATCCTGATCCATAGACAGATGCAGGGCTGGAATCCGTTCATCCCAGTCATCATTAACATCTACGGTATTAGGGTTGGCTCGCACGATGCCGGCAACCCGGTCGGCAATCACGCGGATCAGCTCCGCGTCGTCGCCTTGGATACGAAACACCAGCGGATAGTCAACCGGCGGCCCGACATTCAGTCTCATAACCCTGCCGCGTACTTCTGGAAAATCATTAGCTAGCGCGGTTTTAAGTCGTTGCCGCACCCGTTCGCGAGCGACATTATTCTGAGTCATGACCACAAACTCGGCCAGATTGGAGTTGCTGAGTTGTTGTACGATCAGCATAAAAAAGCGCGGGCAGCCACCGCCCAGATAAGTAGAATAATGCACTACTTCTTGATCCTCAGCCAAAATCTTTTCCAGCCGTTTTGCCACTGATTCGGTTTGGGCAAGGGCGCTGCCTTCCGGTAACCATAGATCGACGATAAGTTCCGGGCGATTAGATAGCGGGAAAAACTGTTGCGGCACTTGCGTCAAAGTGAATATACCGAGGCCAAATAACAGTGCTGTTGCCAGCAAAACTTGATAACGCCGCAGTAAACAAATTTCCACCCATTGCCGCAATTTTTGGTAAAAAGGCGATTCAAATTGTGGATGCTGTTGTGTTTTTATGGTTTTTGTTTGCAGCAGCAACGTGCCCAGATAAGGGCTAAACACCACCGCGCCTAGCCAGGACAGCAGCAGCGAAATACTGACCACCTGAAAAATGGCCAGGGTATATTCACCCGCCGATGATTGCGCCATGCCTACCGGCAGAAATCCTGCTACCGTGATGAGGGTGCCGGTCAGCATAGGAAAGGCGGTGGCTTTATAAGCAAAGCCGGCTGCGCGAAATTTATCCCAGCCTTCTTCCAGTTTGCGAGACATCATCTCGGTGGCGATCATGGCGTCGTCCACCAGCAGCCCCAAGGCCAGAATCAACGCACCCAGCGAAATGCGATGAATTTCCAAACCAAACAGCAACATGCACAGCAGGGTGCCGGCCAGCACTATCGGTACTGTCAGTGCCACTACCGATCCGGCGCGTAAACCCAGACTCAGGAAACTCACCAACAGTACTGCCGCCAGCGCTTCAAAAAACGTTTGCAAAAATTCATCAATGGCAGTTTTAACCACTTGCGCTTGATCTGCCACTTTTTCAAGGCTGACACCAACAGGCAAGCTTTCGGCAATGGCATTGACCCGTTGATCCAATGCTGCCCCCAAATTCAGTACATCGCCGCGTTTGTTCATGGTGATGCCTAGACCGATAGCGGGTTTACCGTTAAATCGCATCATATAGTCTGTTGGATCGGCAAACGTCCGGCTGACTTTAGCGACGTCACTCACTCTAATGTTGCGCTCGCCAATTTGTAAACCTAAACGGCTGATGCTGTCCAGGGTATCTAAAGCGCCACTGAGCCGTATCGGAATATTTTGTTGTGAGCTAAATAAAGTACCGGCCGGGGATAGTGCGTTTTGGCCTTGCAGTGCTTGCGCTAATGTGGCGGCGTTAAAGCCCATTTGCGTGAGTTTTTTATCGGAAAATTCAACATAGATTTTTTCGTCCTGCACCCCGATCAGATCAACTTTTTCCACATCGTTAACCCGTAAAAGTTGTTGACGGGCCGAGTCCACGATGTCTTTTAGTTCGGCATAATCAAAACCATCCGCAGTAAACGCATAGATCATGCTGTAAGTATCGCCAAACTCATCATTAAAAAACGGTCCCATCACTCCCGGCGGTAAACTAAGCTGTATATCACCGAGTTTTTTCCTCACCAGATACCAAAGATTGGGGATTTCGTTGATTGGGGTGTTTTCCTTGGGCGTCACAAAGATAATGGACTCGCCGGGTTTGGAATAGCTGCGCAGATAATCAAGATCAGGCAATTCCTGTAGTTTTTTTTCCAGACGATCTGTCACCTGTTCTTCCACTTCTCGCGCTGTTGCGCCGGGGTAAAGGGTTTTTACTACCATCACTCGGAAAGTAAATTTGGGGTCTTCGCGTTGCTCCAGAGTAAAGTAAGCAAAAACCCCGCCCAATAACAACAAAGCCATTAAAAAACCAGTAAAGGCGCGGTGATCCAGCGCCCAAGCCGTCAAATTAAATCCTTTCATGGTTTTAACGCCTGATCGTCGGCTTGCAACTCGTTGACTAACGAAGCGGCAGTCTGCACCAATTTGACCGTTTGCCCTTCCAGTAAGCGGTGGACGCCGGCGCTGACTACCAATTGCCCGGCTTGTAGGCCGGTAACAATAATGTGCTCGTCGGCTAATGCGGCGGCTAATTGCACCGGGATAGACTTTACCTGATGGCTTGTTTCGTTAACCAACCAAACTTTGTTTTGCTGTGGGGTGTCCTGACTCGAAAAAACTGCGGTTAGCGGTACTGCCAAGCCGGGTGATTGTGGCTTATCCACCCAAACTGTGGCGGTCATGCCATATTGCGCGGTTGGTGTTTTGGCGGATAGGTGGGCTTTAATCCGGTAAGTACGGGTGGCTGGGTCAGCGGCGGCGGCTATCTCGCGAATGACTGCTGGGTTTTGATGTTGACTATCCGCCCATAAAGAAACCGTAACGCTTTGTTTAAGCTTAAGTTGACCGATCAGTTGCTCTGGGATATCGAACACTACGTCTTTATCGGCAAGTTCGGCTAATTTGACCAGTGTTTGACCGGCGGTGACGACTTGGCCGCTTTCCATGTCCAGCGCAGTGACCACCCCATCCCTATCGGCATGTAAATCGGTATAAGCCAGTTGATTGCCGGCTTGTTCCAATTGCGCGGTCAGTGCCGCCAATTTTTGTTCCGCAGCAATATAAGCCGTTTCCCTGCGTTCCAAATCAGGCGGGCTGATCACCTGTTGGTTTAGCAATTCCCGGTAGCGTTCAAGATCGTTGCGGCTTAAATCGCGCTCGGCCAGGGCAGCTTGTTGTTGCGCCTGCACCGCAGCAGCGGCTAAGCGATAATCATTGCTGTCTAATTGCGCCAGCAACTGGCCTTTTTTAACGTTGTCGCCCATTTCTATTCGTCGGGCGATAATTTTACCCGCCACCCGAAAAGACAGCGCGGTTTCAAAACGAGGTTTCACTACCCCGGCAAACGCCGTGCTGTCACTGAGGAAATGATCTGTAACCCTAAACACTTTTACAGGTCTTACCGGCTGCACCGCTTCGGTTGATTGATGATTACAGCCGGTTAACCAGAGCAGGTTTAATAGCAAGGACAAGGGGAGGGCGGTTAATGGTGTATATACACGTATTAAATTATAAAATTTGGACATCTGTAAACCCCCAAGTTACTTTGTATGTGAAATTGCGATCAATGTTGCTAAATCAGCCATTAAATGCTGCAGGCGGTTTTGGGTCATGGCTGCCTGAATTTGAGCTTGCGCTTGTTCCCAAAGCGGATAGGCCGTTTCCAATACACTAATGCCGGGTTGGGTAATCTGCACCAAACGGGTACGTCTATCGTGGCCCGCGCTGACGCTGATGAGTCCTTGTTTTTCCAGAATATCCAGGTTACGGGTTAGTGTCGTGCGATCCATCACCGTATACTCGGCCAGTTGCGTCACTAATACCGGGGCACTTAATTTTACCGCCACCAATAAAGAAAACTGAGTACCTTTAATGCCGACAGGCCGCAATGCCTCATCATAAAACTGACTAACCGAACGCATGGCTTTTCTAAGATTAAAGCCGGTGCAATCAAGGCAAGCCCAGTAATCATGTGGTGCTAATGATGGGTTGTTTGACTGCGACAATGCTGGATACCTAAAAGCGATGAAACGAGTATATACACATATTTGGGTTTGTCAAATAACAAAGTGGTGATGGGATGGAGTGGTCTTATTTGACCAGCGTGATGAAACAGCGCAGAATTAAGGTTGTCGGTTGTGGGCTTTAGATTCCCCTGGCTTCAGGTCGTCTATTCGATTACCAGCCCAATTTACGAAATCGCGTTGATTTGCTCCTCAATTTGCAATCAACCTGACCAGATGTTCGTCTGCTGTTGACCGGTGGCATTCGGCCAATTGCAGACATTGACTTCATAAAATAACCTTGGAAAATTCGCTAGACTTTAAGCTAAGGACAAACTTATAGGATGCTGCCGACGACAGGAGGCGCATCAATCGAGTAC
>Ga0316224_1001307_pt1 | contig 28065 bp, 35 predicted proteins | sample TBH18013metaG_FD_206254 | JGI IMG/M metagenome (GOLD analysis project Ga0316224, IMG submission 206254) | Freshwater microbial communities from Trout Bog Lake, Wisconsin, USA - TBH18013 | ecosystem: Environmental > Aquatic > Freshwater > Lake > Hypolimnion/Profundal zone | place: USA: Wisconsin... | reverse complement strand
GTAATACAATGAACAACGATATCAATACAAACATCAGTGCAACTCAATCAGTAGAAGCTAAAGCAAAGCGTGCTCAAACCATTGCTACAAAACGCGATGAAAAAGCAGCAGAGCGTGGTTATACTCTACCATTAGTCCTTACTTGTAAGGTAACTGGTAAATCCGTAAAGTACACTTCCGCAGCTTATATTGATAAGTGCATTGCTAAGGCAGGTAGCTTAGAGAAGCTCTTAACCACATACGTAAGCCGCGAAGGCCGTCGTAACCGTGCTGCTTAAGTAGCCTAAAGCGTTTAGCCGATCGCTCAATAAATCGGCTACTAATTTGGTTGGTAGAGTTTAATTTTAGAGTTGATTTAATAATAAAAAACTCTATAATTATATTATGAACAACCTCAAACAACAGATCTTCGTGTCTGTGGCTGCAGCTATTACTCAAAAGTGGCCTATTCAGTCTAACAATGACCACAAGGAAATAGCAAATACAGCTCTCAAGCTAACAAACACTTTATATGAGAAGTACATGAACAGTACTCAAGAACTTATTAATGAACAACAAGTTCATATGAATGACCAGGCACGTGTACCTGGTACCTCTTAATAAAGGCGTATAAAGAAAAAAGCCCCATAGAACAATTTGATAACAGGTATGGTATAACTAAGATATAATATATGACCTCTGACCAAGCTGATAAGATTATTAAACTACTAGAAGCAATTGATTTCAAATTGTGGAAGTTCTATGAACAGGCTGGTTTAGCTGAACAACCAGCTGCACCTGCTCCTACACCTACACCAGCTCCAGCACCTGCTGCACCTGCTCCGAAGCCACCAGTCAGCAAGAGTTTGTACGACCAGTTTGTGAAGAACAAGAAATGATCAAGATCGTTCTCATAGTACTGGGTATACTTGTGGTACCTTTATTAGGTGTCTTGTACCTATTATGGGATCATTCCAGGACCATCAAGTGGTTAAGAGAGAACGGCTTCTACGATTAAGTAGTTGCACTATACCTGATAAGTTACATACTCATGGGTATGTACTTAATAGACGACAAGGTATACGTTAAACCATTCACCAGAAACGGGATTATTAGGGATGTCGTGGAACATTCTAATGGTACCATGTACTATGACGTGGAAGTGGAAGTGGATGAAGCCTCTAATGGTAACTATTACTTCCATGCATCAGAAGATCAATTAGAATATATTGGTAGTTATTACCAATAAAGCTTGCCACTTATCCATAAAGTTACCATACTTGTCTTATGAAAATAATGATAACCAAACCAACTAATACATTTTTAGCAGCTGAATACCCAACCTGGATTGACTTGAAGGTGGGTACTGTAATGGAAGTTAGGAAAGAAGGTCAGACTGGCTACTTGGTAGATCATCCAATCATTGAAGGTGATTGTGTTGTACCAAAGACGAATTGCATAGTAGTGCGCGATGAAGTAGAGTGTTGTGTGACAGTATAATGTTGCACTTAATCAATTAAGTTACCATAATAGTATTATGAAAATGAGAAACTTAAAACAAACCTACATTATCTTTACAGCAAGCGATCAAGTGTACTGCACAGCTGAGTCATATGACTTAGCTAATGAAATCATAGCTGCTGATGGTTTAATTGATGCTGTCATTCAACAAGTCAATCACATTACCAATATTAAAGAAGGTAATCCTGTAACCATATCATATGAAAATACATCTACATATGATTGTACTTCAGATGATGTGAATGATGTATGTCACAAATCCCATTACTAATATGATCAATAGATTTGACGAAAGCTTGATGCACCATCATGGCCAGCTATCAAGCATCACTTCCCACAATGTACCGGTTGATCTCTTGAATACGATTGAGCAGCACGTATACCTTATTCAAGCCAGACAATCATATGCTACTGGGTACAAGCAATCATACAGCCTTATATTAAGGGAACTAATGGAACATATTCAATTAAAATTAACTGGAAAGAACTAACATATGGCTATCACTCTAACATGTACAGTAACAGGTAAGCAGACGGTATGGACTAATCAGTCCATCATTGATGCTAAGATCAAGCAGTACGGGTCACTAGAGGCCTTCCGTGCTCAGTATGTCTCTAAAGGAGCCAAGAGAGCCTCCACCACACCCACCACCAAGGCCAAGAGCCAGTTGAGTGTGCCTCGTGATGGTGAGGTAGGCGCTATGAAGGCGATCATGAACGATGGCCTGAAGCTTGGCAAGATGTCCTCCAAGGACTACTACGCCATGTACGAGAAGAAGATAGCCGACGCACGTACAGCTGGTATGAGCGAGAGAGAGGTGGCGTGGCTACAACAGCGCCTAGAAAGATGGCGCGCGTCATAGGCTGTACCCTATAATATGGCAACATAAATAACCACGTTAAGGGCAGAAATTAGTTAATATAGCGAATCAACAAAAAAGGTGTTGCCTAGTGCATGCCAAACTTTTGCCAAATTTTTTTCAGTTGATTTTCTATATAAGGTTTTTATAATATCCTAGTAAATAAATTTATGGCAACAAACAAATGGGGAGTGATCGTCCCAAATGGTCACATTAGTAAATCAAAAGCAGCTGAATACCGCTCTCGTGGTGGTGTCAGTCGTACAATCCGCGCTACACGCTCGGACAAAGGAAGAAAGAGGAAATAAGATGGCTAAGAACAAAATAGTAGAGAACAGGCCAAGTTATTGTGTAAGTGCTGCTTCGCATGCAAGCTGGTTACGTCGTATTGGTCAGAAGGCGCGTAAGCAACGTAGTGATGCAGGAAAGAAAAGGAAGTAATAACATGGCATACAGAGCAAAGAACATTATTACAACGTCGGCTATGGCTAAGATGCACCGGGCATGTGGGTACACCAAGGTTCGGGTGCGCCGGTCAGATGCTGGTGTTAAGCGTGGAAAACGTCGATAAATCCGTAGAGTCGGGTTTTCAAAATTTTTTCGCGCAAAATTTTTTAGGTAGAATTCCCATATAGGGGGTTTAAGTAGGTGGGATATGGCGATAATAGTCTTTCCTTCGGTAAATAATGCTATGACAATAGCTACCTCCAAGCAAGGAGACTTTATGGTACTCCCTAACGACTCCCTGGGTAAGAAGATAATAGAGTCCCAGGACTATGAGCCCCACTTCTATCAGACGGTGTCGAAACTGGTGCGCACTGGGGATGTGGTGATTGATTGCGGTGCCAACCTAGGCTACCACACAGTTACGTTGGGTAAGCTAGTGGGTGCGAGTGGGAAGGTGCTATCGTTTGAACCACAGCGCTGTATCTTTCAGCAGCTATGCGGTAATGTATTTCTCAACAATCTGAGAAACGTTATTACTCTGAACAATGCCGTAGGTGACTGTGAGAAGGACATACAAATGGACTACGTCAATATAGATCAACCGGACTCCAACATTGGATGTACTAAGATTGGTGAAGGCGGCGACAAATCCAGGATGTTAACCATTGACCAGGTGATTGAGAGTCAGGGTTTACAGAACGCCAACATAACGTTTATAAAGGCCGATATACAGGGGTGTGAGGTGAAGATGTTGGAGGGGGCAGTGAAGACTATAGCCCGGTGTAGGCCGTTTATGTTCGTGGAGATTGAGGGATGGTTAAGGAGCTTTGATACGACGGAGGAGGCCTTAAAGGACAAGCTACGTTCTCTTGGATATATCCTAATACAAATAAAGAACGAATGGCCTACTGATCATATAGCAGTACCCGTAGAGAAAGAGGGTATGGTACCGGATATTGTTAGTGGATTAAATTGCCCGTACGTAATAATTAAGTGATATGGCCTATAAGAGATTCTTTGCGTTTGGGTGTTCGTTTACTCGGTACACGTGGACTACGTGGGCTGATATAGTGGCGGCTGCAAACCCGGATGCTGAGTACTACAACTTGGGAGAACCGGGGTCTGGGTGTAACATAATGTTATCACGTATAATGCAGGCCGATCAGGTGTACAACTTTAATGAAGAGGATTTGGTAATTGTACAATGGTCTGGGATTAATAGAGAGTCTCGGTTCTTAAAAGAGGGGTGGAAGCATATGGTTAACTCCGTTCATCATGCATTTGCTAAGACGTTTATTAAGATGTTTTCTGATCCCACGCACAGTTGCTTGACTGCATATGCTGCAATGAAGTCAGTAATGACGTTATTAGATAGTAAGCACGTCACGCATTATCATTTAAGTATGATACCAATCGTGGATTTCGAATCTACTAAAGATGAACACGTACACTTTAAGCCGGTAGACGGTAGTGAGTTAGATGTAGTTAAAGAAACGTACAAGAGTATTATTGAGAGAGTACGTCCTAGTTACTTTGAAAAGATATGGAACAGTGATTGGGAGTCTCGTCCGAATCGTCCGGATATGAAGCATCATATATTTTCTACTATACGCAAAGACTCCCACCCCACACCAGAAGAACATTTAATGTACATAAGAGCAGTATTACCGGAAGTAGAGATAAGCACCGAAATACAAGACAATGTAATGATTGATAACAAGAAGGTACTATCTCAGGTTAACCTACCAGATGGTAGTGTAAAGTGTTTTGTTAATAACACAGTAAAGCGTATTGTAATAGAAGATGTACCTAGCGTGTATTAATTATGTATAAACGCTTTTTTGCATTCGGGTGTTCATTTACTATGTATCATTGGGTTACGTGGGCGGATATAGTCGCGTATAGCTATCCGGATGCCAAGTACTTTAATTTCGGAGTCAATGGGGGTGGCAATCAGCAGATACTATCCCGTATAATGGAGGCCGATCAGTTATACAAATTCACTAAGGATGACCTAATCATTGTACAATGGACTAATGTAGCGAGAGAGGACAGGTACTTGGACGGGCACTGGGCTACGGGCGGTAATGTATACAGTAATAGTTTGTTTGATGAACAGTTTATTAAGAAGTACTGCAACAATACTCACTTTTTATTACGAGACCTAGCTGCTATAAAATCTGTAAATGCATTTTTAAAAGGTATTGGGTGTACATATTTTAATTTGTCTATGGTTGATATTAATACTATAAACCAATATGAAAACACTAAAGTAAAAGATATTGAGCAAACTAATTTGTTTGAAACCTATAAAGATGTACTAGGTTGTATTAAACCGAGCTTTCACTCTACATTGTTTAATTGTGATTGGTGGTCTCGTACCCCGCGCCCCACCACCATCTATAGTACTGGTGTTGTATGCGAGAAAGACCCTCACCCTACCCCGGCCGAACATTTAGAATACCTTAAAACCGTGTTACCTGAACTACCTCTAGCCCAGGACATTGAGTCGGTGATAAGCAAAGTGAATGAAACCGTGCTAAGCACTAACAACTTATCTAGTCTACAGGTGCCTGTAAGGCTAGGTAATATTAAGAGGCCATCTGGGGCGATGCTTAAGATAAAAGACTTTTGTTATGGACTGAGCGGGATATCTGGGGCTGAACAGATTTACGACATACACTAGAATCTGAGGCCGGAGGTGTTGCGGGGGACGGTGGTGCCTACGGCACGGAAGTAGCTTTGAATCCAGAGGTGTTCAACCGCCAAACGCCAACTTTGGGAGGAGCCTCCGGCTTTGTTATCTTCGGTAATGCGCGGGAGCGAGATCAGAGTGTCCATGTCTTTGTGCACCAGCGTTCGGCCTTCCTCGGTAATCGGTACACTGGGTAGTACCTTTTCTAAGTACTTAAGGTGTTGTTCCGGGTCTGGGTGCCCATCGCTATGCACCAGTCTGGTATCATTGTTTTGAAAGTCTCCTTTATAAACAACTTCTAGGTAGCTCGGTTTTATAAAGTCTAACACCGGCTTGTACGTCTGTAACAGGTACTCGGTATGTTTGTTACTTAACAAATCTATGTTTACTTTCTTTTTAGATAGAGTCTGCGGGTCGGTTAACGGCACCATCGATAAGAACTCAAACTTACATTGCTTTAATGTTAACAACGAGTGTACTGATTTTATAGCTGCACAATCTCGTATTAAGTAGTCTATCGGATCGGTGTACTTGTAAAAATCCTCTCCATAGTTTTCATAATCTCTATACACGTTACCTGCCCCTCTCCAGCTATTAACCAAGAACCTAGACTCTCTTGTAATGCTTGTCCACTGTACTATCACTAGGTCGTCCTTATTAAAGTTAAACACACTATCCGCCTCCATCACTCTAGATAGTATTAACTGATTGCTTGCACCCTTTTTACCGTAATTGTAGTACTGGGCTTTCGGGTACACAGCTGCTACTATATCAGCCCACGTAGTCCAGGGCCACTCTGTAAAAGAACATCCGAAAGCAAAAAAGCGTTTATAAGTCATATTAATGAATAAAGGGGGCTATGTTCTGTGAGGGTACCTCTTTAAGGCGTTTATAAAAGAAGAAAGAATCCCTAGCACGTTTCGGGTCTGGTCTACTACCGAATAAAGAAGTTAAAGGAGCATCACTTTCCCTGTTTGGTCCAGGCATAACTAACGCGGTCTCTTTTTCAGCAATTACATCAGCATCTGGTGCAATCGTTAATTCTGGTAACACTGTTTTTACATATTGTAAATGCTCAGTAGGTGTTGGGTGAGAATCTAATCTCAGCACCTCTTTGCGTTCAGGGTCTTCAAGGTTAATTCTAGAAGAAAGCGGACGAGGTAATTTTTCCATCCAATCTCTGTCATTAAAAATTACATTTTGATAACTCGGTCTTACAGTACTTAATGTTTCTGTGTAACCGTTAACTATTGCTTGTAGATTGCTTTTATTTGTGTCGCTCTTTTTATTAAAAGCGGATGCTGAAACAGTTACCATGCTTATATTGTAATGTGTACACTGTGTTGATCTTAGTAGTGTATTCACAGCTTTAATTGCAGCTAAATCCTTAATTAAAAAATCGGTAGGGTGAGTCCAGTTTTCAATCCACTCTTTTGGGTATTGTTTATTAAAAACGTATATATTACCACCACCGCCACCCCAGTACCCGTCTTTCCATCTACTCTCTCTACAAGAACCTGTCCACTGTACTATTATTAAGTCGTCTTTATTAAATTTAAATTGTTCATCTGCTTCCATCACTCTAGTCATTATGATTTGATTTGACCCGCCCGCTTTTCCAAAGTTATAATACTCTGCATCTTTATACGCATAAGCTACTATGTCGGCCCAAGTAGCCCATCTATACTCTGTAAAAGAGCATCCGAATGCAAAAAAACGTTTATACATATTATATTATTTATAATCAATATAGATAAAGCAATAATTGTAATAAGTATACGTATTGTGGGATTAACCGATATATATTCTAAAAATATTATTAATAAACAGCCTTTTAAAAAGAAGGCTTCTCTCGTAGATTTGTACGAGGGTAAGAGTACTTCTGTAATAAAAAAGTCATTAACTGAAAAGTATAATGAAGCGGTAAGAGGGTATGATGACTTAGATTGGTCTACAGTAGACAACTCTAAACAAAAACAACAATCTCTTGCTGCTCAGCAACCTGTTACTCAGGAGCCTGTTACTCAGCAACCGACACCTCAACCTGAAGTACCTAAAGCTGTTACCACACCGTTTACTGCTAATTCTCAAATAATAAACGGTACATGGAGCGCTGAAGAATTAAAGTTTTTTAACGAGCGGCCAGGTGGGTGCGGGCGTGGAGAGGTTGCTCTTGCCATGCACATACTAACCCTACACGGTAAGAGTACGGAGCAAGCAGCAGCACAAGCAAAAACTTTAGTACAGGGAGAAAAGGGTTCTTTCGATATACTTGACCCGCAAACTAATGAAAGATATGAAGTAAAGGAAACAGTAGGAAAGGATGTACGTCTTGGGGCAGAGTCTATTAAACCTGCTACTATACTTCTTAATAAAATACTTTCCGCGCTAAAAGAAATACACGATGTGTATTACAAATTACCAGCAAGTCAAAGAGATAGAATAGAAAGTCATGGGCAGGTGCCTGGTTATAAAGGTTTCGCTGACTTGTTAAATAAATGTTATTCTTACTTTGCAGAAAATAGAGGCGCATTACCATCTGGTGCCTACAGACAACTAAAAATTAAAAACGACCGTACACCTAAACTTTACCTTGTTCCACAGTTTCTACAGGGTATTGTAACACCTCAAACTACAGCGGTTTCAGAAATGTCTGTATCAAGTAAAGATAGAATTGATTTATTACAAGACCTTTACGGAACGGATAAAAACAAAGCTAAAGTCATAGACATTAAAGCAAGAGATATTGCTCACGGAGATGAAAATATTGTAACAGATGAGGAACGTTACGAAGACTTTATTCACGTTGCACGGGTTAATAGCGTATTAAGTGATCCTGCACAGTTTCAAGCCCAAATAACCGATCTATTCTCTTCTCAAATTAATGACTCTCAAACAAAACTATTACAAGAAATATTACCCAATACTGGTATATTTGTTGTGAGTAATGTAGGGTGGCAGTACGTAGGTAAAAATAATCTTCAAACTTTAATAGTCCCAACGGTTATTACCCAAGGTAAATTTAAGATAGAACTACGTAATAAATAAACTAGCTTATTGTATCCGGCAGTATAAATAAGTTCGTGACAACTGACACACACATACTCTTTATTCTTAAACGCCGGGAAGACTATAATTCCATTGTGCATAGTCCAAAAGGGTTGAGCACTGGATTGTTTAATTCTGCTTCTTTTGTCGTTGATATGCTTAATAAATCCGGCATTAAGGCTTCTCTAGAGGTAGCTATCGATAACAACTGTATTGATAGGTTAGTAACAAAGCACAAACCCACTCATGTTATTATTGAAGCTTTGTGGGTAGTGCCTAGTAAGTTTGCTGAGCTTATTCCCTTACACCCTAAAGTTAAATGGATTGTACGGTTACACTCTGAAATGCCGTTTATGGCAGGGGAAGGAATAGCTATCAACTGGATCGGAGATTATCTTACATTTCCTGAAGTGTCAGTAGGTGTAAACGCACCACGCATGCTAGATGAAGTACGTACAATGATACGTAATAAACCAGATTGGACTAAAGCACAAGTTAATGAGCGTGTTATCTATTTGCCTAATTATTACCCCCAGGATTACTGGGATATAAAGGGTATAATTAAAAAGTCAGACGTTGTTAACATTGGTTGTTTTGGAGCAGTACGACCTTTAAAGAATCATTTACTTCAAGCTTTTGCTGCTTTAAAATTTGCTAATAGAATTGGTAAGAAGTTACACTTTCATATTAATGTTGGTAGAGAAGAGATGAAAGGCCAACCTGTATTACACAATTTACAAGGTATGTTTATGCAGCTTGCAGGTACTGGTCACCAATTGGTAATGCATGATTGGGTACAAAGAGGAGACTTCTTAAACCTTTGCCGACAAATGGATATCGGTATGCAAGTGAACTTTTCTGAAACGTTTAACATTGTTGGTGCAGATTTAATTAGTATGGGTGTGCCTTTAGTAGGTACAAAAGAGATACCATGGTGTAGTACGTTGTATAGTGTTGACCCTACTAATAGCGATGAAATAAGTACAGCTTTACTAGAAACGTATCATTTACCTTGGCTGAATGTTTTGTTAAATCGACGTAATTTGACTAAGTATACATCTAAAACAAATAAAATTTGGATTAAACAATTCGCATGTCAAAATATTACAAAGTAAAATTACACAACTGGGTTAATGGTGTTTTGCAAGTACAAGATCAAATCTTCGGTACTTTAGCTGAAGCTGTAAACCATGCAAAGAAGAACAAGCATAAAGGTATTGCGAAAGTTCTTGATGTGCATGGCCATATAGTACACGAAGAAACTGCAGAACCAACCGGTAATACATACGCTTAAGGTATAACCTGTTGTATTTTAAAGTGTATTGCATAATTAATTAATATGCAATTTTCTATCGTTATACCTACTTTTAATCGTTGGGATTTAGTTAAGAACTGTTTAGATAGTATAGTTAATACTGTCGATTTATCTTTTGGTGAAGTTATTGTTGTTTCGAACGGTTGTACAGACAATACGCCATTTTTAATACAAGCCACTTACAAGAATTATCCTATTCATGTTATTTCCTGGCCTAAGCCATTAGGTTACCCTAAAGCAGTTAATATGGGTATGTCTGCAGCTACAGGAGACATTGTTGTATTGTTAAATAACGATACAGTGTTTTTAGCAAATACGTGGTATGACATTTTAACAGAACCTTTTAGGACATCCCCAACAGCAGGTATTACAGGTGTAATTAAACGCTTTCAAGGTGGTAAACCATGGATCTTATTTTTCTGTGCAGCTATTAAACGTTCTGTTATTAATAAGGTCGGCCTTTTAGACGAAACCTTTACCCCAGGTTGTGGAGAAGATATTGATTATTGTATGAGAGCTGTTAATGCAGGTTTTACTGTACATCAAGTACCCGAGCAAAAATTAGATCATATTGAAGGTACAAATAAAATGACAGGTAGTTTTCCTATTTATCATGATGGCGGTGTAACAGTAAATAAGAACCCAAACCAGGGACTTATTTACGCACGCAATATGAAAATTGTAGAGGAACGTTACGGTAAGCCAACTGAAGGCCCGTTGACCCTTAGAGGTATTAACGGCTAATTACCATATAATACGCATCTTCTCGCAGAACTGAGCTGCATTATACCAAAACCCGTCCCATACTCGTCTACGGAACCAGCACACTGGAGCGGTATGGTTAAAGTATTTGTTAGACCAGCGATTTCTATTTCGTATTATTTCTTCAGCTAATACTTTTATTGTTTCTATACGAGTGGTGTTGCTTGTCTTTTCGAAGTTAGTAACCTCGATTTTATCTACTTGACCATTAGTGAATTTAGCTGTAAATTCAATCCAACAGTCATTATTACCAGGTTGATCGTTTGGCTTGTAATCATAAAAGCTGAGTTCACCGTGATAATTTGTATCCACCCAGCCACCTTCTTGCACTTGTAATAACAGTCTACCGTTTTCAATCTTGTAGTTAGACATACTATCATCTAACCCTTTAGTTTGAAACTCTGTACAAGCATCAGGCAATCCCTCTTCCCACATTTCATCCGTCCAGGGCAATTTATCTTTAACTGTTATTATATCGTACATTCCCATAGTTTGTTTATTGTATGCTACTTATTAACTAAAGCAACGTATAATTTGTATGTGGATTAAGTAAATATAACATATGAGCCGTGATACATTAAAAATACTTGCAGAAAAATATCAAATAGTTGCAGAAAATCCATTAGAGACAGAAATTATGCCTGGTGGAGAACATAAATCTGACCACAACGTTGAAATGGCTCGTACCAAAGCTCATCAGGCAGCTGAAGTAGCTGTACAGTTACATGAAATTTTAGAAAAGATGGATGCAGGTGCTCCATTAGCTGCTTGGATGGTAACTCATGTTACTCAATCAGCTGACATGCTACAGGACGTTTTAGCTAAATTAAAAGAAGAAACTGAACCTGAAGTTGAGCCTGTAAAGGATGAATCTTCTTGGGAAGAACCAGAAGGGGATCAAGCAGGCGGTTACACAATGGGTGCAGATGGTGGTGTAGAAGGAGCAAGATAATTTATGAAAAAGTACGATTATACAAAAAGCGACTTATCAAGCAAGTATCAATTAGTAACAGAAGGTGCTCATTTAGTACTACGTAAAGAAATGTTTAAAGAAGAATGCTGGGATGCAGCTTCTGATCGTCCTATTCCAGAGTGCTGGACAGAGTCTGGTGAAATTAAAAAAGAGTGCTGGGACACAGGCCCTGGTATGACGTCTGCACAACCAGGTTATGGTGGTACAGGAGAAATGGGCGAATTAGGCGAAGAAGCTAAACCTACTCATCAAGCTAAAATGCTAGAGCATTTACATCATTTAGAAGAATGCGCTAATGGTTGGGCTGCTACAGGACATGAAGCTGCTCCTCTAGCTTTAGAAGCCATACACCACTTAAAAGAGTTTGTGCAAGAATGCTCTTACTGAGCAGTTAGTATATTCCAAACCATATTCTTGTCGACTCCTTGCGGCATTAACCCCCAGGCTCTACGCATATCGCCAGAGTGTAGATATGTTCTGAACTCTGTACCTGAACCTAAACGAGGTGTTGGTCTTATATTGACCTTAGCTAAATTTTCTGCGTACTTTGCTATATTGTCATAGCGTCCTGCATCTTCAGCATCGCTGTAAAGGTTAACAGTAATCTTATTAGCATCAGGAGAGCCGTTTAAAGTAGCAACATATTCATACGTTGTACGTACTGGCGATACTTCTGCTTCTACAATGTGTATTTTAGCTCTATACTGTTCAAGTAACGGCGCATATAGTCTCCATACGGCTAGCTTTTTTTCTAGCGTTATACCAGAATTATCTCTATCTGTTCTAGAAACAATAATATAAACATCGTCGTTTTCTTTTGCAGCCATTTTAGCTGCTTCAAAGTGACCAATATGAGGAGGGTTAAAACCACCACCGAAGAACCCTACACTGTATGTTCTTTCTGTTGGTTGTTCGTCTTCAGTAACTTGCTCAGCAGGCTTTCTGCCACGCTCACCAGCATATAAAAAGTTATTTGCGCTAAAATTTAACCTATCTACGATCTTTACTTGGTTAGGTGTATCTCCAATATACAATACATGTCCTTCTCCAGGAGCAGAAACATATGCATCTCCAACAGGAATAAACGAATACATTCCTTTTAATTTGCCTTCAGCATTAGCTAATAAATTCTGGAATATTAGCTTAATGCGTATCATATCGTAAGTTGCACCTAACAGACCGCTTAATGCTGTTTTATTCTCTAACAAATAGTTATTAAGACTTTCTATTTTCTTTTTAGCGTTAGCTTGTACCTTCGGACTACCAGCAGCTGCTTTTTTGTTAATCTTACCCGCAGCGAACTGGCTAAAGCCTTTTAAGAATTTATCTATATTAAATGTTTCTCCTGAAAGTGCAGCTTTAAACATACCCCCACCAGAACGAACCATATAATTTAAATATTCTCTAAGTTGCGCAACTAATGTTGAATTGCTAACATATTCAGCATCAAACTGATTGCTAATACTATGTATCTGTCTTTTTGAGTCTTCTAATAAACCATGTAAAGTGTTTTTAAGATTTGGATCTAAATGTAAGTTAAGAGTTTTATAATTAGAACCTTCTGCAAATACCCCAGCTCTCTTTAAACTTGTAACTATTCGACTAGTATCTCTACCAGCCATACTTGTAGTAACTCCTTTACCATCGGGGGTAGCATTAATATTAAATGCAGCATGCACTACAATACCTACAGGCGCTTTAGATGCTGATTTATAAAGTTCAGAATTAGGATCAGTCGGTATAGCGTAGGTAATTAAATTAGGTTGAAACGTTAAATAGTTTTGTCCTTCTATTTGCTTTACCTGTGGTGGCCTTGAAGGCGAAAACAGTAAATCCCCTTGATAGGTTAAACCAGAATTGTCATAACCTTGCTTGAGGTAAGGAAATACTGTTTTAAGTACAGCTTTTAAACCAGGTGCTGCATCTTGATATAGTGTATCAACTTCTTGTTCGCTGTGTATTAAGTTAGGGGCCTTACTAAAAACAGACTTAGTAGCAATAAAAAATTGATCGTTGTGTTCAGGTCTTGGATCAATGCCCCAAAATAAAGCCGGTGCACCGTCTACTTTAAGATTAACAGAAGTCTTACTATTAAAGCCTTCAAGATAGGAAGTAAAGCTTTCTACTTGTTCAACAAATTTAGCAAAACCTCTTTTACCTTCTTCAACTGCTAGATCTTCTAAATGTGATAAATGTCTTTTAAGAGTCTCTTCTGTAGGAGATTCCTGCAGCTGTTGCTGCATGTATGTCTTAAAATTTATCATAATGTAGGAGGCTGATAATATTTACTACCAATAAGGTTTAACCCTTTCATTATATTGTAACTATAAATATTTTCAAGTATACCGTTATCTGCATACCACGCACTTAATGACGATACAGATTCAGATAAGGTAGTGTAAAGGCTACCGTCTGTAGGTTGATTCCAGTCTATAAGATTATCAACAGGGGTATCTGTGAAACCTGCATCGTAGTAAAGTACTTTATAATTGTTTAATATAGGTGTTTTTAAACCCCAACCAAAAAACGAACTCAACGGATAAGAAGTAAGAGGGAATGTTAATGAACTAGCAGGCGGAAAATACGCTTGCATGTTATTTGCAGTTATGCTACTATAAGATGTAATTATAGGGACTTCTATTAATTCATAGAAATTAGAATAAAATATATCATTAATTACAAACTTATCCCCAGCAGTAACTGTAGCACTAGCTGCATACGCTGTTAAAGCTGTGCCTAAATTAGTATGCCCTTGTAGTACGTCAAAATTAGTGTCCCATTTTTCTCTAGTACCCCAAAGTCTTTCATGCGGAGCACTAAACAAATCAAACTGCCTCTTTAAAGCGGGTGGTACATTATAGTTGTAATTATCGAAATCAGCATCAATCATACTCGCTAAAGAGTAAAATTGATTTACATTTGAAACATTTACATCTTGTGTATTAGCAACAAAGTTAGCAGTTTTTTCATATGCTGTCGTGCCGTAGTTTTCGGTAGGGTGTATATTATCCCCGCCTAGCGCAGATAAAAACAACATTAAGTTAGTATCTTCTGCAATAAAATCTTGTAAAGCGTATGTTTGTAACTGCTGTCCGTAGTTGAAGTCTTCATTAACTTTACGTACAAAGAATTTTTTATAATAATCAGTTACATTGAAATTATATGTACCGATTAAATCTACTGCAGATAACTGCATTAAAGACGCTCTATTAATAGTATAATGCCCGTTAGCATCTACCGGTGGTTCAACTATTGTATAGAAACCTACCGAGCTTAATAGTAATGTTGCTGTTATATTGCCTGAGAATAAAGCTGCTGAAGATAAAGGTAATGTACTAATTATATTTTTATAATAACCGCCTGTATCTCTATTTAATGAATCGTAACGGCTAAAACTAAACGTAGGAGCATATATAGAGGCTGCTGTTGTTGGTGTTACAAAAGAATATATAGTAGCATTACGAGGCGCAACAGGGTAGTTTAAAAGTACTTTATTATTAAAGTCTGTAGAAGATAGATAAGGCCCGTTTACTGTTGCAAAGAATTGAGTATCAGTATCTGGCCATAAAATAGACGGTAAAGATATACTACCACCGTTTACAGATATACCTAAATGGTCTGCAGATAAATTGCAAATATAAAATTGCGTTGAAAGAAATACAGTACTGTTAGAATAAGACGGTACAGAAATGTCATTAGTATCTTGTACGTTAAACACATTGTTTGTATTGTATACTATCCAGAGAGTGGGTACACTAACTCCGTAATAGTTTAATGATGGTATGTCGTCTATATAATATATGTCTACTGAACCAGTGTAGCCTACTAATATACCACTGGAAGGGTCAGCTGTGGTGTGACCTACTGAATCTATATATACTGGAGAATAGTTAGTTGCTGTTAAAGATGTGACTACATTACCATTAACGTCAGTAAATCTCCAACGAGGTCTTAACTGTGCGTATTTGTTATCTGGAGTAACTACTTCCCATGGCTGAGAAAGAGAATTCTCAGAATAAAAATCAAATACTATATTTTGTAAATTTACATTTGATATATTATATTTGAATGTTAATGGAGTCGACGAATTTAGAGAGCCTGGAGGGCAAGATTGGTAACCATGAAATAATGCTCCTGAAAGTGTAGCAGTGCTACCAGATAAAGCTAAACCAGATAGATCAGGCCAACGAGTAAAATCCCATACTAAGTTATCTTTGACGTAATTATAAACTTTAAAATTATTAGAAAATGTTTGTATAGCGCTACCATCTTTAGGTATAATAGCTAATTTAATTTCATATTGTCCGGGCCAATTATACGATTTAACACTTCCCTGTAAAGCACTACCTGTTACTTGTAATATTTCTTCTTCTGTATTATCTCCGTAATATAAAAATAAAGAATATAAATTTAATAAATCAGCAGGTTGTACCCCTGCACTTAAGCTTACAGTACAAACAATAGGTGTAGCGTACGTAAAACCGCTCGAGGCGGGGGAAAGAGTTGCAACATTTTCTATTGTAAAACCTGGAGATACTATATAGTTTGAAATCATAATAACCGTTTAATTAAATAGTTATTACTGATGTGTCTTGGGAAACATCGGATGTAACTATAATACGATTTGAAAAGTCTTGTATATTACTAAAATATAATGCCTGGAAGTTTTCTAAACTATAATTTTTTGAAGTAATAGTAATATCATTAACTGGATAAGAAGGATTCCATATTACTAATGATACACCTTGTACTGTTAAGCCAGTATCTAAACGCTGGGTGTATACTGTGTTAACCCCTACAATATCTTGTATTTGAGCGGTCAAGCTTATTAGATCTAGGTTATACCCTAACGTTAATTTACTTGGATCAAAAAACGCTTGAACAATACCGGTAACTTTATTTTGTATAAGTTGAGTCGAAATCTTAGCAGTACGATCTAGAGTTACTACTAGTCTCGTTTGAGAAATAATATTATTAATATCATTATCACCAGCAGCAGCCAAACCAACTGTTGTTGCTTTATACACCGGATCCATAACAATAATATCAGATGTTAATGTTTTCTTATCTGATGCACCGTTAATAATAATAGATTTTTGTGCAGGTGTAAGATAGTTTATATTGTTAGTAGTTTGATTTGGTGTAGCTCTAGGTAAAGCGTATATATAAACGTTGTTGAAGTTACATGAAGTAGAGAATGCTAATTGATTGTATAGTACTCTATTGTCTTGGTTAGGGTTTGTTAAACCAATATTATACAAATAACGTAAATGATTGTTTACATAATCATTGTTACTATATACAGTTGCGTCTTGTACGATGTTGTTAAACGTGGAAGTAATATAATTTTTAAAGTCTTGAGCTGTAACTAAACGATATTGCGATTTAAACGCTGCAGGAGCGTTTTTACGTATACTGTCAGGAGTTTCTGCATCAGTATAAACTGTAGATGGGTTACTATTTGTAAACTGTAAAGTGGTTATGTTACTTGCATCTAGATACTGTAAGTCCGGGCTAAAAACATCTGTTTGTATTGTATTAAATTGTGCAGTGTTATATATTACAGCAGGTATATTGTTTAAATCCCCGGCACCGATTTGTCCATCTGTACCTAATGATTGTAAATAGTAAATAGCTACTACATCCCCGGGGTTGAGAGATTCCCCACTAATACCATCACCGAACTTTATTTCGTAATTAAGATTTTCGTTGTAACGTACCTCGAAAGCTTTTGAAGTAGCACTTTCAAGATATAATGACTCTGTACGAGTCCATTGTGACCATTTATTTGTGTTTATGTCTCTTACATAAACGTCTATATTAAAGTGGTCTACACTAACAGCACTACCAGGCGCGACAAACACGGTTTCATTAGATGTACCTATAGCGGTATATAATGGGTACTCTGTCCATTTACCTTGATATAAGATTGCTTGGTTACCTACGCTTTCAATGTATTGGTTTGTAGAAAGTGTTTTAGTAAAAGTAACATCTGTATTAAATGTATAAGGAGAGTTGTTTACTCTTAAAAATGAATAACGCGGAATTGTATATGAACCTATTCCTAAATCGCTAGTAGCAGAGCATGAAAAGGTAACGGTTGCCGTTTGCTTGCCAATTGGAGAGTAGTTAATTAACTTAACGACTTTGTTTATGTTTTCATAAATTTGTGCATCCGTAAACATAGACTCTGATGAAGTCTTGTTAAGGTAGTACATAAACGTATGAAACGAATAGGCAATAATATTGGTTATTGCTGTTAAATTGGAACCTTCTAAGTATTGATCTGTAAATAACCCGCTTTGTGTTAAACGAGCACGCATTAAGTCTCTAATCGTAGGAGCATCGAATGCAATGTACTCGTTAGGCTGTACGTTTAAAGCTGATGCGTCTGTGTATGTTGTTGACATCTTTAGGAAAGGGTATAGCCTGTCTTACTTAACGTACCTGGAACTAATACAGGCTTGTTATTTAAGTACGGCATAGTTATATTTAATTCAATGTAATAGGTTTGCTCGTCTATATTCATTTGTATGTTAATGTTTTGCACATTTACACGTGGTTCATACAATGTTAGACCATTTAGTATTGCTTTACCTATACGATTACCATTTGTTTGGGTAATAGGTTCGAACAAATACTGTGCTAAGTTCAATCCATATAACGGATTTAATAAGTTCTGGCCAGGTAAAGTATTAAACAGAGAGTAGATAGAATTCTTAATCGCTGTTTCATCATAATCAGCAGTAATGTCTTTAATTATAGGATTAGCAAAGTCTAAATGTAAATCCGCGTAAGTATACTTGTTAGTTACTACTGCTGGACGTTGTAAACCTGTAAAACTTATGGATGGCATTGTAAAATACTTAGGGAAGGAGTAAGTAATATCATTATATGAAAAACAGTAAGTTTAACTCTTTATATCAAGAGACCTATGGTCGTTTTACACAAGGTAATGGCTTTTTAGTGGGCGATGTTGTAAAATTAAAATCCGGTTATGAAAATGCTGAAGGATATAAAGAGCTCGGTGAGAACATCAAGCAACGTCTTGCTGATATTGTAAAGACAAAAAATAATTTAAGAGTTGGTAGACTACATAGCTATGATGCTGGTACAAGATATAGTGCAGAAGGCGCAAGCGCTGGCCCAGCTCGTCTAGCTGATTGTTACGAAGAGACAGCACCGGGTATGTGGCGTAACTTAGTTACTGTTCCTGTTGCTTGCTTAGAAGAAGTTGATACAGGAATGAATTTACCTCCTGTACCAGACAATCAAAAAGATACGAGAGATAGAGTAACAATGCCTGAAGAGGCTGATAAAGCAAAAGAATTTAAAAGTAAAGCTACTAACCAAGAAACAAGCACTATGAAGAAGCAAACTCATGTTGAAAAAGGTGATTATGAGTTAGCTACAAAAAATACAAAGCTTGCACATTCCAACAAACATAACGATGCTTTACCACCAAAGGTAAAGGGAATGCAAAAAGCTAAAAATTTAAGTGAGTCCTATGCAAGTATGGAAGATCTTTACATTAACATTTTAACTGAAGATGTTGGTGCAGAGGGACAAAGCGCAAATGGTTCCTTAGATGGTGGAGATCAGTTAGCTGGCAACCCACAGGTTCAATCTGAAGAAGGTGATAAGTTTAAAATCGGTGGCAAAACAGTAACCAACACTACAGGTCAAATCGCAGAAGAAGTTTGCCCTATCTGCGGTAAAGATGTTTGTCAGTGTAGTGAAGAAGCTAAAGTGGCTGAAGGTAAAAAACCTTTTTTACCGGGCGGCGATCCTAAAACTACTGAAATTAAAGCTTCAAAGCACTCACACCACGGAAGTTAAGGCAATAAGACAAGAGAAGAAATTAATCTCTTGATCCATTACTAAAGCACTTCGATAAAGATATTCAGAGACTTGCAGCAATGCAAGTCTTTTTTTATCTTCTGAAATAGAGCTCTTGTATACTGCATTAAACAGATCTTTCATTAACTTAGGATAGTCGTTTCCAAAGGTTTGTTCCGACTCTATAACGAATTTACGTATAGACGTAAGGTCTTCTTTGTTCACAGTTTTATCCAGGATCTCTTGTGCGAATCCCTCGTTATTAATCGTACTACTAATAGACAATACACCATCAACAACGCTACGTTGAATATAGTTAATGATTCTTCGTAAATCCGGGTAGTGATAACGAATAACCTCTTTAATCTTCTCTATTTGTTCTTTCTCTACTTGTGTCTTTTCCTGACGAAGAATAAAACCTATTCGTTTAGCATATTCTCCAATAGGAGGAGTAAAATCAGTGAAAACTTGGCATCGAGACTGAATTGGTTGGATAATACGATGTAGATAGTTGCCAGTGAGGATAAAACGGGTATTACCAGCGTACTCTTCCATAACATTACGCAGAGCTCTTTGACCCGCATCAGTAAAGTTGTCAAACTCGTCGAGAAAGATAACCTTAATTTTGCCATCCAAGCTTTTAGTTTGAGCAAATGTAAGAATAGAGGTACGGACTTCGTCGATACCGTTCTTTTCGCTTGCGTTAATGTAAAGGTACTGTGCATCTAGTATTTCATTTATAATTACTTTCGCTAATGTGGTCTTTCCAGTACCAGCATTACCTACTAGCAACATATTAGGTATTTCGTCTTTACGTTTACATTCTTCTATGTACGCACGCAAAGACTCAGATAAAACCATATCGGCCAGTTTAGTTGGCCGATACTTTTCTACCCATATATTCATTAACTGTTCGTTAATTGTCATTATTTCTTTTTAGGTTTAACTGAGAACCCGCCATCTGGATCTGCTACTATCTCTACTTCAGTAGGATTAGTGCCACCCATTTTTTTATTGTATACTTCGTCAGCTTTAGCTGGTTTATCAGACGAACCAAATCCCTTTTCCCCACGAGCGGTTTCACTTACCTGATCAGTCCATTCAATATCGGCCTGTATAAGAGGGTAAACAATAAGTTGAGCAATCTTATCCCCTACATTAAAGCCTTGATCCTCGCCTGTAAAGTTATATAGCTTAATACCCATATCACCTCTATAAGGATTATCGATAATACCAAAATGTGGAAAGATACTTCTTTTAAAACCTACACCAGAGCGTCCTTCAACCCGAATCCAGTAACCAGGTGTAATATAACCTAACTTAAGACCTACAGGTACAACCGCACTACCACGAGCAGGTATAACTACTTGTTCTACTGCAGTAAGATCTAAACCGGAATCTCCTGTATAAGGATCTGCATGATTGAACTTAGGTAACACAGCTAGTTCATGTGTTTTTACGAATTTAATAGTAACTGGGAATGACATAATGTATGAGTATAAAGTATAATATTGTTAAATCAATGTATAAAGTAAATATTGTTGTGAACGTATTAGAGCAACCGAGCTTAGCAATTATTATCGATCCGTGGGAAAAACCAGGACCGAATAAAACTATTGACTACCCGCTTGATCATTCTAAGCATCGTACAATTAGTAATGCAATGGAATTTGTTGATAAAAACAAATATATTGAGACAATAGTACTTGCGTCGTATGATAGTTATACAGAGTATGCTGAATCAAAAGCTTTATGGTACAAAAATTATAGGAACTTATTTTATAATAACCAGCAATTAAGTAAAATAAAAGATGCTTACAAAGCATTTATAGCCCATGATTTAATTTACGGTAAAGAATTTATGGAAGGCAGGGGTAAGCAGTATCCAGGTTTGGATAAAACCCGCGCTGACGTATTAAATTATGTCAATCCAAAAAAGTATCAAATATCAATGCATTGGATGTGGCAACTTGAGTATTATCTATCTCTCAATCCGCAAATTAAAAACATTTATGTAATCGGGCAAGCGTGGGACTGTTGTGTACGATTAAGGCAATTAGGGTACTTAGAGTTAGGATTAAACTTAAAACATTTAAATATACTAACAAATTCAAACTGTACTATTAACGTGGATTGTAGTGATCCATTAATAGATACTAATCCAAGTTGGGATAAAATAACCGATTGTATATACAGATATAGGGTATAAGTATTAATGTGAATCCGTCGCTTCCTGATAATACAGCATCTGATAACCAAAACGTAATAAACCAGATAGATAGCTTTATAGCAGGTTTAAGCTCTGAAGACAAAACGTTTGTTGCAAAAGATTACGCAAAAGATCTCGGTGAAGTTCCTTTTGAAGTGCCTAAAACAGATGAAGATATTCAAGACTTCGTATTAAAAAATTCAGCGCAATTAGCTGCATTAAGTATAAAAAGCGTTAAAGAATTACAACAAATAGCTATAGCAACTGGAGACCCGGAGCAAATGGCTAGTTTAGCAAGCCTTATAACTGCCGGGGCTGGTGCTGTAGAAACTATTAATAAAATACATTTACAGAACAAAAAAGCAGAAGCTAATAAAGATCTTAAAAAGTTAGACCTAGAAGGTAAAAAAGAAATACAACGTCTTAAAAATGACGGGTATTTAAACTTACCTCAAGGTAACACTAATGTGTTAGTTGCAACACGTGAAGAAATTATAGCGCAATTAACTGGTAAAGTTAAAAGTAAAACTGTTAATGTTACGAATGAGGTTATTGAGCTTTCGGGGTCTGCTCTACCAGCATCTCCTGCTTCGTAAGTTTTTCCTTTACAGCTTTATAGTGCGCGTTAATTAGCATTAACAGAACTAAACCGCCTATTACAGCACCTACTACCCACATTGGTATGGTTGCAGCAACATAAGCCAAGCCTAGAGAAGCTAAACAACCAATACCTAAGGTAACACTCTTCAATAGTACTGCAAGTATCAAGAATAAGATACCAACCCCTACTAAAGCTTTAATAATATAACCGAGCATTTCCGCTTTTTGGTTAGCTTTTGCAATTTCAACTTGATCAGCAGTATCTTTTTTAATTTTCTCTAACTGAGCTTTTTGCTCTGCTTCTAATTTGTTAATAGTTAAACGCTGTTCTTCTCTGATCTGTTGTTTTTCTTTTTCTTTTTGCTCTATAAGCGCTTCAGCTTTATCTAAGTCAGCTTTTTGACTAATAGCTAACTCTACACTAGCATTATATTTTTCATACAATTGATCAATTGTCTTTGTCTTTTCATCATCTACTTCTTTAGTTATTTTTGCTTTATCTTCAACAGACAGCTTATCTGTACGAGACATAATTTCTTTTGCTCTTAAATGTGCTACAAGAGTGTTAATATCCTGTTTCTTTTTTTCTTGAGTAACTATGTATATACCATAATCTAGGGCTCCAATTTTAGCAAAGTTTTCATCGTCTTTCTTCTTAGCAACATCATATGCTTTTTGCAAATCAGCTCTAAATTTTGCGTACTGTAATTCTAACTGGTTACGTGCTTCATCAACTTTCTTATTAGCTTCAGCCATCTGATCAACCTGCTTAACAGTATTTTCTGCTTTAACTACTGCAGCTGCTGAAGTAGTAGTATCTACTTTATCAGGGTTTAACTTAAAACCGAACTTAGGAAACCCTAAACAGCCTGTTAACATTAGACAGACAAATAGAATACTGTATTTTTTCATATAGATACTTATATCCCGCTAGTCTACAATCCGAATTGGTTCTTCTTCAAAGCTATCTTCTTTACGATCTTTAAAGTAACGCTCTATGAATTCATACCATCCTTCTGGCGGGTTTCTAAACTCAAGAAGACCGGATTGATTCAAGAATATGTTTTCTTTCATGTTAAATCCAAAATCTCTATTTCTCTTTTCACCAGACCCGTACCCACGGTTAATTAACTCACCATGGTATTCATGATATATAGTACCTTTAATATAACCGGTTTTACCATTTATAAATTTATAAAATTTTTGCTTCCATTCTAAATACGGTTTGAAGTCAGGGATGTCAGTTAGGTATGAATTCTTTAAAGATGCTTCACTTGGTTCTGGACTTACAACTCCAAATAATTGAGCACGGTCTCCTCCAGTCCAAAAATTATAAGGATAAAGCTTACCACCTTCATGCCAAAGACTTCTACTAGCAGCATAAGCAAACCCTGTTTGCGGACCTGCCCTATAACCAGGTACTATAGGTTTACGAGTATCTATTAATTCTTCTGTGGGGTCTCCTAAACTTAACATCGATTTTGCTTCTAAAAACGCCCGACCTCGACTATCTGTCCAGTGACAGTCTTCGAATATTTGCACTAAATTTAACTCATCAAGAGCCATAGAGGTAATATCATACCAGTACGGGTTCATAAAAAGTATATCATGATCAATCCAAGCAATCTTAGTATACTTTTCTGGTACCATAGTTTCAGCAATATTAAGTAGCGCTTCTTCCTGAACGCACATATTATTTCTGTGTGCTTTAATATGCTTCCAGTTACGATTGCCTTTAGTAAAGTACTCTCCTGTCAAAGAAGCTTCTGCACCATATACAGGTATGTTTAAAGCTTCCATTTGCCGTAAAAACCTCATAAGGTTTTGATCTGTGCGCTTGTAACCACACCAGTTGAAATGGCATACAATAACAGCTAAATCGTCTCTTTCTCTCATAACTCTATTTACAATAAAAAAGGGGAAGATCTCTCTTCCCCCGGTTACTATCAATATTAACGTTTAATTAATATCAATAACCTTCTTACCGCCATTCTCTACTTTGTTTTTCGGGAATGTTAATGTAAGAACGCCGTCTTGTTGTACGGCTTTAGCTTTATCCAAGTTAAACGAATTACCGACGTTAAAGCTACGGCTGAAGGTTTCTTCTTGTGTGCCACCTTTATGGATCACTTTACGAGTACCTTCAATCGTTACGACTCTACCTTCTACTGTAACGTTTGTTTTGTCTTTGGATACACCAGGAAGATCCACCTCTACGGTGAGTTCATCCCCTTCTTTAAACCGAACAGTGTCTCCTGTACGGCTAACATCCCCCCAGAAGAAAGGATGGTTAAATTCCCTCTCTAAGACAGTGTCTAAGAGTGAGAATGGATTACGATATGTGCTAGGATTGTAGTTAGTTAGTTTATTCATAGCAATAATATTTATATCATATATTTTGCTATAGTCAACAAATTAATACTGAATACTATCTAAACCTTTGATAATGTTAGATATCTCTTTCCAATTTTCTATCCATAGTTCAGGCGATCCAGGGGTTTTTACAGGTAAGGAAAGTTTTAATGCTCTGAAAGGTTCTAAATTTAATTTGTTAAAAAGAACGCTAACATCATTTTTAAATTCACTGTAGTCTATTTTTATATGTTTTTTTGTTTTTAATATATTATTTAAATCATCGTAAAACGCAATAAAACCATCCAAAGTATTTAAAAACTCTTCCGGGTCAACTCTAAACGGTTTTATTTCAGTGTCTTCAGCGACATACTTAGTCTTAATATTATACCACAAATTGCTCTCTTTTGGTCTATGATGCCATACTCCTGTACGCTGTCTTATAAGCCAGCTTAATACACTTTCAATAGGGTTTCTTGTAACTATAACAGTTGTTGTGTTTTTATTTGCTAGATTAAGCTCACTTATAGCATGACTGTGTAGAATGTCTTTAGGTACAATTGATTCTGTTCTAAAAGGAGCTACTGGTTGTAAGTCTCTTAATTCTATGCCCACTCTTGAATAGGCTTGTCTGATAAGCTCAGCAACAACAGTACTACCTGTACGAAATGCTCCAAACACGATCCAACTATCTTGTTCTGTTAGTTTTTTATACATTAGCTAAAATCTTAATCACATCTTTATATATAACTTGGTTACCTCGCTCTGTAAAATGATTTACAAGACCACGTTCCTGTTTCCACAACTCATTATAATTAAGAACTATTTTTTCATTAAAGTCAACCGATATATCAGTTAAATTAGAAATAACGATTGTTTTCTTGTTTTTTAATATGCTGTTAATTTTTTCTCTCAGTAGACAGTATGTAGTATAATAAAAATCTTTATCGAAATGATACTGATAGAACAACATAGCTGATCTTAAAGATCTATTAAAAAAGTTTTTTAATTTGCTAGCATGATATTCTATGTCAGTAAGAATTAAATCAGCATTACTATGTAAGGGGTCTTTACTGTGTACAGGGTGATTCTTAGTTGCAACTCGGTAAGGGCCAGTGTGAGAAACAATTACCCAGTCATATTCATTTAAATTTTTTACAGATAATAACTGTTTATAAATCTTATATTCACTCACACCAGCTTGTGCTATATTGGTTACTTCATATTGTTCGGCTAATAGCTCAGGCCAGCCCTTATAGTTTCTGTATTTAACAGACCAATCGGCTGCGAAGCTATCACCTATAATAAGAATTTTTAACATGACACACTTACGATTCGCAACTTGAACAAGTTAGTATTGAACGAGCAAGTACTTGAGCTGGGTTAGCTGAACGCTGATAGTAAAGACTCTTAATACCGTTCTCCCAAGCAAATACTATTAGTTCGTTAACGTCTTTTGGCTTGGTGTTAGGTGGAATCATTAAGTTTAATGATTGACCTTGATCAATGTACTTTTGGCGAGCCGCAGCTTGAATTACTATTTCCTTTTGACTAATTTCGCCGAATGTCTTGAACACAGCTTTTTCTTCTATAGTAAGAAACTCAAGATGCTGTACCGAGCCACCCTTTACAAGTATAGACTTCCAAACACCTTCAGTATTCTTTTTCTTTGTTTCAAGTAAAGCTTCTAGATAAGGGTTCTTATACGTAAACTTACCTTTAGCTAAGTCTTTCACAAAGTAGTTAGAGTTAAGAGGCTCAACTGAAGGCGAAGCTTGGCCGAGAATAAACGAACTAGAGGTGGTAGGTGCTACAGCAAGTGTAGTTACATTACGACGGCCATAACCTTTAAGTAGAGGTGGTTCACCGTACTCTACAGCCATTTGTGCGGTAGCAGCATCTGCTTTCTTACGAACAAAGCTCCATATTTGAGTATTGAGCAGTTTTGCTTCCATTGTCTCAAACCCAATCATCTTGGACTGAAGATATGTATGCCAACCAAGAGCACCAATACCAAGTGCACGCTGATTAATAGCGAAGTTTCTTGGGTGTACCATAAACTTCATCTTCTCAGTCTTATTAATGAACTCGGTCATTACAGCATCGAGGAAGTATACTAATGTTTCTACTGCATCAGTGTTCTTCCAGTTGTCCCACTGTTCAAAGTTAAGAGAAGACAAATCACAAACAAACGATTCTTCGTTATCGTTTGATAACATAATCTCTGTACAGAGATTACTTTGATTGATCTTAATGTTTTTGTCTTTATATACTTGCGGTGCCTGATTGTTAGCGTTATCTGTAAAGAAGATATAAGGATAACCAGATTCAAAGCGCTTCTTAATAACTAGACCCCAAATACGGCGCTTTTCTTTATCACCTTCAATCATAGACTTTAACCATTCATCGGTAACACAAACACCGATAGAAAGGTTTTGAATGTCATCACCTTCACCTCTAATCTTTAAAAACTCTTCAATATCCTTATGGTCAATAGGTAGGTACGCTGCAAATGAACCTCTACGTACATTACCTTGTGAAATATAATCTGTTAATGTTTCAAATACAGTTAATTGGTGGTGCACCCCTGTAGATTCACCGCCAGATGAAATAGGTGCACCGCGTGGACGAATTTTACCAAAGTAAGCAGATGTACCACCGCCTGCTTTTGACATAGTACCTATTTCTGAAATCTTGTACAGAATAGCATCCATATCATCGTCGATGTATGAACCAAAGCACGAGATAGGTAAACCACGATTACGGCCAAAGTTTGACCAAATAGGCGAAGCCAAGGAATAGAAGCCTTGATGCATATAGTCTTCAAACTTATCTGCAAAGCCTTTTAATTTGAGGTATTCTTCAGCTTTTTCAGCTATATCCCTGATACGTTGTTCAGCAGTTTCTCCGTCTAGGAGGTAACCGCGTTCAAGGAACTTGCGAGAGTCGCTATTCAGCCAGTAAATGTTCTTGTTACTCATTTTTATATATTATAGTATACTTTTTATTAAAATAAATCGTCTTCTGAAAAGCTTTGTGACTTTTTAGAGTACTCTACAGGACGAGAATGGAAGAAGTCGGTCATATTGTTACCGAGTAATTCTTCGTTAAACCAGGAAATATCTTTGAGAAGCTTAGAATCCGTTTCATACACCTCTGGGAAGCCAATACCTCTGAGAGATTCGTTAATACGGTCTTTTACAAACTCTTTAAGATGTGCTGCAGTCAATCCGTCTTCATTAATACCGTTAATCATCCAATCGATAATTTTTGATTCGCTTTCATACGCTTCTTTAGCTTCGGCAAGAATTCTTTCTGTAAGCTCTTCATCAAAGATTTCTGGATACTCTTCTCTAATAGTGTTAACGATCTTCATACCAACTAAAGCATGAATATGTTCTTCATTGCGAGTGTATTTTACTTGTTGGTCGGTATCCTTAAGTACGTTTTTATTACGCGCAAACC
>Ga0316224_1001306_pt1 | contig 28069 bp, 52 predicted proteins | sample TBH18013metaG_FD_206254 | JGI IMG/M metagenome (GOLD analysis project Ga0316224, IMG submission 206254) | Freshwater microbial communities from Trout Bog Lake, Wisconsin, USA - TBH18013 | ecosystem: Environmental > Aquatic > Freshwater > Lake > Hypolimnion/Profundal zone | place: USA: Wisconsin... | reverse complement strand
CTGGTGGTGACGGTGTATCACTCTTGAACTCTGCACACCCAAATACATCTGGTGGCACATTCAGCAACTTGTTAACTACTGCAGCTAACTTGTCTGAAGCAGCTATTGAGAACTTGATTATTCAACAAATGCTCGCATTGAATGACCGTGGACTACGCATCAACTTGATGCCACGTTCTATCATCGTTCATCCAAGCAACTGGTTTGAAGCTAATCGCATCCTGAAATCTGTATACTCATACAATACAGGTGCTAACCCTCCTGGCACAGCAAGCAACGCAATCAACGTATTGCACGCTACAAACGCATTGCCAGAAGGTATCAAGATGAACCATTACCTGACAAGCACTAAAGCATGGTTTATCCGTGCAAACGTGCCTATGAATACAGGTATGATTCACCAAGAGCGTCAAGCAATCACGTTTGACCAAGACAATGACTTCGATACAATGAATGCTAAAGCTAAATCGTACGAACGTTATGCCTTCGGTTGGGGCGACCCACGTGCATTGTGGGGCACACCTGGAGTTTAATTAACTCGCACGTGAGCGATTCCCCCTAGTTTCCCATAAGGTTTCTAGGGGGTTTTTTCTCTAACTTAAAGGAAAAAATTATGCCTAACAAAAAATTACGTGAAGGTCAACCAATTGGAATGGGTATCAAAGCTCCTATGGGTGCTGAGAAAAAAGCTCTAAAGGGCAAAGTAACAAACCCAACACAACCAACTAAGGTTAAGCCTCCTAAAGGCGGGTATTAATCATGCCTCAGTCTATTACTCCGTTACAGATTCTAAATGACGGCTATCGTAACGCTACTTTAAAAATTGACGGATATGTAAATGCCGCTGATTACACAAACTATACAGTTCTTGACCCAAGCACATTAAGCCAAATTGATGCACAAGGAACAATTCCAAGTAAAGTACGTATTAAGCGTATTAACTTTGACATTGAAGATGGCATTCAAGTTGATTTGATTTGGGATGGTGCAACACCTACAAGTCTGTGGCGTTTAACTGGTCGTGGTGAGATTAAAGCTGGCCCATTTGGTGGTATTACCGATAATGCAGTAACACCTACTGGTAAAATATTGTTAAGTACAATTGGCGGTGCAACTACTTCCATTAATACTTCATTTACCATTATTTTAGAAATTATCAAAGATTAATATGCAAGTAGCCAACATTAACGCTAAAGAGATAGAATTAACTGCTACCATAATCCGTGCAGACGGAACTAAGGTAGAGTTAGGCGTTATCGACTATTGGCACAAAAACCCAATCAACCGTTTTATATGGAGAATTAAAAAATGGCTACACTCCTCGTAAATACTGGTAAAGCGATTGTTACCAACTACCTTAACGGTGGTGCAGCTACTCAGCCTAAGTATGTGGCTTGGGGTACAGGTGCAGGTACAACGTCAGCTAGTGATACAACTTTATTTACCGAAGTAACACCACGTGTTAGTGGTACTACTTCACAAGTAACAACTTCTACAACTAACGACACTTTCCAAGTTGTTGGCACTCAGACTGCTGGTACTTCTGAGACCATCACCAATGCTGGTTTGTTTGATGCTTCTACATCGGGTAACTTGTTTGTTAAAGGCGACTTTACAGGCGTTCCCCTTAATAGTGGCGATTCGATACAGTTTACCTTCAAGGTGCAATTTAGTTAAGGAATAACATGGCTCTCGTAGTTTATGACCGAATACAGCAAACTGGCACTGCTAATACAACTGTTAGCTTTACTCTGTCGGCAACTACAACGGGCTATCAATCGTTTGCGGTAGTAGGTAATGGAAACACTACCTATTACTCAGCAAATGACGGAACAAACTGGGAGGTCGGTATTGGAACTTATTCCACTACTGGCCCAACCCTTACACGAACAACTATACTGTCTTCAAGCAATAGTGGAAGTGCAGTAACATTTACCGGAACAGTAACCGTATTCTGTGATTACCCCGCAGGTAAAGCAGTCATTCAAGATGCTAACGGTAACGTAGCAGTAACCTACAATACAGCAGGGTCAAGTTCTATTGGCTCTTTAAATATTGGTGGTGCGGTTAATGGAGTTACTGACACTGGAATGGCAGCATCAATTGTTGGTACTGCAGACACATATGTGTTTACTGCATTACAAAACAAAAACACTGGGGCAACAGCCAACACGTCTTATTCTTCTTACGCTTTATACAACAACACAGGTTCTGTATATGGCGAAATAGGAATGAATAGTAATAACTATAGTTATTCTGCAGCAGGTTTTCCAAATAACTCATTATCTCTTCCAAATGCAACATTTATGGAATCTGGTAGTGGTTCAGACCTTGTATTGGGCACCTATGGCTCAAACGCAATCCATTTTCTTGTAAATGGAACATCGTCTACTGCAGATGCTATGACGATTGATACTTCAGGTAATGTGACAACACCTAATGTACTGACAGGTGCGGAAGTAGTAGCCTCTAACGGTCTTCATGTAAATAGTAATAGCGTATCTGCAAGTTATTCTATTCCTTCAGGTTCTTCAGCGATGTCTGTTGGGCCTATGACAGTAGCAGCAGGTAAATCAGTTACCGTACCATCTGGAAGCCGTTGGGTAGTTCTTTAATATGTTTGGGAAGCAATCCTTCTCATCAGCTTCTTATGCTGGAACCGGTAATAAAACCGTCAACCAAGCGTTAACTTATTTATCTACAAGCACTGTAAGTATTATTAATCAGTTACGGAGGGCGTTGTCGGTAACAAGCACATCAGCAGTAACCTTAATAAAGTCCTTATTGCGAACATTAAGCTATACCTCAACATCCACCTCAACAATTATCAAATCCCTGTTGAGGACTTTGAGCGTAAGCAGCACTTCTGCAGTAAGCATTATTAAAGCCATCGTCAAGAACATGGGAACCGTCATTGAGACGGAAACCGTGGTTATTCTTGAGAAAGCATCCCATTTCTTAACATTGGCTATTACCAGTGTTAGCACTAGCTCTATTGCTAGGGTAGTCAGCCGATTCCTGACATTGTCCTATACATCTACTTCTAGCTCATCTATTATCAAGTCTTTATTGCGTACATTAAGCGTTTTAAGCACTTCCACAGCCTCGATTGCACGTTTGGTAGGCAAGACCATATCTTATGCCTCTACAAGCTCTGTAACGCTCGTTAAATCGATTTTAAAGACCCTGAGCTACCTAAGTAGTAGCACGGTCACAATCGCCCGTTATACAGCCCGTTACTTGACCCTATACTATTTGTCTAGTAGTACAAGCACCATACTCAAGAGCATTACCAAGTCCCTATCCTACCTGAGCACTTCTGTCGCAAGTATTGTCAAATTACCAATCAAACTTATGGCAGTAACAAGCACTAGTGTTGTATCCATACAACGGGCTATAGGGAAAATAATGAGTACGGTAGTGGAGCATACGCTTGTCGTCCTGACTGAGATTGGACTTCATTTAATCGCCCTTTCATATTCTGTAGTTTCAACGGTAAGTATTGGACGGGCAATTTCAAAAACCATTAATGTGCTGTCGACATCAGTTGCCACAATTCTAAAGTCCATACCTAAGACTTTATCCTACTTGTCCACTTCTGTGTCATCTATCATACGATACATAGGGAAAACCCTAAGTTATGCAGTCACAGAGTCAGTTAGCCTGGCGTTACACAACACCATTTCAAGAATTTTGTCAGTGGTATCCCCATCTACTGTAATTCTTGCAAAGGCTTACGCCAAACTATTTGTGATTCTATCTAACTCAGTATTGACATTAAATAAACAAATGTATAAGGTTTTCTCGGTAATTTCGGCTACAATATCTACATTATTGGCTGCTGTATTCCCCGTTTTAGGGGCGGTAGTAAGATATACCTTTAGAGCAGACTTTAGAGACAGATTAATTGGGCTTTATAAAGAACGTTTAGCAGAAGCAAACCTTCGTGACCGACTGCAAAAACTTTATAAACTCCGCACAGCATTGGTAAACCAAATTAACAATAAGGTCTCAAAATGAGCCAATTTTCATACAAACTCACTACAGAATCAGAGTTATTCTCTTTTGACTTTAACCCCGTATTAGGTACTGGTGAGACACTAAGCACGGCTACTTGTACTGCTATTACGCTACAAGGCACCGACCCATCTCCCTCAAGCATCCTTTCAGGCACCCCTGTAATTAGCTTGGGTAAAGCGACTCAAAGGGTTACCGGTGGCGTGGCAGATAATACCTACCGCCTAATTATGACGGTTACAACTAGTGCAAGTAACACCTATACTTGTACTGGCGACATCCCTGTTTACGACCCTTCTGAGCAGAACTAATGGGACACGCCGACTATTACCGTAGTGGCACTTATAACGGTATTTGTGACCGTTGTGGCTCCAAATTTAAGTTCTCTGACCTTAAGCTAGAATGGGACGGTTTATACGTTTGTACGGCTAATGGCTGTTGGGAACCCCGTCAACCCCAAGATTACGTCAAGGGCGTTAGGGACGATATGTCAGTCCCAGTGTCTAGACCAGATGGCCCACCTGTATATATTCAAGATGAAACAGTTACAGAAATAGCTGTAATTACCTTGAGTTTTATCAAATCTTTGGTTAGAATATTAACAGTTAGTGTAACATCGGTATGTTCTATAATTCCGATTAAGTATCCAAAAACAACGAATACAAGCGTGGTTAATGGATTTGCACTAAATACCACTACACTAGGGTAATAATGGCTATACTTTTTACCAACAACGCAACAACGAACCTGGCAGCCAGTATCCTTAGCACCGATACTTCTTTTACTGTTTTGTCAGGTACTGGGTCATTATTTCCCAACCCAACTAACGGCGATTACTTTTTGGTTACCTTAATTGGTATCTCAGGAAGCCCAATTGAAATTGTAAAATGTACTGCTCGGTCTACAGACACCTTTACTGTTGTGCGTGCTCAAGAAGGTACTACTGCATCTGCCTTTAACGGCGGAGACCAAGTACAATTACGCATTACTGCAGGTGTAATGAATGGTGCGGCACAAGCTGGTTTGGCAAGCGGTGGGTTAACAGAAAACACCCAAAATATCTCAACTAGCTATACAATTAGCACCAATAGAAATGCACTATCAGTTGGGCCTATCACAGTTGCTAGTGGACAAGCTGTCACAGTCCCATCAGGCAGTCGTTGGGTAATACTTTAAGGATAAACAATGAGTTCAGTTTATTGGATACATCATGCAGACCATACTGATATTTTCAGTCAAGGTTATGTAGGTGTGTCCAAAGAAGTAGAAAGACGCTGGAATTACCATAAAAGCTATGGTGAAAATACTCATTTAAAAAATGCTATTAATAAATATACTTGGGATGGTTTAATCAAAGAAGTAGTTCTTGAAGCTAAAATGGACTATTGTTTAGATATTGAAGCAAAACTACGACCATCAGACAAAATTGGCTGGAATATTGTAAAAGGTGGGGGTAAACCACCTATTAGTTTATGGAATAAAGGTCGTAAGATTCCAGCAGATGAACTTGAAAAAATAAAGGCTAAAGGCTTTGGTTTTAAAAAAGGGCATAAAACTTGGAACGCTGGAAAAAAATATGACGATGATATGAAATCTCGTATGTTCAATATTGCAGAATACATGAAAGACAAACCAAGCCCTTTTGCTGGAAAGCCATTGCCACAACATATTATTGAAGCCGCAAGGCAAGCAAATCTTGGTAAAATTCAATCAGAAGAATCAAATAAAAAACGGTCTTTAGCCAATAAAGGTCGTAAATATCCATTAATCACTTGCCCAAGTTGTAACAAAATTGGTGGTGCTACAACTATGAAGCGTTGGCATTTTGATAATTGTAAGTTTAAGGAGCAACTATGAGTAGCATTGTTATAAGCGGAGATACTTCAGGAAGTATCACATTGTCAGCCCCTGCGGTAAGTGGCACAAATACAGCAACCCTTCCTGCCGCTACTGGCACAGTAATGGTTAGCGGTAATATGCCTACATTTTTTGCTTATGCAAGTAGCACCCAATCAATTACTGCAAATACTCGCACAAAAATACAATATAACAACAAACTATGGGACACTAATAGTTGTTATGACGCTACTACAAATTATCGTTTTACGCCAACTGTCGCTGGATATTATTTAATTAATGCAACAGTAACTTTCGGTAGTGTTTCTTCTAGTTATTCTGAAATATTTATTTATAAAAACGGCACAAATGTGTCTTATGGTGCGGCTCAAAGGGCAAACTCTAGCTACAATGTTGTGTCAATAAATTCACAAGTTTATTGCAACGGAACAACAGACTATATTGAAATTTATGCAGATGATAATGCGACTGTAGGTACTATTGTTCAAAGTTCGCCATTGTATTTTACATACTGGTCAGGTGTTTTGGTGAGGGCGGCATAATGTACGAAAAAATATTAAAAATATACCCTGAATTAAAAGCTGAAGATTTTAGTGCTTTTGGAACTATTATTATTCAAAACGATTCAGACGGCAAAGGCGATTACATTGCTAAATGGGAACACCCTACACTTGCCAAACCAACGCAAGAACAACTAGACGGAGTTAAATAAGTGCAATTCAACGCATCCGTTTGGTATCCAACTGCATTGCTAGTAAAAACACATAATGTTACTGGCAAGAAGTATTTTTGCAAAACTACCAAGCTAGACAAACTAGATACCTATACAGGTAGCGGATTGGCATGGAAAAGCCATTTAAAGCAGTTTGGCAAGGATATTTCAACTGGTGTGGTAGGTGTGTACTACGATAGCCAAAGATGCCTAGAAGCCGCCTTAAAATACTCTAAAGAGTGGAATATTGTTGAATCAGACGAATGGCTTAATCTGATTGATGAAAACGGATTAGACGGTGCTGGTGCTGGCGTATTGCACCCTATGTATGGAAAGCCACATCCTGACAAAGGTTCTAAAAGACCACATATAAGTGCCAAGCTCATGGGTGCGTTAAATCCTAACTTTGGCAAGCCAAGCAAATTGCGTGGTAGAAAAAACCTAGGTGCTAGTTTGGCTCTTAAAGGTCGTAAACGCCCTGAAGGTGGCGGTAAACCGTCTAAACAAGTTTTATTTACAGATAAAAATGGTATAGAACATTTATATAATTCAATTTCTGATGCAGAAAAAGCGCAAAATATTAACCGCTCTACAATTAGAAAATGTATGCACGGAAAATGTTTAAGTCGTGCTGGTGATTGGAATTATGCTGATAAAGAAGTAGCAAAACAATATTTACAGTTAAAAGTTATTTTAAAAAATAAACCAAATCATAATATTGGTAGAAAAGCATCTGACGAAGCAAAAGCTAAAATGTCTGCATCTCGTAGTGGTCGTAAACAATCTGATGAGGAGCGCAAAATGCGTAGTGAAGCAATTACTAAATGGCATAAAAGCCGTAAGGAGCAAGTATGAGTTATGGTTCAGTAGCGGCAGACCAAATAACTTCTAGTGTTCAAGGCTATTCCCTTGGCGCTGGAAATTCTAGCCTAAAAAAGAATTTGCTAATCAATGGCGCAATGGTCATAGACCAAAGAAATGCTGGTGCTAGTGTTACACCTACAAACAATCAATTTCTAGTAGATAGATGGATTGCATTTTTAACTCAAGCATCTAAATATACTGTTCAACAAAATGCTGGTTCTGTAACTCCACCAGTAGGCTTTAGCAATTATTTGGGTGTAACTTCATCTTCTGCATATAGTGTTGTATCAAGCGATTATTTTGCATTAACTCAAAAAATTGAAGGTTTTAATACATATGACCTTGCTTGGGGAACAGCAAACGCTAAAACTGTTACTTTGTCGTTTTGGGTATATTCAAGCCTAACAGGAACTTTTGGCGGCTCAATTATTAATAGTGCTGGTAATCGTGCATACCCATTTACTTACACAGTTTCTTCTGCAAATACTTGGACACAAGCAAGCGTAACAATCGCTGGAGATACAACAGGCACTTGGGTAGGAGCTACAAACGGAATTGGTTTAGTAGTAAATTTTGGTTTAGGTGTAGGTTCTACATATAGTGCTTCTGCTGGTTCTTGGGGTGCAGGTTCATTTATATTTTCAGCCACAGGAGCAACATCCGTAGTAGGAACAAGTGGAGCAACCTTCTACATTACAGGTGTGCAATTAGAAGTGGGAAGTAGTGCTACTGGATATGAGTATCGTCAGTATGGTCAAGAGTTGGCATTGTGTCAGCGTTATTTTGAAGTTGTGTCTATGAGTGGTCTTTGTGGCTCATCATCAACCACACAAATAGGTTTTGGATGTTCTTATAAAGTTTCAAAAAGAGCAACGCCTACTGTTGCTAGTGCAAGTGCAACCGCTTCTTTGTATTCTTTTTACAGACCTGGGGCTGGAAGCGGTGACCCAAGCACATCAGCAGTCGCCAATGATTTAGGTGATGCTTATAACTTTAATATTATTTTGGGTAATTATTCTGGCTTATCTAATAACCAAGCATGGGTTGGTAGATATAGCGGTTTATTTAATGCTTCTGCGGAGTTATGATTATGTATAAATTAGTTAAAGATTGGGATGGAATTGTAACAAGAATCCGCAGACTTTCTGATGGGGCAATGATTCCCCTAGACCCTGACAACACAGATTACCAAGCCTATCTTGCATGGGTAGCTGAAGGAAATACACCATTACCAGCCGATGAGGTGAAAGCATGAACGCTTACGAACTAGCTGATTGGCTAGATAACTTTAGTTCTGTAAATGATGAAGATGGAAAAATAATGAGTGAGATTTCAGAGAAATTAAGAAAGCAAGCTGATGCCTTGCAATTAGAAGGGGTGACAGTATGACCACAATAATTGACGGAAGTGCTGGAATAACCTTTCCTAACAGCACTACACAAGCTAGTGCTGGAGTAGTGTTGCAAGTGGTCAATAGTGTTTCTAATACTCAAACAAGCACGACATCAACAAGTCCAGTAACAAGTGGATTTTCTGTTTCAATTACTCCTAAATTTGCTACAAGTAAAATTCTTGTAATTTTAAATTGTTCTATTGGGCAAGCAGTAAATAATACATATAGCAATTTTCAGCTTTGGAGAGGAGGAAGTTCTATTTTTAGTTTTTCTCCAGTATCTTGTTATATAAATTCAGGAACTAGCGTAACACAAGTAAATATGACTATTTCAGAAACTTATTTAGATTCTCCAGCAACAACTTCTTCAATTTCATATACTCCTTATTTTTCAACATCAAGTGGTGGAACTGCTTATATTGGAATAAATAATAATTATTCTTCAATTACATTAATGGAGATAGCACAATGATTACTATACATGATGCTATTTATTCTTTAAATCCTTCTATTGTTACCATTCGTGGCGATGTAGCTTATGACGCTAATGAACAAGAAGTCGCTTACGATAAAGCTGCCGCAGAAGCCAAACTAACCGAACTCCAAGCAGCGCAAGCAAAAGCCGAACAAGATGCCATAGCTGCAAAGGCTTCTGCACTAGCTAAACTAACAGCATTAGGACTAACACAAGCTGAAGTAACAGCATTGATTGGATAACGATGACCGCAGCCTATACACAATCTCGTAATGCCGTAATCAATGGTGCCTTGCGTGTATTAGGTGTTATTGGTGCTGGCGATACCCCAACAGACGATGATTACAATAATTGTTCTCAAGCCCTAAACCTGTACATCAAACAGTTACAGACCAAGGGTATGCCATTATGGAAAGTAGAAGACCTACAAGTTCCTATGGTAATTGGACAGAATACTTATACCTTAGGCCCAACAGGAAATGTAGTCACAACTCGTCCTTTGCGTGTAGTTATGGCGTTTATTCGTAACCCTCAAAACCAAGATACCACCTTAATGGTTATCTCTCGTCAAGAGTATATGCAACAGGGTTACAAACCTTCACAAGGTATTCCTAACCAAGTCTACTATGACCCACAGTTAACTAATGGCGTGTTATATGTTTACGACACCCCATCAGCTACGGGTTATACCATTCACCTACAGGTTCAAATGCCGGTAGATGATGTGCTCAATCCTAACGATATTCCTGACTTTCCTTCTGAGTGGTTTAACTGTCTCAAGTTTGGATTGGCAGACCAACTCAGTCTTGAGTATGGAGTTCCTGCACAAGTGCGTGCTGAGCTAGCTCAACGTGCTATGAAACTAGAAGAAGTAATGACTGATTGGAGTCAAGAAGAAGCTAGTACAGCATTCCAACCTTCTAATAGATATTACAGCTAATTATGGCAATCAGCCGTGTCCCCTGTGGTCACAACATTGGTAGTCGTGACGGCACCTTAAACAAAGATAGCAAGGTCGGTAACGCTATCATTGAGATTGAGAAGAAAGAATCTTCTGCAATTGTCAAACGCCCAGGTCTACTGACTTATCAAACTCCTCCTACCACCGGTGCAGGTCTAGGAGTCTTTGCTGCAGGCACACACTTACTTAGCATTGTTAACGGAACCTTTTATGACAATAACGTTGCTAAGGGCACGGTAGATGCTAGTGATGAATACGATTGGATTTATTCGGTAGACGGCACTCAAGTATTTTTTAAGAATGAGAATCACGGATATGTCTATTTCTTAGCTTCAGGCACCATTTTAGACCTTCAAGGCACCATTACGACGCAAAGTGGTACTACGGTATCAGGTACTCCTGTAGTAACATTATCTGCATCCAACAGTGCAATTCAAGTTGGTCAGATTGTGACAGGAACAGGAATACCTCTTGGCACTTATGTTTTAACCGTATTTGGAACTGCTCTTACTTTAAGTCAAAATGCTACAGCTAGTGGAAGTACTACTCTTACCTTTACTACCTCTTATCCTGGGACTACTGTTTCAGGTGCTGTTTTCGTAGATGGGTACTATGTTGTTGGAACTCCTGCAGGGTTGTTATACAACTCTAACGTAGAAGACCCAACTACATGGCAAGCAATTAACTACATTGGAGTCGTATCCGATGCAGACCCACTTGTAGCTATTGGTCGAACAATTAACTACATTGTTACTTTTGGTTCCCACCACATGGAGTTTTTCTATGATGCAGGAACTTCGCCAGGTAGCCCATTCTTACCCTACCAAAACGCTGTAATTCAGTTTGGTATTGCAGCCGAAGATTCTTTGGTGCAGATGGACAATACTTTAATTTGGATGTCTACTGCTAGACAAAAGGGTTATCAAGTAATGGCTATGGCTGGTCAGACTCCACAAGTCATTTCAAACCAATACATTGAACGCATTCTGAATCGTTGTAATCCAGACTATGCTTATGCCTCCAGTATTAAGATTTCAGGCCATTCACTTTACGTACTAACCTTGAGAGACTTAGGGTATACCCTAGTATATGACTTTGCTCAAAATGGTTGGACATATTGGTCTTCTATGGAGAATAACCAAGAGACTTACTTCCTTGGACAGTTCTATGCCAAATTTGGTACTTTAGACCTTCTACAACACGTCAATTCAGGCGTTATTTATCAGTTTGACCCTAACACCTACCAAGACTATGGAAACCCTATAAACGTGTTTACAAGGACTCCTTTGGTCGATGGTGGCACCAATTTACGTAAGTTTTGGAGAAGCGTCCAAATCGTCGGAGATAAGGTCGATTCCTATGCTTTAGTCCGGTATACCTCAGACGACTATCAGACATATTCTGCGTGGCAGAACGTTAACCTTAATACCTCTAAATCCGAAGTCCATAGACTAGGGCAGGGTCGTAGACGCTCTTTTGACCTTTTACATCAAGATAATGTACCCTTGAGGCTTGAATACTTTGAAGTGGATGTCGAATCGGGGGATACATGATTGAGTACAAAGAAGAAACTTACGACCAAGTTATTGACGAAATTAAACCATTACTTGAAGACCATTGGGAAGAAATAGCCCTACATAAGGATACTATTAAATTAAACCCTGATTACGACAGATATGAAAAGATGTTCAAATCAGGTCAAATGAGGATAGTAACCGCTAGAGATGATGGGAAATTGGTAGGATATTGCATATTATTGCTATACCATCATATCCATTATAAAGACCAATTTATGGCTATGGATGACATTTTTTTCATTGCCAAAGATTATCGTAAGGGCTTGACAGGTGTAAAATTGTTCATTAAGACCGAAGAGATAATGAAGCAGTACGGAGTTAAAAAGCTGTCCATGAATGTAAAAGTACATCAGGACGTAGGGCCAATATTTGAACGTTTAGGATATAAAGAGACTGAGCGTATGTTTACTAAGATGATAGGATAGATTATGGGTGGAGCAGTCGCCGCAGTTGGAGAAGCATTCGGAGGTGCAGCAGCAGTAGATGCTGGTGTAGCCGCAGCAGATGTCACAGCAACCGCAGCAGTTGATGCAGGAGTCGCTACCGCAGCAGACGTTGCAGCAGGTTCCGCTAGTGTTGGTGATGCCTTAGCCGCAGGTGCTACCACTGCAGATTTGGTTTCCGCAGGAGTCCCCGTTGCTGATTTATTGTCAGCAGGTGTATCTGCAGGTGATTTGACGGCAGCAGGAGTAACGGCAGAGCAATTAGCCGCAGCAACCCCCGCATTAGAAACCGCAGCAGCAGGTGCTGAGTCTGTACCATTCCAACTGGCTGACGGGACTATGGGTTCTATTCAAGGTGGTAATATCCTTGATGCAGCAGGTAATGTAGTTGCTAAAGGTGGCGTAGGTACAACTTTAGGCGATTTAGCTGGATATGCTAAGACTGGTGCTCAACTTATTGGTGGTATCGGACAGTTAGGTCAAGCAGGTGCATTACTTACTGGTGCTGGAGCAACTAAACCTGGTGTAGCAGACCCATACGCAGCATATCGTCCACAAGCCGCAGCACAACTACAAAACTTGCTAACAAATCCTAGTACCATTACTACAACTCCAGGTTATCAATTTAACCTTCAACAAGGTCTCCAAGCTCAACAAGCTCAACAAGCTGCACAGGGTAGTTTAGTATCAGGCGGTGGATTGTTGCAAGCTCAACAGTTTGGTCAACAGTATGCTACTTCTAGTTTACAGCAACAACAAGCATTACTTTCTCAGTTATCTGGTGCTACTCAAGCCCCTGCGGGTGCGGCACAAGTTCAACAAGGACTCAATTTCGGACAAGCAGGAGCACAAGCATTAGGATTGCAAGGATTGGCTAGTGGTGCAGCAAACGTAATTAATCCATTAGCAACCCTATACGCACAATACAATAACCCTTCTCCTTCGGTGTCGTAATATGGCAAGTCTTTCAGAATTAGCTAGTGTATTGCAAACAAGTCCTGCTCAAGCATTTAGGCAGGAAGATACTGCATACCAACAATACCAATTACAACAACAAGCATTACAGCAAGCCAAGCAAGATATGGCTCCTCAACCTTTATCGGGTATGACGGGTGCTGGCACTGTAGGCGGTAAAGCACAACCGTTAGGTGCCATGGCTGGCAATATGGTAGGCCCACAATATAAGTTGACAACTGCTGATGGTGATTTAACAGCTTCGGGATTGGTTAACCAAACATTGATTACTTCTCAAACAGAAGCTATGCAAGCTCAAAAAGCACTTACAGAAGCTAATTATTACAATGCTATTGGAAAACCTGAATTAGCTGAAAAGTCTAAAGAGGAGGCACGTAGGCTTCAAACTAAATCTCAAGAAACTTTACAAAATGCTCAGAAATTAAAAACTGATGCTAGAGATGATTTCATGAGTGCTTTGTATCGTGCTAAAAGTCAACAAGATTATGACCAAAGATTAAAAGATGCTATAGAGCGTACTGGTGTGCCAAAACCTGAGCAGTTACCAGATGTTTGGACTCCTGAATTAAAAGACAAATTCTTAAGCAAAATGTCTCCTGTAATGAGACAAAAAACAGAAGCAGAAGACCGTGCAGAAGCAGCATCTAAGCGTGCAGCACAAGCATTAGCTGACAAAGAACGCAAAAATACCGCAGCAGACCAAAACAACTTACCAAAACAACCCGTTACAAAAGTTGTAGATGGAAAAGTTGTGCCAACGACGTTTGATGATGCACTTGCTAATCCAAAATATGGTGTAGCAACAGGAAAAGTTTCAACGGATGACAAAAAGGTGGCACGTAGGGTTAACACTGATTCACAATTAATTCTTTCTAGTTTGGATGATGTGTCTACACTTAATGAAAACGGCTCAAAGAGTGTTACAGGAACAACATTTTCAAATCTTCCAGACAAAGGATTATTGGCCGCTCCTGCCAAAGCATTGTCAAATAATATGTCTGATACCGATGCACAAATGTATGATTCAATTCTTGGGCCAGCTACTCGTGAAATGGTGCAGTTCTTAATGCCAGATTATCGACCAACTGATGCTGCATTTCAAAAGACAGAGGCAATCTACAAAGGTAGGTCTGGAGAGCCACATATTGTTCAAATTCAAAAATTGGCTAAATTGCGTCAAGACTACGAAAATGCTGGAAAATCTTATTTAGATGCTGGAATTATGAATGCAGAGCAAGCCAAAGAATTCAAGGCTAATGTGTTAAAGTCTCGCCAAATGATTCCTTATTCTGTTAAAGATGTGGTTGAATTTAAAAAGCAAATGGACTCTAATCCTGATTTGACTATAGAAGATTTCTTAAAATCAAGATATAGCGGAAAACCTACTGCATCTACCGAATCAAAAGCTGAAAAGACTAATGAAGGTGTGCCATCATTACCACAGGGAGTTCCTTCAAGTGCTCAATACAGCCCATCACAAAAAAAGTGGTGGTGGCAAGAAAACGGACAATGGAAATCACAATAAATGGCAAACCCCCCATCCGATTTGTTTTCTCCACCTTCTGATTTAATTAGTGCTGGAAGTCCTCCCAAAGATTTAGTATCTCCTCCAAGTGATTTGGTTGGCGGTCAAGAGCCCACCCAAAAATATGCCGATGTTATTGGTTTGACCAAACCAGTTGAAACAGAAGGTGGTGCAGCATTAATGGCACCCACTTCTAAACGTAAAGATGTACCTTTGGCTCAGCAACCATTTGGTTGGGATAAGTCTAAAATGGGTTCAGTTCATTTAAAAGAGTATGGTTCTAACATTTCTAGAGGTGCGGCTACTGGTGGAGCAATAGGCGGTGTTATTGGTGGTTTTACTGGCCCAGGTGCTTTAGCTACCGCCACAGGTGGGGCAATAATGGGTGCTGCATCTGGTTTGGCTGAATCTGTTGCTAAAGACCTTGGGTATGGTACTGGGACACAAACTCTTGCTGGATTGGCTACTGGTATGCCAGCACCAGTTAAAAATACTGTAGATTTTTTAGTTAAATCTAAATTGGCAAGTTCAGTATTTAACAAAGCCGAAGATATTGCATTAAGTTTAATTCCAAAATATGGCACTGTTCGTAAAATAGCATCTGTTTTTCCCAAGAGCGAACCAACCATTTCAGGGCGTGAAGCACAAAATGCACTTGGAGTAGAAGCTAAAACTATTGGAGTTGGTGGTAATGATTTTCGTCAAGCTGCCAAAGCCGAAATTGAAGCAGAACATGGACCTGGCACTACTGGCAAAGGAATGTATGAAAAAGCAAAAGAAGCCTATGATTCGACCGGTGCTAAGTTTTTAGAATCGGAACAGTACAAAAACTTAATCAACAAATTACCTGAAGGCACTAAAGCCGCACAAGAGGCTAGGCTTAAATCATTTTTTACAAATGAACAGGGTATGCCAGAAACTGGTGATGTCATTATTAATAAATTAAAAAGTCCTCAATTTAATGCTCTTAGCAAAAAAGAAAAGGATGCTGTACGTAATACATTCAATGATTATCTTGAAAAAACTACTGGTACTAGAGCAGAAGAAAATGCTCGCAAAGTATTTGAAAAGGAACGTGTTGCTCAAGCAAAGGATGAATTGCCATTTTATTTTGAAAAGGGCAATGCTACTGAAATTAATAAACAAATATTTAACTATGCAAAAGATGCTGACGGTGCAAAAATGTTTAAGCAGGAGTTTGCAAGTTACTTATCTGGTAGAAAAGTGTCTGAAGCTAAAAAACTATGGGGTGATATTGCCGATAGTGTTCGTGCAGCACTTATTAAAGACCCAGTAGAATTTCAAAAAATTAGTGACATTATAAATAATGCACAGACTCAAAAAGATTTATCCCGTGCTAAAACTTTAATTATTAAATCAACTTATGGTGCTTATGAAGCACAAAGAAAGAAAAAATAATGCCACTCAAAAAAGGTAGTTCACAAAAGACCGTTGGTTCTAATATTAAGAAGCTCAAGAGCGAGGGATACCCACAAAAACAATCTGTGGCTATTGCTCTTTCTAAGGCTGGTAAATCTAAAAAACAATTGCCTAAAAAGAAGATGAGCTAATGTTTATTCTTTTAATTGACCCTGCTGGTGCTTTAGTTGACTTTGGTGTTCGTTGTATTGCAGAAGGACACACCGTTAAGCAATATATTCGCCCACATGGTCAAGAGCGTTCTAAGATTGGTAAGGGCATTATTGACCAAGTCTTAAATTGGGAACTGTACATTAAACAAGCGGACTTAATTGTTTTGTCAGACAACGCATTTGAGATGCGTAAATTGGAGAAATACCACGAAGAGGGTTATCCAATCATCGGGACAAACCAATTGGGTGCCAAGATGGAACTAGACCGTGATTATGGTCAAGAGATTATGCGTAAGGGTGGACTAGCAGTAGTTCCTTCTTTTGAGTTCCATGACTACAACTCTGCCATAGACTTTGTTAAGGCTAACCCTAAGCGGTATGTATCTAAACCATCTGGTGACGCTGACAAAGCTTTATCCTATGTTTCCAAATCTCCTGCTGATATGGTATTTATGTTGCAGCGTTGGAAGACTAGCGGTAAACAACGGGACTTTATTCTCCAAGAGTTTGTGCCAGGCATTGAATTTGGTGTAGGTGCTTGGATTGGGCCTAACGGATTTAACAAAAACGTTGCAGAAGGCTTTGAGCACAAGAAGCTCATGTCCGGCAACTATGGCTGTAATACAGGGGAGCAGGGTACCGTTTTGAAATACTGCACAGAATCTAACCTGTTTAATGACACCCTAAAACGCTTTGAAGACTACCTTTGCTATATCGGTCATACAGGATTTGTAGACCTAGCCTTCATTATTGATGAAAAGGGTGAGCCACGCCCCCTAGAGTGGACTATGCGTAAAGGGTGGCCTTTCTTTAACATTCAACAAGCCGTCCATAAAGGCTCTGTTGTCGATTGGATGGTGGACTTAATCAATGGCAAAGATTCTCTCAAAGTTAGCTACGACGTTGCTACTGGTATCGTTATCCCTATTGGGGATTACCCTAGGTCTAAGACTACTGGACGTGACCATTCTGGATTTCCTATCTATGGTTTACCCGACGAGTTATCAAAAGATTTTGCCTTATGCGAGGTAATGGTTGGGAATGCCCCTCAGAACGACGAGAACGGCATTGTAGAGCGTCCAAGCCTAGTGACGGCAGGTGACTATGTACTCGTGGCAAACGGGGTAGGAAAGACCGTTAAACAAGCCTGTGAGCGTGCCTACAAAAATGTCAAGAAAATTGAGATTCCTGACTGTATTAACGTACGAGATGACATTGGTGAAGGCATGGAAGAGGCTATTCCTGCCCTACAGAAGTATGGATATGCCGAAAACTGGTGTTATGAAGAGTCAGATGACGAATAATGGCAAAGTTAGCACCTCCACCTCCTACTAACCAAGACGTATCTTCCAGACAGTTCCGTGACTGGTTCTATAGCGTTTTCCAATTTATTAACCAGCAAACTGGTACCTTGGGAACAATGGCTTATGAGAATGCCAACTCTGTAGCAATTACAGGGGGTTCGATTGGTGGTGTAGGAATTACAGGTTCTACCATCAACAATACCCCGATTGGTAACACCACACCCTCTACTATTTCAGGCACAACTATATCTGCTACAAGTCAATTTAATGGCTCTGGTGCAGGTCTAATAAATATTCCCTATACAGGAATTACTGGATTAGCAACAGTTGCTCATACAGGAGCTTATTCAGACCTTACAGGCAAACCTACAGGATTATCTGTCACAATTACTACTGCAAAATTAACCGTTACCGGCACTAATGGAAGCATGACCTTTACCAATGGAATTCTAACTGCACAAACCCAAGCGACCTAATTATGGCTATCAATCTAACCGACGACGAACTCGAAGAACTCGTTGAAAAAGTAACCGAAAAAGTTATTAACAATTTCTACCAAACCGTAGGCGAAGGTGTTGTTACCAAAGCCATTAAAATTATTGGTATGGGTGTAGTTGCCCTATTAATTTATCTTGCAGGTTCTGGACAACTCAATATCAAATGAAAGAAATACTGAAACAACTTCTTACCGGCAAAGATAACGAGACCCTAGACATTGGTAGGGTAACTTGGTTATTAGGTTTTATTGCCGTGATTGCTATTGCTGGTTATGAAGTTATGAATGCACAGGTTAGCTTGAGAGAGCTTGCTGAGGCATTGGGTATTGTATCTGGTGCAGGTGGAGCAAGCGTTATGATGAAAAAGGACGCAGAGCCACAATGAACTTTTTACTTAAATTAATAGGTGGTATCGGTGGACAAACTTATATTTATATTGCTCTTGTACTTGGCGGGTTTGGTGCTGGCTTTTATGTGGAGCATCTACGTTTTGTGGAGTTCAGACAGGAAGTCCAAATTGCAGGAGAAAAGCAACAGGCAGAGACCCAAGCCAAAATCAAAGAACAGGAATTAATCAATGAAAACATTAAACAAACTTATGAAGCTCGTCTTACTAGCATCCATACTTTCTATACTGGGATGCTCGACTCCCGTAGCGGTGCAGTGTCCAGCGTTCCCAACGCCACCATCACAATTAATGGAGAAACCCATAACATACTATCTGTTGCCGAAGAATGCTCCGTCACAACAGTCCAACTGATTACATTACAAGACTGGGTCAATCAACAAATTAGCTTAAACAAATGAATAACGAACAATTAGCATCTTGGGTAACTCTGATTGCCACATTCACTTTATGTGTAACTGTATTAGCTATGGTCACCGTATTCATGTTCGGATTCTTTGACCCACAGGTAGATAACAATAAACTATTTGAAATAGTAGGCCCTGCATTTCAAACCATCGTTGGTGGTTTTATTGGCTTGATTACAGGGATTAAAATAGGCTCGGATAGTCAAGCCACTTAGAGGGTATCCACAACCTAGATATTTTGTGGCTTTCTATCTAGGGCATCAACGAATTGGCAGGCGAGGTGGTGTCCCCTCACCCTGCAGCCATATCTAAAGCCTTAGTACGGACTTCCTGAACACGTCTAGTCCACCCCTTTCCAAAAACAGGGAATGTTTTGAGTAATTCTAGGAATTGTTGACGTTTATCAGAGAACTCATTAATCATCGTTACTGCGTTCATTTGATTTATAGCAGCAACAGTATTATTGCCGATAGCACCATCAGCAAAAACACCCACGATTTCCTGTATGAAACGAGCAGAACGACCCACCCCACTATTAATAGCACAATCAAAAATGCAATAATCAAGTCCCGAAGGAAGAGCATCTCCGTGTATGGCATCCCAGTAGTTCCTTTTATACAGTGGTTTTACATCTTCCTTAGTCAGGGCTTTCATGTCATCTACTGTGACAGGATGTCCAACGAAAGATTCCCATACCTTTTGAGTGCATCCCCAATTAGTAGGCCCTCCAGGGTCTTTTGGATTATTAACGAATCCTCCCTCGTTTACGATGACAAGGTCAAATGATTTATCCCAATTTCTGTTCATTGGCTTTCTCCTTGGCTTGATTGATAGCTTGCCATAGTATTGCCATCAACCCTTCTTGGATTAAGAGTTTCATACCATCGGCATCAATATTCAGTTCGCAATCTGCTGACCCATCAGGGTTTTCACAAATCTCTGTCAGTTCTATTTTCATACTTTCATTACCTCTCCACGAAAGAATGCTAACCCCTCGTCTTCATCAATGACTTGTACAAGTTCAGGGGGCATTAGTTGTCCATTACGGAAAGTCAATACTGCAAATCCTGACCGCCAGTTGACGGCTGTGTCTTCTAGGTACTCCCACTTATCACCGCCTAGTGCAGCCATTGTTCCGGTATCAACGCCATATTTGTCGCCAGTATAATCTGTCCACGGAGTCACTTTTAAGGAATGCAGATGGCCTGTGACCATTGAGACGCCGCCCTTCAGAACGTTGTTGTATTGTGCATGGATACCATTGTGCCAACGGTGCTTAATCATTGTGTTGTTATTGACCATAATTGACCAAGAATATTTCCAATTAGGTAGGTGGTCTGCTAGAGCAAAGCCCTTAACACCCTCATACTGAGGGAGTACATTAGACAACTTACCGTCAAAACGCAGGTCGTGATTGCCAATAGTGCGGTGCAAAATAGCGTTACCTGAAACAGATTCAATCTCTGCCAAACGTGCTTGAACTTCATCTAACTCCTCCTTGACTGTGGGGCTATCTGCATATCCAATTCTATGGTGAGCACTAATGGTTGCGTTATCCATAATGTCGCCATTCAATATTACGGCTTGTGGCTTAAGGTCTTTAACAATCTTGACAAATGCTCTATGGGCGGTAGATACATAACCAGGCCAATAGTGACAGTCAGAACCAACAACAATTAATCCATCTTCCATAAACAGATTGGTGCGGATTCTATCTTCAGGTAAAACATACTGATGCTTTTTTGCTCCACGTTGTGCAGAAGTAGCTAGTAGGGTAATCCCTCGTTTTCCTTCAATCCTTGCTCGTCTTGCTAAAACATTACGAACATTAATACCTAATTCTTCTGCTAATTTTGTTGCTGATTGATGCTTATTCCATAGTTCTATAAAACGCTCTTCACTTACCGTCGCTTGTACCATTTTTCGTCCAAATAATAGGTTTGTCGTTATCTAAGCTATAAACCTTAACAGGTTCTCCAGAATACAAATCACTTTGACAGGCAGCCCATACCGCTTCTTCGGCTTTATGTCCTAATGCCATGACTGCTAATGCCGCAGCAGTTCCGCTACCAATTGCATCTACGTCTTCGTGCTTCCAAAACTCTAAATCTTTACCTGAAATAAATAATCCATCTGAACAAAGCAACATAAAGTCTGCATCATTCTCAATCTTGATAATTGGTGGCTTACCCTTCTTACCATCCTTAAAGTATTCAACCACCTTTTGAACACTCATTAAATCTCCGGCACCCGCTAACCATCCCTGAGGTACTTTAAATACCTTGGATAAGTTAAATGCTTTGGTATCGGAATCGTCGTCTGATGTTTGACTATCAGAGACAAGAATCATTCTTTTTGCGTCGCCAACAATAGTCGTCATAGTATAGGTGAGACCAAAAATAGTCCCACATTGTTAGGTGACACGACAAGCGGACGGAGGGGAGCCGTCAAGGGGAAGTGGGGGATGAGTGCTTGCCGTGTCATTTGTTAGTGTACTGCATTAATTCTGTCGGGCAAAGTCGCCATGTAACTTTTCTCTAAATTTTTGCATATCTTCTTTAGCAGATTCTAAGTCTGTGTAATATCCTAAATGGATGGTTTTGCCGTTTATTTTGCATTTTGCCCTCCACTTATTGTTGTGTTTGCTCCAACTTACCCCTTTTACACCAGATGTATTGGTTGTACCAATTCCTTTATTACTACAATTTTGACTTCTTGTTGCTGGCCTTAAATTCTCAATTCTATTATTTAATTGGTCATTATCCTTGTGGTCTACCTCTTTTGGCAAGTATCCGTGGTGCATAAGGAAAATTAACCTATGATTTCTATAGACTTTACCATTTAAACCAGTAGTCAAATAACCTTTATCCAAACATCCAGCTTCATCCCCAATATTTAATCTTTGGGCTTTTTTAACTTTCCAAAATAATTTGCCATCTTTATAGTCAAATATTGATTGCAAATATTCTTTTGTTAATTCCATTTAAAACTCCGTTTTCCAAGCAGGACAAAATTTAGAAACAGAACAGTACCTTTCACATCTTCTATAGGTTGCTGGTCTATGTTCTATATTATAGCCTTTTGGTACAGACGAGTCATCAGGTTTTTCTTCAAATAATTTAGTTGCTTTTTTGCCACCAAATTTCATTAATGCCCATTTTTCTTTGGTTGCCCAACGCTCTTCATCTGTGCATATATCTGGATTTGATTTTTGATGCAATGCAACACGCTCAAACACATATCTTTCGGCTTCTTCCAAAGTCCACATACGAACTGGCAAAGTCATAATAGCTCTTGCTGGATATTCGTGGTCTCGTTTTGACTCCATCTCACGCCAATCACGGAAGATGGTAATAATCTGTAACTTGTCAACTTCGGTGTCGTTTTTATGCAACAGCCATCTGAGGACATTAAGCTGTCTTTCCCACTCAATTTTACCTGCAGCACCATAGACGGAGGTGACCTTGTAATCAGATAGCGTAGAACCCTCTAAAACGTCAAATGCACCGCCTAATTTCCATCCTAATACCTCGGCATATACTCGCTCCTCAACTCGTGCTGTGCGCCCTTTATAAGCCATTTCTAGCAGGTGGTGGACAGAGCTTCCAAATAACGCCCAAACACGGTCTGAAGCGTCCTCCTCCATCTCCTCATAATGCTCTTTACCTAGCTTCCTGATTAAAGGTGGCTGAATAAGCTGAGTAACGGTAATATCGCTACTACCTCGGGTATACCCTGTGTTTTGGACTGCATTGACTATTGGGTCTGGTAACCCAAATTTATTGGTAAGACGCATAGTTTTCCTTAGGTGGGCTACTTACAGACCCCAAATGTATGTGAAGCATTAAAAATGTCTGCTTTCGCCCGTAAATCAAAATGGAACTGACTCGTCTTCAATTTCAGGCTCAGGCTCACGACCTGTTGCCACGATAGGTAGACCAGTTTCCTCTAACTCTTTGCTCATCAGAATCTTCTTTTGAACATAGTTAGACAATGACTCAAATACCTTTTGGTCAAAGTTTCCAATATCAAACTTGACTGCAGGATTAACCAACTCAGGACAAGCCATACCTTTAGGTAAAGCCATTATTGAACCTACATTAGCGTAAGTTTTAGAGCCATCTTTAGAAGGCTTGTGTACCACACCCAATAGGCATGGAGCACCTAATACATTCTCAAGACTAAAGTTACGCAATTCTTCCGCAGTAAACGGACGACCACGCCAGGCTTCCAAATCTTTACGAAGATTAGCCTTGTCACCAATTGAAGCTGTGTATTCACGTGAGATGGAGAATGGACGGCCATCGCTCATCATTTCGTTTAATTCCCAAGTAATACGAACTTTAGGGGCTACTTTAGCTTCGCCCTTCCACTCAAAGGTCTGATGACCTAAATCAATAATTTGATAACAACGTGCAGCAAAACTACCTGCTGGACAATTTTCAAATTCTGTACTACCGCCATTACCGGCATTAACTGTTAGAGACATTTTCTAATTCCTTTTCTAATTTAACTATCAAACCTTGAATCTTATCTATATCGGTTGTTACTGCCATCAACTGCCATTCAAGACGTTCCTTTTGAAAACGGTAGTCCTCTAGGCGAGCTTCAAGCTGTTCTTGCTCACGCATTACTGTTTCGTAATATTCCTGTTGTGACATATCATCCTCCCTATACAAATTTTACTTGCTATTTAACCGCCAGTCAATGTAATTCTTTAACATCATTGCTGCCATTTCTAACTTCTCTGCTTTTGCTCTTGCTTCCTCTAAACTTCTTTCGTTTAAATCGTCGTGTACATCTCGTGTCAATCCCTTGATAATTAAAATCATCTCTGAATAGTCAATCATTTCTTTCCTTTACAAAATACCTTTTTCAACTTCGACATACCACCCAGTTAGAAAAATAATTAAGTCGTCCTCACCTTCTCCTATAACGGTTAGATTACCCGCAGGAGTTACCTTCTGAATCAGTCCAATATGTGGTTTGTCGTCTACATACCCCGTAATAATTATAACTGTATGATGCCAGGCAAGAGCAGTCAATAGTATCTTCTGTCCCTGTTTCATCTCCTCGTCTTCTCGTTTCCATTCTCCGAACAAGAATACTCCTCTACGCTCTAGCACCATATCAATGTTAGAAGGCATAAAGTGGGGATTACTAGGTATAAACCCTCGTAAAAAACCAAAGTCAATATGTGGGGCGTTTGCGTTACGCATGGCAGGAATCATACTTTTGACAGTTCCAATCTTTCTAACATGACTTCGATTGCAGCCATCCATCCCGCCTCAAACCCTTCCCAACTAGTAGGATGATTCTGTCCTTTTGCAGGTGGTTTCCATTCTTCAGCCCAATCTTCGTATGCTTCTTGAATCTTATTCACTTTATTCCCCTTGTTTAAAATCTTATCATGTTCGGCACCTACCGAATCCCCATTCCAATTTACTGTAACTGATACTGGGTCTTTATCTTTCCAATACTCAAATGATAGGAATGCTCCGCCTTCAGGCCCAATACCTAGCCAATGCGGAATGCCGTCTGGAGAGCTTACTGTTTTACCTAATAGACTATGAGTTCCGTCCGGTGCTTCCACTTGCCATTGTTGTACGTCAGGGTTATCCCTACCCTCAAGATTAAATTGAATGTTACCTGCTAAGTAGACAAAGGCAGACTCCACACCTGGATGAGTATGTGGAGGAGAGGTGCTATATGGTTCAGATACATACATTTCTACCTGAAACCGTCCTTCACGATACAAACACAATGACATTGCATTATCTGTGGCAAATACTGGATTTTTAAATGGTGGTCTTAATGGCATACCATTTGCCATATACCAATCTCTAAACTCTTCAACTGTTGACCACATATTCGCCTTTCGTTTGTGCGTGTTGTTCTCCAACCAATTCACCTTCCCAATGCACTGTTACAGATACAGGGTCTCGGTCTTTCCAATATTCAAAGATTAAAAAAGCACCACCTTCAGGGCCTACCTTGAGTGCGTGCATCTTACCGTCATTTTCTTCGGCAACAGCACCAAGCAGCTTATGGGTGCCTTGGTCTCCTTCGACCTGAAACTCCGTTAAGTCTCGGTAATTACCCTCAGCATCTGAGAACGATATATTGCCAGTCAAGTACATAGATACCGACTCAATGTTTGGATGACTATGTAGTGGAGAACCTGTATTAGGTTTAACAATGTACAACTCAACTTGAAAGCGTCCTACCCTATACAAACAGAGTGCATAGGCAATATCTGTACAGTGAATGGGTGATTTAAACGGAGGCCTAATAGGATGACCATTAGCTAACCACCAATCCTTAAATGCCATTACTGGACTAAATTCATTCTTCATCTGCAATTCCCATTAAAAACTGTTTAAACCTATCTAGTAACCAATTAACTTCTTGAATATCGCCACAACTACTAGCATAGTATTCGTTGCCGTCTTGGTCGTAACCCATGATACAAACCATCTGCAATATCTTGGCACCGTCAAGGACTTCTTGTACCGGAACCTCGCCCTTAGTACCGCTTGGAAAGCCTATGACTTCACCCATGTCAGCCCCTGATATATGTCAATATGTTGACCACCGTATCAACACAAGATGTAATGCAAAGGATTACAATAAGCAAGGACTCGGTGACATTGAATTTCATTTCTCTTGTGCCTTTCTTAGTAAATCAACACCGCCATTGTCATCGTTTTTAAATCCGTTATAGAACATATGCTGACTGAAAGCATTAAGCACCGCTATTTTTGTTTTATCATCAGGCATTTCAGATAAAGATTTATTGATTGCATCAGTTATTTCTTGTATTGCTTGTTTGTATGGAATTATCATTTCTCTTGTGCCTTTCTTAGTATTGCTCTAGCAAAATCAAATAACTCATTGTGAAAGTCTGCGGCAGTTTCAATGCCATCGTTGATAGCTTTGCCATCCACATTAAAACCACATTTACTTGCTAACTGATACATTTCCTCATCTGTTAGCGTCTTTGCTGGATGGGTGTAAAGTGGTGTACCAACTTTTAAAACAGTATCAACCATTTTTGGGGCAAATTTATTTAGCCCTGTTACATACGCTACTGGTTCATTGTTCATTTGTTCTTGCTCCAACCATTACATTTAGCTAGGAAGTCAATAGCACGGTCAAACTGGTCTTGCATATACTCCAGGTCTTCTTGTTGCTTACGAAGTACCTTGATAATGCTATCCATCGTAATGTCCCCTGCAATGGCAATAGTAGGGGTTACATGGGACTCTAAGTAGTCCGCTAGGTCTTTAGAGTTCATCATTTCTTTTTCTTCCTTAGGTCTTCAGAGTGTAATTTCTTAACAGTCTTAGGTACTTGTTTAGCTTTCTTGGCTACCTTGGCAGCTTCTCCACGATTGGCAAATGTTCCGTCTGACAGAACAAATCCTCGTTGACCTTCTGTTTTCAGGTCGTCATGGGACTCTTGCTTAGACTTTGCCTTGACTACTTTTCCAGAGGTCTTCTTGACTGCAGGGACAGATACTTTTTTAGTCGCCATTCTTGGAGCACTCCTTCGTTTTGACAATGCCGTGGGCACGCTCGATGGCCCTAACAATGTGCGTAATGCTGTACGGAATGTGTAAGTTAAATGCGATGGTGTCAATTTCTTCATCGGTAAGAGCTTTGCGATTAAAGACTGCAGCCATTTCTTTGTAGTGGTCATTACTAATCCTTTCTAAAATTTGTATCTGAGTGGATACAGCACTGTCGGCTTGTGCCAAGATTCGGTCTTCGGTGGTAAAAGTTGTCATGTTTTCTCCTTAAAAACAAGTGATTAACTGCCCGTTTTGAATACAAGTAACCATTTTCCCGTCCGGTGTAATGATTTGGGTAGTCTGGGCTGGTGCGTAGTGACACATGGTCAAACCTAGTGCAAATACGCAGATATACAATTTTTTCATGCTCCCTCCAATTGTCTAGCATCTCGTTCATTAAAATCTACTTTACTAAAGACCCTATCAAATACCTTGTAGCTAGGTGCTTTAGGAGTGTCAGGGCTGAACTTACCCCGTAATACAAAAGATACGAATGCAGTGCAAGCCATATCTTCATAAGCACATTTCTCAACGTGCTCACAACTATCACAAGGGCAGACCTCCCTTGAAATCCGTTGTACCAAGGACTCCCTAATGTTGTTCTTGGTCAGGTCTTCTTTTACTATTCTCTCGAAGTAAGCATCTCGAAGTTCCTGTTTGTTCATAGACCTTGTTCCACTTCATGTTGTGCTCGGTGTTCAGCAAACTTTTCCATGTAGTCAAACGACATTACATATAACTTCTGTCCTAGTTTCGCCCAATCCCGTTGCTCAATGTAGTCACGGATTGTTGCCTGGTCTTCTTTACTAGCTTCAGAGATAGCTTCAGCCATGTGGCTTGTATCAGACGGGTCAAACTCTTCTGTCTCCAAAAGCTCAGGCACTCTGTTCTCAATGTATATTTCCTCGCTCTCATTAGCGTATGCACCACTCATTAACCAACCGTCGTATCCCATTTCACATCCTCCCTTTTTGTTTGTGAGATTAAAATATAACATACAAACAATACTTGTGGAAAATATTTTTGTAGTGTATCATTTTTACCAATGACTAAATACATCGTACATGACGAGTTCGGCCCAATTAGGGTATTCGATACCTTGGAGGAGGCTAACCAGTTCTTACAAGAAGGTTGGTGGCTTGAAATCGTCACTGTACCTAAGAAAGTCTACAAATTTGAAGATGCACCCTTTTAGGAAAGATATGAACAACGATAGATTCTATAACCCACTAATTTACTTGGTTAAACGCTATGGCAGCTTGAACGGTGCCTGTAAAGCTCTAGATATTAGCCATCAACGGATTAGCCATTGGAATAAGCAAAAGAGCATTCCTGATGCTTGGAAGGTCACTTTGCATGAAAAATATGGGGTTCCGTATAAATCCTTCTTTGAGCAGCTTGACGGAGCAAAATAACTGTACTAATATACAGGTGTTGCAGATTCGCACCTGTATCAGATGCCCTTAGTGGGTGTTTTGAGGGTTTAATAAA
>Ga0316224_1001281_pt1 | contig 28413 bp, 28 predicted proteins | sample TBH18013metaG_FD_206254 | JGI IMG/M metagenome (GOLD analysis project Ga0316224, IMG submission 206254) | Freshwater microbial communities from Trout Bog Lake, Wisconsin, USA - TBH18013 | ecosystem: Environmental > Aquatic > Freshwater > Lake > Hypolimnion/Profundal zone | place: USA: Wisconsin... | reverse complement strand
TGTAATGGCAGGGTGTCCGTGACGAAAGACTGCTCGCCGAAACCATAAAAGGCTGAGGAAAAGTTGCCTACCCGGTGGCCTGTAAATTATGTAAAGAATTCCGGCGAATTATGTCGGGAAGATTTACAATTTTGGCGAAGCCTTTCGTTGCCCTCCTCAAATAGATTCTTCCTCTGGTCACGCATATCACCTGCGACAACGGCTTCCTGAGAGGGAAGCTGGAGTCACGACGGGCACCCGATAAATGAGCTTCATTTTACCATCTCGATCTGAGCGCAGATGCCGTACGAGAGTAATCCTACCATCCTTTCCTCTGCTTCAGCCAAGGGAATTGGACGTCGATTGACGACCTCCCGGTAATCTTCCTGTTTGCCCGGGCGAGGAGTTACAAATATTGCGATTATGTTGTAGCAATGGTCCGAGATCATGGCTTGCCCCCCTTAAACGAATTGGGATTGGGTAACTAGCGCAACGGGTTCTTTGCCAAGAGTGATACGGCACCTCTTGAATCGAAATAAGCATAGAGCGTGCCGACTGCAACCCTTTAAATCGTGGTATGGATAGCACTTCGCTATGACCGTGCGTAATACCGGCATGCCAGGTAGATACCTCTTGATAACCATGCACTGCCAACATATTTAGGTCTCCGCATTTCCCGAATGACCGCTCCCATTTCCCCCGAAAGCTCACTAATCACGCGGCGATATTGACATTCAAAATCTATGGGATAAACTTCACCTGTTAGTTTCCTGAAACTGCAGTTAGACACGACAAACGATGCATCATAGGGGGACTTATGAGATGGTCATCCAAAAAAATGTCTCAATTTGCTCTTACATGTGGTGTACTCCTTATTTCAGTTTGCACCAGCGCCGCATTCGGCCCGAGTACCGTGAGGATGACGGGGCACGTCCCGGAGGAGGCAATTGCGCGCTCCTCGCACATCGGTCGCCAGCCTCCGACTTCGGTCATCCCACTCGCCTTTACGCTGCCGCTACGCAACCAGCCTGAACTACAGGACCTGCTGGCACGTATCTATGACCCGTCCGACCCGCTCTACGGTCGCTATCTGACCTCGCAAGAGTTCACCGATCGCTTCGGCCCCACCCAGCAGGACTATGACGCGGTCGCCAGGTACGCGACCAGCCAAGGTTTCCGGGTAACGCAAACCCATTCCAACCGTCTGGTGCTTGACGTGGCGGCTCCTTCTTCACGGGTGGAGTCCGCCTTCAACCTGCGCCTGGATCGCTATGACGACGGCAAAGGAAGGCAGTTCTACGCTCCGGACCGCGACCCGGAAGTCCCATTGCCTGTGGCAACATTGCTGGCTGGGGTGGTCGGCCTTGACACCGCTGCGGTCTGGAAAACCCATGCGCTTTTCAGTCCCGCGATTGATAGCCCAATGTCGACACCGCTGCAGATCGGGACCGGCCCCGGGGGAGGGCTGACTCCGTCCGACTTGGTCACAGCATATAACCTGGGTGGCGTAGCGGCCACCGGTACTGGTCAGACCCTGGCGCTCTTCGAACTCGACGGCTATCGTGCCTCGGACGTGGCCGCCTACCGTTCCTATTACGGGCTCTCTAACGTTCCGCTCAGTAACGTTTTGATCGATGGGTTCTCCGGCTCACCGGGCAGCGGCGCCTCCGAGGTCACCCTGGATATCGAGCTGATGATGGCGCTGGCCCCGGGAGCAACCACGATAATGGTCTACGAGGGGCCGAACTCGAACACGGGGGTCATCGACACTTATAACCGAATCGCAACCGACAACCATGCCAAGCAGATCAGCACCTCCTGGGGTCTCAGCGAGGGGCAGAACAGCGGCGCCGTGCTCACCACGGAGAACGCTATCTTCCAGCAGATGGCGTCTCAGGGGCAGTCGATCTTCGCCGCTTCAGGCGATAGCGGCGCCTACGACAACGGTTCTACTTTGAGCGTGGACGACCCCGCATCCCAACCTTTCATGACCGGTACCGGGGGCACCCAGCTGTTCGTCGGTTCGGGGCTTTCCTATCTAAAGGAGTCGAGCTGGAACGTGAACGGCACGGCAGGCGGCGGAGCGGGAGGCGGGGGGGGCAGCTCAGTCTGGTCCATCCCCTCCTGGCAGACCGGGACCGCCTCGGCTGCATCGCCGGCCATGCGCAACGTGCCGGACGTCTCGCTCAACGCGGACCAGAACACCGGCTATTCGATCTACTATAATGGCGGTTGGTGGATCTTCGGCGGCACCAGTTGCGCTGCGCCCCTGTGGGCTGCCTTCACTGCCAGGGTGAACCAGTCGCGCCTGTCGGCCGCCGCAGCACCGCTTGGCTTCGCCAATCCAGTCATCTACCAGCTCGCCAAGAGCAGCGGCTATGCAGCCGCCTTCCACGACGTAGCGGATGGCAGCACCAACCTCTACTACCCGGCGGTTACCGGGTACGACAACTCGACCGGGTGGGGGTCTTTCAACGGCGCGGGACTTTTCGCGGCCCTGACGACCGTCGCCCCTCCGACGTCCGCACCGGCGGCACCTACCGGGGTCACAGCGAGCCCGGGTAACACCAGCATTACCGTCAGTTGGAGCGCAACCGCAGGTGCCGCAAGCTACAACCTCTACCGCGGGACATCATCTGGCGGCGAGACACTCTTAGCGCCTGCTTTGTCCTCGACCGTGTTCACTGACAACGGCCTTGCCAACGGGGTCACGTATTACTACCAGGTCTCAGCCAGCAACGTAATCGGCACTTCAGTGCTTTCGGCAGAGGTGTCAGCGACGCCGGCGGCTCCGGCCCTTGCCATCACGGGCGGACCGAGCCTTGTTTTGGGAAGCGGGACAGCCCAGTTGACTTGGACTACCAACATCCCCGCCACCTCTTTGGTCGCCTACGGGACCAGTTCCGGGAATCTGAACCGAAGCGTCTCCAGCCAGACCATGGTGACCTCCCATGTGATAACCCTGACTGGGCTGGCCCGCCGCACGACCTACTACATCAGGCTGACCTCGGCGTCCGGTACAGCAACGGTGAGTTCTTCGGTCTACTCCTTCAGGACGCACTAGAACAACTGGAGTCCTTGGGGTAAATGCCCTTGGCGGATGCCAAGGGCATTTACTTGCATTTGGGTACGCTCTTCATTGATTTTACCGTTGCCTTGAACTGGGAACTGCCATATTGACAATGGGGCCAGGCATTGATATTGATATGTAGATAACTCGCCGACTACGAATTGGTTTACCGCTGGGGGAAGAGGGGAGAGGTAGGTAGCATCTGTCGTTTTTGAGGGGATTGGAACGAAAAGGCACGAAAGCTGCCAGCTTCCTCTCCTTCCCTTCCATCGCTAGATGAGCTAAAAAAACTGAGCCCGTGCCATCTGCCAAGCAGATTGCACGGGCTTTTTTGTTTAAAGGGCACTGCCGGATTAGAACAGGACCTTTACCAGCAGGAAACCGATGGCGACGGAGCTGAAGGTCGCCACCAGGCCCGGGATCATGAAGCTGTGGTTCAGGATGTACTTCCCTATGCCGGTGGTGCCGGTACGGTCGAAGTTGATGGCCGCAACGACTGTCGGGTAGTTGGGGATGAAGAAGTAGCCGTTCACTGCCGGGAACATGGCGATCAGGAAGGGCGCCGGGATGCCGAGGCTGATGCCTAGCGGCATCAGGGCCCGCACCGTCGCGGCCTGGCTGTACAGCAAGATCGACAGGGCAAAAAGAGCGAAGGCGAAGAGCCAGGGGGCCTGGGTCACCATCCCCTTGATAGAACCGCTCAGAAACTCCATGTTGCCCATGAAGAAGGTGTCGCCCATCCAGGCGATGCCGAAGATGGCGATGACTGCCTGGATGCCCGCTATGAAGACGCTCCCCTCGACTACCTTGATGACTTTCACCTTGCACACGAGCAGCATGAGGGCGGCAATCGAAAGCATGACGATCTCGATGACGTGCGGCATCCCCAATTTCTCCTTGGCGAGTGACGGACGTTTTTCACCGAGCTTTACTATGTGAAAGCCAAAGGGGGATTTGATAATCTCGCTGAGATCGCCCGGCTTTTTGAGGCCAGCACTGGCCTTCTCGAGTTCCGGCAGCATCTTGCCCTGGGCCTGCCACCCCATTTCGCCGCCGCTGGACGCCGTTGCGTCGACGGAACTCTTTCTGGCAGTTTCCCCGAAGTCGGCACCTGCTTTCAACTGCGCTAGTGCGTCCTTGGCCTCGGGCTCGCTCCTGAGCACCATTTGGCTTATCTTGATGTCGCTCCCCATGCTCCATTCCGGACGCATCTTGGGGAAGGAACCGAAGAGGACCACTAGCAGCGCCCCGGTCAGGAAGAGTCCCACGGCGAACTTGGCGCTGAACGGGGTGTTCTTGAGTGCGTCGCCGACCTTCTCGGATCCCGCGGCATTGAGGGGCGGTACCAGCCCGTCCTTGACCCGCTGCAGGTACTCCGGGTCCTCGTCGAGGTTCTTCCCTAATTTGTTGGAGATGAAGGCGGCAATCATGACACCGATAAAGGTGGACGGTATGCAGACTTTCAGGATGTCGATGAGTTCGATGTTGAAGCCGAATTTGGCTGTCGAGCCGCTCAAAAGCCCCAGCAGAGCCACGGTGGCCGCCGCGATCGGGCTGGCGGTGATGGCCTGCTGCGAGGCGATGACTGAAATGGACATGGGACGCTCGGGACGGACCCCGGTTTCCCTGGCGACCTCGGCGATCACCGGCAGCACCGAGTACGCCACGTGGCCCGTGCCGGAAAAAAGGGTGAAAAAATAGGTCACCACCGGGCCGAGGAAGGTGATGCGGTCCGGGTGTTTCCTGAGGATCTTTTCGGCCAGATGCACCAGGTAGTCGAGCCCGCCGGCGGCCTGCAGCACGCCGGCCGCCGTCACCACCGCCGTTATCATCAGCATGACGTCGATGGGAGGGGCGGTCGGTTGCAGGTGGAAGAGAAAGGTCAGCACTGCCAGTCCGAGCCCGCCCATGACCCCGAGCCCGATGCCGCCCAGTCGTGCCCCGACAAAAATTGCCGCCAATACGATTACGAACTCCAGCCAGAACATGACAATCCTCCTTTTCTACCAGGTGCGTTTAGGGCAGAAAGACAGGCTCCATTGCCGTTCACCAGGGACGCAAGCAGCGTCCCGGGATGCTTCCCACTGGGGATAGTGGGAAGCATGTCAATCTATCCGTAAACAAAACGCCCCCTCTCCGGCCAATTCTCATTGTCGCCCCCCCATGGCCAAGGGGGAAGGCCGAACGGTGGAAAGAAGGGGGCGTGTGGGATGACCGCAGGTCTAGGCCGGCTTGCCACCCACGATGAAGCGCGGATGCAGCAGGTTCTCGGTGGAAAGCACCTCGTCCAGGAGCTTCTTGTCCATCAGTTTCATTTCCAGGACAAGATCGTAGACCGACTTGCCGCTGGCCAGCGCCTCGCGGGCAACCTTCGCCGAGCTCTCGTAGCCGATGATCGGATTCAAGGCGGTCACGATGCCGATCGAATTGAGCACCATGGCGCGGCAATGCTCCCGGTTGGCGGTGATGCCGTCGATGCACTTGTCGGCCAGCACCCTGAGGCCGTTGCAGAGCATGGAAACGGACTGAAACATGCTATAGCCGATGACCGGTTCCATCACGTTCAGTTCCAGCTGCCCGTTCTCGGCGGCCAGGGTCACCGTCAGATCGGCGCCGATCACGTAATAGGCTATCTGGTTCACCACTTCGGGCATGACCGGGTTGACCTTGCCGGGCATAATGGAGGAGCCCGGCTGCAGCGCCGGCAGGTTGATTTCGTTCAGGCCGCAGCGCGGTCCCGAGGAGAGCAGGCGCAAGTCGTTGCAGATCTTGCAAACCTTCACCGCGACCCTTTTGAGGACGGCGGAGATCAGCACGTAGGCGCCGGTATCCCAGGTCGCCTCGATCAGGTTGGCGGAGGTCACCACCGGGATGCCGGTCATGGTGCGCAGCGCTTCGGTTACCACCCGGGTGTACTCGGGCGGGGAGTTGATCCCGGTGCCGATGGCGGTGGCGCCCATGTTGACTTCGAGGATGAGCTTCTGGGCCTCGCGGACCCGCTCGATGTCCTCGCCGATGGTGGTGGCGTAGGCGGAAAATTCCTGGCCGAGGCTCATGGGAACGGCGTCCTGGAGCTGGGTGCGCCCCATCTTGAGAACGTCGGCGAATTCAACCCCCTTGGCGGCGACGGATTTCTGCAGGTACTGCATGCTCGCGATCAGCACGGAGAGCTTTTTATGCAGCGCGAGGCGAAAGGCCGTGGGGTAGGCGTCGTTGGTCGACTGCGAGCAGTTCACATGGTTATTGGGGTGGCAGAACTCGTACTCGCCCTTTTGATGCCCGAGAATCTCGAGGGCGCGGTTGGCGATCACCTCGTTGGCGTTCATGTTGGTCGAGGTGCCCGCGCCGCCCTGGATGACATCCACCGGGAACTGGTCATGGAGTTTGCCGGCAATGATCTCGTCGCAGGCAGCGACGATCCCCCGGGCGATCACGTTCGGCAGCACGCCCAGTTCCATGTTAGCCAGAGCTGCGGCTTTCTTCACCTGAGCCAGGGCCCAGATCAGCTCCGGCACGCTGGAGATCGGGGTACCCGTAATCGGGAAATTCTCGATAGCTCTCAGAGTCTGCACTCCGTAGTAACAGTCGCTGGGAATTTCCCGTTTTCCAAGAAAATCGTGCTCAATCCGATGTGTCGTTGCCATGGTCCGCTCTCCTTTGTGTGGGCATTATTATGCTATTGTTCTTATAACAGTGCATTAACGATGCCCGCCAGGTTGCGTCAGCCAAGGTGCCTGTTATCACATGCCAAATAAGGAAAAGGTAATGCCAGAGGAGAATCCGGAGTGCTTGTTCTGCCGCATCATTTGATAGAGTTCTTCAATATATGACGGCAAATATCAATCTTGGGGATGGATATGAGAGGAGGTTACAGTATTTACAGAACGTGACTTACCAATGTGGCTTGAGGGGGCGACAATTGCCAGCGAGAGCGGTAGAAACGGGTGGCGCAAAAAAACCGCGCACTTCCTACAGGTTGCTACTGGGATTTTAGGTGAGTCATCATGCAACAATAGAGCGGGCTTTGCGTACCCGCTGCTCAGCGACTTGCGCTATCTCCCTCACGATGGCCAAACCAGGGGAACTCTCTTGGTAGCAGTCCGCCAGAGGCTTAATTTCCCCCGCCAGCCTGTCACATAGCTCAAGCAATTGCGCTTTCACGATCCGGGGACCCACTCCCGCCTCGGCTGCAAACCCAGTGAGGTCACTTGCCATCAGATACCGGGGATCTTTTCGCCCGCCCATCTTCATGGCGAATTTATTGTTCAGCCGCGGGTATACTGCGGTACTGAGCAGGTCATAGAAGGGGGCAAGCCTCACCGAACCAGACTGATAGAGAAAGGAGAGGTTCTTGGCATGGGCGTCGGCCCCGCCAGGGAAAGCCGCACACCTTCCTTGCCGGCCAGCAGCGGATGCGCAGGGAGTGCTGTAAGTTCGCGGGAAAGCTCTTCCTGGGAAATAGGCCGGTAACTTGCCGCGGCCCCGGCAGGCTCGCCGGGACGGACCATGAAAATGGCACCGGCGCAATCGCCACCGATCCCTTCCAGCAGCGAGAAGACATTCTCCGCCGAGACGCCCAACTGCCGCGCAACCTGCCGGCGGACATCCCCCTCCGGCAGCAGGTTGGCAAAGAAAGCCCGGGTCGCCGCGTCGTCAAACGCCTCCTCCCGCAAGGGCAGCTGGCGGGACAGCGGCAGGGCCCCCTCCCAAGAGCGGTAAACCGGATCATACCGGAAACCGAGCCGTGTCCGGTCCTGGGTGAGTTCGCCGATGAACCGATTGTTCAAGTAGGCATGCAGGGTCTCTGGCATTTATCGCTCCTTGAACGGGTCGGCGGACCGCGGATAGACATAGAGTTCCAGCCCCATTTTCTGCAGCACCTGCAGGGCCTTTCCCAGTTCCGCCGTCTCCTTCCCGTTCTCAAGCTGGGAAAGGAACCTCGTGCCGACGCCGGTCAGTCCTGCGGCGACCTCCTGGCGGATACCCGTCTCCTTCCGCTTCAACCGGATCATCCCACCCAGTTGCTCGGCAGTGGCAACCTTGCCATAGACGGCCTTGGCCTTTTCTTTATCCGCTCCCATACTCACCTCACTTTTCCCGTACGCACACATTATGTAGCACCGGGGCCGATTGTCAATATTTATTCCCGTACGAATCAATTAGGCAACAAACAAGGCCTTATCAACAAATAATGCCCGTGCGGACATATTAAAGCCTAAAGGCTCAGAAAAATACCAGGTTAGCACTGCTCGACTCGAACACCTAGACCACTCCCCGACCGGAAGTGTAACAAGTGCCACTCGCAAGCGAGGACTGTCATTGCGGTGACCACCGGCTTGTCCCCGGTTACGGGGCAGGTATTCGACCGTTCCGTGGCCACTTCTTGCAGCATGAGCATGCAGCGCAAGGCGAATTCGAAGATAAGCAAAGATGAGGCAAGGCTGATTGCCACTTTGTTGAATTATTTAGTCGATGAAGCCGGAAGGTAGCATTGGGTGGGAGATGTCAGCGCGTCAGGGGATTGGATTTCCCTGACGCGTTTTTTTGTTTGTTTTGGTTGTCTTCCCGGGGAAGAGTCTTTCTTGGTCCTGACCCAACCCTAAAGATCAACCCGTAACAGTAGCCTCAGTTAGGGGCAATTGCAGTTTATCCTCGGGGGCACGAAAGGCGGGCGAATACAAGATTCGCCCCTACGGGCTCAAGGTATCCGTAGGGGCGAACCTCGTGTTCGCCCATTTCCGGCTCCATTTGGAAAACACAAGATTTCGCCCACACGGGCCCAAGGTATCCGTAGGGGCGAACCTCGTGTTCGCCCATTTCTGGCTCCATTTGGAAAACACAAGATTTCGCCCCCACGGGCCCAAGGTATCCGTAGGGGCGAACCTCGTGTTCGCCCATGTCCGGCTCCATCTGTAAAACGCCCAGCCAAGCATCGAACGAAAGCCAACATCCCATCCGGGCCTTACTGAGCCTTACAGTATGGAGTCAACCGGCGTGTACGCGAGGTCGAAGGCCTCGGCAACCCCGCGATAGGTCACCTTGCCGCCTGCGATGTTGATCCCCGCCTTGATAGCCGGGTTCTTCCGTGCCACGTCCTTCCAGCCCTGGTTGGCAAGGGCCAGCGCGTAGGGGAGCGTGGCGTTGGTGAGCGCCATGGTGGAGGTGAGCGGAACGGCCCCGGGCATGTTGGCGACGCAGTAATGCAGCACGCCGTCCACGATGTAGGTCGGATCGGTGTGGGTCGTGGGGCGCGAGGTTTCAAAGCAGCCACCCTGGTCAATGGCAACGTCCACCAGGACGGAGCCCGGCTTCATGGTCTTGAGCATCTCGCGGGTCACCAGTTTCGGGGCCTTGGTGCCGGCCACCAGGACCGCGCCGATCACGACATCGGCCTCTTGCACGAGCTCGCGGATGGTGGCGGGCGAGGACATGATCGGGAAGCAGTTTCTGGGCATGGTCTCGGAGAGGTGGCGCAGGCGCTCCAGGCTCGTGTCGAGCAGGTAGACCTTGGCCCCCAGGCCGCAGGCCATCTGTGCCGCGTGGGTGCCGACCACCCCGCCGCCCAGCACCACGACGGTGGCCGGCGGCACGCCGGGGACTCCGCCCAAGAGGATGCCGCGCCCTCCCTGACTCCGCTCCGAGTACTTGGCGGCCTGCTGGGCTGCCATCCGCCCGGCGACCTCGCTCATCGGTGTCAGCAGCGGCAAGGAGTTACCCGGACCGGTGATGGTCTCGTAGGCGACGGCTACGGAGTTACTCCTGATGATCGCCCGGGTGAGCTTTTCGTCGGCGGCAAAATGGAAGTAGGTGAAAAGAATCTGGCCGGGCCGGATCAGTTCGTACTCGCAGGCTTGCGGCTCCTTGACGTGCATGACCAGGTCGGCGCGGCCGTAAATCTCGGCAGGGGTCCCGGCCAGTACCGCGCCGGCCTGCAGGTAAGCGTCGTCGCTGAAACCGCTTCCGGCACCGGCGGATTTCTCCACCAGCACGGTGTGACCGTGGCTCACCATGACCTCGACGCCGGCCGGCGTCATACTGACCCTGTTTTCCTCGACTTTAATTTCCTTCAGAATTCCTACGATCATTGTGGCGCCCTCTCTGGTTGATTGATTTCCGGTGGCCGCAGTCATGCGCTCCCCGGGTTACCGACGCAACGCAGCATAGCAAAATCAGTGCGGTTTTTCCTTGCGAATGCCGTGCGAAATCTTTACACTTTCGCAGAATCTTTCACTGATGAGGTGTTTTGATGCAGAATAATGATCTGGCGGCAATTGACAGAATTGATCGGGCCATTCTATCGGCACTTCAAAAGGACGGGCGGCTGTCGAACGTGCAACTCGCCGAGATGGTGGGGCTGTCGGAATCTGCCTGTCTGCGCAGGGTCCGCATGCTGGAACAAAGCGGCATCATCGACCGCTATGTCATGCTGGTGGACCAAAGTGCCATTGGGAAATCCGGTAATGTCTTCGTCAGGGTGACCCTGGACGGCCAGCAGAGGGAGAAACTCTTCACCTTCGAGGAGGCCATCTCCAGCGTCCCCGAGGTCATGGAATGCTACCTGATGTCGGGAGACGTGGACTACCTGTTGCGGGTCATTGTGCGGGACACCAACGACTACCTGCGCCTGCACAACAAGCTCACCGGCCTGCCGGGTGTACTGCGGGTGCAGTCCTCCTTCGCGCTCAGGACGGTTCTGAGCAAGACCGAACTTCCGCTTGAGACGGCGGCCTGAACTTCCGCAATCGCCATCTACCCGAGTCAATAGCCATTTACCGTTGCCATTTTGGCGCCACGAAGCTATAGTTTAACCGAAGTTATTTTTAGGTGGCTCCAGGGAGGATAAGTCATGTCTGCTGTGACTGCATTGGCCGTTAAAAAGGAACGCGAAAACCGCATTCCCACACGCATGCCCCGCGCGGTATACGAAAAGATAACCGAGGCTGCTGCACTGCAGGGAGCGACCCTTAATCAGTTTCTGGTCTCTGCGGCACTTGACAGGGCGAACGCGATACTTGAACAGGAGAGGGTTATCAGTCTTAACTTTGACTCGGCCAAGGTCGTGCTCGACTTGATAAGCAATCCGCCTGCCCCCAATGACGCCTTAAAAAACGCGATGCGCCTCAGGAGGGAATTATTTGCAGATAGTCCCTCTTGATGACAAGCATGACCGAAACGGCTTTGATTGTGGCAACGCTGCCTTGAACGCTTTCCTGAAAACAATGGCGAGGCAGGCAAGCAGCAAGGATTTAAGCCGTACCTTCGTGTTGGTCGACGAGGAGGCGATTTTGGGTTTTTTCTCCCTCGCCAGCTGCCAGGTCGACATCTTGGATGTCCCGCTGGAAAAGCAAAAGAAATATCCGCCTCAGCATGGCCTTCCTGCCGTGCGCTTGGCCCGCCTGGCGATATCCGTTAAGGTACAGGGCGGCGGCCTAGGGACTGCACTCCTGGCAGAGGTGGTACACCGGACTGCGCTCATCGCGGAGTCGGTCGGGATAATCGGGCTTTTTGTAGACGCAAAGGATAATGCGGCCCGACGTTTTTATGAAAGGTTCGGTTTTGTCGTTACCAATCCTGGTAAGCCTCTGCAGCTCTTCCAGCCCACAGCTGCCCTCCCTAAAGAGTGACCTGTACTCCCTTCCATCAAACCATCCGCTTGGCTCCCAGATAGCGCGAACGGTAATAGTCGCTGTTGAGGTCCGAGACGGTGACCTCTCCCTTCCCCGAGGAGGCATGGATCATCTTGCCGTCTCCGAGGTAAATCCCGACGTGGGACGGATACGAGGCGTAGGTGTGAAAGAAGACCAGGTCCCCCTTGCGCAGATCGCCTTGCGCCACGTCGCTTCCCATCTGGCTCTGCTCCCGGGCGGTCCGAGGCAGGTTTATCTGGTGCTCCCGAAATACCTTCTGCACGAAACTGGAACAGTCGATCCCGTCCGCTCCCTCTCCGCCAAAGCGGTACGGGGTGCCGAGGTACTGGGCCGCCGTGGTCCCAATCCCGCCAAGACCGGACTCGGGCTCGGGCACCGCTGCGGCGACGGGCTCCGCGGCCGAGGTACCCGGCGCTGCCTGCACGTAGTTGCTGGGGCTAGCGACCTGGCTTGCCTGAAGGTAGGGCGACGGAACTCCCAGCAGCGTTTCCAGGGCCGGCAGCCCGCTGGGGCTGGGCCCTTCGCTACTCCCCAGGGAGAGGGAGTTCTGCATCATCTCAATACAGAAAAGTTCTGCTGCGGCCTGCGGACTGGTCTGCGCGGAGGAACTGCCGGCGGTGCTGCGCAGGGAACTGAGAAGCGCGTCGAAGGACGGAAGGCTTGAGCTGTTGGTCTTTTGCATGGGAATACCCGGCACGGGGACTGCTGTCGCCGGGGAGAATGCCTGCAGAGGATTGATCGCCATCTTGGTTCCTATTGCACCGCTTCAATTGGTTGCCGCCTGGCGGTGGATGCTGAGCCGACAGGGGTAATTTTGACTCAAAGTCAAAGGGTTGGCAGATTTTGGCGCGCGAGCGCCGCGCCATCTGCCGTTTTCCCGGCATTTGGCTGGATTTCACTGCAACCGTAACGGTGTGGTTGCAACTTCCCCGCCAAATTCGGCGCCCTCGGCTGAAAGGCCGATTCCGGGCCGCAGCTTGCTGCCCTGAAATTTCCTTGTAAGCAAACAGATTTTTAATTGACGAATTCTCGCCTATAGTCTAAAAAAGTCTCTACACTGATCGTGAATGTGAATCCACCGAACGACATTGACAACCGATTGCCGCCAAAAGCATTTCTTGAGAGTCGCCGGCCACCGCCCGCTGTCAATCGGCACCCAGGTTTGTCACCAATGCATGTTTACAGGAACTATCCGGGGGGATTTTATATGCGGCATATTATGGTGGGATTGGCAGCCTTCATCGCTTTGTCGGCAACGGCCGCCTTCGGCGGGGAAATATCGAAGGATACTGCGGAGCGCATCCAGAAGGCAAATGCGCGCGCGGAGCAGATGAGCGCCGGCAAGGTGGCTGAGTACGCCAAGGAGTATCTGGAAGCGGCCAAGCTGAGCATATTCATGGCCCAGGCTGCGGGCACCGGCGGCAATGAGAAGTTGGCACTGCAGCGCGCGGAAATGGCGCAGCTGCAGCTTACCGTCGCCGAGGCGAAGGCAGGCCAGAAGGAGGCGTCCGAAGAGGTGGCACTGAGCCGCGCGGAGTTGAAGCGGCTCGAGGCTCAACTGGAGCGCTACATGCAGCCGGAGGAGAAATAACATGCGCATTTTCACACTACTTGCCTGCCTCACCCTGCTGAGCGCCCCGCTCGCCGTCCAGGCCGGTGAGAAGACCAAGGCACAGACCCAGCTCGAAGCGGCAAAGGCAGCCATTGAGGCGTTTGCCAAGAAGTCGGACGAGTGCAAGCTCGTGACCGGTGACCTGGAAGCGGCGCACAGCTTTCTGAAAAAGGGTGAGGAGGCCTACTCCGGCGGACGCACCATGTTCGGCCTGGGCGATGTGAATCCCGAGGCGGGCCAGGAGATCAAGTTCGATACCGACATGGTTGAGCTTTACCTGGCACTCGGGCAGTCCCGGATCGACAACGCCAAGTCAACGGACGAGTTGGTCGTCATGAGCGGGCTGGTTGCCAAGATGAAGGCGAAGGTTAAGGTGTTCGATGACCGCAAGGCCGAGCTCGAAAAGCTCAGGGCCAGCCTGGTGAAATTCGATGCCACCGTGAAGGAGTTGGATGAAGCCAAGGCGGAGAACGCACGGCTTGCAAAAAAGGCGGGTAAACTGGAACTGGAGCGCAAAGCAGCCGATGCCGAACTCGACCGTCTGAAAGCGGAACTTGCCAGGCGCGATCTGGCGGCAGCGCAGGCTACGCCCGCTTCGCTCGCCACGCCGGCGTTGCTGGTGCCGACGGGGGCACCCTCACCTGTGGCGCCCCTCGTTCAGGAAACGGCAGGGAAAAAATAGCGTTGCCGTACAGCGCCAGGCGGCACTTTGGGCCTCCCTCTGCAAAGGCTCAATGAGGGGCATCCGTGCAGTCCTGCCATCCGTGCAGTGCCGGGCCTTCACGCATTCCGGTCAGTCCCCGAAGCCTTCGCTGTCGGAGATCCCGGTCGACTCTCTGGACGTTTTCGTCACCGTACCGCGGAAAAGGACATACTGCCTGTGACAGGAACAGGTATAGGCAAGCCTCACGCTCCAGTGAGCCTGCACATAGCTGGGATAATCATTGCGTATGCCGCACTCACAGGTGAAGCCCTTTTCGTCCTTCTCTATAATCGGCATTGTATTCCCCTACTCACGATCAGCCTCGGGCACGATCTTCGTGCGTACCAAACAAGGGACGCCCGCGCCAGGTTGGTGCCCGATTCCGCGGGCGATTACTGTCAATAAATCTCCGGACCAATGTCACCTGCCTGCATGGCCTGCAATTAAGAAGGACCAACTATACTGTAACGATTCTATGCATCCGTGCCACAAAGTCAACAGCCCCGTTTGTCAGACGGGAAAAAAGCTGTGGCGGACAACTCCGGTCGACTCTCACTATTAGGAATTACTTTTCATAGATTAATTGCAGATTTATCTTTTTTGGTGTACATCATGACCGATATGGTCAGCCTTCGCTACAAACACAAAAATAAAAGACTGCTTGCCTGGTATATCATTCCGATCTGCCTGTTCCTGGCTGCCCTGGGGATCAGGGTACCGAATCTGACACGCCTGCACTCCTCCCCTAAGCCGATTCCCCGTGCAGTCATCGAGGCCGCCAGTAAAGCCAATAAGTCCGACGTTGTCGCCAAACAGGTTGTCGCGATGGAATGCGTGGACAGCGTTCCGGAACTGCTGGCTCCCGAACTGTTTCCCTCGCGTTTCCTGCCGGTAGCCTACCGGTTCAGCAGCACCGCACTGCCCCAGATAAGCGCGCGCGCCCCGCCTGTTCTCGCCTCTTAATCCCTACTGTTTGGTACCTTACCGTGCCTATTTTCCAAACGAAGGACTGTCAACGCAGCCGGCTGTCAAGCAAGCGGCCGGTTGTGTGTACCGTTGCGTCCCTTGTCTTGGAATAGTCGTACCTGGCACGGGTAAAACGTGCTGAAACCGCGGTCCTGTTTTGTCTGACAGTACCAGACAACGTACCTATCATGGGGTGACTCGGAGGGCGCAAGAATGCGTTCCGTTGCCGAGCGCCTCGAATAAACTACAGAGATGTCCCAGACCAAGGAGAGAAACGAGTATGAAACAACAGTTCAAGATGTCCCTAGTTGCTTGCCTGGCCGCAGCTATGTGCTGCGCAGGTTGCGCCAAGCACGAGTTGGTGAAGCAGGACCAGATGATCCCTGCGGTCTCGCCTGCAGCTGCCGCGTTGCCGGCCAAATCGGCGGTTCACGAAACGGCACAGCCCGCTGCGAAGGACGCCGGCATCGCCGCGTCCTCCAGCAAGGAGTCGCAGCCGCAGGGGCTAGCCACGCCGGGGACCGCAGCGCAAGCCGGCAAGGATGGCGCGCTGCAGGCCACGCTGGAGAAGGTTTTCTTTGATTTCAATTCGCCCACGCTCTCGCCCGAAGCTCGCACCGTCCTGGCCAAGAACGCCGAGGCCCTGAAGCAGAAAGCTAGCGTAAAGGTCCGCATCGAAGGCAACTGCGACGAACTCGGCTCCGATGACTACAACCTTGCCCTCGGCGAGAGCCGCGCCAAGTCCGCCATGCACTATCTGGAATCCTTGGGGATCCAGTCCGACCGCCTCTCCGTCATCAGCTACGGCAAAGAAAAACCTGCCGCTTCCGGCCACGACGACAGTTCCCGGGCAAAAAACCGTCGCGACGAGTTCGTCATCACCTCGAACTAAAGCGTGCTGCGTGACTCGCGCTGTATCCGCCGCAGCGAAACTAAGCCTTTTGGCGGAGAACGAATGGTGGCTGCCAGTTCCGGCAGGATACGGATCGACCGGATAACTGCCTGTGTTTAAATCGATAATGTTTCAAAGATGTGACAGGCTCACAAAAAATTGTGCATTGCTTTTTCCAGCCAATTTGCTATATTTTAAACCGCACCGTTAATTCATCTAATGAGTTGAATTAACCTTGCCACACGCATAAACATAGCTGGTACACGACAATACTAAACCATCCGCGAGGATGGGACGGAAAGCCTATTGGGTCTCACGTAGACAGCCGGGTTGCCGAAATATCATTTTTCGGCAACCCGGTTTTTTATATTGAGCCGGAACCGACCCTGCTACAGGACTGTTTTTCCCTGGGGAGAGTTCGCATGCTGGCACTAGACAGCACAATCGGCTGTATTGAAGCATCAGAACCTGACGTTCTTGATATGTACCGTTCATCCCCAATCATGACGACGTTGGCTGCTGGCTCACAACCAGAATCATGCGAAGCCTATGTCTGTGCAATCAGGAAAAAGTCCAGAGTGCACGTATATGTCGCCCTGGTAGCTGAAGACAAAAGAATTTATGTCTACACCAAATCGGGGGAGACGGACACCGAGGAACTGTACCACCACACCCTCCAGGAAGCGCTCGGGTTCGCCAGCGCCATGGGGTTCGTTCCCGAACGGATGAATCTCAACTACAGTCCGGCCATGCGCGAAGTCGTGGTGCGCAACATAAAGATCCTCCGTCCGCCGGGAAGCAAGGTTCACGCGTTACTCAGGCACGGTATGGCCGACGCCGCGACCCCCGTCGGCCTTAAAAAATGCGGCGCGCTGAAGAAACAGCAGGTCCCGGTCCCTGCCGCAGCGGCCCCTGCTGTGGCAAGCGCCTCACCGGCTTTTCCTGTGGCTCTCTCAGCCCCCTCGCCTGCCCCTGTCCCCCCTGTCCCCCCTGGGACCGTCTCTGTCGCCTGCGCCGCGCCCCCAGTCCCAGTTGCACCCTCAGTAGCCTCCCCGGCCGCATCCTCTGTCTCAGTGACGGCAGCTTCCGCCAAAGCGCCACCGGAAGCCGAGTCCGATGCCGGGACCGTGCCAGGCCTGCGGGTGGAATTGGCGGCACTTGGCGCTGCTAAAGAAAACCTGTCCGCCACAGTGCTGGAGCTATCGGCACAAAAGCTGGCCGCAACCGCCGAGTTGGCGGCGGTCCGGGAAGTGTGCTCCAAGCTAAGCTTCGAGAAAAACGCGCTGGCGCTTCGCCTGGAGGCGATCGAAGCGACGTCTGCCGAACTCGCACTGCTGCAGCGCGAATTAGCCACCATCTCGGGGCAGCGCGACGAGGCGAGCCGGGCCAGGAGCGAACTCGCCACCGAGAATAGCACGCGGGCAGAGGTATTATCACGTGCACAGGATGAGATCGAGAACCTTATCGTCGAGCGCGACACAGCGCAGCGGCTGGCAGAGCAATTCCGGGCAGAAAGCGAGAACGCCGGCGCCCAACGGGAGGCCTTGCGGGGTGAGGTCGCGGCGCTGGCAGCGCGACAGGAGGCGGCCCGGCTCCACGCCGAAAGGCTCGAGCAGGAGAATTCAACCAGAGCGGCAGAAGTCCGGGCGCTGCGCGGAGAGCTCGAAGCGCTCTCAGCCGAACGGCACGAAGCACTGCTTCGGGCCAAGAGTCTCGAAGGGAAGCACTCAGCCGGGGCGGCAGAGCTCATGGCGCTGCGCTGCCAGCTCGACACGCTTTCCGCTGAGCGGGATGCGGCACTGCTCCAGGCCGGGAAGCTGGAAAAGGAAAGCTTGGCCAGGGCGGCCGAGGTTCGTCTGCTGCGCAGCAACCTGGCGGCAGTCGCTGTCGACCGTGAGCCGGACCGGGAGCAGGACCGGGAGCAGGACCGGGAGCAGGACCGGGAGCAGGACCGGGAGCAGGACAGGGAATTCTTGTGCGTGGAAGAAATCAGACACGAGCAGCAGCCGGAACCGGCGGAGCGACCGTTGCCGAGGCGGCACAAAATTGAGGCGGATTGGGATGCTGCGGCCAGGGAGGCTGTAATTGAGAAGCAGGCGGCAATTGAGAAGCTGGCGGCAATTGAGAAGCAGGCGGTATTTGAAAAGCAGGCGGCAAAGGAAAACCATGCCGTCGCGGCAAAGCATGCGGTCGCGGAAAAGCTCCCCGCTCTCCCAGCCGGTACCGATGCCGATGACGATTTCTTCCCGGCGGGAGATGCGTCGGGTGCCTGCCCCGGGCGCTTCGTGCTCCAGCCGGAAATGACCGCGATCGGGTACGCCTTCCCCGCAGACCTGGTCGAACTGCAGCAATCGATCAACCTCGCCCAACTTTCCCCCGACGGAAAGGTGCCGGCGAGTTGCCAGGGCTACATCTGCGGCTTGAGGACACCCGGAGGCGCGCTGCAGGTGTATGTGGCTATCTACGCACAGAACGGGCGGACCTGGGTATACCTTCCCGAGGTGCCGCCGGCAGACCGGCTTGACTATGCCAACGCCGTCACCGGCGCAATCAGCTTCGCCGAGGAAGTCGGCTTCATCATGGAACCGGTCAACCTCGGACGGGACGCTAGCCGCGTCAGTGAGGCGGTCAAGCGTTGCACGGTACTGGAGTGTACGGAGCAGACCTAAGCGCGCTGCCGGTTGTCGCGGGAAAGGGCCCGGAAAGCGACCAGCCGGAGGTGCCGAAGCGTTGGACGGATTATTATTGCCATCAGGCTGCTCGCCGCCTAACGGCGGCGAGTAGGAGCCGCTGCAGCTATATTTGCCTCAATGCTCGGCCCGTTTGAACATGAAATCGCTCCACCTGTCGCCGGGCTTGATCAGGGGCAACTGACCTTTGCGTATCGGGTCGCGCCCTATCTGGACCCAGCCGTCGGATCTCAAAAATGCGACGATCTTGTTTTCACGGATCAAATATTCCAGCATATACGCAGGGACGACACGTTCCTCACCATTGGCAAAAATAACCGACATGCTTCCTTTCTCCGTAGCTCGTAAATTGCTGAAGCCGTTTACTCACCTCCCGAAAAATCACCTAAGACCATCAATCAACCTTCTTACTTTATCCCACCCGTCCCCGGCACTTCAAGATAATATTGTCTAATACGTTTAAAGCCATCGGCAGAACCGATTACTCCTGACAACCTGAACCTAAGGCCGTGGAGAGGGGCCAGGATCCTGGAAAACCCGTAGATTTCAGGAGGTCGCTTAGGAAAAAGCGGGAGTGGGACTGGGGAGGAAAGGGAAGCCGCCAAAGCAGCCCCGGCTGTAGCAGCCCTTAGGGACCGAATGCCACCATGGACGTAGTCACCTCGACGACCTGCTTTTTCCTCCTGGAGTCCTTAACCGGAGGCTCGCTGTAGGTCTCGGCTGAGATCAACTCGGCTGTCACCTTGCCGAGGACTATACTGGTTTCGACCTTTACCGGCACCCTCTTCTCATCGTCGGTCAGCCAGACCATGATTTCGCCGGTTCTTTTAAAGATGCCCTCGGTTTTTAGTTCTGGGTGCACCAGCAAGGTATCGACTTCCCGCTGGCCGGGAAGCGTCAGATGCTCTTTGCGTAACACCGCAACATTCGTGGGCGCATAGCGGTCGCTGTCGAAAAGTTCCAGCAACACGGTGGTCCCGACTTCAAGCGGTTGATTACGGAGATAATAGAGGCCGGAAAGAATGTCTACCACAGCACTATTGGGCAATGGCTCCTGGATGCTGCGGTTTCTTTGGCGGTCGATCCAGAAGACGCTTTTCTGCCGAAGAAAAAGGGTGAACCCTCTGTCACCTCTGAAAGACCCTTCGCGCTGCCTGATCCTGCTGAGAATGAAGTTGCCGCCGATATGCCGGGTCTCTATGCTGTCGTCCACGGAATAGATTTGTGAGATGGTCGCGTTTGACTGGATGCGCAGAGTGATTCTCACCTCACCTTTAACTTTTTTAGCTTCCAACTCGGCCGAACCCACCGGGATTCCCAGCATGCTTATCCGGTAGCAAAGCGTCTCCCTGTCGGCGGACAGAAACTCGCCGGCATTTCTGAGGGGCTGAGCTACTGCGGAGACCATGCTGTATTGCCCTTCGACGTCCTCGGTTGCAAAATCGAAGGATTCCTCAGTCGATGGCGGGACCCCGGTCTGCCGCGCGGAACGAGCGGGTGCGTCGTTTTTCACGTTTTTGGGCTGCCGTTCCTCTGCCGGGGCAGCTGCCTGCCGCGGATCCGGATGGTGGGCGCTGTCCGGGAAGGGCAGCGCAGTGGCAGGCGGCGAGGCAGCTAACTGCTCAGCCGGCGCATTGGCCGACTTTGCAGCCGGTGGCGCTGCGGACTGTTGCTCGGGCACTGCAGGTGCGTGTTCAGCCTGTGCCTTAGCCGATTTTTTGGCGGGTGCCTCAGCTTTCGGCTTTTCCGGGGTGCCCGGTGACTGTTCGGCAGGCGCCGCCGCGACAGGTCCCCGCAGATCGGCGATTATTGCCTGGTTCAGTTGGACCGGAGCTCCCAGGTCAAAGGGTTTGAAAAAATCCAGCGGGGCGGCGCATATGAGGTGGACGAGCAGGGACAAAGCCAGGCAGGTTACTATTGTGCGGCCGTTATGTTCATTTTTTGAGGTCATTTATCCCTTGAGAGGCCGCCAGGTGCAGCGCGAACGCGAATGCCTGGCGACTCATCCGAAAGATTCAAGCTTCCACTGCTTGTACTACCTGCTCAATAGTATCTTAAAAATCTCCTATGTCGAATCCCGACACCCAGTCAACGAAGCCGGTACCAAGCTTATATCGCGGCTTGCGACTTTGGGCATATTTCCAGGGGAAGCAGGGGGACCCGGGAATTGGACTGGCAAAGCCCCTGAGGGTATCCGCACCCGACGGCAGGTAGACATTCCCGGGTCAGGCAGACGGATTGCGGGAGACCACTTTACTTGCAGCCAAAGCGATGGTATATTAGCACAGTCAAACGATTCATACATTTCGACAATTTCGACATCTGGGGGGATCGTGAAAAATCTTATCATTGCAGGGTTGCTGGGGTCGGCTTTACTTGTCGGTGCAGCCAGCAGTCAGGCCGCAACTTGGATTAAAATTGAGATCGATATCCCCAATAAGAATGTGGAGGCAAACTACTACAACGGGAAGAGTGTCAAGGTGCACGATAAGACCCTGTCCTGGACCGAAAAATTCGTCCTGACCAGCTTCGGGACTGCCGCCTACACCAAGCATCTTTCGCAGTATCCCGCGTGCAAGCGTAACATTTCCAGGAAGGGAGATGTCACCCAGCACCAGGTGGACCTTGAGATCAAGGGCGGTAAGTTCCGGCTGGTAGCCAAGAGGAACTACAACAAGGCCAACGAATTGATCTGCACAGACAAGGATATGGGAAACGAACTGGACAAGTCATGGAACGAAGTCAAATACCAGTCTCTCATGTACGAAAGGTACTATCTGCTTGCGACCAAGTATAAGATAGGGGATCTGTAAAAGCGTCAAAGCCCTTCACCGTTTTAATTCACTGTACCGGTCCATTTCCCGCTGAGCATCCCCGAGTCTCCCTTGGAGCCGAACACCAGCGCCAGGTTGTGGTGCGCGGGGGCGTTGCGCGGATCAATTTCCAGCGCCGCCTTGGTTCCAGCCCCATCGGCGACCACCACCTCCGCCAGCCCATCGGTAAAACCGAAGGTGGAGAGGTACTCCGGATCGATAACCTGCTCCCCGGCAGGGTTGAGGTAGCCGGGGCGCCGACGATCTCCCGCGGGCAGAAGACCAGGCGCCAGATGAGGGCCAGGCAGGAAGTCACACGCAGGTGGATGGTCAGGCCGTAGACGAGCCGGCAGACCAGGGACCACGGGGGCAGTCGTTACGGAGTCAGGACCCGCTGCGCCTGGCTACCGACCGTGGCCACCCGGCAACCGCCGCCTGCCTCTTCCAGCCAAACCCGCTGCGGACGGATGGCGACCCGCAAGGCGAGGCCGAGCAGGGCGACCATGCCCCCCAGGATTATCAACCCCAGGTGCCTGCGGCGCACCACGTTTATCTACGACCACTGCCCCATCTTGGCGCAGGAAAGCAGATAATCGCCGACCGCCACCTGCTGGTCCACCTGGAATCTCATCTCGGTGACTTCCTTTCTGCCGTTGCGGGTGATGACCGCCATCATGAGACTCTTCTCCGGCTGGTAATAGCCTCCCCCTCCGACCTCCTGGCCCTGGAACATGCCGTAAAAGCCGAAATCGCCGCGTTTTTGGACCAGGGGATCGAGCTTCACGAATCCGTCGAACAGGGTCCGCGCATCTTTGGTCTTGATAACTATTTCCGGCTCGAAGACCAGCTTCGACATGTAGATGTCATAGGCCCCGTAGCGAAAAGGTTCCGTCGGCAGCAGCACCGTGTCGATCGGCTGGCCCTGCTCCGGGATCAGGGAAATCTCCGTCCCCCCTTTCGGATAGCTCGAGTCGGGCAAGATTTGGCGCAGGATGCGCATCTGCGGCAGGGAGTCGGGCCTGGCGGCCAGCGGACCCATGACGAGGCTGCGGTAGGACTCGAGCCGGCTCAGCTTGGTGGCAGGGCCCATGCCGTCGAGCAGCGTGCCGGCAAACTGGCGCAGATTGTCCCAGGAACCGGTCGCCAAAAGAAGAAACAGCCCCCCGTACACCAGGGTGCTGCCGAGATAACCGAGGTCATGCTTCTCGCCATACCCGCCATCGGCGGCGAATCTGAAGCCGGCGCCGGCCAGCAGCTCCCTTGCCTTGGCAGCGGGAAGCTGGCAATCGAACCCGCCTGTGGGGCACCGCGCCTCCGCGCCGTATCGGATGCCACTGCCAACGCGCGACAGGTACCACGCCAGTCGCAAGGCGGCGAGCAAGGCAAAGCCGATGTTATTGGCAAGCAGCCATCGTGGGCCGACAAAGGGTACCACGAAATTGAGTGTCAAACTTAGGATGATGGCGATCGGGACAACAAGGAAAACAACAAGAAACCAGGGGGAGTACAGTATCAGTCTGGAGGGCTTCGACATGGGATTCATAGACAGTGCGATTCCTTATGGCGAATTCAATTAATGGCTATACCATGAATACACTCAACATTACCGGAACTTTAAGAAATTTCGAATCAAAAATTTGCAGCGCCAACCCACTGCCACAGATCAGTTCAATTGTCGGCATGTATCGGCCTGATCCATACCTGGAACTATCGGAAAATTAGCCGGACACCGACAGGCTGAACCGATTTTTCCAATATCGGCGAAAACCCGTTAGCTTGATGCCATCGCGACCTTATTTCGTCGGCTGATGCTTGATTTCATCATGCTGATTCAACCCGAACAACTCCATTTTCCCGTCCTTCGAGCGTTCAAAGGTCAGGCGCCGTTCGGTTTGAAAACGGTCGTTTTCCAGTCGGTAGACCAGCACCTCCCTCTGGTCCGGGCGGGTGACGAAGCTTGATTGCTGGTACCCCTTGAAAGGACCGGTCTTCTGGCGCGTCTGCTGGAACTTCGCGACAAAAGCCGCCTCGGTGCCGATTTTCTTGAAGCCGGGCGAGGCCTCCTTGTACAGCGCGGAGAAATCGCCGGCCTCCATCTGGCCGAGAACGCGGGCGGCTGCAGTTTCCGCGTCGGTCCTATCCACAGCCGATATCACAACCGCACCCCCAGCCACCTGCCCCGACGTCGATTTTATAGCTCCCGCATCCTGCGCAGGAGCGACTGACTTGGCGGGCGTTGCCTCCTGATTGGATTGGCAGCCGAAGGTTGTGGCAATACCAGCCAGCAATACGGCCGTTGTGAAGCAGCGAACATTGCTCATTGTGTACTCCGTTTCCAAAGGTAGGTATGGATTTCAGATTAGGACAGGCTGCCTCTGGTCGAATGTTTCGGCCCGTGGTACAGAACGGGATAATACCAGTGTAAATTAGCCACAGTCAATAAATTTCTCACAACCAGCCAGGACAAAAGTTGCGGCGCACATACAAACAGGCCGGCACCTAGGTGCCGGCCGGGAACTTCGGTCCGACAGGGTGGAGAGGGAGAACCCCTCTCCACCTTTCAGCATGGATTCTAGTAGGTAACCGGACGGATGATCCTCTTCAGGAAGCCGTGGTTGGCTTCACCCTGAGTGGCGGTGTGGTCGGTGCAGCCACCCCAGGTGCCGTACAGCGTAGTAGCTGCTCCGCCCGCGCCGGTTACCGAAGGCCCGGTCAGGCCGGCGGTGACGTTGGCAGGGACGGATGCGGAAGCGCCAAGGGTGTAGCAGCCTGCGCCCGTATAGAGATTACCCGTCGTAACCCCGGTTCTGTAGTTAAAGACCGTGTTCGCGGTCTGCTGCCAAAACTTCTGCTCCCAGTTGGTGTCTTTGGTGATGGCGTTGGTAGTGTAGGTGTAGGCGTTACTCGCAGGGCCGCGACTAGTAGCGACAGCAGCTGCGCCAGCAGCTACGGACACGGTGGCGCCGGGGCTGGTGGCGGTGAAGCTGTAGCCGCCCAAGGTGCCGGGGACGTGCTGAGCATCGCCGAGGCCGGGAAGGAAGCGCTCGACCTTGGTCGTGTTGCCGAGGCCGTCGATATAGGCCCCGCCGGTGATCGACGGGTCGGGGTTGTGGGTGACTACGCCGTCGTTCCAGCTGGTGTTATTGGCGGAGCCGTGAATACCGCCGTAAGCGTTGCCGGCGCCGGAATTGTGGCAGTTGAGGCATTGAATGCCGAAGATGTCGCCGCCGTCTGTCCCCCCGAGAGCCTGCTCACCTGGATACGGTGCCGGAGCGGAGTTGACACCCGGGACACCGAAAAGGCGCGTGTTGTTGGTGCCCGAGAACTGGGTGCCGTCGGTGGCCTTACCGGTAGTGTAGCCGCCGAACGGAATGGTTTCGGCGGCGCCGTTGCAACGGGCCGTTTCGTCATATTCGCCGGCATGGGCCTGGATATTTCCGATAATTTCGGATCCTGTCGCGTTCCCGCCATTGAGGCCGGTTGCCAGGTAGGCGCCGTAGTTGGCGATGTTGTGGCAGTTGAAGCAGACCAGGAACGGGCTGTTCGGGTTGGTGTAGACAAATTTCCCGTTGGGAATCGCCAGGCCGGTAAATGGATTAAGCACGGTACCGGCAGCGTTGCCCACCAGGTAGGCACGCGCGGTGTGACGCGTGTCGGTGCCGTTAAAGTTACGGAGCAGGTACTCGTTGTTGGAGCCGTGGGCGCCGATGGCGGCTGAGACCAGGTTGGTAACCACGGTGCCATCCGAGCCATCAGTGGTAAACGTTACAGCGGTGCCGGGTTTCCACTGGCCGACGGTGTGGCAGTCGCCGCAGTGCAGGGTGGAGTCGTCGCCCAGGCTGGCCGCGCCGGTGCGCGGAGCGGCTTCGCCGCCGGCGTTCCCGAGCGGAACGTAGAACTGGTTGAAGTTGCCCGCGTCGAAGATGGTGGAGCGCTGGCCCTGCAGAAGCGGCGTGGAGTTGTTGGCGAAGGTGGAAGCGACCTGACGTGGGCCGGCTGCACGGGTACGGCCGGAGTAGCGCGGGCCCTTGACGCCGTGCTGCGAATTGTTGGTGGCAGTGAACTGGTCGCTGACGTTCGTCACCCTCGGGCGGAACATCTTGTCGTAGCGGTTGGAGATGGTGTCGCCGAACGGGTTCAAAGCGGAAGCGGCTTTGCCGGCTGCAGCAATACCGTTAGTGTTGAGGACCGACTGAATCTGGATGCTCATCGGCGAGGTTGCGCCAGCGGCACTGTGGCAGGACATGCAGAAGTTATCCATGTTGGTGTGGTTCGGCGCGGCCGGATCCCACAGGAATTCGGTATCATCGGCAACATTGCGCAGATGGACTTGAGCATCAGCCATATGTTTGGTTTTGTCGACGATAATCGCGCCGTCTTCCACGGTACCTTCCAGGTGGCAGGCCGCGCAATGGGCCGAGTTAAGAGTGACACCCGTCACGTGATGCGACCATTTGTTGAACTCGAGACTGACCGCACGTACGCCTGCATTGTCGCTGACCTGCGCCGCTCCGTGCTGCGGACCGTTTTGGACGACACTATGGCAGTTAACGCAGTTCTGGTCGGTCAGGTCGGCACCGTGCACGCCGCGGACACCGAGGTTACCGGTCAGGAAATTGCTGGGGGCGCCGTTATCCGGGGAGGTGTGGCAACGGGCACACTGCTGAACAAAGCCACCAGCGCCATCTCTGGCCTGGGCAAACAGCGCGGTCAGGTCATGGGTGGTCGGATCCAATGCGCCCGCGCTCGAGTTATGGCAGGAAATGCACTGGGTAGTGCCTTTTCCATCTATGTTCAGCGGGTCGGGAAACGGAATCGGGCCTACCCCGTTGTGTTCGGCTCCGCCGCCGTGACACCCCTCGCAACCGAGATCGCCGGTACCCCCGTTGACAAAGTCAGTCCGTCCAGCCTGGTTGTGTGAGCCGGTCGCGGTGAGGAAATCCGCCAGCAGTGGTCTCCCCGAGACGGGATCAAGCGTAGTTGAGTGGCAGACCCGGCAGACGGCCTCGTCCTGAACTCTTGCTACGTTCGCGGGGTTGGCATTCGCCTCCCTGTGGCTGGAACCGCAAGCGGAGAGCAGTGCGGTTAGCAGGAGCGAGGCGATTACGGCAGAAAACCTGTAAGCTGTTCTACTCATGTCTGTTCCTCCTTAGTGTGGTAAACGTTAAAACGTTCCCGGCAGATGACACTTGAGGCACATCTTCGCATTGGTCCTGTCCTTGATTCTCCCGGCCTTCCAGCTGCGGGGATGGGGGTTGGTCTTGCCGCTGGCGTGGCACTGGATGCAAACGTCACCCTCGGGGTGGCAGGTCTGGCACGACTGCAGGTTCCGGCGCGCCTCGATGGAATGCTCGCCGATGGCGAAGGAGTACTGCTGGCTGTTGGCTCCCAGCATCAGGTGCGACTTGATGCGCAGGGCGCCCCCGGGGAAGCGGTTGTGGCAGGAGTTGCAAAACGCCACCGCGTCGTGGCAGCGGTAGCAGTTCTGCGGGTTATCCTTCGCCTTGAGCGGGTGAATGCTGATGAAGTCGCTGCGATGGCTCTTGGGCATGTAGTCGCGGCCGAACTGGCTCTGCGACAGTTTATCCCCGGTCCCGCCGCCCTGGTGGCAATCGAGACACCACTTCTGCTCGTGGCACTGGCTGCAGTTGTTACCTGCCCTGCTGGCCAGGACGCGGTGGCCGCGCAGAAAATCGGCATCGTGGTTGGGCGAGACCCCCTCGGACTTGTGGCAGTCGTTGCAGTCGCTCAGGGCCGTGTCCTTGTATTCGGCGTGGGAGGTTTTCTTCTCGGCATAAGACTTCTGCTGGAGGCAGACGAGTCCCAAGCTCAGAGCTGCCAGGACAAAAACAAATTTTTTCATGCTTGCCTCCTTTTCTAGAAGTCGTAGTTAAAGACTGCGCGGCCCGACCAGTCATTGGTGAACTGATGGTTGACGTTGTCCTCGATACGGACCGATGCGGTCATGGATTTGTTGAGCTTGTACTTGGTTCCCAGCCAGTATCTGCGGGCAGTCTCCCGGCCGGTCGACTGGTCGCGCTGGTACACGTCGTACTGGACGCCGCCGGCAAGTTCCAGCGGCTTGATCGGCACGTAGGTAAGCTCGATGCCGCCACCGTTCAGCACGTCGCCGTCGCCGTTTTGGAAATCGTAGTTCAGGCTGATCTGCAGCGGATCGATGGGACGAATCCTGGTGCCGAGTTCGTACACGTTTTCATCCGGCCCTTCGCCGTAGATCTGCCGGGAGTAGCCGGCGTTGACGCTCAGCTTGTCGTTCAGGGTGTAGTCGGCGCGGAAAACGGCTTCCTGGTAGCGGTCCACGGCAAAAACTGAGTAAATGGAGGAGTTGTCGAAGAGGGGATAACTCTGGTACCACTCGCCGGTCAGCACGAGGTTGGAAACCGGGTAGTACTTGACGCCGGCCAGCACCTCGCTGAAGGACTCGCTCGTCAAATCGTACCGGGCATTGGAGTAGACTTTCAGGCAATTGAGCAGGTACTGCTTGAAGGTGCCGCCGATTTCCGCACGGGCGATACCGGCGTCATCGAGCTTTTGAAAATAGCTCACTTCCGCATCGGTACTCTTGACGCCTGCCAGGGTGGCGGCAAGCCCCCAGACGTAGTCGTGGCTGCGGGATGCCTCGCCATCGAGATTGAAGATGACGTTGCGGCCGCCCATGACCGAGAACGCGATCGGCCCGACATTCTTCAGGTCGATCTTGCCGCCGTCGACCAGGGCGGTTCCCGCCGCATAGTTGATGAACTGGCGGCCGAGCCGGATGTCGACCTTGTCAAAGAGGTTGCTGTAGTCTCCGTACAGGTAGTAGAGCCGTCCATTGAGCCCCTGGCCATTCCAGACATCCTGAGTACCGCGGCCGTACCCCTGAAATGACAGTTTACCGGCATCGTCGACCTTGGTAATGGACAGGTTGATGTATTCGCCGAACTCAGCCTGCTTATTGCCGGTCACATAATCGGTAAACCATGTGTACTGGGTGGAGCTTCTGCCGTGCACTTCCGCTGACCAGGCTGCGCTCGAAG
>Ga0316224_1001278_pt1 | contig 28495 bp, 33 predicted proteins | sample TBH18013metaG_FD_206254 | JGI IMG/M metagenome (GOLD analysis project Ga0316224, IMG submission 206254) | Freshwater microbial communities from Trout Bog Lake, Wisconsin, USA - TBH18013 | ecosystem: Environmental > Aquatic > Freshwater > Lake > Hypolimnion/Profundal zone | place: USA: Wisconsin... | reverse complement strand
AGCGAGCTTTTGAGGATGGGCAAACCGCCCAGCTTGTCGGAGAGACATTAGCAAGCTGTCGCCTAAAGATCCTTGCTCGTCGCAACGCCTGGGAGCGGGGATGGTTGGATGCGGAACCGAAGAGGGAAACCTGACCGAGCCTAAGCGAACGATGATCCATGACGCCCTGGTACTAACGATATACAATCACTATCGTATATTCAACAGTCTTGAAGGGTCACTTTATGCAAGTAGCAAAGTGGGGCAACAGCCTTGCAATTCGTATTCCAGCCTCTGTTGTTGAAGCCCTTGGGCTTAAGGAAGGTGACAACATTCATCTTCATGCAGCAGGAGTGAGGGACCTTGAGATCGAAAGGCAACCCGATACGGGTGAGCTTTTGACGCGGCTAAGAAAATTCAGAGGAAAGCTGCCCAACGATTTCAAATTTGATCGGTTGGAGTCAAATGAGCGCTGAAACACCGTTTCTTGATACAAATGTGCTCCTTTATCTCCTTTCAGCAGATTCCGGAAAAGCTGATATCGCCGAAGAATTATTGAGGAAGGGGGGCATCATTAGTGTTCAGGTTCTCAGCGAATTCACCTCGGTGTGCACACGCAAACTGAAGATGAGCTATGGCGAAATCCGTGAATTTCTTATGACTATCAACATGGTTCTTGATGTCAGAGATCTGACGCCAACAATACATGAAGCCGCCCTAGATATCGCAGAGCGCTATGGTTATTCGTTCTACGATTCGATGATTCTGGCCGCCGCAATCAATGCCGGTTGCAGTCTTGTCTATACCGAGGATCTTCAATCCGGACAACACATTAAGGATAGTCTGCTGATTGTTAATCCTTTCTAAACTATTGACTCATCTCGATGCACTCTGGGTGGTTTCGACCCAGAGCGGACGTAGCCAAAGATTGCAGGTTGAGGCTCAAAACCGTATTGTGGCCATAAGGCTTTATTGGCCTCGTGAAATAACTCGTCAGTCAAATGAAGAAGGCTATACTGTTTTCCACTCGAAACGGAAGATCGCCAGTTTTATATTTTTGGATGTGGATTTTTCGACTTTATCTACCCTAGCTTTACGATTAGGGGTGCTTAATCTCCACGCCTTTAAGAACCTGATTTGAGGATTTCTTGATCCGGCTTCAGGTTGATGGAGCGTACTGAAAATCGACGCTTAAGCTATTCCTCAAGATTTTTTGACTTTGCGAGCAATATTCGGAGTGGTTCATGAAGTCTCAGTGCTAAGTCGACAAAGGTTAGAATCTTCATGGCATGCTCTTGATTGACCGGGGAATGGTCGCCGCAATGGGCAAAGGCATGCCGATTTACAGAAACTGCCGTTTTCTCGTTGTAATTATCCTGAAAGAAACTTTCTCCTAACTCTAGGAAAGATCTAAGTGCTGGGCCTATTAGTCTGAGGTCACTGTTGGATTCAGGACCGAGATTGGAATTATTGAGAAATCTTGAAATGGCCTCGGAGGATTCAAAGGAGTCAGTCTCAACACCTTGCTTCTTGAGTTCTTTTAGAGCATGTCCAAAACCATATCCGAGATTCGGATTTCCCGTAGCGTCACGAACAACTCTGTCTGCTATAGGAAGGCTGCACTGGCTCATCGTCAGCCATAGCGAATTTCTGTACGCTAAAAAAATTTCATATACAAGATCTTCCTTATCTTTTAGTAGTGGATGGGATAGCCAATAGCTTTGGATATCCCTGAGCTTGAAGCGAATGGCAAGACGAAAGAATCGTTCGATAGTCCTGTTAAGCTCATGGGGAGTTTCAGCGTCTTTACGTCGTGTTAATCGTCGGATAATGACTTCTGATGATAATGCGATGATCAAGAGATACTGAAGAGCGCTGCTTCCAAGGAGGAAAAATGGAAGTGGCCAGCTGTGCTCAAGAAGTAAAGCGTTCGCTGCAATGATCAAGTTAACTGTACTGGTTCTAGTGTATTTTTTTAACGACTCAGTGATGACTATGGTCCGATCATTTGGGTCGCTTGTTTTTTCGGTATGATCCCGAGAAGTCGAGAGAGGTTATTAACTACATTGAAAGAAATCATGATTTGGTAACGAAGTCAGAGAATTGAACGGAACACCCAGCGGTCTTGAGTCTCCTCACTATCGCTCATAGTAATGACCCAGTGAATTCCCGCTCAGGTGTTAACCTTTTTGGAGGTACACATGAGCAGCGTAATGGACGAAGGACCAGCCGCCATTGCCACCATGGCGATGACCCCCACCACCGTACCCCCCATTGCCGCCATCAGAGGCACAACCAACAAGTGCAAAAAAACTCAACATAACAATCAAGTAGAGAAACGTCTTAGGGGTAATCATGTTTTCTAACGGAAGTTAAAAGGAGAGATGTCGTCATTCCACCAAATGGTGGCGGTTATACACAGCCACCGTTCGGATTAGACCAGTAGAAGGTATCCGGAATATGTCAGCATGAACGAAGGAACTTGCGAAGTTTAAAAACAGAGTGGTCGGTGCTAAATCAATTTTCACCTCTGGCTTACTTGAAAAAGAACTTCTACCCTAATTCGACATAGAAACAACGAGTGCGGCCTTGCTCTGTCTATGAGATTTGGTACTAGTGGTACGTTCAAGTTCCAACATTGACCATGGTTCGTATCAACCAAGTCAAGGTTGTCAATAACCGAACGGACTGACGAGCTTAAGCGTAATTTAGGCAAGAATCCTGTAAGGAACGACCTTATGTTACTGAAATAAATAGGATCTCCCGCATCTGGCCCGGTTTATGCTACTGATATGTGTACGGCATGACACATCCTTCTTGCCTTCAAGAGCTACGATCCAATTTCAAGCAAACGGTCAACGGAGCCAAATGACACGAGTCTTTTCATCCCTGCTACATCATTTCACAAACATTTTAGATGTCCGCTGCTTCATATTCATCTTGTCTGCGGCGCTGGTTGCCTGTGGAGAGAATGACTCAACTGCACACCACGAAATCCCAAAATATGAAGCAACGAAACCCTTCAGAGAGGATGTGATTATCGAGAAGGAATATGTGTGCCAAATCCACGGAATTCGGCATATCGAGATACGAGCCCTAGAGAGAGGGTATCTGGAAAATACATTTGTTGACGAAGGTCAGATGATTCATAAAGGGCAACCGATGTTCAAAATTATGCCCAACATCTATCAGGCCGAACTGTTGAGCGCTCAGGCCGAAGCCAAACAGATGGAAATCGAATATCAAAACACCAAAGGCCTCGCTCAGGAAAATATTGTTTCTCAAAATGAACTTGCGCTCGCTAAGGCACGGCTAGACAAAGCGAATGCCGTTGTAAAACTGGCAGAAACACACCTGAACTTCACCGATATCAAGGCTCCGTTTGATGGAATCATGGATCACCTATTGGTCAGAAATGGCAGTCTTTTAGACGAGGGGGAACTGCTGACCAAACTCTCTGACATCAGCAAGCTGTGGGTCTATTTCAACGTACCTGAATCCGAATATCTCGAATACAAGATGCACCACAATGATGAAACTTATAAGAAGGTTCAGCTAGAAATGGCCAATGGCAATCTTTTTAATCAGGAAGGGGTCATCGAAACAATTGAGGCAGACTTCGATAACACCCACGGTAATATCGAATTTCGCGCCACGTTCCCAAATCCAGAGTACATCCTTCGGCATGGTCAGACGGGGACCATCATCATGAACATTCCACACAACAATGCACTGCTCATCCCGCAAAAGGCCACATTTGAAGTCTTAGACAAAATGTATGTTTTTGTGATCAACAGCGAAGACAAAATCGAACAACGGCTAATCAAAGTTGAAACAGAAATCCCCAACTATTTTCTAGTTCATGAGGGGCTTCAAGATAGTGATCGAGTTTTGATCGAGGGTTTGAGAAAAGTCCAGCCAGGCGAGCATGTAGAGATTCATCTTCTTACTACAGAAGAACTACGTTCGAACCTTCAACTCCGTGCCGAATAACATCACCAGAGCATAAGGCCATGTTCAATATTTTTTTGACGCGCCCCGTTATGGCGATTTCATTATCGCTACTCATTGTGTTCATGGGGTTTTTATCCATCAAATCCCTACCCGTTTCCCAATTTCCGGATATTGCTCCGCCACGCGTCACGGTGACACTTTCGTTTCCTGGAGCGAGTGGTGACGTTCTTGTGAACTCATCCATCATCACACTGGAACGTGCCATTAATGGTGTACCTGGAATGCGATATATCGTTTCTGCATCCACCAGTGCAGGTGAGGCCACAATCCAAGTATTCTTCAATTTGGGTGTTGATCCTCTCCAAGCCATGATTGATGTCAAGACTCGACTGGACACTCAGATGAGTCGTCTACCTCAACTGGTAGTTTTAGAAGGGATCTGGGTTCAAAGAGTTATGCCGAGTATGTTGATGTACATCAACCTGTTCAGCAAGGATAAGAACGCCGATCAGAAATTTCTCTTCAACTATGCCTATGTCAATCTGATTCCTGAAATTCAAAGGATCAACGGGATCGGCCAGGCACGCATTTTAGGCTCAAGACAATATGCGATGCGCCTCTGGCTTAATCCAGAAAGAATGAGGGCCTACAACGTTTCAACAGAAGAAGTGATGAAAGCTGTGGGCGAGCAAAGCATCATCGGTCGACCTGGGAGGCTCGGGCAGAGCACCGGAATAGCCGCACAGTCCAAGGAGTATGTGCTTGTCTACAAGGGTCGATTTACCAAGCCGGAGGAATACGAGGACATCATTATCAGATCGAACGCTGAGAGTGAAATTCTTAGGATCAAGGACATCGCAACGGTCGATCTAAACAGCGAGTTTTGGAGCATCTACTCAGACAAGGATAATTACCCCTCTGCTTCAATTGTCCTCAATCAAAACTATGGCACTAACGCTAGCAAAGTTATCGATGATGTTAAAGAAAAGCTGACTGAGCTCAAGGCCTCTTTCCCAGAAGGGATGGATTATGAGATCAATTATGATGTATCTCGTTTTCTAGACGCTTCGATCCACAAGGTGCTTCATACTCTTGCTGAAGCCTTCGTCCTAGTTGCCATTGTCACCTTTATCTTTCTCGGAGATTGGCGCTCAACGCTCATCCCCATTCTCTCGATCCCGGTTTCTCTGATCGGCACATTTGCCGTAATGCAGGCCTTTGGTCTGTCGATCAACCTCATCACTCTATTTGCATTAGTCCTGGCAATCGGAATCGTTGTAGACGATGCCATCGTTGTAGTTGAGGCTGTTCATGCCAAGATGGAGGAGGAACACTGTAGTCCATATGTCGCCTCGAGAAAGGTTTTGGGTGAGATAGGGGGAGCAATTGTTGCCATTACGCTCATCATGGTCTCGGTATTCATTCCTATCACTTTCATGAGTGGCCCCGTCGGCGTTTTCTACCGCCAATTCGGTATCACGATGGCATCGTCGATCTTGATCTCGGCCTTGGTTGCTCTATCTCTAGCACCAGTCCTTTGCGCCATCATCCTCAAAAACAACCATGGCGAACATCGCCGCAAAACCCTCATCACACTATTTATTGATGCATTCAATCGGTTGTTTGAAAAAATAACCGGCCGCTATATTGAAGTACTAAACCTTGTAGTAGCTCGGCGTCTTGTAACAATCGGTGCCTTTGCCTTTTTCTCTTTCGGAATCTGGGGGATCTCCCTGTCTCTCCCGGCTGGTTTTATCCCAGGTGAAGACCAGGGCATGATCTACGCCATTATTCAAACACCCCCGGGTTCCACGATTGAAACGACCAACAAAGTCGCGCGAGCCCTTGAAGAAGCAGCAGAAAGTATCGAAGGCGTTCAGTCTGTCTCAACATTGGCAGGGTATGAAGTATTGACTGAGGGAAGAGGCTCTAACGCCGGAACCTGCATCATCAATCTTAAAGATTGGGAGGATCGCAAGAACTCCGTACAAGATGTGATTCATCAACTCGAAGAAAAGGTCAAAGATTTCGGGGCCGTCATCGAATTCTTTGAACCGCCTCCTGTACCCGGTTATGGAGCTGCCGCGGGTCTTGCACTGAGACTCATCGATAAGTCCGACCAAATCGACTATCAGGGCTTTGACAAGATCAATCAAGAATTCATGGCTGAACTCAAAAAACGCAAGGAATTGACTGGGTTATTTACCTGGTATGCAGCCAATTTTCCTCAGTATGAGCTTGTTATCGACAACAAACTCGCCATGCAAAAGCACGTATCAATCTCCAAGGCGATGGAGAACCTCGACATCATGATTGGCAGCACATACGAACAAGGGTTCATTCGATTTAACAACTTCTTCAAGGTTTACGTACAAGCTCAACCCGAATATAGACGATACCCAACCGATATTCTGAATTACTTTGTGAAAAACGAAGAAGGTCAAATGGTGCCCTATTCAGCCTTTATGACCATGAAGAAAACGCAGGGACCAAACGAAATTACCCGTTACAACCTCTACAACTCGGCGGTCATTCGTGCAGTTCCAGCCGAAGGGTATACCTCTGGTGATGCCATTGATGCGATCAAAGAAGTTGCCAAGACCAAGCTCCCCCGTGGATATGACATTGCATGGGAAGGATTGTCATTTGATGAAGCAGCCAGAGGTAATGAGGCGGTTATCATCTTTGCGGTTGTGATCTTTTTCGTCTACCTCGTCCTAGCAGGCCAATATGAAAGCTTCGTCCTCCCACTAGCCGTTCTGTGCTCACTCCCTGCCGGAATATTCGGCTCTTTTTTCCTCTTGAAGCTCATGGGCCTAGCCAATGACGTTTACTCCCAAATTGGATTGATCATGCTTGTAGGGCTTCTGGGTAAGAACGCCGTACTGATCGTCGAATTCGCCGTCCAACGTCATGCGCAAGGACTTTCCGTTAGAGATGCAGCCATCGAAGGTGCTAAGGCGCGCTTCAGACCGATTCTGATGACCTCATTCGCCTTTATCGCAGGTCTCTTCCCCCTCGTTATTGCAACCGGGGCAGGGGCAGTCGGTAACCGAACTATTGGCACCGCTTCAATGGGCGGAATGCTCTTTGGGACGATCATCGGTGTCGTCCTAATTCCAGGTCTCTATTACTTCTTTGGGAGTCTGATTCAAGGGCGTTCATTGATGAAAAATGAAGCCCAAAACCCCTTAAGTGAAACAGTCCAGTATGCAAAGAAAGAGCATGAATAAGTTCCTAAGACAATGGACGTTCATCAGCACATGTCTCGCCTTGACTGCCTGTGGCATACCAGATATGACCACAAAGACCGCCGACACCCATCTTCCCGATCAGTATAAACCTGACTTCTCAGGAAAGACGAATGCTGCCAACCTCAAATGGCGAGACTTCTTCGAAGACCAAAACTTAGTCAAACTCATCAAAACTGCAATCGAGAACAATAAGGAAATCAATATACTGATGCAGCGCATCAGCAAAGCAGAAAATGAAATTGAAGCAAGACGCGGTGCTTACCTTCCATTCGTGCGAGGTGGTGCCATGGCTGGGGGTGAAAAGCCCGGTAAATACACGTTTAGCGGAGCGGTTGAAGATCAGTTGTTACTCGGGAATCAACCATTTCCGAGTTTTGTACCCGATTATGCATTTGGCTTGAGTTCATCATGGGAAATCGATATCTGGAGAAAACTCCGTAACGCTACCGAAGTTGCGGTACTTGAGTATATGGCCACAGTTGAGGGCCGAAACTTCCTCATAACCAATCTTGTTGCTGAGGTCGCACGTGCCTATTACGAACTGATCACGCTCGATAATCAACTTGAGAATCTCGATCAGAATATTGCTATTCAGGAAAATGCACTTGAGATGGTCAGAAAGCTTCAGTTCTTTGCAAGGACGGATACGCTAGCTGTCAAACGCTATGAAGCTGAGGTTGAAAAAAATAAGAGTCGGCGTTATGAGGTGAAACAGGAGATCACGGTCGTTGAAAATCGTCTCAACTTTCTATTGGGGCGAACCCCGCAAACGATTACTCGTGCATCCAAGCACTTTCTGGATATCAATCCACAGATGTTAGGCACCGGCATCCCATCTCAACTCTTGCAGAACCGCCCAGATATCAAAGCAGCGGAATTCGAAATGGCTGCGGCCAATCTAAATATCGAGGTGGCAAGAGCTGAATTCCTCCCCTCGTTTGGTATTCGTGCAGGTATCGGTTTTGATGCCTTTGCCATGAAGTATCTCGTTAATACGCCTGAATCCCTGGCAGCTATGGTTGCCGGCGAGCTCGTGGCACCATTGATCAACAAAAAAGCCATTACGGCGAACTTCAAGAATGCCAACTTGCAACAGGTCCAAGCCGCCTACGACTATGAACAAAAGATCATCAAGGCTTACGTCGAGGTCGCTAACCAGGTAGCCAACATGGAGAACATGAAAAAGAGCTTTGACATCAAGAAAAATCAGGTGGACCACTTAGTCAAGGCTATTGATGTTTCGATACAGCTCTTTAAATCTGCCAGAGTCCAATACCTCGATGTGCTGACAACACAACGTGATGCGCTGGATGCAAAGCGCGAAATTATTGAAACGAAACAGCGGCAGATCTTTGCCATGATTGATCTTTACAAGTCGCTTGGCGGCGGATGGCAATAAGGAGAGTTCATGTTATCCACATCAGTTTGCCGATCTTTCCGAGCATCCCTCCATCAATTCTTTGGCATCGCTCTCACATATCTAATGCTTATCATGAATGGTTGCACATCCACACACCAAGAATCTGCTCAAGCATTTACCCAAGAGGTTTCGGTTGAACAAGATGGCGTAGCTGGTTTCACAAGTTATCAGGGCACCATCCTTAAGGAGGAGCTCTCAGATGATGATTCAACCAGCTCGATCGAATATCTCCTCTATGCATTGAAGCCAAAAGATGGGAAAACTCAATTTTTTGTTATGGTATCGAATCAATATGATGGTCACTGGAAACAATATTTGCATGCCATTGATCAGGACGGTCGTCGATATGAATCCCTTTCAATTTCGAATCATCCCAGTTGCGAACTCTTCTGCAAAAGTGAGGATCGACTTGATTTTGAAATTCCTGAGTCATTGCTCACCAGTCATATCAAACAAGGTCTAGAGTTCCGTCTCGAAGGTCCATCCAACCAACTATCGCCTGCCTTCAACTTGCCACCGACATATCTCATAGGATTTATCGCGAGGATCCACCCAACTCAATAACTTACCTTCGAGAACACACATGGCGCGTTACGGGATAATTCTTCTGAGGTTTAGGTCTACATGATTTATTACGAAGAGATGACGTTCCCTTTTTGGGTGATTCAATCAAGAAAGCCCTATACCGGGAAGATCAATTGGAGATATCCATGCAAAAACTGATCGAGGGATTGCACCATTTTCAGCAAAATGTTTTTGGAACACAGCAAGAACTATTTGAACGATTATCCAAAGGTCAAACCCCAGATGCCTTATTCATAACCTGCTCTGACTCCAGGATCAATCCCAATCTCCTGACTCAAACGGAACCCGGGGAGCTTTTCATCCTCCGTAATGCCGGGAATTTAATCCCTCCTTACAGTGCTCATACTGGGGGTGAAGCCGCTACTATCGAGTTTGCTGTCGATGGACTTTCTGTTAAAGACATTATCATTTGTGGTCACTCCCATTGCGGGGCCATGGATGGCTTGATGAATCCAGAAGGTATCCGTAACTTTCCGGCACTAAATAGATGGCTGAGTCATGCCGAAGCGACTCGAAGAATCGTGCATGATCTTTACGCGGACTTAACACCGGAAGAACGATTGAATGTCGCCATATTAGAGAACGTACTTGCTCAGATGGAAAACCTGAGAACCCATCCTAGTGTTGCAGCCGGCCTTGCAAAGGGTTCTGTACGTATCCATGGCTGGGTCTATAAATTTCAATCAGGAGAGATTTTTAGTTATGACCCTGAGTCCGCACAATTTGTCCATCTAACTGTTCAAAGGAGCGATAACCCCGGTATAGGCCGTCAGCGGCTTGATATTGTCTCGATTTGATTTTGTTTGATTCTGAAAATGTTGATACCGACTGAACGTTGGTTCAATGAGCGTGTGGAAAAAAGCTTGGATATTGGATAGGTCAATTGGAAAAGAACCGAATCCAAATCCGAGCAGGATCCGACGGGCATGCCTTGACCTAGGCCTTAGTGCCGCAAGACAAGCCGGCGTACCTATGCCTACAACCAGCACCACCAGAGATCAAATTCAAACGCTGATTGGTCATGGCTTTGATCAGGACTTTTCTCAGCTACTCCTTCTTGAGGCACTCGCTTCTGGGCTTGAACTTAAACCAGAAGATAACGAAATAGATGATGGTTTTTGAGTTGATCAAAGTCCATATTCGCTTGGCATAATCAGGGAGTTCCTAGATCAACATCAAGGCTTGAACCATAATTACCAAAGAGAATTTGAATGTAAAATCCTGTAACGGCGGCGTTAACTTTTAACAAGAAAATGGTCTAGGATCGGAAGACCTTTATCCATGGTGCTAAAACTCAAGGTGTGCCCTCACACCAAATACATTAACCGGGCCACGCGCACTGTTGTAACCCGGGTTAGAAATGTGTTGGTAGTCGGCTGAAATCCAGAAAGGATGCGATGTTTTGACTGTAGAAAACATCAACCACGTGTTCTGAGGCCTTGGAGAGAGCGTCGTCACCGATAAAACCATCGATACCCCTATGGCGAGATATTGGGCATGAGCGTTCGAAATCCAGTTATCGCTAAAACCCAGCCCGAGTGTATCCTTGGGTTGCCCCCAACGTAAGCCTTTTAAAAGGCCTCCCAAAGATTGTGCACTCACATCTACTCCTAATTTACTGCGATTCATATGAAAACCACCCATGAGGTTTGTATTAAGGTAGAGCAGCTTAATGGACTGCTCTTGCCAAAACCTGATATTCGCACAGGTAGTTCACTCGATACGGGATTAGGAAAGCGACTTGATGACGAATCTCAGGCACTCATCGGTAAAGACTTGATGGAGCTGGTTGTCGAAGTCCCTAATGACGACTTTGATGATGGGGATCTACAGAGGTTACGCACTGAAATCCATAATTACTTCAGATATCGTGCCCAACGAATGCGGTCGCATAGATCTGTCACAATTCGAAGAGGCTGGGATAGCGTTAAGGTCGGAGCTGTCTTCCTTATCCTCTTGTTATGCGCAGCCGAACTAATTGGATATGTTGAAGGCAGGTTATCTGACGTTGTATCTGAGGGTCTGACGGTTCTTGCTTGGGTGGCTTTGTGGAGACCAACTGAGGAGCTGGTTTACGACTGGTATCCCTACACACGTGAAATTGCCAGGTATCAAAAGCTCATGAATATTCCCGTTACCGTGCGGTCAAGGTAATTAGTAAAAAATCAATGCTCAGAAATGTCTCGAAAATAAGTTTAAGTTATAGGTGCGAATATTAATGAGGATGGGGCAATCATCGAACGATACAGGACATCAAGGCTTCTGGGTGTTAGTCCCGAGTGAAAATTGACCCAGGTGTTTAACTCGATGCTGCCTAGATTTTAGGAAGGAGAAAGGTGATGACCATGGCTATCACTTTAAAGATAAGGCGGATGTGTCTCCGAGATGGTATGTCTCTCCAACAGATTGCGAAGTGGACTGGAATTTCAAGAAAGAAAGTTCGTAAATGGGTCAAAGCCCCAAAACCAGACAATCCGTAAAATACAAACGGCACGGCAACTTATGATGAGCTTCAGCTATGAGCCGTAAGGCTGTTTTGGCTGACGGGGTACAGTATTAGTATCAAAGAAACCAGCCGAGAATGACGTCGATATCGGCTTATACGATCTCTTTATTGATAGCTTCGGCAATCCGGCTAAAAAGGATTAGATGACCATCCAAGTCCTTGCTTTACCTTACCGTGGTCTCGACCGTTACTTTATAGGAAGACCCAGCGTTCTCGCGTTGCCCTTCAATAATGGGCTTGGCTCTGGGAGCGGATGAATAAGGAAGATTCCATCATCATGGATGAGCTTAATATTCTGCTAGAACTGTGGAGAGGGGAGGGTCGGTTAAGCCTAGTTTGTTTCTGTGCACCGTCACCATGCCACGCGGATACGATTGCTTCCGCCTTGAAGAGGTTGATGAGCGTTTTCATCTGGCGAAAGAACAAGAAAGCACCCAATAAACGCTTTATTTCGGACGTTTTTACCACGCATAAACGGTGACGCCCTAATCCATCTTAAACCACAAATCATGTTACCCATGATATAAATTGAGTGAGCCATAGCTCGACTATCGTTTAATTTCTGATTATTTCGGAAATAGCCACAATGACCGATGAAAACATAACGATTCGCCGTGCAGTGCCAACGGATCTTGAGGGAATTTTAGAGCTCCAGGCTGCTAATCAGCGAGATCTGGGTGGCCACTTATCGGCCAGTTTACCGTCATCAACGATCCTTGAAATGATTCGCTCTATGCCTGTTATTGTCGCTATTTCTGGTTCTGATCTTTTGGGGTTTCTGATGATGAGTAAACAAGAGATGAATCAAGATATCCCGATTATTCGGGCGATGTTGAGCGCATATCCTATCGATACAGATACCTTGGTTTATGGGCCTATTTGCATCCGTAGTGAGATGCGTGGACAGGGACTTGCTCATGGCCTATTTAATGAGCTCGGCCGGATAAAGCCTCAGCTAAAATGTGTCTGCTTTATTCGGAGAGATAATCTTTCTTCTATCCGGGCGCACCTCAAGATCGGTATGCAAGAAGTGGGCGGTTTCATCTTTAATCAAACCGACCACGTGATTTTCAGTTATACCGCCTAAGACTTATTCGCCCAAGGTTTTACATTCAAAGCCCATCGTCTACATCTACGTTCTCAGGTTCCATTGTCAACCCGGATGCGGCAGCTTCGAGAAGTAACAATTGGGAGAAATCATCACCAAACCCATGCCCGATCAAGCTTTGTACCTGGTCGCGCGTTACGCTCGTCGTCGGCATAGGCACCCCCATTTGTCTTGAAGCCGTCAAACCAAGATCCAAATCTTTCAGCATCAATTGGGGTGTAAAGGTCACCTCGAAATCGAGATTCGTTAGAGCAGGGGACTTATATTGAGTGAACATCGACCCCATGACACTTGAATTAAGAAAAGATAAGAAGTCGTGTCGCTTCAGTCCTGACTTTTCCGCAAGAACCAATATTTCAGCTAAATTTTGGGTGACCACCCCAAGCATCACGTTATGACAAATCTTAGCTATTCGGGCCAAATCACCTTCTCCAACGTAGGACACGCTGCGTCCAATGATATTGAGATAAGGTTCAACCTCGGCAAACAGGGCGGCTGGTCCCGAAGCAACAACCGATAACTTACCGGCATTGATGACCTTGGCATTACCTGAAACCGGCGCGGCTATGAACGCTATGTCCAGTACTGCCAGTTTTGCTCGAATATCAGCCGATTCCATTGGCCCAATCGAAGTGCTATCAACAATAATCTTGGGCTTATCTTCACCAGAAAGCAGCCCATCTGTGCCAAAAAGGACATGCTCGACTTCACGAGCGGAAGCCACGATCATGAATACAATCTCACACGAAGCAAGATTTGTTAGTCGATTCTCCAACTGAGCCCCTTTATCAGCAAGGGGTTTGGCTTTAGATTGCGTTCTATTCCAAACTTTTAGGTTCAGGCCGGATGATAAGAGTCGATCCGCCATAGCGAACCCCATACGTCCCGTACCTAGCCACCCGAGTGAATGACGTAGATCGTTGTTTTGGGTCATGTGAATCTCTCCTTTATCGTGTTGAAATAGTAGGATAGTAATCTGAAAGTTCGAATAGCATGAAGTCGCCAAAAGGTCCCTCGACGCCAGCAACCCAGGTTTTGAAAAAGCTAGGGGTTGAGTTTACAGATCACCTGTATTGCTATGAAGAGCATGGAGGCACTCGAGTCTCATCTTCGGCGCTCGGGGTGGATGAGCATGCTGTGGTCAAAACACTGATTATGGAGAATGAACTTAAGAAGCCCCTGATCGTCCTTATGCATGGAGACCGAAAAGTGTCGACCAAAGAGCTAGCTCGACAGATAGGCTGTAAAAAAGTAGAACCGTGCAAACCTGAAACTGCTAACAAACATTCAGGCTATCTGGTGGGTGGAACCAGTCCGTTTGGTACAAAAACCAATATGCCTATGTATGTCGAGCGTTCCATATTGGATTTAGACCGCATATACGTAAATGGAGGACGCCGCGGCTATCTGGTTGGGATGGATCCTAAAGAGTTACAAAAGGTCTGCTCCTATTCAGAGGTGGAGACTGCCTTACTTATTTAAGAAGGGAGGAGGTTGGTCATACCAAAATTTTGATTTCACGGTACCCCCTCCACGGAGGATTTATAATCTAGAAGAGTAGAGCGATCAGGATGACTCCACCGACTATCCAAAAGGCCTTCGGGTATTGCTTGCGAAGGTCGCCGACGGTTGAGTTGTCAACCTTTTCCAACCATTCGGACGTTTTAGACGGCGGGGTCATATCCGTAGTTTCATTAGAAATATCTTCAGCCATTTTTATCTCCTGTTCTCTTCGTGTTGGGCACTTTTGTTCGACATACATATGATACCTTAGATGACGTGAGCGCTCTAAAGCGGTTTGCGCAGACCGAACTAAGTTTTGGCGAGAGGTGGTTACCCAGCTTAAGAGTCGTGGCTTTAAGCACATTTTTACCGCATGTATTGATGGTATTAAGGGATTTGCTGAAGCCATTGATTTCAGAAAGGTATCAACGATCCTTCTACACGCTTCCAAGGCTTCCTCGGCTAAGTCATAAGATCCTTGTGTATTGCGTTCAGATTCGTCCATGTAGTGATAGTTGTCATCCACAATGACTTGATATTATTTTGGTGGGTGTGATGTAGTTGCTATGATTTATTGATGTGCGTGTTTGGTCCGAGCTAAAAAGACATCCAGCATTTGAAGTAAGACCGAGTCGAGTCTTTTTCTGACTTCGACTTCAATCGCCACCGGCACCCCGAAACGAGCTTCTGCGATGGACCCAGCAATCGCCGCGAGTGTATCGGCATCACCGCCTATTGATACGGCATTTCGAACCGCATCTTCAAAGCTCTCCGCTTCGAGTGCGCAGGTGATGGCTTCTGGAACACAGCCTTGGCTGGTTTCATTATAAGTATGGGTCTCCCGGATCTCATCGACGCATCGATTGAGATCATAGTCATATTCTTGCGTTATGTGATCTCGGATCCAATTGGGATTGATGCTCTGTCGACAAAACCAGATGGCTTCTGCCGTGGCTAAAGCGCCTTTGATCCCTTCAGGATGGTCATGCGTCACTTCAGTGATTGTGACCGTGTTTGATTTGAGTGTATCGAGATCCGGGGAAAGCCAGGCCACCGGTGAAATACGCATCGCCCCACCATTACCAAAACTACCGTAGGGAGGTTGTGGGGTAGAGGCGGCGACCCACCGCATGAAGCGTTGGCCATAGCCACTCACTTTCGTGGCATCAATGTTCACGATTCGTGGCCAATCACGAAGGCATTCGACGATGTCTTTACCGTTGATCAGAGAGTCCGCAACGGCCGCTGTGAGGATCGAATCATCCGTGTACGAGCATCCTTCTGGAAAAAGAGGGAAGTCCTTTCGTTTCATACGGGAGAATTCGTAGCGTGAGCCGATGATGTCTCCGGCTATGGCACCTAACATCGTGGTGTCCTCATGAATTGGTCGAGGAAATGGATGGCTTGGCGTTAATTAGGCTCCAACCATCGATGAGTCCAAAGCCTAACACGACGATCATGATAGCTTCATACCAACAGGACAGCATCCCATGGTTTTCTGGGTTCCAGGAGCCCCAAGCCATAAAGTAGATAAAGAAAAGAACGATATACGCAAGGAGGCCTAATAAGCCCATAGCCCACCGACACAGTCTCGATCTCTGTCATTCTTTTGTGGTCATTTTTGAAGATAGAAACACAGTAAGCAGCATGAAAGGTGTGCCCAGAATCGACCCGAGTAACGTGTTACCCGTTGGGATGAATGTAGAGTCGCCGTTGGCAGGTCCCGGAGGCAGAATCGTGTTTGGCCCATATCCCGTCAGTTAATCAGTAAAATTTCAGCAGGGCGCATAAATACATAAAAGAAAGGGAGATGTATGATTTATGCGCCTTGTTGAATTGGCCTCACCTGCCGACCAGCTTGAGCTATGGAAACTCATTAGCGACACAGTTTTGAGCAGTATTAACACCCAAGCCCAGCAAGCGGCTTAACAAAAGCGGGTAATGAAGCCCAAGAAGAAGTTGGCCAGTAAGGTTAAAATTCCAGCACAACCCCCACTGAAGCCATTTCCTCAACCCAAGCCCCTCTATCCAGTAAAAGTTAAGGGCAATAGTTCTAATCAATCCAAGGCGCCAGTCGGTGATCAGCGTCTAGCGGCCCAATCGACTGCAAAAATACCGAATTCGATTCGCTCTAAAAATTATGGCCGCGCGGTCGCGACAGGCATAGTTAAAATGAATGCTACGGGATCTTTATTGCTTTCGCAAATGAGAAGCATTATCATCTCGCTTTGGTTCTCATTCCCATTGCAATGATGCGTTCCTATAAAATCTTATCGATTCTGCTTTGCCTGATGGTTCTCGGTGCACCTGAGGTTGGAGCTATCCCTCCTCCGAGTAATATCGGAGTTCTGGCGGATGAGGAGTTCGGAAAGTTTGAGGGGCCACTAGGATTTCTTAATGGAATTAACAGAAGCAGTGTCTTATTGGGCGACATGTGGGGTTTGAGAACAAAACTCAGCACTTACGGCGTCACGCTAGCCATTGTTGAAACAGCTGAAACGCTGGGAAATGTCACTGGGGGACAGCAGACAGGCAACAAGTACGATGGCCTAACGCAGGTGATTGCACAGCTGGATACACAACGGGCATTCAATTTTTATGGTGGCCTAGCGAATGTGAGTTTTCTAAATCTCTGGGGTGGAAATCTCAGCATGAATAATCTTGATACGCTTGAAACCGCAAGCGGTATCGTAGGTAACCCATCGGCACGTCTTTGGGAGATGTGGTACGACCAAAAATTCTTGGACCAAAATCGCCTATCTGTCCGAGTAGGCCAACAAAGTCTCGATCAGGAATGGATGGTCAGCAGCAATGCCATCTATTTTGTGAACACCATGTTCGGCTGGCCAATGCTGCCATCGGCCGACATGCCCTCTGGCGGACCTGCATACCCACTCTCTTCACTTGGGATTCGATTCAAGGCACGACCAGTAAACGAACTCACCATCTTGGCAGGCGTCTTTAATGGAAATCCGGTAAAGAACGATAACGGAACAGACCCACAAGCCCAAAATAGAACAGGTACCAGTTTCCCTCTACAGGGAGGACAGCTCTACATCACTGAATTTCAGTTTTCCTATCCTGCTGTTGGCAGTATGGTTAAACCCGAGGATGCCAATGCACTCGGCTGGACCTATCGGATAGGGGCTTGGTACAACACCAACTCATTTTCAGATGTCCGCGTGGATCAAGATGGTTTGTCCATGGCTGATCCCTACAGCAACGGCCTGGCCTATCAGCATAGTGGCAACTACGCATTCTATGGGGTTGCAGACAAATTGGTTTGGCGTCATCCCCAATATCCGGACCGAAATATTTCAATCTTTGCGCGTGCGATGGGCACTCCTCTCAGCGACCGGAACCTCATCACAGTGAGTGTCAATGCCGGACTTCTGGTAAAGAGCCCTTTTTCGAACCGACCCTTTGATACATTTGGGTTGGGCTATGGGATGGCCGTTGTAGGCAGTGATACGGCGCAGCTTCAAAGTGAAACCAACAAGGTTAACGGTACAGCCTATCCTGTTCAGAGCAAGGAGCACTTTGTTGAACTCTCCTATCAGTACATGTGGAAACAGTGGCTTCAGATCCAGCCCGATATCCAATATGTCATCAACCCGGGGGCCGGTGTCCCCCTGAACTCCAATCCCTCAACACGAGTTGCCAATGAACTTGTACTGGGGCTAAGAACCAACATTTTCTTCTAGTATCATCCGAGCAAAACATGTCTAAAACTGCAAATAGATCGATAGCAAGGACAAGCCCAAAATCTTTCTGGATAGCCCTGTTCGGGCTATTAACTGCCAATGGGCCGGTCATTGCCGAGGAAGGTTTTCTTGAAACCATCACCCGCAACCAATTCCTTGCGCCGACAACCTTAGATAACGGTGATGGAAATCCCTATGCAGTACTCGTTGCCCCGGTATCTGTGGGTGACATAGAAAAGGACGATGTATTGGTAGATAACTTCAATAACATCTCGAACCTTCAGGGCACAGGCACTACCATCATCCGCTATCGCCCCGGCACAAAAGAAACCAAACAATTTGCAAAGGTTTCTCAGCAGCTAAAGGAATGTCCGGGTGGTGTTGGGCTCACGACTGCCATGACCATGCTGAAGACGGGCTGGATTATTGTTGGAAGTCTACCGAGCAAGGATGGGACGACCCGAACGAAGGGAGATGGTTGCCTACTGGTCTTCGATGCCAAGGGAAATCATGTTGCTACTTGGGCAGGCCCCAATATCAATGGTCCTTGGGGCAACATGGCTACTATCGACAAAGGTGACAAGGCAACCCTTTTTATTAGCATGGCAGGATTTGGCGTGCCCTCATTTGATGTCATCGATCCTCAAACGGGTTACCCCGTTATCGTAAATAAGGCCACTGTACTTCGCCTTGAACTCAACATTCCTAATGGAAAGCCTCCAGTTATTGAGAAGGAGACCGTGATCGCAAGTGGTTTCTCTCAAAGGGCAGATATTTCTAACTTCCTCTTCGGACCTACCGGGCTTGCATTGGCCCCTGATGACACGCTTTATGTGACAGATGGTCTAGATAATGAGATTACCGCTATCGAACACGCGAGCACGCGAACAGACAGTGCCGGGAAAGGCCGACTAATTACTAAGGATGGTCTTCTCGCATGGCCATTGGCCATGCTCAGAACAGAGGCTGGTCACCTGATTGTTGCTAACGGAAAAAATGGTCAGTTTGTAGAGGTTGACCCTAAAGAAGGTAAGCAATTATACGGCTATTGGGCAAACGCCAATCAGGCCCAATCACCACCCGGCAATGGAAATCTGTTTGGCATTGCATGGGGCCCTGACAGGAAAAGCATTTATTTTGTGGCCGATGACATCAATGCCCTTTGGACGGCTACACCTTAGTTGGAAATATGATCATGGAACAAAAAAATATGAATTGGATGAAAACTATTGGGTCAGCCATTCTGGGGTTTGGCTTGATTACATCTGTATTTGCCTCAACGGGTCCAGAGCCCTTTTATGGGGTGCACCAATCTGGTATTTCGACACCCGCACAGCTCAATACCTACTTCATCGCTTTCGATGTGACCACTACGAAGAAAGAGGATTTAGTTAAGCTCCTTAAGGATTGGAGCGATGCCGCTGTCGATATGATGGCGCAACCTGAACAGTTCGATAAAAACGCAGATCCAACAAAAATCCCCAGAAAATCAGGGGCTTCTGTTGGGCTTTCTAATGCAGCACTCTCGATTACCTTTGGATTTGGCGCAACGCTCTTTGAGAAGGACGGCGTTGATCGTTTCGGTCTTGCAAAGAAACGTCCGGAAGCACTGGTTAATGTTCCAGTATTCACCGGTGATCAGCTTGTTCCGGAGCGTACAGGGGGAGATTTATCGTTACAAGCATCTGCTAACGATCCTCAGGTTGTCGAATATGTGGTTCGCCGTCTTGCTAAATTAGCCAACGGTGTTGCAGTCATGAAGTGGGCACAACCCGGCTTCAACGGAGCATTTAAGGCTGGAGAGACTGGTAGAAACCAGATGGGTTTTAAGGACGGAACCCTTAATATACCGACGAAAGATGTAAAACTTATGGATAAGCATATCTGGGTCGGGAATGAAGGACCCAGCTGGATGCAGGGTGGAAGCTATATGGTGATTCGTCCAATCCGCATTTCTCTTGACCATTGGGATGATATGAATCTTGCTTTTCAGGAGGAGACTGTTGGTCGCCACAAATCTTCTGGTGCCCCGATTGGGAAGCAGAAGGAAATGGAGGAACTTGGTCTTAAGAGAACAGATGCCAAGGGAAAGCCTGTCATCAATGAGTATTCACACTCAGCGATATCTTCCCCGGAAAATAATGAAGGCACGCAAATCCTGAGACGTGCATTTGCCTACGATAATGGAATTACCAAGGTCAACGAGCGTTGGCCACCTTGGCGTCAGCTGACGACATTCGATGCTGGGCTCCTTTTCATGTGTTACCAAAAGGACCCGCGCACGGGATTCATCAAACTCTTTTCCAAAATGGCTCAAATTGACATGCTGAACCAGTTCACTACCCATACTGGTAGTGCATTGTTTGCCGTGCCTCATGGGGCGACAAAAGGTCACTACATTGGTCAGGACTTGTTTGAAGACTAATTAATGAGAAATCTGATTTGGGTTTTGTGGACGATCGTTCTATTGAGCGCTTGTAGTTATGGCACTGCACTAAACAAACTCACGAATGCCTCCGAGGAAAAGCAACGAGGTGATCAAGCGCTCAAGAACAGGGATTACCAGGGCCATCTCTATTGGTACAAAAAAGCTGCCGAGTCAGGAGACGTTGCTGCACAGATAGCTGTTGGGGATCTCTACTATGCCAATCGGAACAATCCCAACGGCATAGGAGGGGATCAAGGTGCTCAAGTTTCACTGAGGGCAGACTACTATGAAGCCGAGGAGTGGTACCAGCGTGCTGTAGATCAAGGAAGTGCAGAAGCAATGGTGAAGCTTGCCAACATGTATCTAGCTGGCGAAGTGACTGGAGAATTCAAACAGGATGCTATTGCTCTGTATAAGCAAGCTATAAAGCTGGGTAATAGGGAGGCGCTTATAGCCCTTGCTAGGTTGGAGCCGGTCATCGTTAAGGCAAGGAAATATGATGAGGCTGTGCCGGGGGCACTGATTTGCTCCGGGCAGGGACCGTTACTCAAGGTTGCCCAGGAACGTCTTCGAAATCCATCTCAATCTGAGGGTAAAGTTGTGCCAAAGAATCAGATATTTTCAGAGGTCGATCTTCACGACAAATATCCTGGATGTGAGTTTGTCCCATTTGGGGTTGAAATGGTTTTGAAGGGTGATCTTGAGAAGGGTACAGTCACCGCTCATCTCCGTAATGGCAAGGAACTTACTGGCATAACCCTTCCTGAGATGCTTGATCTTAAATGATACGCTACAGATATTCTGGGCTTATGGATTATCTAGAAGGCTTGATGGACGTAAGTACCATTACAACTAGCCCATTAAGAATATGGCTCTTATATTTCTGTTTTAGCTGAGGATATCCACATGAAAGGACATCCAGAAATTATTGCTGACCTTAACCGCTTGCTTGCGGGAGAGCTTGCGGCAATGGATCAGTACTTTATTCATTCAAGGATGTACGAAAACTGGGGGCTAACAAAGCTATATGAGCGAATCAACCATGAGATTCAGGATGAAACTTCTCATGCAGATTCATTGATAAGAAGGATACTTTTTTTAGAAGGGTTTCCTAATCTTGTCAAAAGAGATGAACTAAAAATTGGTCACGATGTAGAGTCAATGTTGAGGAATGATCTTGAAGTTGAGCTTTCAGTGGTGATGTCTTTGAGGTCTGTTATTGTTGGCTATGAGGCTAAACAGGATTATGAAACGCGCAATATTCTTGAAACCATGCTCAGGGATACTGAGGAAGATCATGCGCTATGGCTAGAACAACAACTATGCCTGATTGAGAAAATCGGAATAAAAAACTACATTCAGTCTCAAATGTAGTACTTCATTCCTCACAGGATGTTTAAGATTTATGCCTGAATAACAGACCCCCATCGCTGGCCCACTAAAGGTCATATAATCGCCGCTAGTTTGACGAAAACGTATGAAAAGATTGGCCGAAAACCTGTAATCTAGCCGCTAACCAAATGGCTGCTCCTTGCCGTCACGTATGAGTTTTTAGTGGTTAACCGAAAAACTCCGCTGTCCCCTAGATTGCAAACAGCCCCTAGCTCGAGGCTCTAGCTTTTTGGCAATCTTGACGATCGGCATCTACTTGACCAATTAATTCATAGGGTTGTTCCCGCGTGACCATGGCTTCTCCTTAGGCGGCCTGTGACACAATATATTGTTTGTGACAAACGATGCCCATCAACATATGGATTAAACGTAACTAGCTACGGATATAAGAGTTCTTCTCAATAATCTATTGAGCCTCACGACTTCAACGGCGAATACAGGAAGAATACGTGCAGGAACCCTTACTATTAAGAACTGAAGATGACGCCCGGCATTTAATTAAGCTTTGGCTAGAAGGACATACTATGGTGTTTCCTCACTCATGGACTGGATGCTAGGTTTGGCTTCTTTTATTCAAGGATTGGATCATTGAGCCCAAGCATTCAATAAAATGAACATAATCCCGGTCCTTATAAAGATTATGGTCCGCACGTTATTAATGAGGTCATGGACAACATTACACCCAAGGACGCCGCAGTACTTCTGAATGTTTCAGAAGCCCATATCCAGAAACTGCTTAAAGGTAAGAAGCTTTCTCATACCGGCAAGGGTAAAGACATTCGCCTTAGCCAGGAAGAAGTCATGGCTTACCGCATCAATCCGGCTGAGCATCCCAAAAGGTCTGCAAAGAAGCCAGCCGAGAATGACGTCGATATCGGTTTATATGATCTCTTTATCGACAGCTTCGGCGATCCGACTAAAAAGGATTAGATGACCATCCAAGTCCTTGCTTCACCTTAGCGTGGTGATCTAGAAATACCGAGCGTGGCTCTGGGAGCAGATTAAAAAGGAAGATCCCATCATTATGGGTGAGCTAAAGATGCTGCTCGAACAATGGAAAGAGGGGGAGTCGCTTAAGTCTAGTGTGTTTCTGTGCGCCGTCATCCTGCCGTGGGGATGTGTTGAGGTGGTTGGCTGAGAAAAAGCCTAACTGATATCCGGAGCGATCAGGCTGGGTTGAAAATATACGACCCACGACTAGAAAATGGAGTACATTTGCACCTGAAAAAATCCACGCCCAACCATAACAACTACAAAAGGCGGAACTCTAGTGCGAAACACACACACAATACAAAACTATTTTCTTGAGGCCTTAATCGAAGAAAACGCTGAGGTCTTAATATACTTGATCAATGGAGTAAGGATTTATGGACAAATCGACTCTTATGACGTGTACGTCATCACTCTAAAAGGAATTGACCGACGAACACTCTACAAACATGCGATCTCAACCATTCAGAAAATGGATAAATTTATATTTGACGGCGTTACCAGGTAAACACTTCTCCAGGATGGCAGGTTCTGATTTAGATGATTTTCTCGAACTGCTCCTTTTCAGCCCCACACTCAGGACAACGCCAGTCGTCGGGTAACTCATCGAAGTCGGTCCCCGATGGAATACCTTTTTCACGTTCACTGTTGGCTTCGTCGTAGATATGTCCGCATTTACGGCACATGAAGATGGAATGGGCCATGCTTTAGCCTCTTTTTGTTTCAGGGCCTTAAACTGTAACCTTATTTATGGCTCGTTGGTAGGTGCGTGCTTTCGCATTGAAGTAGTGGGCGGATAAGAATAGAAGACCATAAGTATTCAGATGCTGACATTCCATGGGGTAGACTCTCGACGGAAGAACTGACGTAGAAAGATGAGCCATAAATAACTTGGGAAGATAGAAGAGGAGTCCAATGTCAGAGTGCAACATGGATTGTAATGACGAATCTTTTCATTACATAGGCGATCGTTAAGCCCAATGACTGGGCCAAGTCTGGGCGTGTCCAACCACGCGCCGCAGCCGATGCCTCTCCGACAAAGCAGCTACAACAACGTTTCTGGGCAGTTCTAATCGAAAATCTTGCTGTGAGTGCCCCGAACATCAGGCCACAAAAGCCACGTCCGCAACACTGGCTCAATAACTCAATCGGACGATCTGGTTTTGGCTTGAACATCACAGCCAACACCCGCGACGAAAGGGTTGGTGTTGAGCTTTGGATACCAGGGACCGAAGCCAAGATTCATTTCGCCAACCTATCAGCCCAGAGATCTGAAATCGAAATTCAACTTGGTTTTGAGCTCGACTGGCAAGAGCTTCCTGATTCCCGAGCCTGTCGAATTGCAACCTGGTATCCCAATGCGCCTATCGATAACGAGAATCGTTGGGGTGAGTATCTTGATTGGATTACTCAAAGATTGATGAAGATGGATCAAGTGCTGAGACCAATAGTAAAAAAGCTTCCATGAAGGAATTGCATCGCCTTAATCCAGAGATTCGCCAGGCTTTAGGTCGCCATAAAAGCGAAGCTAAGGAAGATCGAGCGATCCAACGGGCTTTTGAAGATGGGCAAACCGCCCAGCTTTTGGGAGAGTCATTGGCAAGCTGTCGCCTCAAGCTACCCGCGCGTCGGAATGCCTTGGAGCGAGGCTGAAAAGGCCGTGACACGGCAAAGATCTCTGCCATTAATCGATGATTGGCGGATGACTGGCTCACTATGTGAGCCACTCTTGTTCTAGCCCCCCTCAAAAGGCGGATGGGCGCCGAAGCGTCCCTTTAAGTGCTGAAGCCAGGATAGAGAACCAAATAAATTCGACGGATGATAAATTGAAGGTCAAGCCCATTAATTATGCTATTACTGGTGGGACCGGCAAGTATTCCGGAGCGAGGGGTGCGTGTCAGGTGGTCCTGAATGGTACGATTGACTGAGTAGAAACATGTAAGTTTCAGGCTTTGAATCTAAAGCTCTAGATATTCAGAGAAACTAGTCCTTCCATAATGGGGAGGACTTCCTCTAGGAACCCATCAGCAATATGGACTTCATACAGAGAACAATTGATCTAGCGCGAGATAATGTGAAGAATGGCGGTAGACCTTTTGCCTGCGTCATCGTGAAAGATGGACGCGTGCTTGCGGAAGCCGTCAATCAGGTCGCACAGTCCCACGATCCAACTGCACATGCAGAGATACTTGCTATCCGCGAAGGATCAAAAAAATTGGGATCAGAACACTTTACCGGTTGCGACTTCTACGTTCTTGCTCACCCGTGCCCTATGTGTCTGGCTGCACTTTATTATTGCAGTCCAGAAAGGGTGATCTTTCTAAGCACAAGGGAAGATTATTCCGCCTACTACGTGGATGATCGGAAATACTTTACCATGGACAGATTTTACGGTGAGTTCGCAAAAGACTGGAAAAATCGAGCATTGCCGATGGAGTATAAACAGAGCGACGAAGCCATTCTGGTTTACCGTGACTGGATGTATTTTAATAACATGGAATGAGGAGTGTCATCCATCAAGAAAAGAAGAACCTCCATTCAGAAATGACAGGCAGTTTCGCCAGAAATAATGGCGATTCGGACTTTCATAAAACGCCAATAAAAAGGGGGCAACATGAAAATCATAACAGCGGCCATCATTTTTGCAGCAGGCATGGCTTCCAATGTTTCTTATGGTTCATATCTAATGGCCGTAACCTTGACTTGTTCAGCGTCAACAAGTCAAAGCGGTGTGAGCTCGGCGCAATCATATGTTGTGTATGCGTCTGGTAGTAGGGGAACCACCCTCCAAGCACCAATGACAATACCCCCTGCGCACAGGCTATCGCAGACCAGCTTGCAAGGGATATGTATCTAAAGTCATCAACAGGAGTAGGCGTATACCAGAACCCGACCAATGGCGGGCTTTCTACGTATACTGAGTATGTTTTCGCAAACATAAAAAACTAATGCTGGTTGGCATTATATGAAAAATAATACTGCAATTAGGTATTACCTGCAGAGCGGGATGGCTATGCATATTCACGAGTAGCCATCGCGCCATGACTTTTATCTATTACTTAATAATGGCTTTTTCTGGGCTACTATCGGGTGCGACTGCCGTTCTATTCGGTTTCGGTGGCGGTTTTCTGATGGTCCCTCTGCTGTTCGCGATGAACTCGTCGAGATATGGGTCTGAAACACTATTAGGAAAAGAGAGCATTCATATTGCCGTTGCCACTTCCACCTGTGTAATGATTGTTAATGCATGTGTAGCAACCTATAAACACCATAGAAAGGGGAACCTGCTCAGGAGCTACATCTACTCACTAGCTTCCTACATTGGTATCGGCTCTATGGCAGGAGTGGCTTTAACATCATTCGCTCCGAGCGATGTTGTTCGTTACGGATTTATAATCTACCTCGTACTTACCATTTCGGATTGTTTGTTGCGAAGTGGATTCGTGAGTCCATCTTCGACTGCAGAGCATCGCCCCCTGAGCAAACCTCAGAAAATCATAGGAGGTCTTTCTACTGGATTAATTGCCGGTTTCTTGGGCGTGGGAGGCAGCGTACTGACCGTGCCACTGCTCAGGCGGCAAGGCTTAACGATGTCTCAAGCAACTGCTTTGGCAAGTCCCTTAAGCCTTCCTGTGGCCATTGTGGGATCATTTTCTTATGCGCTCTTAGATCTATACCGCCCTATAAGCATAGGCCCAGGGTATATTGGATACATAGAGATAACTTCATTCTTTGTCTTATCCATCGGCTCTACTTTGGGTGTTTTTATTTCATCCAAATACATTGGTCGACTACATGATAAAACACATGCGTGGACATACCTGACCATGCTGATAATTGTCCTTGCAGTCATGATGGTGTAAGAAAAAGAAATATATTTCTCATTGCTTGTAGGCTTGATTGAAAGCGATCGGTTTAGGTGGGCATAACAGCCGAGTCTAAATGAATGAGAGAGGCACAAGGTAAAAGTTTGGTGGCCTGCGTTTAGGCCATAGTGGGTTTTTACGATACTCTCTCCCCCGTCTCGGCTTTCTATTCTTTCCGAGCTTCACCGATGTCTGTAGTTTTGCCCCTAACACCACCATCTCGGCCATTATCGGCAAGGAGATCTCAACCTCAATGCTTCTCAGAGATTTACCATGCATAAGGACTTGCCCCCCACCAACCGAATGAAGGTCGATATCCCCTCACGATTGGACGGGAGCACAGCCTCAGCATTCGAAAGATCTCTTGCTCAGATCGGCATTCGTGACTTTGTTTTCGATTTTGGGGAGTGCCGTTTTGTCTCGAGCGCGGGCATTCGGGTCCTCTTGAGCGCCTTTAAGCGTCTTTCCAACTCTGGCGGCTCCTTGGTTGGCTGCAACATTAGCGAGGAAGTTCATAGCGTCTTTGAGATATCTGGCCTTTCTCAAATCATTCGAATGGAGAAAAAACGGCGGGAAATCACTTTGGATGGGGTAAAGCCGATATCGGCCGGTCTGTGTGGTGAATGCTTTCGTCTGGACGAGGAAGCGATCGTTAAGCTCTATCTGGAGGGCGTTGACCCTTCGGTTGCCGAACAGGAGAAAAAGTATGCCAAGGCCGCCTTCGTCATGGGCATACCAACGGCTATTTCCTACGACGTTGTCTCCTGCGGAAATCGAACCGGGGTGGTTTTCGAAATGCTTGACGCCTCACTTTTCAGCGAGGTCATCCGGAATGATCTTGCGAATCTTGATAGTCACGCACAAACGTTGACTGATGTGATGAAAACATTGCATACCTCTGTGGGTGACCCTGCCGTTTTACCTAACATGAAGGCACGTTTCCGCGACTACCTGCTCGAGATCTCGTCATTCTTGAATGAGCAAGAAAACTTGTATCTCCTAGAAAAGTTGGAGTCCATTCCTGATGCGGTTACGTGTGTGCATTTTGACCTTCACAGCAGTAATCTCATGATTCGTGACGGAGAGCCGATCATCATCGATATGGGTGATTTCTCTATCGGTCATTACCTGTTCGATGTTGGCCTAATGTTCACGATTTACGGCATACCGGAACTAGCTTTCTGTGAGTTGGCCACCAAAATCCCGGTTGATGTCGGCTTTGAATTCTGGCGGAGCTTCGAGCGCCACTTCTTTGCCGACAAGAGCGCCGAGGAATACGCCTTCTTTGACGAGAACCGTTACTTCTTTGGTTCCTTGCGTATCATCTACACCATCACCTTCCTGCCACAGCACCGTGAGAGGCTCATCAAAACGCTCAAGGATTTCCTGATCCCCAAGATGATGAATACCCAGGTCGTTCTGGCGATTTGAGGAAGGGTTCACCCTCCCTTTCAATATGATGACAACGTCAACGGATGATCCATTCCGATGAGCGACAGGCAAGCCCAGTTTCGAAAGGCACAACAGAAACGACGCGAACGACTCAAAGCAGCCGGCTGCAAACCGCTGACCGTTGAACTCAGCGCCGAAGCGCATGCCCGTCTCAAAGCCCTCTCCATCACTCTCTTCGATTCGCCCAGTCAGCCATCGAAAGTGATTGAGCATTTGTTAACATCGTCTTCAGCCCCACACTCAGGACAACGCCAGTCGTCGGGTAACTCATCGAAGTCGGTCCCCGATGGAATACCTTTTTCACGTTCACTGTTGGCTTCGTCGTAGATATGTCCGCATTTACGGCACATGAAG
>Ga0316224_1001277_pt1 | contig 28505 bp, 48 predicted proteins | sample TBH18013metaG_FD_206254 | JGI IMG/M metagenome (GOLD analysis project Ga0316224, IMG submission 206254) | Freshwater microbial communities from Trout Bog Lake, Wisconsin, USA - TBH18013 | ecosystem: Environmental > Aquatic > Freshwater > Lake > Hypolimnion/Profundal zone | place: USA: Wisconsin... | reverse complement strand
GAAAACCCTTTGCACGGATGCTCCCTTGCTGTATAAGGGCGCCTTCCCAAGCGCGGGTACGCGCATCGATGGTCGGCGGAGTGTAGCTCAGCCTGGTAGAGCACTAGCTTCGGGAGTTAGGGGCCGGGAGTTCGAATCTCCCCACTCCGACCATTGTTTTTGTTGTGTCAATTAACCCTCTTTAGTCAAAAGTTTGTCCATAGCTGCCTGAGCGAGACGTTTCTGATTTGCTCCTTTTCCATAGTGATTGATCATCTCCAAGGTCGTATGGCCGGTGATGGCCATAACTTCTTGAGGTGTGCAACCAGCTTCGAACAATGCGGAAACCGCATTCTTTCTCAGCCCATGGAAAGGATTTCCGAAGACCCCCACTCTCTTTTGTTCACGTTCCCAGACCATGCCGAAGCCATCTGGTGTGTAAGGCTTGCCATCTAATCTACACACTATATGTCGATTCAGTTGGCCAACACAGCGTAAGTTGACCAACTCAGCCTCCAGGAGTGGGTGGACAGGAATCGAAAGAGATACCCCTGTCTTTTGTTGTCTGACGCTGACTATGCCCTTTGAGATGTCCCTCCACTTCATACCTAGAACGTCAGCCCTTCTCTGACCTGTGTATAGGGCAAGGTGAAAAGCGATGCGTGGGCTTCCCTTGGCTTCTGCCTTGAAAAGGTTCAGAGCCTCATCCGACCATTGCTTCCAACCATCAGAGTTCACCTTGATGGACTTGCAGCCCCTGATCGGGTTGATCTCCATCAGCTCCCTCTCCACGGCGAAGTTGAGGAGAGTGTTGAGGATACGAAGCCGAGCGTTGGCCTTGACAGGCGTCTTGAGCAGACTGTCCCTGTGGTTCAACAACAGCTTCCTCGTAAGCTCGGAGACTGACTTGTCTCCGAAGTCCTCCACCGCTTGGTTTAGGTGCCACTGGTACTGCCACTGGGTGCTTGGCCTCAACCACTCATAGGCGTTGGATCGAAGGTAGGTGTCTACGAGTTCACCGAACGTAACCTTCGACTGTCCTTTCGGAGAAGTCTCGAAGGACAAGTGAGCCTTGACATAGTCTCCTGCGAGGTCCTCTGCACTGAGTGGAATATTCTTTCCATCACGACGATAATAATACCTCGTGATGTGATACCTATCCTGGAAGGTATTCAGATATGGTAGGTTAATTTTGCCCATGCCCTTTCACCTCCGAGATTTTCTGTCGGAGTGTACTGTGAAACCTAACCTAAATAGTGGTGGTTAGTCTCACTGTCCACTGAATTGTTACAGAGTTGTTACTACTCTTATTCTAAAAGAGTAGATTTTGCGGCCAGCTTGTTTTCTGGCTCAACAGATTGTTATTCTGTGCATAAGGTATTGACTTAAGGTCTAAGGTCTAAGGTCTAAGGGTGCCGTTGTAGTCGCTCGACTCCTTACAGAATCACCGAGTATTGTTCATCAAGGTCAGAAGCGTTCATCACCCTTGCGGTCTCTCAAAAAATGTTTATAGTTGCCTTCGTCGGGCCTTGGCCCGTTGGATCGAAACAATAGACTTAAGGGTTTTGCGCCAATTCGTCGCAAGCAGTCGCACCGAAAGGGGCGTGGATCGAAACAAGCTTTGTCATGGCTTCGGTGTCCAGCTTAATGCTGGACACTACCTTCTCGCAAATCTACTGCCCGATTATTCTTGGCATCCCAAACAAATCCGTTTTCCAGGGACTCACGCGCAGCGATGGCTTTTGATGCACCACAAGCGTCCCATAGCCGGTCGATTATGACCGCGATTTGTTTGGAGGACAGAGCTTTGCGGACATCAGCCGGGATGTAGTCCAGCATGTTGTAAAAGCTGTTGGAGTTGCCGCCGATTTTGGAAATCTTGGCTGCGCGGATGACTTTGATGGACATTTCTTTTCTCCGAGTCTAAGGCATCAATTCATCGCCCAAGTGAATTTCCGGCACAACGCTATTCGCGTATTCGATTCCGCCCTCTTTCCAAGCCTCGTGGTAATCTCTCATTTTGAGCTTGCCAGCCTCGCGGGAAACTGGGCCGTTGAACCCAAAGCGAGCGTCACAGCCTTTCAAGCTCAAACCGGCCTTGTATCGGGTGTGGTTGATCACAATCCCCGCCATGCGGCCCGATACGGTTTCGATGCTCTCGGTTGTCGGAACGTTGACAGTCGGGGTGCCCTCGCCGATCTTGGCAAAAACACGGCCTGCGTTTTCAAGTTGGAAGAATGCTTTCGAAATTCGTGCTACGATCATTTATGCCTCCTCATCCTCGCCTGCGAACATCACAGAGGCCAGGATAGCTATGCCGTCCTCGTATTGATAGTCTGTGATTTCCAGGACTTCAACGACGGCTGTCAAACACGTCTTCTTCAGGTCGGCCTTCTCCTTTCGCAATTTCCTGACTTCTTGGACTAAGGCAATGGCAGCCAGATGCACAGGATGCCCGGCCCTTGCTTGAGCTAAGATGCCGTCCAGAGCTAAGTCTGTAAGATTTTCGGTCAACATTCCACCTCCTCAATCAATGCCTCAATCGCTTCGATAATTGAAATCCGTTGTGCACTGGGCGGGTGCTCTTGAACGGCCTTCAATGCTTTGCTCAAGCCTTCCCTCTCGCCATTCCTGAACGCCTCTAACGCTGCCTTGCGGGCAAGTTCTACAGCCTCGACAAAGTTGATCATCACTCCACCCTTTCAAGCAAGCCCTCGACAAGTCCAAACGCAGCCAATAGACCTGTTTCGTATCCCCAAGAGAACAGCTTGTCTGCATCCGGCGATTTCGGCGCAGACGCCAAGGCGGCGAGTGCCTTTCGGATTCCGAGTTGCTCGGCCTGCTGCAAGGCACCTTCTAATGTTTCATCTGGCATCGTGACCATTTTCATTCCACCCTTTCAAATTCAAAGGTTCCTCCATCCGAAAGACTGATTAGAGAATATTCATTTCCATTTGCAGTCGGACGATGCCCGATCAACCAGACCTCGGCTTGACCGGGTTTTCCGATCCGGCGTCCCGGCTTAATGTCATCAGCTTCCCATTTGACTTGCATAATCCGCTCCTTTAGTGTAACAACCAGTCGAGGAGGATAATTAGAACCTCCTGACTGCAAGGTTTACCGTTTTCAATTCGAGACAACGTGGCAGGTGATAAGCCAAGAATCGTGGCGGCTTCTCGAACTCCTATGCGTTGGTTGTCACGCCATCCCTTGATTACTTCTCCGAGCCGCACGATCCGCTCCTTATAGTGCTTCAACGGCGGTCGGCGACGTCTGCATGAATTTTGTGAGCTGTCGCGCCTTGTGGTTCTGACCTTCTGCGATAGCATCGGCGGAAATGATCCCGGCCTTGATAGCCCGGTTGACCACTTCCATGAAGTCACCGATCTCTAGGCCGATCCGGTAGGCGTTGTTGTGCAGATGCCCCGGCTGTACTTCGTCCAGGCCGAAACGAAGGGCCTTGCACACCCGCTGGCCGACCTCGTGCGCCTCCTCATTGAGGATGGTTAGCACCTCGCGGGTGTAGCCTTCGGGAGGCGGGCAGGGAGAGATAAAGCGGTCACTCATGTTTAAGGTCCTCCTTTGTTACTGACACATCGCCATTGTGCGAACACAAGCCCGACATGTCATATCTGTTAAGACTGTACTTAACATTCCCAAGATGTTACCCGCTCCTGGTCGAGAACCTTCGACCAATAACTATCACTTGTGTCGTAGCATTCCCATTCATGAAGCTCATATTTCAAATCAGTCGGCACGATGGCGAATCCTTCGGATTCAAGAGCGGCCAAGATCGCCAGGACAACATCTTTGCTTGGATACTTCGTGGTGTATAGCCCACGCCTTTCTACTTGCTCCATCAGGTTCATAATTTCACTCCAAAACAACAAGTTGACTCATCATGAAAAACAACGGCTCCCGGAAGGATAGCCAACATCTTTGGCATCACGGGGACTGTCTCGTTCAGCAGGACAATTAACGCTCGTTCGGCTTCAAGTTCGCTTTCGGCAAACACGGTGCCAAAGAGGAATTCGTTGAGTCCTGGATACTGGCACTTGGCGACCCAATTGCGTTTCATTTCGGCGTCCAGTTCGGATGGCTATCCATAAAAACGCAGTTGTGGCGAGGAAGCAGCTCACCGGGCAACGCAGATGCGTGCTGGCAATCAGAGCAATCACGAGACGGCTTAGGTGTGTTGCCCCCGCCGCCGCCCCAGGCATTTGTCGCAGGCGCAGTGATCGTAAAGCCCCGGACCAAGGACGACCCCTCACCATCGCGGCGGGCGTGCTCCCACATGTCCTGTAGTTCGGCGCAGGTGCTTTTGTAGTCGTCAAGGCGGCGCTGTAGCTCGTCCTTCGTCGCAATCAGAGCGGCGCACAGGGCGCGGAGGTTGGTGATTTCGGCAATGGCTTCCCCTCGCGTCGAGTTCCGCCAGTGAAGGTCATAAGAGGTCAGTTTATCGATGATATCCATTATTTTGCCTCCGCAAACATCTTCTTCGCCAAAGCAATCGCGGCCTTGTAATGGACTCCGTGCTCTGTCCCGGAGTGGGTTTCTTTGACCGCTTTTGCAAAAACGGTGATTGAGTCAAAGAAGCATCCAGCACGAACGAAGATACCCTTCTCCGTCTTGAAAAACAGGACGTAATCGTTGCGGGAGCCTATCGGCCCCGCTTGAAAGAAGCAACGGCCACTAACGAGCTTACCCACCTTCTCGCCCAAGGTCGCGCCGCCCAAGGTCGCGCTGCCCAAGTTCGCGCTGCGCAAGTTCGCGCCGCCCAAGTCCGCGCAGCTCAAGGTCGCGCTGCGCAAGTTCGCGCCGCCCAAGTTCGCGCAGATCAAGTTCGCGCTGCCCAAGTTCGCGCTGCGCAAGTTCGCGCCGCCCAAGTCCGCGCAGATCAAGTTCGCGCTGCGCAAGTTCGCGCCGCGCAAGTTCGCGCTGCGCAAGTTCGCGCCGCCCAAGTTCGCGCTGCGCAAGTCCGCGCTGCCCAAGTTCGCGCTGCGCAAGTTCGCGCTGCGCAAGTTCGCGCCGCCCAAGTTTGCGCAGATCAAGTTCGCGCTGCCCAAGTTCGCGCTGCGCAAGTTCGCGCCGCCCAAGTCCGCGCAGATCAAGTCCGCGCTGCGCAAGTCCGCGCTGCCCAAGTTCGCGCTGCGCAAGTCCGCGCTGCCCAAGTTCGCGCTGCTCAAGTTCGCGCTGCCCAAGTTCGCGCTGCGCAAGTCCGCGCCGTACAAGTTCGCGCCGCCCAAGTTCGCGCTGCGCAAGTCCGCGCTGCCCAAGTTCGCTCGCTCGCCACCGCTTTCGGAGCGCAGCCATTTGAGGTGTTTCTCAAGTATCTCCGGTAAATTCTGCGTTGTAATTGTCATTTGCTCATTCCTTGAAGATGAAGATTGCTTTCCTCGAACCATTGGAGTCCTTACCCACATCGAGCTTCGTGATCCCTTTAGGTATCGGCTCAGGTTTCCAGCCGTTCTTCTTTGCCTGACCTCTTGAGTCGAAGTGTCTTGCTTGGACGAGGAGGTCGATCATGTCCCACTGCGGGTCGATGAGGATCGGCTTGCGGCAGACCGACAGAGCGCCTTGATCGAACTGCTCTGTCGGACCTGTCGTGAAGAAGTGGATCGTGCGGTTCACGACATGTCCATGGGGTTTCGGAAACCCAGAAACGTCGGGAACCGAGGCTTGTCCTTGGACCCAGTGGGGGAGTAGCGGTACTTGACGATCCTTCCAACAGGTGAGTCACCTTCAATCCACAGCTTCCTGCGAAGGGCATCGTCGAACCCCGAGCCGATTTCGAACTCAACCCCGGTGATGATGTCTCGGACGGACAAGGCACCCAAGGTGTTCTTGCCTATCATGTTCTCCTTGTGGGAGCTGCGTTCAGTGTGGCCCAAGGCGTTGACCTTGGCTTCGTTGGCGTTGTGCATCTGCTCGATCAAGCCGGTGATGACGGCTTCCCCGTCGCAGAACCGCTTCAGCTTCAGCAGCCCACCTTCCTTCAAGGTCGAGCGTCCAAATTTGTAAAGTCCATGAGGATCGCGGACCATCAGTCCCTCGAAGCCTTGTTCGAGATATTGTTCTTCGTAATGGGTCAGGAGTTGTGAAGTGCCGACGTGGGCGTGAGGAACCTTGATGATACTGGGGTGGCTCCCAACCTTGAAATTCCTCAAATCCAGTCGGGTGTTGAAGGCGTCGGGACCGTAGCAGTCGAAGACGTGGAAGTAGATTTCGTCTGCGACCTTGTCTGCCGACATCACAAACGAAGTGGTATCACGGAAACAGGTGGGTGAGCAGGGATCACCCAAGATCAGTTCACCGTCCAGACCGTTGAGGTGATCACGGCCAAACAGCTTCTGAACCCACTGGTTCGGGATCGGCTTAAGCGATCTGGACAACACCACACCGTTCTGGATGATGGCTCGGATGCCGTCCAGTTTGGGGGAGACGTAGACGGGGTATCTGAGGTTTGTGATATCATCGATGGTTGCTGCAAGCATGGGTTTCTTGATCATTGGTAACTCTCCTCGAGGCAGCGGATACGTTCATTGGCCAGTTTTAATTCTCTGGTGAGCTGGGCCACTTGGGTGGATAGATCAATGGGGTCGAACTCGACCTTGGCGACGACCTCGGCCCTGCTGAAGGTGAAGTCGTCTTCCCAGAGGGAAGAAGTTTCGATAGGGTTTTCGTTGACGAATTGCTGGAGACCGGTCTCCAGTTCCTTGATCTGGGAGGTCTTGAGGGAGCCTCCGCAGTCAAACAGTTTGACTGCTAGGTTGAAGTGGATAACATGGTCGGTCATTTCAACATTCCTCCAACTGTACGTTTGACTTGTGCGATCCAATTTTTGATCCCACGGTGATCTCCAGGCGTTCCCGCCAGGGTTAACTTCCTTTGGGTCCCGGAGAAGGAAAGTACCATCTTTGGGTGCTTTCCTCCGTGTTCGATGTCGAAGCTGATGCCGTTCTTGTTCAGGTATTCCTGAACGGCGTTGACACGTTCTCGTGTCGCTGATGTGGTGGCCATTTCAATGTTCCAGGAACGTGATCTTGAGGGACGAGCCCCAGCACAAAGCACAGGTGCCGCAATTGGCTGTCTTCTCGGTTTGCTCGGGACACAAGACACCCGTGGCGTCGGCGTCGGCGGGGTCGGTGACGACCTCGGTTTCGCACCCACTCAATCGGATCATGAACCTCGGATGGAAAGTGTGCTTGAGAGCGGCGATGTACCCGCCGATATGGGTTGACGGCTGCCAAGCCGTGTAGCCGAAGATCCTCATCTGAGGGTGTTGGAGGAGCATGTTCTCCCAGAACTTCACGTACTCAACGGAGGCGAAGTCCCCCAGGATGTGAAGGCGGACGACAAATCCGAACTTGTATCGCCTGGAGAGAAGGTCCAATTGGGCACGGAGCGATTGGAATAGAGCATCGTCAACGATGTACCGCTTGGCGAAGGGCATGTTGTCGCCATAGCAGTTGTCCCATTGCTTGCAGCTATGCGGGCAAGTTGCTCTTTCTTCAAGCGTCAACGAGAAGATAGGCATCCCAGCCCATTTTCCCTTCATGACCCAATTGCCGATCTTGGAATTGTAGGACCCAGGTTTGAGCGGTCGATGATCCGCAGGGATCACATGATTTAGAAAGCGAGTGCGCGAACGCACTCCTTTGGGGGAGAGCATATTCATTTTCATACCTTTGATTTTAGGGGGTGGTCTTGTGATCCGTGAGTCTCAGTTGTTCAACTGAGAGCCTGGGTCGGGGTAGCCGAATTTCTCAGCAATGGCGCGGTCTTCGGCGATGTACTTGTCTCTGCAAGACTGAGGGATTAGGGGGCCAAGCATGTAGCCGCCGTAATCGTCTTCCATGCAGCGGGCTTGAGGGGTGATCATGAGCTTGTCTCGGTTCAGGAGGTTGTAACCCCTGTGAACCAAGCAGATGGCCCTCAACCTTGACTTCTTGTACTCACTGAGTGCGATGCCTTGCATGATGCCCGAGGGAAGGGTCATGGGGTTCATCCCAAGGATCAAGCCTCCGACTACCGACGTAGCGGAGGATTGCGTCATCTCACCAGTTTGAGAGACACCCATGTCGGCAAGCGCGTGGCACTCAATCAAGTCCCGTTGGTACTCTTGTGGATCTCGGATGGTCTTGAGGTCCACAAGAGGGGCAACAGCACAAGCTGATAGGGTCAGGGTCAAGGTCAGAGGCAGGAGAGTGAGAACCCGCTTCATAATTTGTGCTCGCCGATGATTGAAGCGCCTCGACCTTGAAGACACTTGGTCTCGGCTTCATGATCGAGGTCGTACTTGTTCTTCAACCACTCACATTCCATCCAGTCCTCTTGGAACAACTGAGGGTTCTTGGTTGCCTTCAGGTCAACGATGGGTTCGTACTTGGCGCATCCAGCGAACAGCAGCAGGCTAGACAGCAGTAGTAAGGACTTTCTCATAACTGAACCCTCCGGTCTTGACCAATTTGTGGAACGTCGATCCAACGGACTCAGCCGTCATGAGTTGAGTGTAGATCGAAGCAGATACTTTGGCATAGTCATAAACTCCCGTGTTGTGAAAACGGATACGCAAGGTTTGCGTTTCCTCATCGTAACCGATGGAGTGGATGTTCGTGGATTCAACGAGTTTCAGTTCCATTTTGGACCTCCTTGGTCTCTTCGGGGTGGGTGATGACGAAGCCGTTGATGCCTAGATCGGGAAAGAGAAGCTTCCCCGACAAAGGATCATTGGCGTTCATCCTGTCGAACAATCTGTTTATTCTGGAGATCGCCGCTTGTTTGGTTCGAGCGGCGACGGCAAAGTCGATCACACCGTAGGCGCGGATAGTGAAAGTAGGCATTCTGCCCTCCTTTGATTGGATGATCAGTTGTTGGGAAAGAAGGCTCGGAGCCTGGAGAGGAAGCCGACCTTGTGTGGGACAAAGGGCTGGTCGTCGTCTTCGTACACAGCGTTCTCTTCGAACTCCGGGATGTACTCCTCCAACATCTCATCGACGACTTGATAGGCGCAGACCCTCATCTTCGTGTTGCCGTAGTCTTTGGGGACCGACACCACATCACGAGGGTTGACCTTGCAGATCATCATCCGAGCACCGCTGAAGTTCTTGAGATACTCCTTCGAGCAGACATGCAGACCATGTGAGCACACCTGATTGCGGTCACTGTCAACATCATCCCGGCACATTGAGATGAAACGCCCGACGCTGTTGTCGATGCTCTTGGAGTGGCAATCCTTGTAGTCTCCACGGACCCGCTTATAGGCCAGGAAGTGGCCGTCCGTGGTGATCGGCAGGCTGCTGCGTTCGAGGAAGCCGTACAGCTCATCACGAGAGTCTTCGGAGGGGTTGGCGAAGAGGTTTTCAACGAACCTCGCCAAAGGTTGGTAATCCTGGTTGGTGTCCAGCATTTGGAGGAGCTTCTCGATCACATAGCTGCTGGCGACAGGGCGGTCGTTGTAGTGGAGCACCCTGTTCTTGAAGATCAGGTTGCCGACGTTCAATTTCTGAATGACCTCGGGGACGCTGACCAATTCGGGGATGATGTCCCACTCCTTGTCCCGAGCGGCCTGACAGGCTCTCTCGAAATTGGTATGGGAATGACTGAAGACATAAGTCTTGCCGTCAATGAAAATAGATGCCCCTTTGGCGGACATCATGAAAGAAGTTTTGCTTGCCATAGTAATGTTCCTTTCTTAGAGAGAGTCTACACCATTGATATACTGTATCCAATGGGCGGATGCGTTAAAAGACCTTGCCTCAGACATTAGAGGATAGGTTTCGAGTACCAAGTCTTGAAGTTCTTCAATATTGGTTTTGATTGGCTTCTTGGGAGCAGGAATACTGGTTTCAAGAAGGGCGAGGAGAATGTCGATATTCTCTGTCGGAGTGAGAATGTTCTTCAGGCGATTACGTTCCTTGAGGTAACGACCGAAAGGCTTATTCGGCTTCAGAGGCAACGATTGGCTCTGAAGGAAGAAATCGACGAACCTGTCAACTGCTGTGGACTGCTGCGAAAGAATGCCCCTGAGTTGCTTGTTGATCGAATACACAGGGTTCTTCAGAAGCTGTGTCAGGTGAGCTTCAAGAGCGTGATGGACTTGCTTCCAATTCGGATCGTTGACGACCTTGGATGCTTGAGCCTTTGTGACGAAGACTAGGGTCTTTCCAAAATGCCTTTGACAGGCATTATTCAAAGTCTCCGGGTGACCTACATAATGCTTCCAATTCTCGGGAGCCTGTGGGTCATTATTCGAGGTGAGGACGTAATACCCTCCAGCCTGGAGGTCCACATCGACCTCGGTAAGCCTGCCGTAGGAATAGATCTTGAACTTCACAGGAGGTTTCCTCGGGGAAGAGGAAGATGAGGAGGCTCGGGGAGCCCTGGGAGGCTTGGGAGGAAGAGGAAGCGTTTCCGCGCTGATGGTCATCTCAATCGGCGGATAACCCAATTGATCCAGAGCAACCTGGAAATCCGTGGAGGTTCCCTTGATCAACAGAATGTCTGAATACTTGGACCCCAAACCATTGTGCTTCAGACGCCGCCAAAATTCGGTCGAGGACCAGTAGAGGTCATCCGGCAAGAGGAAGATCTTGGTCTTTTCGAGACTGACATAGGAGTCCCTCGACCAATGAAGTTTGGGCGAAGTCACACGACTTGGGTCCTTTCCGTAGATTCGGACACATGAAATGCCTTCCACGTTGGGTTGCTGTTTGACTGACTCGTCATTCCAAGTGATCGGCGAATTGGACAGGACACTCTTGATGTCCTCGGGAATATCCCGCTTGTACATCAACTTGGCTTCCCACAACGTGGGAGCAGTCTTGATCTTGTCCTGAACGGTCTGGCGTAGGGTCGCCTGAACAAGGCTCAACTTGGTCAGGATGTTCTTGATTGTCTCAGGCTTGTACGAGACTGCCTCACGGTTCAGCGTCGGAGAGATTTCGCCGATGCTGAGGTAGATATCAATGGGGGAATTGACAATTCCGTAAAGGGGACTGTCATACGGGAGTCCCAGAGCGGAGGCATCCAAGCTGTAGGCAATGTTGCCGACAATGGCGTTGCCTCGGCCCCCTGTGTTGCCTCGGCGAAGGCAGAAGATCTCCGTCGAGATGACGGTCTCGGGCTTGGCCAGTTCAACATTGGTCTCAGGCTGTGGATTGAACCTCCAGCAGACTTGCTTGATCTCGTTGTTGAACTTGTAAAAATCCTTCTCCTCAATCGGGATCGAGACCTTCAAACCATCGGGTTCGTCGGTGATGAAGTCGCCCATATGGGTGATCAGCGGGACTTCCTGGGGAGACGAGGAGTTGGGGTCTTGACCTCGGTAGATCACGTAGGAGCTGACGATGCCGTTCTGGTAGGACTCGACAGCGAATTGGGAGGTATAAGCAAACGGCGTCTTACAACCCAAACCAAATCCGCCTCTCTGTTCGTTATCCAAGGTCTTGGTCGAGGAGAACAGCGTCATATACTGAGACATGACCATCTCGTGTGACATACCCTTGGCAAAGTCCCGGATGATCAGGGAAGGTTCCAATTGGGTCGGACCCAGGATTTGGGGTGGGCGGGTGATGCTGAACTTCTCATGCTCATCGTAAGCGTTGGCCGTCAGTTCCCGGACGATTGCCTTCTGCTTGTTGGTGTAGAGCGTGTCCACCATGTGCCAATAGGCCATGGTGTTGTTCGAATTGATGGTTGCCACTCTTGTTTCATTGTCCTGAGTGTTGGTCTCGAAGGAAATGGCATTATTAGAAGATATTTTCATGATTTATCCTTTAGGTTGTAGACCAGGGCGGGGTCGTCCTGGTCTACGGGGAAAGGCTGGTGGGTTAGAGGTCGAAGGCCTTCAGTTCATCGACCAAAGGCTTTGCTTCGGGGTAGTTGAGAGCAAGTTGCTCAAAGCGGTTGAGCTGGATCTTCTTGGCTTCCAAGGCTTCGAGTTCCTTCTTTCGCTCGGCTTGGACTTGTCGGGCAAGGAAGGCGCTCTCATCGATCACGCAAACCACATGTTTAGTGGCCGAAGGGAGGGCCTCATTGGCGACATTGACGACCTTAACGATCTTCACAGCTCGTTGGAAGGCTTCACGACGGCGTGAGTCCCCGGAGTGACGGGAACGTCGCCGTCGTAGAGGTAGCTATAGGGCTTCGTGGTATTTTCGAATAGTACGGTCAGCGTCTTCATTTTCGTTCCTCGTGTGTTGGAAAGGGTGGTAGGGTTGTGAGGGTTGTCTCCCCAGAAGTTCGTGCTGAACTGGGTTCCGAGGATGCGCTCGATCTGGGTGATGCCATGGGCATATCCAGGTGGGAGCTTCGTGATGGTCGTCATAGCTTGACCCCGATGTGCTGGAGGAATTCCTTGCCGAGGGTCGCCATGTTCTTTGGTCGATCACTGGTCTCGGCTTGCTTATCGACGAACTTGTCCTTGGCCAGATGATTGATCAGCCCAAGGACCGACAGCTCGGCGTTCGCCTTGAGGTTCGCCTCTTGGGAGAGGTTGCCTCGGGTGGTGGCGTTGATGATGCGCTTGGTCGCCAGCTTGGCAACCCTGCGAGTCCTTGATCGAGCACGATGTCCGAGAAGGTGCGCCGAATTGGGCGAGAGTCGTTTATAGTCGACACCCTTGACGCTTTCGAAGATTATGCCCGAATCGTCGCTCAGTTTGGCGAGAGCACGATGAAGAAGGTCTCGATTGCTGGGGCGGACTTCCCGCCCCAGCGCCTGATCGAGTTCTTCCCAAGTGATGACTCCGCCAACCGAGCAAGCATTGAGGGCCGATAGGAGGGAGTTGACCTCCAAGTTACGCTCAGTGGTTGCTTGGTACATGTTTAGGCTGCCTTCTTCACGAGTTCACGATTGTCGGCCCACGTCAGAGATTTGATCGTGAAACGACCATTGATGCCTCCGTTCTGGGGGCGGAAACGTCCGATGCCGACATACATCCCAGCCAGTTCCAACATCTCGGTGAACACGTCCTTGGTGATGATGGGGTCCAGAATGAGGACATCAAAGGTGGCTTCCCATTCGGGGACGATGGGAAAATGGCGGGTGACGCGCTTGCCGCTGCCTCGGACGCCATCCGAATTGACATAGATGGCGACGGACTGAAGGTCTTCCTTCTTGATGCCGGTATCGATGTCGGCCAGGAAGGCAATGCCAGCCGTGAATTTGGCCGTCCAGGTTGCCTTACCTTGACCAGGGATTTGGCGTTTCGAATACTTGGCTGCCGACATGATCGCTTGATGCATGCCTTGGCAAGGGATCATCAAAGTTCCTTGGGGCGAAAGATTCGCCTTGGACATATGCGTCCGAAGGTCATGGGCTTCAGGGGACTCACCTTCAAGCTTGGGTTCCTCATGGTGATGGGACTGGCTGTAAGGCGAGAAGGAAGACAGGGTAACTGTTGCGATAGAAGCTTTCATAGTGTTATTCCTTGAGCTGTTTGGTTAAAGGTCAGTGCGTTGAGTCGAGTGGAGATGAGGAGAGGAGAGACGAGAAGAGCCGAGACGAGGCGGTAAATCTCCAAATAAATCATTGCGTTGAGTTGAGATGAGCCGAGATGAGCGGAGAGGAGATGAGACGAGGAGAGTGGAGCCGAGGCGGTAAATCTCCAAATAAATCAGTGCGTTGAGTCGAGCCGAGATGAGATGAGGGGAGTGGAGCCGAGGGGAGGCGAGGTGAGCCGTTATTGGTTCCCGAATATGGTTCGGTAAGTTGTGATCCAGTCCGTCGAGATCATACTCTGGGCCTGGGTCGGTGTGAGTTGATGGGTGAGGCACACACGTCGGTGAAGCTCGTTTTCGAGTTTGTCTTTCATGTGGGCGTTCATGGGTGTGTCATAGGGTTGGGGCCAGCGGTTTTTAGGCGTGTTGTCACCGCCTAACTCAAGGCTGATCAGGTGGTCGATTTCGTAACAAGCGTTGCCAGGACCAGTGCAAGAGGGGTCGTGACGTTGGGCCAGTTTGTAGGCGGCGAAGGTCGCGTCCTTGTCGGCTTGGGTGACGTTGCGGACAGTCGAGGTCTTGGTCCCACAAATCTGGGCAAGATCGGTGGTGCGGACCATGCCTGGAGTCTTGATGGGATCAGGTCGTTGAGGATCGGCGTCGGCGAGGGCGATGGTCGGGAGGGCGAAGAGGGCGAAGAGGGCGAGAGGGGTTTTCATGTTGGGTCCTCAGTATGGTGGTGGTGGTGTTTGCTGTTGATATAATGTGACAGTTGACGCCGATCTGGGAGTCTAGGTTGGTCAACTCAGTCGTAGACGATCTCTCCCATCAAGCAGAGCTGTAGGAATACGTCGGCGTCTGTCGCGCCGAAGTCTTTGTCGATGATCGACTTAAGGAGACGGGGATGTCTGTGTACAAAGATCAGACCACGTATTAGGGTGCCTCGGTTCAGACTGAACAGCTCATCGTCAATCGTGGTGAAGATCATGTTGAAGTCTGGATCGGCGTAGAGTTTGGGGTCAGCATAATCTGGTTTTTGGGTCCGGGATTTAGGGACCGACTGGTGTAGGTGTAAGACTCCAACCAGTAGTTGGAGCCTCCTTCGAGAGCCGTGGTGATTAAGTCGGCAATTAATTGGGTGGAGACGGGGATGGTGATGATAGGGGTGTAAGACATGGTCATGGGAATTAGTACTCCTCGGGTAACATGCAGACGTTGTCCACGAGGAAGAACTTGTGGATGCCTGTCGGAGTTGATGTGAAATCAAGCTTCTTCACAAAGAGGGTGGTCTCGTTACCATCCGTTACCGAAAGCAAAGCTTGGGATTTTGGGGTGACTTCCAAGGTGACGGCCAAGAAATACGACTTGGAATGCAGAGGCAAAACCTCGGTCGCAAGGACATCCAAGAGCCAGTAGGAGGATTGGCTCTCGGCGAAGTCCTGGACTTGTGGGGTGTAGAGGAAGGGACGGACGAGGCTGTGACGGTAGACGGTGATGGTGTGGGTCATCTTTCGACTCCTATGATGAAGAGGGCAAAGCTGGTTGCCAGGATTGCAATTGTGGGTACGGACAACAGGATCTGACCAGGGATGGACAGATAGGGAAGGACCTGGGTAATGAGACCCAGGGAGGTGAGGAACAAGACGATGGCGACGAGGAAGATGATGATTCGGTTCATTGGATGGTCTCCGCATAAAATAGGGGATCAGTCTCGAAAGGCGCGGCGGGGATGCGGGCGCGGGCGTAGAGAACTCTGATGGTGTTTCGGGCCATCAGGTGGGCTCTCATGGGGTCTTCCGAGGTGATGGTGGATTTGAGAATGGGCGGTTGGCCCTTCTCGTAGATGGCGATGACAGTGGTCACGTTAGTAACCCCCTCAGGAAATCAATCTCAGCCTGGGCAGCTTTCTCCCACTCGGGTGAGACGGGAGAGATACCGTCCTTGAGACGTTCCCAATGCTCGATGGCCTGGAGGAGGGCTGTCCGAGTTTTTGGGGTCATTTGAGGATCTCCTCGAAGTTATAGATGTTCACTCGGTCTCTGAAGACGAGGTAGGTGCTCATTTGATGGCTCCTATGGTTGAGGGGTAAACGTCGGCGCACACAAAGGAGGCGCTTCCTTGGCTGCTTGGTAGCAGAGGAAGCGGGGAATTGGTGCGGGTTGAGGGGTTGGTGCGGGTGGAAGGGGCTCGGCCAGGGTAATTGCCATGGTTGCGAGAATGAGAACGATCAGAAGGCGGAGTCGGAGCTGCATTTGATCAGTAGTCCTGAAAAAGGGTTTGAAGTTGTTGCAGGACGGGATCAGTGAGATGGCTTCGGAGGGCCAGACCGTGAATTCGATGGCTTGCCATGTGGGGTCCGTCGAGGGTCTTGGTGGGGTGAGGGTTGTGACCGAGAGGTCGAATGGGGTGAGGTCAGGCATGATTCACGAACCTTATTGGCTGAAGATGTATCTTCTGAAGGATGCTTGTTGAGGTATCCGCAAGGGCATTGAGAATGCGAACCTGAGATTGCGGAGTCTCAGGCGTGATCTCCCGAAGGGCGTGGTTAATTGTGGTGACCAGAACGTGGTCGAGGACCGCGATTTCGTCGGGGGTTAGGTTCATGGTAACTCCTTGGATGTGGACAATAAAAAACCCAGACTTGCTGGGAGGCGAGTCTGGGTTGGTCAACAGAGAGGGTTTTGGGTGGGTCTGGTGTTACCAGATGATTAAACCATTCAGGTGGGGATGGTCCTGGAGAGCCTGTTTTAAATGCCGTGTTGTGAGGTCTGGGTCTCGGTAGACCTCCTGGACTCGGGTGATGATTACCCCTGAAGCCACAGGTGGCGTGAGGTCGGAGTATTCGTCGAGGTAGGTAAGGAACTCGACGAACCGACCAGCGGGGGTAAACTGGTAGTTGGAGTCGTAGCTCAACAACTTCTTCAAGGTCTGCCTCTTGTTCGCGGGGTTCCCGCGAACCTTCCGGTAATGGTGGGGGTTGACACAAGCCTTACTGAGGCAGATTGTACGGTTGGGGATTAGTGCGTGTGATGCCGTGAGGTCCCCACACAGGAGCGTATACAGGAAACGCGCCGTGGCAATTTGACCAGTGGTGTTTGACCGTGGGTCTTTGATACGTTTGGGAAAATCTTCCCAACAGTTCTCAGTCGGACGGTCAAAACAAGTTAGAAATGGCTTTAGAATGTACCTCATGATCTGTAACTCCTTATTAAATAACAAAAATCGGTGCACCGGAAATGGTTTTCACCTTAACCTCTTTAGTTAAAACCTTAGTTTACCAACTAAACAAAACCTTTATACCTTAAATTTAACTTAAAGGGGGGAGAAGGAAAAAGAGAATAGAAACAATAACTTATATAGGGGTGGGTACATTTTAAAAGCCGTTTCTCGATATAAAGAAATATAACAAAAACAAAGACTTATACTCCAAACACCACACTCTTAAGCCAAGTCTGTAGATAAGAAAAATAAGCAAAAACAAAGGCTTACACTATAAACAGTGCATTTCCGCGCCCGCAAACACCATGGTTTCGGGCGCGGAAAACATTAGAGACTGCTAATGCACAGTCAAAAACCGTCTACAAGCGTCACAGACGCCGTTTCTACCTCAGACCTAGGCCACCCTAGCCCAGACCTCACAAACCGGCCTACAGCACCGCCTTTGCCCCCTTAGCGTCGATGTAAACGACCGTCCCATCCTCAAACTTCCATCTTAACCCGTCCATAAGCTCCATCGCACACGCATTCTGCGCCAAAAACGCAGCCTGTTCTTGAAAAACGACGCCTTCAAGAGTGGCTTCCTGAATGATTTCAAAGTCATAGATTGGCAGTCGAATCTTTTTCCCAAGCAATTCAACCTCTTGCCAACCCTTGATGCCTGTTCGCTTCCGCTTCTCACGGGTCAAGTCGTCCAGATCGTTCAAAAAATTCAAGGCCTCTCCCGTGCCTGAAACCAAAATCTCAACCGGAACCAATTTCCGTTCGCGCTTAGACCTCGGTCTGAACGAGTCCAAATCCTCGTCAACACCAATTTCCAACCTAAACCCCAGCGCGTCACATTCTCGCCTATCACGTTCAGGCGTATGTGTGCTCGCCCAGCGAGCGGAGGCTCCATCGACGACGTGCATTTTCCAAATCCTTTGGGCTTTGAGGTTTAGCCAACACCTATCGCCCCGCCTATGCAGGGTGTTTGACACGATCATGTGGGGGAGGATCAATCCTCCCCCAAAGATTGCACCTATACGACTTCCTTAAGCTCCTGCGAAACCTGCATCGTCACAGCTTTTAGAACCGCGCTTTGGAACAATTCCAAAGCGTTAGCGTCAATCAACGCTTGCGCCATGGTTTCAATATCGTCCCCACTTGCCACAATGGCAGCGAATACTTCAACCAAGGTTGTTTCAAACTTTTCAATGGTTTCCGTCGTTTCCGCCGTCGTTTCCGCCGTCGTTTCCGCCGGTTTCGGCGTTTCCGCCTTTATCTGGTTGGACCGGCACATGCGTTCACTAGGCGGCCCTTGGCGCTTGATATCGTTCAGCGTTAACCATAAGGCTTTGACACGTTGAACGATTGAACCTGCACCCCAATTTTCAGGGTTGTCTACAGCACCAAAATTGAGCATTTCAACAAACCCGAGTATTTTACCCTCAAACTCATAAACACCGTCTTTGTTGACAGGGACAATATCATCCCATCTCCAAAAATCCGCCACAACCTGGGCTTTACGCATGTATTCTGTAATGGTGGTAGGTTGATGCTCACCAGTCTTCATAAGGCGAGTTTGCAACAATTGCTTGCGAGCTTCGGCGCTCTTTTTATCATGTGCATCATGAATCATATATGCAGCACGAACCACGAAATCCCAACCGCCACGAAGAAAGTTTTCACCAGCCGTAACGGTCGATTGAACCATATTTGACGTATCAAATTTAGTAGCCATTCTTTTTACTCCGTTGAGCCCAAACCCTTTGGGCTATGTTGAACACTCACACCTCTCCCGCCAACCCGCCCCAGAGACAGACTGGGAAGTGGGAAGAGTAATGTTGTTACCTTAGCTGTGATTGTTAGCTAATACAACAATAATTAGCTATGCAATCATCATGCCAACTAGATGTCTGCTACTAAGGTATGATTTGACTATGCCTTAAGCATAGGTTCACGCAACTAGACGTGGAGGAGTACACGTCTTTTCTACCAAAAAGTTTGCAGGTGGAGCGCCCAACCGACCTCTCACTCGACACCATTTTTTGAAATTTGGCCTTGCTAGTAAGTGTTAATTACGCTATCATCAGCAAATGGAAATAACAATCCCCCAACTCAGAGCAGCCCGAGCGTTGCTCCACCTGAAAGCTCCCGATCTTACGGAGGAGACAGGCTTAGTCAGTGCGTCACTCTCTCGAATAGAGGGAGCCAAGCATAAACCAACACGGCGGACCATAAGGGATCTTCGGATGTTCTACGAATCCCGTGGCGTCGAATTCGGCCCAGATGGTTGGGTCCGACTGAAGCCCAACGTGATCACCAGCGGCAACCCCCAACTGGTACTCAATGGCTCATGACCACGACCTTCCACCTAAAGAGGTACAAATGAACCTTAATTCCGCACTCGACCCCATTAAAGTTACCCGTCCGCAGCTCCCGATACCTTTGGAGCTGACCCACAACACGCCCACGATCAGCTCGTTGGACTACTGCAAATACGCGAATAAGCAGCATAAGAATGTTATGCGTACAATCGAGGGTTATTTTAAAGAATTCACTGGTGAGGTCAATGAACCCCTCAGTGGACCAACATTCACCCTCAAAACACTAGATGACGATGAGTATGCTCAATTTATTAGGGAGAATTTCATCCCGAGCACCTATAAGGACTCCATTGGTCGAGAACTTCCTTGCTACCTTCTCACCGAACATGGCTTCGCCCACCTCGCAACAGGTCTGGATAATCGCCTTCGGGCGAAGTTCATCATCTGCTTCTACGAGATGCAAAAGTACGCAGCGAAGTTGGAAGCCCTCGCCTTCTACCCCGATCAGGTCTACCCCTATTATGTCGGAGATGTCCGCATACCGAAGTTTATCTTCAGAAAGGACCTCATCCACTCGGCGCTTATGAACCACCCAGGACTCGCAGCATGATCAAGCACCAGCCCACCTGTCCCACCTGTCCCACCTGTCCCACATGTGGCCGATCCTTCCACAATCACCCGGCTCCTTCGCTGGAGCCGATACCGAACCTCCAGCAGATACCTTCGAGGTTCTATCTGCCTGGAACCAGAATCGCCGTCGAGGTCATTCCAGACTCTGTAAATCAGGTGGACGATTCCGGGGTTCTAACTATCGAGGTCAGGATGTTACCATCCTGACCACCAGACACCAGACACCAGACACCAGACACCAGACACCAGACACCAGACACCAGACACCAGACACCAGACACCAGACACCAGACACCAGAAAGGGGTGATAATCTGTTCACCCCCTCTAGATCACCAGATCATCACCCCCTCCAGATCCTCCTCTGCTCCCCAGTCGTCGGGTCCTTGAACCAGCCGTATTTCACTCGGACATCAATGCTGAACTTCTCCCTGATGTCCTCTTCGAATTCGATGAACTTGAATTTCACGCCGTCGCCCCCGTCGCCCCCGTCGCCCCCGTCGCCCCCGTCGCCCCCGTTCCCGCCTCCACACTCACACTCACACCTGGGAGAATGAGGCCAAGATAACCAAGCTCCCGGTAGCCGTTCTCTGAACTCGGCATAACTACTGAATACCCCATCAGCCTTGAATGATCTTGCATACTCCTCGAGAAGGTAGGATACGAAACAGGCCGTACATGCATCTTTAAGGTAAAACTCTGGTATCCGAGGAAGGCTTTTTGCTCCGGTGTAAAGGGCAAGGTTGAGTTTCCATTCTTTCCAGTCTTGCCTGTCAGATTCGACCCCTTCATCACCTGACAGGCTCGGAGAAAACGGAAGATGCTGTCCGATGCGGACATCATTTCGATGATCGTCTCCTCATGCGATGGAGGTATCGAGTAGCTTCCCACCTTAGCCAGCCTTTCCTTCACCTCCAGTGCCCACGCCACGATGGCTTCACGTTCCTCCGAAAGGACCTCTTCAACCAGATTGACGTTCCGTGTTTCCTCGGGATATGGCCTGACGAAGCCGAAGATCAGCCAACGACGATAGAAGCCTTGGGAGGTGTCATCGGACTTAGGCAGATGGTTCGACGCGAACCAATGAGCACAGACGGGATTGAACTTAAAAGGTGCTTGGTTCTTATGTTGAGCGGTGATGTCGCCGCCTTCAACGATGGTTTTGAACATTTGGCCATCGATCTTCTTGTGTTCGGACAACTCCCCACCGATGTTGAGCAGTTTACCTGACAATTGAGCTGGTAGGAATTTGTCGGCCCAGTTCTCTGGGGAAACCGCGCTGATCCCTTCAGGTGGCAACAGGTTGGAGATGATCCGCAGCAACACGGATTTACCTGAGTGGGCAACTCCGTAGAGAAGGAAAGCACGGGACATCTTGGCTGCGTTGCCCATCAGGGTACAGCAGATGGCCTCTTGCAGTGCCAGGACCTTCTGCTCGAAGTCGGCGTCTTCACCCCAGGCGTATTTTAAGAACTCCCAGAACTTCGGAGCATTCTCCCGACCAGCCAGATCCTTCTTGTACCGATAAGGAAGACAGAAGGTGTTACCAAACCCTGGCTTGTGAATGTTCAAGACACCGTCTTGGGTAAGGTAGCCGTTCGAGAAGGCCACACCACGTTGGTTCCCCACCTCGGAAACATCTTTCAGTTCCTTGGTCGCCAACGTCTTGAAGGTCTTGTAGACCGAATGGTAGTCCGTATTCTTCTTACAGGCTGGCATGTTCCGATAATTGGTCATCACGTAGGATTGGTATTTCACTTCCTCGGTCTCTTGCCAGAAGGACCCTTCGTATTCGTATAGATGACCCTCGTGAAATCGAACATCACCGACCTTGCGGAGCATGTCCTCGGCGATGTCTGTGTGATTGTCTCCCACCAACCCTATGTTTCGAAGCTGTGTGATCTCCTTCCTAAAGGCAGCCAGACTGGTCCGAGTGCCATTGTAGTGATTGATCAGGTGCAGCAGTTGATCGACCTGACGAGGAACCAAGGTTATGCTGCGACTGATGGAGATCAGGATGTTCTTGGTCGTGTCCTGCCTGTACGATAAGGTGAAGTGCTTCGTTTTATCCTTGTCACCCTTGTTGGGGTCATCCAACTCCAACTCGATACGGAGCATCAACTCTTCGAAGGATTGCTCCATATCGCCTTGATCGAGGTCCAGGCCGAGCTTCTCCTTATCATCCTCGCTCAACCCCAGGTCCCATCGAGGCTTCAACACATGGCCACGTTCCTTAACGTCCCTGACCAGGAACCTGATGAGCTTCTTGACGCCCTCTTCACCTGTCAAGGCATCGCCATCGACCTGTTCGGTGAAGGTTCCAGGCCACGCCTCCACCGCATGGATGGCCTCGACCAGAGGAAGCTGACCCTTGGCGACTGCCAAGGCATAGTGTCCGCAGATTGAGGTGTACTGGCTATCCCGACTTCCAGCGGCGACCCATGTGACCATGTTCGAGTAGCCACGGACGGACAACTCCACATCACCCTTCTCAACCAAGGTTGCTCGAAGGGCGACTTCGAAGTTCGCGGGCAGCTTCGGCAACTGGTCGAGCACGTCCAGAAGTTCGCAGTTCGACGTGTAGGGTAGTTGTGTATCCGGGTGGATCGACGGTGGGAGAACTGTTTGACGTTTCGGCCCCAGAAGCTCGCAGATCATGCCACCGGTGAGGTCTTTGATCTGATAGGTCTTCTCGCCGTTGAACTGGAAGGCGTAGGATTTACCCTTCTTGCCGATCTTGAACCAAGGGGATTTGACAGGAAGCATATCGTCGATGATCTGGATCAACCGAGTATCGTTGGTATCGATATCCAAGATGACGATTCCCGACTGCTGACCGCAGGCCAGACCCAGATTCAGCTCTTCGAAGTCCTTCAACCAGGACGCTTTCTCATGATCGTTCGGCAGCCGGTCGCTCAGACCCTGCCAAGCGAAGATCGCGGGGCGCTTGCCACGAACAGGAAACACAGGGAGTCCAGCAGCCCAGTATTTGGGCGCATTTTCAGCAAAAATTGGCATTTAGATGAAGTCCTTCAATCGATCCATGGACGCAACACGCTGGTCGGGAGTAAGGATCTCCTCGAAGATACCAAGCACGTCCTTGATGAATTGTGCGGATTTGCGATGACCAATGGCGCGTTCGCCAGCTTCGACGAGCCGCTCCAACAGAGCGGCCTGAGCTTTGGTGATCTGAATGATTTCCCCAGGATCGTTGGTCCTCAGACCCTCCAGACGGGAGTACATTTCACGAGTTTTGAGGGCAATATCATCCCAAGTGGATGGTTCCAAGAGATCGTCGCCGATCTCCGCTACCTCGACCCCAACCCTCGGCTCGAAGTACCTCTTGAACCAGACCTTTACAGTGTCCTTATAGGGACACAGCAGATCGTCTAAATAACCTGGGTTTTCCTGCATTCTGGCGATGACCAGAGAGATAGGCCCCAGAACCTCCGAATTTATGCTTGGATAGTCGCTCATAGGGTTTCCGTTGTTTTGATTGAATCACAAGCTAAAACCAACTTCGACAAGGACACAAGCTTGAGTTAATCAACTCTGACTTGAAAATAAATCCCAAACATAAGAGATTCAATGTGCAGCAAAGGTCCTCCCAGATCGAGTTGCTTCATTGTGGTTTTCTCTTGTGACTTCCCTGTGGAGGGTCACCTTCACAGGGATTTTTTATGTTGCATAGGAATCTTCTGAGTCAACTTGAGAGCCGATACTCCACAGACTTGTTGAACATGACAATGTCTGACTGGGTCACCAAGCATACGACTCTCCGAGGCAACCCCTTTACGACGAAGGGTTACGAGTTCCAGCGCAAGATCTTGGATGACACGCATCCGAGCCTATCGACCATCAAGATCAGCCAAGTGGGAGCCACGGAACTCTCTATCCGTAAGATGTTGGGTTTCCTCGAGCGCAACCAAGGCACCACTGGGATCTTCACCTTTCCTAACCAGAACATGCGCGACAAGAACGCCAGCACTCGGTTCAAGCCTATCATCGACGGAGACGAGATCTTCAACCGTCCGAGGGACGCGAAAGCGACCAGGACGAAGACCATCATCCAGATGGGACTGAGCTTCCTGCACATCACCGACTGCACGGAAGGCGCGGCCACGTCCACGCCAGCGGATATTCTGATGACGGACGAAATCGACCTCTCGGACATGCACATGGTCGCTCTGTTCCAATCCCGTCTGGAGAATTCGGACTTCAAGATCACGCAGAACTTTTCGACACCGACGCATCTCTCCTATGGGATCGACGCGCTCTACCAGTCGTCTGACCAGCAGGAGTACCTCTATAGGTGTCCGAAGTGCAATCACTGGCAGATTCCTGACTTCGAGCTGAAGTTCGTCACTATCCCAGGCGTTCCCAGCGACCTTGAATGCTTCTCCGAGCTGGAGGAGCACCACATGGACCTGCTCGACACTCAGAACATGCACCTTCATTGCGAGAAGTGTAATGCCGCCCTCGACCTTACCGATCCCGACCTCCGAGAATGGGTCCCAGCCTTTCCCAACAGAACTCTCTCGCGTGGTTACCGAATTCGGCCCTTTTCCACAAGTCGGCGATCCGTGGACTCCATTCTCCGATCCTTGTTCAACTACAAGCGGAACAATTACATCCGAGGCTGGTGGAACACAGTCATGGGCCGTCCCTACACCGCAGGGAACGAGCGCCTTAGCGAGTCTGACATCTCTCATTGCCTCGATTCCCCATTGGTGCCGGATATAGACGTGCTCAGGCCGATCTGCATCGGCATCGACGCAGGCATCATGTGTCATGTGGTCCTCATCGACCTTGCCACGGGCAACCCCTTCAAATTTGAAGTGGTGCATTCCGAGCGATTGGTCTCACACGTCACCGACCTCTGCGCCCGATACAACGTCATCATCGGAGGCATGGATCGCCATCCACAAACCGTGCTGGCCCAACAGGTGAGGGAAGCCTCCAACTTCAAGATTTGGCCGATTGAGTATCGAGGCAGCAAGAACATCAACCCATTCAAGGACGCCTTGGGCGTCACCACGCACTATCAATGTGATAGGACAGCTTCGATAGATCGTGTCGCCTCAGTTGTTAGAGCCCGCACCGTGAGCTTCTCCGGGTATGATGTTCAAAAGCAGACGATCATCAATCACCTGACCAACATGGTCCGTGACGAAGCACCTGAGAGGCCCGCCGTATGGAAGAAAATCTCCGAGGATGATCACTATTTCCATGCTCTCGGATTCGGATTTACTAGTAAATTGATCGCCGACTATGAGCTTGCATCTTCAGATCAGGACAATAGGTCCTTCGTTGGCTTCATCCCCATCAACTCTCAAACTATCCCTGGTCTGACTGGTCGTGCCAGTCACTCTTGATCTACTTTGACAATACTGATAAAAGAGTCTCATGGGTAAGCTCGCCAACCTCATTAAGAATATCTTGCCGAAACGTGCGCCGACCAAGGCGACAGCGTTCACAAGCACGTTCAACCCCTATCTTGGGGACCACTTCCTCCCTCTGCCGCTGTTCCGGGATCATATCGTCGATCTTGAGGACTTACGTCAGAACTACGACAGCCAGCAGCTCCTCGAGCTGCTCTTTCGACAAGATCCCGATGTCAGCGCCACGGTAAATGCTTACCTGACTCTCGCCGATACCGAGCCCATGTTCTACGTCTATGACAAGAATGGGCAGTTCGACGACCAGGGCCACTCAGATGTGCTCGCTCTCGTGGACACCTTGACCTCCAAGCACGACTACGTCGGCTTCACCGTCAAGCACTCGCTCAACAGCTTGTGCGAGCGCATGCGCTACATGGTCCTTTTGCGTGGAGCAATCTCGGCGGAACTCATTCTCAACGAGCTGCACATGCCAGTGAGAGCCAACATGGTTGACCCTCACAGCCTGATGTGGATCGAAAAGGAAACTGGGGTCTATACGGCCAAGCAACGGACCCGAACAACCGGCCAGTTCATCGACCTGACCAATCTTCCGACTTTCTTCACCGTGTTCTATCGGCAGAGCCCTTTGGCCATCTACATGGACGGGTGCTTCGTCTCAGCCATCAACACCTTGTCCGCCCGCCAGCAGGTCATCAACGACCTCTATCGGATCATGAAGGTGACAGGCTTCCCCCGGATCGATATCACGGTCCTTGAGGAAGTCCTCATCAAGTCCGCCCCGGCGAATGTTCGGAACGACAGCCAGATGCTCCGCAACTGGATGAATGCTCGACTTCAGGAGATGGGAAACGTCGTCGCGGGCCTTCGCGCCGATCAGCCCTTCGCCCACATGGACTCCGTCGAGGTCAAGATAATCAACGACCACAACCCCGGAACGGGCATAGACATCTCCCAGGTGATCTCGGTACTCAACGGCCAGAACCAAGCGGCCTTGAAGACCATGTCCACCATCATCGGGCGCGGAGAGTCGGGAACCAACACAGGTTCGGTCGAATGTCGGATCTTCTCGATGAACGCCGATCAGATCAACAAACCCGTGGCAGACCTGTTGAGCCAGATGTTGACGTATGCTCTGCGCCTGCAAGGCAGCGAAAGCACCGTCAAAGTGGAATTCCGCCCAGCGGAGATGCGCTCGGCGTCGGAACTGGAACCACAATTGACCTTGAAAGCCGCACGTCTGCGGGAAGACCTCAGTTTGGGGATTATCTCCGACTTTGAGTACGCCATGGAGATGTTTGGCAGGCTGCCTTTGGCCTCCGCGCCTAAGCTCCAAGGAACAGGCTTTATGGCTCCTCAAACGAGTGACGGCCAACCAGATCCCACTCCCAACTCTGATCCGCTTGGTCGGAGCCTCCAACCCACTGGGTCGAAGACTGCTCGTAGCATGACCAAGTCGAACTCTACGAGGAAACCAAATGGACGCTGAAACAGCAGTCACAACAGCGGGCGGCGGCGCTGTCGGAACAGCCCTGCTCATTCAAATCTGGAGAATGTTCCGAGAAGGAAAAAGCCAGGATGGAGCTGAATCAAGGCTCAACAAGTTCACTGACGGACTTCTGGCTCGGGTAGAGGCTTTGGAAATACACAACAACGAGCTTCAAGCAAAGCTCCTGGAGGCAGCACAGTTGATAGGTCAACTGAAGGCAGAGCTTGCCGCGCTCAAAGGAGAGGCAGAATGACACACCATGATTACATTCTATGGGTCATGAGTATCATCACGATCATCTATCACACACGAACCATCGTCATCGGATCACACATCCTATTTTTCTGGAGGCGAGTGGATACCAAGCGGGAGATCAGGGAAACGGCTTTGATGATGGTGATCAGCACCATGGTCGTCCTCCAATGTATCCACTTCATCTATGTGGCCACGACGATCAACACAGACTGGCGGGATATTCTCATAACGACACCAGACCTCTTAGTAGGTCATCTCTTCTTCAATATCCTGAACCGTAGGCACTTTATCTACAACATCCTCACAAGGGCCGGAAGGCTCGCCAATAGAGCAGGAGTTGTTTGTGAATGACCACACCTTGCATCAGAGATCGAAAGAACATCGGACCCAGAGGCGGACGGTGCCACTCGGAGAGGACTCCTTGCTGCCTCTATGATCAATGTCCTTTGGTGAGCAAGCCGCTCACAGCGAGCTTCGCCATTGGAATTATCAAGACAGAGACGAGGGTAAGAAATTTACTAGTAAAGATTTACAATCTACTAGTAAAAAAGTAAGATTACCAAGACCTCTTGACTAGACATTTGGAGTTTATTACACTCCGCTGCATGTCTAAGCAAATCGAGATCACACCAACTATTCTTGCTCAGATCGAAAAGGTCACTGGAGCAGCTATCGATCCTTCAAAGATCGCTGTCTTCGAGGCCATTGCTCTGAACACGAGTCCGTTGTCCAAGCGCGGGAGCATCTATCAAGACGCTCGCTCGCAACCCTCTTTGCTCAACGCCATGGCTGACTTCGTCAACAGTGGTGGAGCAGTCCCGCTCCATACTCTGCACAACCAGGGCTACGAACTCCCTGTCGGTCGAGTCTTCAAAGGTCAGGTTCTGAAGGACAAGGAACTGAGGTGCTTGTTCTTCGTGAGCAACGAGACCCAGGAAGGTCAGGATCTGATCGCTAAGTTGGACTCAGGAACCATCGATGAGGTTTCCGTGGGCATGATTCCCGCCCAGGCGCTCTGCTCCAAGTGCGACTTTGATTTCCTGGGGGACGAAGCCTCCGGGGAACACTTCTGGAACCGGACCTGTGCCAATGACCACACCATCGGCGAGGCTGGAACGCACCTGAAACTCGAAGGTCTCCAGAACTTCAGGGAACTCTCCCTGGTCTCCAGGGGAGCAGCTAAGAATGCAAAAATTGTTGGTCGCGCCAAGGCTCGTCTGAGTGCAGACGATCATGCCAGATTGGCAGCCTCTGGTCGTGACCCCGACGCCATGACTGTCTACGCCTCGGCGGGACACGTCTGCGCTCATGAGCATGCTCATGAGCATCATCCTGAAACAAACAAGGAGGCCGTAATGGCTGATGAAAATTTGGCTGCTGCGGCTCTTACACAGATCGCCCAGCTCTCTGCCGACAAGGCCAAGGTGGATGTCGCCTTGACTGCCGCGACTGACAAGGTCACCGCTCTGGAAGCCAAGCTGACCGAAAGTGACGCTAAGGTTGCCGAACTGACCGCACAGGTCGCTAAGGTCACCGAAGATGGTGCCGCAGGCTTGAAGCTGAAGGAAGACAACGACAAGATAGTCGCCTTCCTGTCGGAAGCTTGCCGCACAGCCATGGTCGCCTCTGGCGTCGAGAACCCCACCGTACCCACGACCGTCCCTGAAATTCTGGCGGCTCTGGCTACTGCGAAGGTGAAGCTGCACAACCTCCCCATAAACGGGGTGGCTCAAGCCGCAGCGGATTCCAAGAACAAGTCCGAAGGCTTCTTGCCTACTTCGGCTTTCA
>Ga0316224_1001270_pt1 | contig 28648 bp, 26 predicted proteins | sample TBH18013metaG_FD_206254 | JGI IMG/M metagenome (GOLD analysis project Ga0316224, IMG submission 206254) | Freshwater microbial communities from Trout Bog Lake, Wisconsin, USA - TBH18013 | ecosystem: Environmental > Aquatic > Freshwater > Lake > Hypolimnion/Profundal zone | place: USA: Wisconsin... | reverse complement strand
TTTATAAATTATATCACATTTAGTTTTGTCAAAATCTCTTAATGATACCAAAATAATATCACCCAAATTCATCCAAACTCTTTTTCTAAATGCCCCTTTGACATGTCCAATTTTTGTTTCATTAGTTTCCAAACATTGAATTTTAAATCGTGTATCACCTAAAGATTTAGTAATTCTCGCATATGCTTGTTCATCTTCTCTAAAAATTAAATCCCTTGTTTGATTTGGATTTTTTTTTTGTTTTTTAAAATTTTTGCCTCCTGAATTTTTTTTTACCATTTTTTATATTTATTTTAAGATATATTTGTTTTAATTATTATTCCAATCTCATATATTTTTATTTTCAACTTTTTTATTATTTTATCTCAATACTAATAGTATTTTCTATATCAATATCAACATTAACATTTAATTTTGTTAATGGATTAATTTTAATATTGATTTTTCTTCCATTATCGTTTTTTTTATCATGATAAATATCATAGTCATTTTTTATACTTTGCATTTGTAATGATAGATTTTCTAAATTATTAATAATGTCCGATATTAATGTATTAACATTTTTATCATTGTTTTGATTTTGATTTTGATTTTGATTTTGATTTTGATTTTGATTTTGATTTTGATTTTGATTTTGATTTTGATTTTGATTTTGATTTTGATTTTGATTTTGATTTTGATTATTTGAAATTGAATTATTTTTGTTTGAGAATAAGATATTTGAAATTGAATTAGTACTTGGACTTGAATTAGTACTCAAACTTGAATCAATACTTGAAATAGTACTTGGACTTGAATTAGTACTCGAACTTGAATCAATACTTGAAATTGAAATTGAATTAGTACTTGAGATTGAATTTGTACTTGAGATTGAGTCAATACTTAAGATTGAGTCAATACTTGGAATTGAACAAGAGTTTGAGTTTAAATTACTATTTGAAATTGAGTCAATACTTGAAATTAAATTATTAGAATTAACACTCGTCATTTGTACATTGTAATAATCGATGTTATTATTAATAATATCACTATCACTAAATAAATCATAGTCAATTTGAATTTTATTTTTAACATTGTTTGATAATTCATTATTGAGTGAAATAATAGAATTTTTAATTTCAAAACTATCAGTTGAATTGGAACTATCGGTTGAATTGGAACTATTGGTTGAATTGGAACTATCAGTTGAATTGGAATTATTGATTGATTTAGAATTATTGGTTGATTTAGAATTATTGGTTGATTTGGAATTATTGATTGATTTAGAATTATTGGTTGAATTGAAATTATTGGTTGAATTGGAACTATTAGTTGATTTGGAACTATTAGTTGATTTGGAACTACCAATTGAATTGGAACTACCAGTTGATTTGGAACTATTAGTTGATTTGGAACTACCAATTAAATTGGAACTATTAGTTGATTTGGAACTACCAATTGATTTGGAACTATTAGTTGATTTGGAACTATTAGTTGATTTGGAACTACCAATTGAATTGGAACTACCAGTTGATTTGGAACTATTAGTTGATTTGGAACTACTAATTGAATTGGAACTACTAATTGAATTGGAACTACCAATTGAATTGGAACTACCAGTTGATTTGGAACTACCAGTTGATTTGGAACTATTAGTTGATTTGGAACTAACTGTTAATTCTAAATTATCTGTTATCCCATAATTAATTAAAGTTTCTGAATCAATTGTTTTTTCAGAACTTATTGGAGTTTCTAAATTATCCGATGTGTCTGTATTATCATTATAAAATTCATCAATACTGTCCAATAAACTTTTCTCAGATATTTGTTCCAATTGACCAATAATATTTACAAAATCATTCCAAGGTATTTGTAAATTATATTTATTTTTGTTATAAAGTTTTTGTAAAAACTTTTGTTTATTATTTTCTATATTATTTTCCATATTATTTTCCATATTATTTTCCATATTATTTTCCATATTATTTTCCATATTATTTTCTATATTATTTTCCATATTATTTTCCATATTATTTTCCATATTATTTTCCATATTATTTTCTATATTATTTTCCATATTATTTTCCATATTATTTTCCATATTATAATTAAATATAATTAGTATCTATTTAAGATATTTTTCAAATTCTTTTTCTAATTCTTCATCATTAAATTCAGATATAAAATTTTCATTTTTAATTAAATTTTTTTTAGGATTATTTTTTTTTTTATTTGATTCCTTAGATAAAATAATTTTTTCAACTTGTTTATTAATTTTATTTTTAGTAATATCTTTATTTTCATTTGGAGAATTATCAATGTCTATTGGATTCTCAATTTGTATTTTTTCAGATAAATAAAATGATTCGTGATTATTTAATTTTATTATTTCTTTATTTGTGTCATCAATATTATTTATATCAGAGTTATAAATATCAATTTTTTTTATTAAATTATTTTGTAATGGTATCGTATTCATTTTATCATTATTTTCATTTGTATTATTTGTATTATTTGTATTATTTGTATTATTTGTATTATTTGTATTATTTGATTCTTGAGTATAATTTTTTTTTAAATTTTTCATTGACCTTACTGTTTTTTCTTCTGTGTCCAAATTATTTTTTTCAATCTTATTGACTTTATCCATTATTATTTTAACTCTATTCTTAATATCAAAAATATCCACTTTTATTGATTTAAATTCACCGAGTAAACTAATGATAATACTATTAATATTATAATTTGAATCTGTATCATTGAAATTATCATTGGAATAATTAGAATTAGAATTAGAATTAGAATTAGAATTAGGATTATTAGATCCAAGATTATGATTATAATTAATATTTTTTTCTGTATTTTTTTTTTTATAAATTTCTTCAGCATAATTTATATTATCATCACAATTAAGTAAACATTTAATTCTTAATTTTTTTGAAACATCATTATCTCCTTTATTTAAAAATTTTCTTAATATATCTTTAATTTTATCAATTGAAATCTTATTATAATTATCAGATATTTCTTCTAATGAATTAAATTTTAAAATATTAGCATATAGTTCATAATAATCGATTGGGTATTTAGGTTTTGAATTTTTTAAATATTTATATATTATTTGGTTTGTGTTGGTAATTTTTTTTGATTTTTCTGGATCATTTATAATTTTTTCCATTCTCATTATAATTCCTGTAATTTTTCTGTTATGTTTTTCCAATATACTTTCAATATCAACAAGACTATTCATTTCATTAATTAGTTCATTTTCTTCTTCCAAATCCCAATATTTAATTTTATTAATATTTGCCATCTAAATATAATTTGTATTATAATTATAATATAAAAATTTTTATATAAATTTTTTTTATTTAAGATTTGAAATTTTTCCTAAAATATTATTTTATGACTTTACATACATTAAAAATATTTGTTTTTTCTTCTTGTTCAATTCTAATTGAATTAATAAATTTATAAAATCTAATGCTAAGATCTAAATTAAATTCAATACATTCTGTTTCTAAATTTAAAAATTTTTGAATAGGTTTATTCGTATCAAATTGAATTTGTTTTATTTCATTATCGTAATAACTTAATTTTTTAAAATTATTTAAAATTATTTTGATAATTTTTTCTCTATTGGTTTTTTCAATTTTATTTTTTTCTTCATTTTCAGTTCTCATTTTTTCTTCATTTTCTTTATTTATATAATCTTTTTTGCTAATTTCAATTATTTTAATGTAATTATTGAACTCATCAATATCATATGGTTTAAAAATTTCAAATAATTTTAATCTTTTTTCTTCATTATAAATTGTTTTATCAATTAAATTATAAATATCAAAACACATTTCAAATTCCAAAAAAATTGTTTTAATTTTATTTTCACGATAGTTTTTTATTTTTGGAATTAAAAATTTCATATGGGTTAAATATTCTTTAGAATTAGATGATTTTATTTCTAACAAACTCATAAATTCATCTAATTCTAAAGATTTAATTAAAAAATATTCATTCTTTAAAATATTTTTTTTATTAACCAATTCTTTTTTATTGTGTAATAATATACTTTTTATTTTATTATCAATATTATTATCAGACATTATTTTTTTTTTGAATTCTAAATATTCATTTTCACTATCAGTAAATTTACCATTGGATAGTTGTGTTGAAGTATTTATAATGGAATTATTGTGTGAGATATATGCGATTTGATTTGTATATTTAATATTTTTTGGCATATTATTATATCCATTATAATTTTAGTGTAAAAATCAATTTTTTTATATAATTATCAAAAATTTAAATAGAAAAATTATGACGGATATAATGAACCCCATAATCCAGATACCAAGTCAATATTTAAATTTTCTAATTCATCACTATCCGAATAATTTACATTGTAAGTGTGTTCTGTTCCAATTGTATGATCAAATAAATTTATACCCATATATAACTGATTTTCATTTTCATTTTTTACATTGGTCCCAATCGCCTCAGTTAAATAATTTCTGCATTTTGGACATCTAAACAAATTACAAATCTTTTGGTTGTCAAAATAATTTGATTGTGATATTTGTCTTTGTCCTTGTCCTTGTCCTTGTTCTTGTTTTTGTCCCTGTCCAATAATATTTGTAAATAAATAATTAAAAAAACATGTTGAATGTGTTTGATGATTACATCCCATTAGTAAATTATCAGAATTAGTTATTGGAATAAAACAAATATCACATTCAATTGTATTATTATTACCATCGCAAATAGTGTAATCATTCCATAATTTTATAATTATTGTTTCCAATTCGGATCTATTTTTTTTTTCTATGTTTTCTAAATTATTGTCAGAGTTTGAATTTGAATTTGAATTTGAATTTGAATTTGAATTTGAATTTGAATTTGAATTTGAATTTGAATTAGAATTTGAATTTGAATTAGGGTTTATATTGGATATGTTATTTTTCACACAGTTATTAATTATTAATTTTAATTCATTAATTGAATAATTTGTTAAATCTGGCTTTGTTCTATTTTTGAATATATTGTTAAAATTAATATTTTCATCCATTATAGAATTATATTGGATTAAAATTAAATCAATTTATTTTGACTAAAAACATATGTTTATAAAAATAAAAAATATGTTTATAAAAATAAAAAAAATCAAATATTCTTAAAATTAATTTTACATCTTTTGATATTTAAAATGCCGATTTTTTTATATGTTATATAAATTACATATTTATAGTAATAAAAGCAAAATTACTAATTAAAAAATATATAGTAAATATGCGTTACCACCTTCATCTAATGCTGATTTCACAAGGTATATCAATTGTTCAAATTAAAGATTAAATAAAATAATGAAAAAATAATAGTTAAAAATTCACTAAAATTTGCATTCAAAAAATAATAATATATTTGTATATATATATTAAGCATCTTTTTTTAATTTATACCATTTATATTTTCAATTAGATTAATTTCAAATAGCCTTGAAATCAACAAATAAAATTAATCTATCTTGGTTAGATTGATTATATGCATAATGTTCATAAGATGCATCAAAAATTAACATTTTTCCATTTTCTTCATTAACATAAAAATAATCTCCATCCGGATTTTTAATAACAAGTCTACAAGTATCGTGAGGTTTTGGAACTGATAAACCTAAATGCATAGCTAAAGAACCATTTACTAGACCAGTATTATCAGTATGTGGTTGTAATAAAGAACCTCCAAACAACCAACTAAAACCGCAAATTTTTATATATGATTTTATTTTATTTAATATTTCCATTGTTTTTGGACATAATTTAATATTTTCACTAAATTCTTCTCCAAAATAATATAATCCATAATTTAACCATTCACTATTACCTGATAAAGTTTGATCATTAACAGTTCCTTCTGGATCATAAGCCCATGATCTTATCCAACCATATTTGTCTTTAATGGTATCTACATATAATTTTGCATCATGCCAATCATCAATTGTTCTTGAAACATTTAATTTAGGTGAATTTACCATAACATTAATAGCTTCCTCTTGTATATCTTTCCAATGCTTTTGTAATTGATTAAAAAATTTAAATTTCTTAGGATAAAAAAATAGTTTTGAATCGATTTGAGCCTTATAAATACAAATATCAAGACAATTTATAATATAATTTTTAAATAAATAATTTAAAATAGTAATCAATAAAATTAAAACAAATAAAATATACAAGTTGGTATATTGAAAAATTATTAACATTATCATATTTTCAGCATAATTTTTAATTTTATTAAGAGTTTCCCATGGATTTAATATTTTTTCTGGATTTATTAATTCAGGAACATTTGGATAAGTAGCTAATTTGTATTTTTCATCAAATGGAAATTTATTTTTTAATTCAATAAAATAAATTGATTTTTCATATTTATCATTTTCATTATTTTTAAATTTACTTTCAATACTACCAAATCCAAAACCAAACCCAAACCCAAGCCCAAGCCCAAGCCCAGATTTTTTATTTCCAATTCTTATACCGAGATTACCCAGGTAAAAATTATTTAATTCTTTTGATAAAAAAATATTTCCCAAGTAAATTTTATTTTGATATTCATTTCCCGGTATAAAATGAATATCAATTTTTGATATCAAATTGGTAATAAAACTATTTGAATTGTTTTTTACAATAAAAATATCATCATTTAAGATATTACCATCAATCTCAAATAAATCTAATGTTAAATTTTTTTGTTCATTTTCTAACCAAAATACCATATGATTTGGTGACTCAATAATTTCTTGAATACAAACCATATCAAATGGTGTTAATAACTTTAATAAATTTACATTAATAAATATACCACCAAATTCCTTAATTATTATGTATTTGGCAAAATTTTCTCTTGATTTATTTAATATTAGTCTTTTATAATAAGCCAAATATTCAGGATACTTGGTTTCAATTAAATCAAGTATTAAGTTATAATTCCAGACGATAAAATTATATTTATATTTGGGAATTATTATTTTATTGGGATTATAAACTATTGTATGGATATTCATACTTAACCCTATATAAAATATTCAAATATTAAAATTTACATTAAATAAACTTAAAAATCCAATATTAAAAAATATAATTAGAATACAAATTTTTTGTATTCTAATTATATTTTTATTTTTTAAGTTTTTAGTCCAATATTAAAAGCACATGCAAAATATAAATGTTTGAATATTAGACAAATAAAATTTTGTTTTATTAAAGGACAATTTTAAACTGGACTTAATATAATTATTATTGTATTTATATATATATATAAATAAAAAAGTTAATAAGAAAATAAACACAATTTAAAACTAAATTTACTATAATTGGATATAATTTTATGAATGAATGTACTTGTTTAACAAGTATTAAATGTAATATAAATAAAAAAGTTAATAAGAAAATAAACACAATTTAAAACTAAATTTACTATAATTGGATATAATTTTATGAATGAATGTACTGGTTTAACAAGTATTAAAGTTACATTTAATACAACAAAAAATGTTTAAAATTAATTCTAAATTTATTAAGTATGAAATAGTATAAAATATTTTTAACAATAAAAAATTTATTGATCTAAAGTCTAAAGTCTAAAGTCTAAAGTCTAAAGTCTAAAGTCTAAAGTCTAAAGTCTAAAGTCTAAAGTCTAAAGTCTAATTATAAAAAAGTTTTTATCCGATATATATATATACTTGATTTTATTAAATCCAATATAAAAGTTTATCAAATTTAATAATATTAAATGCAAATACAATATATTTTATTTTTTATTTTTTTACTAAATTTTATCAAATTCTCAAATTCTCAACAACAAATAATAACTTTAAAAAAAAATAATTTTGTATCGGTTGATGATACAATTTCCGATATAAATGTAAAAAAATGGTCAAAACAAATGAGCAAATTAACATCAAATCCAATGTATGTGTATATTGATTCTCTAGGTGGAAGTATTAATGCAGGATTACAATTTATAAATAATATGAATTGGTATATAGCACAAGGCAAAATAATAAATTGTATTGTAAAATCAGCATACTCGATGGGTTTTATTATACTTCAACATTGTACCAATAGATATGTAATGTCATCTGCTTCTTTGATGCAACATCAAATGTCTTTGTATGGAATTAAAGGTCCAATAAATAATTTAATGAATTATTTTGAAATGATAAAAAATATTTCAAACGAATTAGATCAAAAAGTAAGTTTGAGATTAAATATAACTATTGAAGAATACAGAAATAAAATAACAAATGATTGGTGGTTGACTGCTGATTCAGCTATAGTAGCTGGTGCTGCTGATTCATTAGTTATTGTAGGATGTGAACCAGAATTGTATGGTCCAGATACAAAACAAGAAGAGCCAATTTTTTCAATAGGTGATGATGAAAATTTGGAGTTAGAAATAATACCTACTATAAAAGATTTATGTCCTCTTTAGAAAAAATCTTTTTTTAATTTTTTAATAAATTTTAATAGAATATTATTATATTATTAAAATCATATACTAAAATCCTAATGGATACTAAAAAATTTAATATTCAAATTAACCCCCTAGATAGCCTGATAGAAAAAATGGTTTGTAAACAAATAGATAAAAATCCTCCGGAATCATATAGTAAAATGGATCCTGATTCATTGGATAAAGTTTATAATTTGATAATGAATAGTTTTCCAAAAGAAAAAACGGAAAATTTTTCTCCCAAAATTATTTTATCGATAAGAGCAAATTTAATGCGTTATCATATGACACGTACACATAAATCAATTCAGGCAAAAAAAAATGAAATATCCCATGATTATAATAATGGGGTTGGAATTAAAAAACTTGTAACAAAATATGATGGTTCTCCATTAAATTTACTTAGATTAATATTTCAAACAAAATACAATGCTAAATTAACAAAAATTATCAACAATCCCGATATACTTGAACCAATAGATAAATCTCAATTGCAATGGGCTATTGATAATGATGCTTATGCATTAATTAATCAAAATAAAATTTTAACAAAATCAAATGAATTTGAAGATAAAATAAAAGAAATTTTAGATAAATTAAATATCCAATATAAAACTCAAGTTGAATTAGCTGATGAACAAATCAAAGAAAATAATATTGCAACCAATACGCCTGATTTTCAAATCCAAAGTGATTTTTATATTAATGGAATTAAAATAAATTGGATTGATGCTAAAAATTTTTACGGTTCTAATTCTAATTTTATCGTAAAAAAATTAAAATCTCAAACAAAAAAATATATAGATAAATGGGGTTATGGTTCAATAATTTTTAATTTGGGTTTTAACTCTGAACTAGAATTTGCAAATATACTATTGATAGATTTTAAATCATTTAAAAAATTATTAGATTAAAGATTTCAAAATCTTTAATCTAATAATTTTTTTAATATAATTTCTTTTTCTTTAGAACCAAAATAAATTTCATTACTATTCATAAATTTACCAATCATACAAATCATTTTTTTTGCTTTACAATTGGTTACGTTAAGGATAACTGCCAAATATTCATATCCAATAAATCCAATAAATTCAATACACATTATCTCACTAACTGATACAAATATAGTAGCAAATAAAAATGTATAATTGTCAATTTGATGAGCATGTTTTTTGCATATACCCATATAAATATGAATTGCCAATAGTAAATTTTCATAAGAAAAATTATCTTGCTTTCTTATATTTTTCAAAAAAAACAGAATATTTATGCTTTCATCATAATGACAATTCGAAAACATTTTCCAATCGTTATAAACATTATTTTTTTGATTTGGAAATATTAAACTATTTCCAATATAATTATTAAGGTAAATATAATCAATTAATTTTATTATTTTTATATTGGACGTCATTATTATGATATACAATATTATTATAATAATTTAACAATCTAATAATTATTTCAATTTTTTTTGGTTATTTTTATATATTGAAAAATATTTTGATATTGTATCAAAATTATTCATTGTGTCATTAATTCCTTCACTATATAATTCTTTGATATTATTATTTACATTATCAAATAAAGATGTAATAAATCGTTTTCGTCCCCATATACTATTATTTATGTTAAATGTTGGTATGGCAAATATAAATGACCAATTTTTAAAAATCCCAGCATCAAAAGAAATTTTATTATTATATTTGTAAATAACATTACCTGTAATAAATGGTATATTTGAACTTGCTATACAACAATTTATTACATCTTCCAAATTTACAAAATCAGTATAAATATAATTATGTAATGACATGTTTTCATAAACACAAACACTAATATAAATTTTTTCCAAATTAAATTCTTCAGAAGAGTGTGAATTTAATATTTTTTCTTTTAACATCTTTTGTATTGACATTATTGACATCGTATTATTTATATCAATATCCAATATATTATTAACCAAATCATCAATATTATTTTTATATGAGATAAATAACGAATTCCATGCTCCTGCAGAAGCACCAGAAAAAATACAATTATCCAAATTATATTTTTGTTTAATCATTGAACATATTCCAGCATCATAAAATCCATATAAACCTCCTGGTGATATTGTTATTATATTTTTTTCCAATATATTCTTTATCAATATATTTTCATCCGATAATAAATCAGCAGAATTATACTTTGATAAAAATTTAAAACCAAATTTATTAGTTTCAAATTCAATAAAATTATCAGAATTATTTTGTTTAAGAATAAAAATATCTTTATGTAAATGTTTATAAATATTTATTTGTTTATTTGACTTGAGATAAACAATTTTTTGACTTGGTATTTGATTTTGTAAATATTTTTTATACGGTAAAAAACATAAAGATTTTACATATGTAAAAAATAAAATAATCCTTGTAAATGTAAAATAAAATTGCATATTTATATTATTCTATATTTGTATAATATTAAAAAAAAATAGTGGTACATTAATTTGTTATTTTCATTACAAAAATATTAACCTAATGTATTGGTTTAACTTGATATATTGGTTTAACTTGATATATTGGTTTAACTTGATATATTGGTTTAACTTGATATATTGGTTTAACTTGATATATTGGTTTAACTTGATATATTTTTTAACTTGATATATTTAAGTTTGTATTTTGAATATAATTGTTTATAATTCAAACCATTATTTTTTGTTTTAATTGTTCTTGTTGGTTCAATATCTTTATATGTGTTGGTATTATTTTTTGTTCTAATTGGTTCAATATCTCTAAAAGTGTTAGAATTATATTCAATATTAATATTCCCAATAAGATTTTTTAAATTATCGTTAGAAATTATTGCAATTTTACTTTGGTAATTAGTTTTTAGGTAGTTTTGTTGGTTTGGATTGAATATATTGGTTTTTGGATTTGATTTGATGTCGAATTCCTCATTAGATTCTTCAATTTTTTTAATAATAGCTAGAATATGATTAGGATAAAATATTTTTTCATATTCTTTTTTCAATAAATTTAATATAATTGTAGTCATTGCAGATTCAAATAATGGATTGATATCACAAAATCTAATAGTTAATAAGTTAACAAGTTTGATTAGCTCATGATAGTTTTCACCAATATTAAATCTCTTATACATGTGAAAATATTGTAATCTTGATTCAAATACCGATGGTTCTATTATAAAATTGTACAATTTATTTAGAGAATCATCACTATTGTAAAATAATACAAAAATAATTTCAACTAAAGGAAGTGAATAAAATTTATCGAGTCTTTTTAACCAATCTTTTCTTAAATTATAAAAATCATCAATAATATAATAAGGAATAATATTACCAATACAACTTTTACCAAAACATTTAGTTATTTTATAATCTTTGAAATAATTTCCATTCAAATTTAATAATGTTGTTTCTGTATATTTGATAATTTTTACAATAATATCAGATTTATCAAAATTATAATCAAAACCTATTCCAAACATGTTTAGATTTCTAAATATATAATTTGATCTAATAAGACTATCCAAAAATACTAAAATTTTTTTAAAATAATCTACAGTAAAATTAAAATCTTTTTTCAATATATCTTTAAAAGTAAAATATTTTTTTCCAATATAATAATGCGATAAAAAATTACCATCAGAATCGAATATAGATCCATAAAAATATATTGAAGGTATATTTGCTTCATAACGATTTCTATCATTGTTCCATTTATCAATAAACACATCTATAGAATTTATTTCCCAATCTATTAGATTAAATATTATTTGTTCAGAGTCAAATTCTATGTAATTTTTTAATGATCCAAAACGATTAGTATTTAAAATTCCTAATATACCATTTTCTAAAACATATTCATCATAATTTTTATCATTAATTCTATTTGAATTTGTTACTTCAAATTCAAATAAAAAACCTGTTTCGGGTTTTGACACAATCCATCCAACTTGTTCCCCATACATATTTAAAATTCTTTTTTTAAGTTTATTAATTATAATATTGTCTGTTCGATCCAACATGTGCAAATTTTTATTTGTTGGATTTGTTGGATTTGTTGGATTTGTTGGATTTGTTGGATTTGTTGGATTTGATAGATTTGCTGGATTTGTTAGATTTGATGGTTCTTTATATGATGGTAGATTTGTCCAATACCATTCAAAATCTAATTTATATGGGATCTGAATCATTTTAATATTATACTTATAATATTAATATATAAAAATTGATTTTTATATAATATTTAAATATATTATTATACCATGTGTTTGATAAAATTAATTTGTATCTTTGTATTGGCAATAGGATTTTGTTTATCTATTGATTCTGATACCCAATGTCCTTTATCACCTTCAAATCCTTTAGATAGAAGAGTTATAGCAAGTTCAGTTTAAAATTGCGTTTATTTTAAACTGGACTTACTATAATGTTGGTAAATAAAACAAATTCTCAATTTATACCATATTTAATCAAAGGAACTGATTCAGACACAGGACAAAATGTTGGAATGTTAACTTTAATTGATTCTCAAATTGACCTATACAAAACAGAAACTAAATTATCTTATCCTATTGATAATTCTAATTGTAGATATAATGGAACTTGAACTACAGGTGTATCAAAACATTATTTGACTAAATTTAAATTTAATAATTTAGATATTGTAATGATATCTGCACATTTATTAGCATATCCAACAGATTTGTCAAGATGTTATGCAAGAGAAGCTCAAGCACAAATATTACAAGAACAAATATATTTGACAATTTCTGATGGTTATGAAATCATTTTATTAGGTGATTTGAATGATTGGGATGGTCAAATACCGGATCTTAATTCTAATAAACCAATTTTCCAATGTACTTGATATATTAAAAGGTAATAAAGGTACTTATCAAAAAATGTTTGAATTAAAATCTGTAGGAGATAAAATACCTCAAAATACAAGATACTCTGAATATTGGGATTTAAATTTAGATTGTATTGTTACACCAAATGAATTTTCAATGATCGATCATATATTAGTTAGTCCTAATTTATATAATAAAATTTCAAATACTTTTGCTTTCCATGCTTATCCACATAATTGTGATGGTTCTACATACAATTCAGATCGTGATCCTGTGGTAGTTGATTTTGATTTTTGATTTGGTAGTTGATTTGGTAGTTGATTTGGTAGTTGATTTGGTAGTTGATTTGGTAGTTGATTGTAATTATTTTTATATTTAGTGATAAAAATAAATATCCCAATATATTTATTATATATAAAATGAGTAATCCAGATAATTTTGAAAGTAAATTAATTGATATAAATGGTTTAGTTTTACAAGATCAATTTTATTATAGAAGAGACGAACCAAACTATAAAATTTGTAAACCCCAATCATACAAATATAATAAAGGTACACGTATAGAATTTTTAAGATTTAAACGAAATTCATCAAGTAAATCTGATGAATTTGATTCTATAAATTTCTCAATAAGAAGATTTTATAAACTTAAAAGAGATTTATCAAGACTATATGTTGTTATATATGGTAATGATCGAAAAACTGGTGAATTTGTAAGATTTGAATGTTACAGTTCAATTTCTGATGGTTCATTTTGGAGATTTTGTATAAAAGATGAAGGTGAAGAAAGATTAGATAAAGGATACAATTATATTTCATCAACATTTATAAATATTTATTTACAAAATTTTATTAATGAAAATATAAGGAATTTTGAAATAACAGAAAATGATGATCTCAATATAAAATGTATCAAAACATCTGAACTAAATGAATATTTAAAAAATAGAATATCCAATGATACTTATGTGTCTTGTAATACGTTTTTTTTTATAATGAATAAAATATTTCCACCTGTTACATATATGAAATATTATGAAAAATGCTTATCAACATTATTAAAAGATTTGGCTGTTTATATAGAAAATAATAAAATAGAAGAAATAAATATATGCTCAGATATATTTTGTTTATTACATCAAAATTCTTTAAATAAACATATTACTATAACTGAAGAAACAAGTAGAAGAGTTTTTTTCACAAAAATAAAAAAAGTATTTTCCGAATTATTCTTAAAATATTTTACTTTGAAAATGGATACTAAAAAAAAAATATTTGAAAAAAATTTCAATGTTGGCGAATACAATTTTATTTCAATAACTTATTCTATTGAAATAGAATATAAATTAATACCGGGAAAAATTTATATATTGTATTATATGATTTATAAATGTTTAAGTGGAGATATAAACAAAAATAAAATTTTTAAAACTTTTATTCATATTGTACCTGAAACAGTTATAACTATATGGGGTTTGGATGAAAGATATGTAGCAGCAGGGGTTATGATAAATAAAGTATTTGACTATCAAAAACAAGCACATATTACAGTATTAAAAGGACATAAAGAAGAAAATAGTTCTGGTTATAGATTTATTGGTGATTTAACTAATTATGAATTTTTACCGGAATAAAAATTTAATAGTAAAAATTTAATAACAAAAAAATATAAATTATTAGGTATTGGAGTTTATTATTTAACATGTATTGTAATAAAAATTGATTTAATCATTAAATTATTATTGATTATAAATAAATATATTGAATAATGGAACAAACTGAACAAACTAAGAAGAAAAGAGGAAGACCTTTATCAAATACACGATTAAATATATCTAATGACAAATTATCTAATTTCGATAAAAAAAAAAATCCTATAAAAATTAAAAATCTTACAGAGATCAAAGTTAAAAAAAATATAGAAATATTTAAAACACCTAAACAATCAATTATAAAAGTTAAATCGAATTGTTTAGAAAAAAAATCAATGGTAGAATCATTTGAAGCAAAAGAAGTTTTATTATGGGGTTTAAACAAAGTTGATAGTATTATATTGGATTTGTACGAGGGATCTTTCTCAAGAAATTCAATAAAAAATTTAGAAAAAAAAGAGCATTTGGAAGATGAAAAAATACATCCACATCCACATCCACATCCAAATCCAACAGATAATGAATGTAATCTAAATCTAATAGATAACAAATACAATCCAAATAATAATTATTCATTACATGATATCAAATTTTTAAATGGAGAATATGATAGAATTGAAAATGAATTAAGTTTAATGAAAATTTTTGATGATAAATATGAAATGTTATTAGATATCCAAGATAAATTATCAGAATTAATTAATGATTTGGAAACTCAAATATCCAATTTGAAAGATTCATATGATAAAAATCTTGATAAAAATCTTGATAAAAATCTTGATAAAAATCTTGATAAAAATCCAAATGAAAACTCTGATGAAAACTCTGATGAAAACTCTGATGAAAACTCTTATGAAAATCCTGATGAAAAAACAAAAACAAAAACAAAAACAAAACCTGTTCAAATTAAAATAGTTAAAAAAACCAAAACCAAAACCAAATCCAAACCGTATTATTGGATCGGATTGATTCCAGAAGGATTCAGAGAAGCAACTCAAGAAGAAGCGATATTAAATAAAAAAGTTTCTTGGTTTGGAAAAAATAAAGTTTCTAGAGAATTATCCAATATATTTGATATAACCGGAACAATTTTTATTAATAATTTAAATCAAAAAGAATCAAATCTTAAAATATTAGCATTAAAAGGTAAATTAAGATATTATAAAAAAGAACATGAATTTTATAAGATTTCAATAGATTCTGAAAAATTATCTCAAACCAAGTTGGATGAAATTAAAACAAAAATAGAAGAAATTAATGAATGTTATAAAAAAACATTTGATGTACTTAACTTATATATTGGGCATTTTGAATCAATTAAACCAACTAAACCAATCAAACCAATTGAATTAACCAAACTAATTGAATTAACCAAATCAAGAAAATTAACCAAACTAACCAAATTAACAAAACCAAATGGAATTAAATTAAATAAATCAAATAAAATAGAATTAGAATTGGTTCTTCCAAAACAAATTTCTTCTCAAATATAACTATTGGAGTAATATTTATTTTTATTTTAAATTTTAGTTTTATAAATTTAAAATATATGGTCATTTTAAATTTCATCAAAAATTGTTTTTATATTTGATAAGTAATAATTAATTTAATATCTTTTGTATGATAATAAAAAAATAAATTGTTGTATAGTAAATTTTTATCAGATGTTTTTATTTTTATTGAATTTTCATTATTATTGATTTTAATCATTAATTACTATATAAAAGTATATGGTGATTATATAAATTTATTTATAATAATGACTGGAATATATAAAGCAGAATTACTTTTATATTATAGTCCAATAGTCCAATCCAATCCACTCCACTCCACTCCACTCCACTCCACTTATCATTTATTTTAAGTGAATTGGATTGATGTAAATCTTAACTTAGATAACAACAAATATAATAATCTTAAATTTAATTTGTTTTTAGGAACATAAGAACAATTTAAAATATCAAATTAAATGATAAAACTGATAATATAGTAATACATTTTACAAATACAAACCACAAACACAAACACAAACACAAACACAAACACAAATACAAATATTAACAAATTATTTGAATTGTTTACATTATCTGATACAAAATTATTTATTAAAATATTTAATTACATTGACAAATTACATTGACAAATTACATTGACAAATTAAATTGTTCCAATTTATTGAATAAAAAAAATAATATTAATGAAATATTTAATGAAACAAATAATTTTATTCAATCTCAAGATGATTTTGAACTAAAATATGATTTTACTGTAAAATCATATACTGATGATAATATTTCAAACAACAAATATTTTAATTATTCTCAAAAATTAGTTAAAGTATTTGGAGGAGGTTCAAATTTTACTATTTTTTTTATTATCTTTATACTTTTTCAAAAATCTTATTTTTATAACCTATGCTAATTTATTATAATATAACTCTTTATCAACTCCAAATATTTTAAAATGCCGTTTATTTAAGTGTTTTGCTAAATTTTGCAATCCAAATATTTCAACACATAAATCAGTTAAACCATATGTATCTCTCATCCATTTAAAACTATAAGTTGAGCTTTTTGTACGAGGTAGAGTAAATAATGCAAATAAATTTTCCGGACAAGAAAAATAATTTTCATTTTGTACTAATGTACATTTTTCTCCAAAATATTTAAGATACACATCTAAATACCAAACATTATTAAAATCAGATTTTATATCAAACTTTTCCAAATCATATTTCATTATTCCAGAATTTTGTAGTTCACAATTTGCCATCAAATTCATTGGTTTAAATTTACTTTTTATTTCAATAATTGCTTCTTTTATATAATTTTGTTCTTGATCTAAAAAATCATTTATTTGGAATAATAAGTATTTGTGTTCTAATGATTTATTATTGTACATAACCTTATTATAATTTTCTACTGATAATAATGTATTAGTTCCAATTATATTTTGTTGTTTATCCAATTCATTCATTTTTTTATCAAATTCATTTATTTTTTTATCAAATTCATTCATTTTTTTATCCAATTTATTTATATTATCATTTTGTTTATTTGTTATATTTTTTTGTTTAACCAATTGATTATCAATAATTTCAATAATTTCATTTTGTTTAATCAATTCATTTTTAATAGACTTATTTTTTTCAATTAATTCGTTAATTTTATTATTTAATGAATTAACTAAATCATTTTCAATAAATTTAATTTTATTTTCTAATACATTAATTTTATCTTTTTGTTCATTAGCCATATCATCACATTTAATTAATTTATTTTTAATAATTTCGTCTTTGAAACTTGCCAAATCATCATTGTAATTTGAAAAATATGAAAACATTATAATAGACTTGGATTATATATTTTATAATGTTTTCATATTTTTTATAAATCAATTTTTTTTTTACACCTTTAGATATTTACACCTTTTGAAATTTAAAATGCCGATTTTAAATTATAAAAATTATGTTTTATAATTTTTATAATTCTTTGTTTTGGATGTTTTTTTAATATAAAAATCTTTCCTTTCATAAGCACCTTTTAATATATTTTTATAATTATCTTTAGGTATTTCTTTTATTACTTTTTTAATGTTTTCTTTCAATTCATTATATTTTAATCCTTCTAATTTTCTTAATTTTGATTTTAATAAACTAAAGTAAAGCTCGATTCCATTACTAAAGTGTTGATATGGGACACTATATAATAATTTATTATTTTTATTTACTAATTCTTTTATTTTTTCGTGTCTGTGAGAACTTGCATTGTCTAAAATTATTAATTTATTTTTATGTTTAGATGTTATATTTTCTTCTAAAAAATTATATAATCTATCTACATTTATTCCTCCTTTTTCATACAATTCACAACCTTCAATACCATTTGAACTTATCGCAAATATACCGGTGTATTTTTTGAAAACCTCTTGAGATTGGGTTTTAATAACACATCTTTTTCCTATATCATTATAACAATGATATCTATTTTGTAAGGCATTAATTGAAGACTCATCGATACAAATTATATCTTCAATTTTATATTTTTTAACTTCCTTATAGAATTCTTTAATATTTTTATTAATGTCAATATCTTTACCAAATCTTTTTATTGGCTCGTGTCTAACATGTGTTAATTTTAATGATATATGATTATCTTTAATGATGTTTGCTATATGTCTTTGAGTTATATTAAAATCTTTAAATTTTTCTTTTGCTTTTATATGTAAATCTTCTAAAGTAATTGTTTTATTTTTTCTCAATTCATCTAAAATATATTTTACTTGTTCTTTTGTTATTTTATATGATATTGATTTTCTACTGTGTCTTTTTATACTATCTTCTTTATTGTATCTTTCAACCCATCTCTTTAAACTTCTTGGAGAACACCCAAATATAGAACACACTTCTTCTTGTGTTTTATTGTCTCTTAAATAATATTTAACTGTTGACAATTTATAATCTTCGCTTTTATGTTTTGATGACATTTTATATAAATATTTATATAAAAAATAATTTATAGTATTATAATATATTATATAGTTGATGGACTACAAAAATAAATACATTAAATATAAACAAAAATATTTAAATTTAATTGAAAATAATAGTCAATTTGGTGGTAAATTTCACAAAAAATATATTTTAATTGATGGAACAAGTTCATCGGGTAAAACTTCTTTATGTAAATACTTTAAAAAATTAGATTACAAATGTATTTGCTGTGATAATTATGTAAATGAAATGATAGAAATTAAAAATGAGTGGTTAAAAACATTATCAAATAATTATATCACAAAAAAAGAAAAAAGTGAATTAGGTGATTATGAACAAGCAAGAATTATGATTAGAGATGCTGTTAAAAGTGGTAAAGCAATTTTAGATGCTATTCATCAAAAAAAATTTATTGAAATATTTAATGAAATGAATTTAAGTGAAGAATTATTTATCATTGTAATTTATACAAATTTATCCAATCTTACCAGAAATTTAGAAAGTAGAAGATTAGAAGGTGATTATAGAGGATTATCTCCTTTTAACCAATTTCCAAAAAGATATATAAAAACAAATGAAGAAGATGAAAATAAGATTGATATAGTTAATAGAAAAAATTTTATTAAATTATTAAAAAATAATTTAAAGTATGAATTTGAAAATGAAGAAATGCTAATAAGTTTTGCTAATAATATGTTTAATTCAATGAATATAGATGATGATTTGAATCATTGGGTTAAACTAAGAGATGAATACAAATGCGATTATTTATTAAATACTAATGAAAAATCAAAAGATGATATATATGAAGAACTTGATGAATTATTATGTAAATAATTTATTTTTTATTTCTTAAAATAAATGTTTTGTGTTTTTCTGAATTATTATGAACTTCTATTGTATCTTTTGAAAAAGTTCCAAAGTCACATAAATCACAATAGTATTTAAATTTTTCTTTTCTTTCTTCTCGTGTTGAATGTTTATTTAATATATGTTTTAACATATTTGTATAATTTGTTGTATTATAATCACAATCTTTACATTTCCCTACTTCTTTTTTATCTGTTCTTGTTTTTCTTTTTCCTGTTTTATGTGATTCTCTTTCACAATGATTATTCCATTGACTTATAAAATTACATTTATAATCACATTTATCACATATAAATTTATATTCTAATTGTTTATTATCCTCTAATGGTTTATTTACTTCCATTCTGTTATAATATATATCAATATATTTTTATATTATTTTGATTTTTTACATAAAATATATAGAATTATTTTTAACTTTTTCAAAAAATATATAGAATTAATTTTATATTTTTCAGAATTAAAATAATATAAAGATAAAATTATTTTCTTTATTAATAGTATATGGACTTGGAAGAAAAACCTAAAGTAAAAATTAAAGATGAAAATTTAACAGAAATTGATGATGTTAATGAAAAATTAGAATTTATGATTGTTAATAAGACTCCTCTTAAAAATATTATTAAATCTGACAAACTCAATGATAAAATTAATTTAACTATTCAAACAGTTAATAAAATTGTTATTCAGGCTTGTCAATTTATTAATCTTTATTTTATACATTTGTATGATACTAATAAAGATTTTCCTAAAATTGATACTAAGTTTGTTATGGCTGTTTTTAAGACAATAACAATAAGAGATGATACAAGAGGAAAACCACCATCAGAAGAAACTAAACAATTATTAATCAAATTAAAAGAATTCTATAATCAATATTATAAAAAATGTATTATTGAGTCTGATATTATGAATGATACTAAATTAAATTTTATAATGGCTTATGAGGCTATTGATATTGTTAAAAATATTAAAAACAACATAACAGAACATTTTTATGATTATGTTAATAAATTTGTTAATCAGTTTTTTGAATCTAAAAGTTTATGTGATTATGCTAATAATAAAAAAGAATGGTCTAAAGAAGAAAGAAAACAATTTAAATCTGGTATTTTTAGTTGTTTAAGATATATAAAGAAAGATTTATTAAGACCAGATAATAAATATGAATCAGGAGAAATATTTCATGATTGGATAAATTTACATAAACCTTATATTTTAAGAAAAAATAAATTTACTAAAAATTCGGTTGATTATGATATTTGTGTAAATCAGTCAGATTATTTGAAATCATTATTTTATATGAATAAAGAATTAGAAAAACTTAATAATGAAAGAATAGCAGAAGAAAAAGATCAATTTAAATTATTTCAAGTAATACCACAAAGAACAAGTATTAAATCGTGTTATATTTATTTGGATACATGTTCATTAATAAATTTAGTTATTGAGGAAAATTCATTAGAATATTTAAATAATGTAGAAAAATATCAAAAAGAATTATGGGGAAATCATTTTAAGGTTAAACAAAAAGAATTCAAAAGAAAAGGTTATCAATTCAATTATATGATAAAAACAGATGGTATAGGAAGTTCAGTATTATTAGTAAAAATAGTTAACGGAAAACCAGTTGAAATAACATCAAAAATGCAAAGAGAATTAAAAGAAAAATTAGAATCAAGAGATAAATATATAGAAGATGTAAAAATAACAAAACAAATGAAGAAAAAACGAATTGTGACGCTCGATCCTAATTTGTCCGATATCTATTATGCTGTATCAAAAAATAAAAAACCAAAAATTATGATTGATGAGAATGAAAACTTTGAATTAATTGAAGAAGAAGAAATTATTACATTTAGATATACACAAAATCAAAGAAGACTTGAAAGTAGAAACAAAAAATATAATAAATTACAAGATAAAATTAACAAAAATAAAAAGGTTAATAATAAAACAGTAAAACAAATTGAAACAGAATTATCAAATTATAATTCTAAAACTTGTGATTTTAATAAATTTTTTGAATATTGTAAAAAGAAGAATGAAGTTAATAGATTATTATTTGAACATTACTCACAAAAGTTATTTAGAAAATTAAAATTTAACAGATACACAAATACTCAAAAATCCGAAAGTAAGATGATTAAGAATTTTGCAAATAAATTTGGAAGTCCTGAAGAATGCATAATAATATTAGGTGATTACGATAAAGAGAATAATATGAAAGGAAAAGAACCGATTATAAACAGAAGAATAAGAAAAATATTTAGAAATCATAAATATCAAGTATTTATGATAAATGAATTTAGAACATCAAAATTATGTAATGTTTGTGAATCAACTTGTGATACTTTTTTGAAAAGAGAATCACATAATCCAAAACATAAAAATAAAAAAACAAATAAACAGAAGATTATTGAAGTATGGGGATTAACCTTGTGTGAAAACAAGAATTGTAGTCTAATCCACAACCGTGATAAAAATTCTGCTCTTAATATGTATAAAATAACTCAATCAATGTTTGAAGGGAAAGGAAGACCAGAAAAGTATTGTAGAGAAATAAAAAACAAATAACTTCATTCCGGCTCAACGGCTGTGATATAACCAAATTTTTACACCTTGGATGACGTCAGTATGAAAAATTACTTATAAAATCGGCATTTTAAATTTCAAAAGGTGTAAAACACCTATTTTAAAAAATAATTTACATAATTAGAAAATTCATTAATTCCAAAATCAGTATAATGTTCTAAATCATTTGTCATTACTTATTCTTGACTATAATTAGATAATACAATTGTAGGATTATAGTAAATTCAGTTTAAACACAATTTTAAACTGAACTTACTATAATAAAATTATATTGGTTTGTTAATAAAATAAATATTTTGCATATTATAATTAGTTTACTGTAATACTTTCATTATTTTCCATGTATTAATTTTTTCCAACAACCAATAATATGTCAAAAAAAGACACATTCAAATGCAAAATCATCTATTATGAATTATTAGTCATAAAACAATATTTTTATTCTAAAAAATCTTATTTTGATTTCATAGAGTATTTGTCGAATCAAAACAGGAATTCACTATAAATTCCCAAATATCTTATTTATTTTTTTCAATATAAAATAATATTATTATTGGTTAAATAATAATGTTTTTTATTGATTCGGATAATAATTTAATAATAAATGGAAATTATTCAAAAAAATTAAATCCCAGTATAATGGAAACAATCAGAAATCATGATAAAATTATTTTTGGGGAAAAATTTAACGAGAAAATTCCATGGTTACCAAATACAATGAAAGAAATTAAATTTGAAAATGATTATGAGTATCCTTTAGATAATCTTCCTCAAAACTTAAAAAAATTAACATTTATATTTGAGTGTGACCAGTCTGTTGATAATTTACCATCTGGATTAAAAACAATATATTTTGGAACAAATTTTAATAAACAAGTTGATATGCTTCCTGAAACAATCGAATTTATAATGTTTATAGGAAAATTTAATCAATCTGTAAATAATTTACCATCCGGATTAAAATCATTAAGTTTTGGAAATAAGTTTAATCAACCAATAGAAAATTTACCTATAAATTTGGAATATTTATATTTAGGAATAAATTTTTCACATCAAATAATTAATTTACCTAAGAAATTAGTTAAATTAATAGTTAATTTCCAATATAAACATTTAGACAAATTCAAAATTACTCATGTTAACTATTTAATTAAAGAAGAAAAGTATCCATATGTAGAATTTGTAAAAAATCAAACAAAATAATTAGAGTTATTTTTTATATTGGATATATATTTTTTAGATGATTTATTTAATATTTTTTAGATGATTTTTTAGAAGTTTTTTTAGAAGTTTTTTTAGAGGCTTTTTTTTCAATATATTCTGGTTGAGATTTTATCCAATCAGCATCCTCACGTAAAATTTTGTATAATTTTTCATCTTTATTTTTATTTAATGTTGAAATAGCTATTATTCTTCTATATATAGAAAGTGGTTTAATTGCTTTGATTGCTTTTTTTAATGCTTCTTTTCTAGCAGATTTACTTAATAATTCAACATTATGATAACCAAAAGGTTTAAGTACATCTTTTTCCATTAAAGTAATCAATTTAGGTCCTTTTGTACTTCTTCCTAAAGGACTTTGAATACATCCAGGAGCTACCCAATTGGATTTAATTGAAATTTTTTTTCCAGTTTTACTATGGGATGAGTGTGGTTTTTTGTAATAACCTTCTCTCATAATTTGACCTTGCTTACATTTTTGTTTTGATTCTGAAGGAAACATTTCTCTTGATTGCTTTTGTTTTGATTCTTTTTTTTCTATATATTTTTTAAGTTCAATACTTGTTTTTTTTCCCGAAGCAGAACGAGCTTCAATACATCCTGATGAAACCTTTTTTCCCATTTTTGTCACATATCCTTGTCTCATAATTTTACCCTTTGAACATCTTTTTGAAGATTTTTTTGAAGTCTTTTTTGAAGATTTTTTTGAAGTCTTTTTTCCACTTCCATGATGAACGCGTTCATTAATTTTATCCATAATAAAATTAATGTATATATTTTTTATTTTTTATTTTTTTTTTATATAAATTTGTTATTAGAAAAGTTAAATTCTTGCCCAAGAACCTGAATTACCTGAATTACCTGAATTACCTGAATTACCTGAATTACCTGAATTACCTGAATTACCTGAATTACCTGAATTACCTGAATTACCTGAATTACCTGAATTACCTGAATTACCTGAATTAGAAGAATATCTATTTGGTTGTTGGCTTCTCCAAGTTCCCCCATTAGATTCATCTGTTACATTTGTAAGTTGAGAATCTCTGTTCCATCTTGTATTCAAAGTTGAATCATTGATTGCTCTTAATCCATCTCTTAATCCATCTCTTAATCCATCTCTTAATCCATCTCTTAATCCATCTTGGATTGCTTCTCTTTCAGCTCTTAATCCAGCTTGGATTGCTTCTCTTTCAAGTTTAGCTTGTAAAACTTGTTCTCTTTCCAAAATAAGTTTGACTTTGTTTTCTTCACAAATCAATTCTTCTCGTTCATATTGTAAAGCAAGATCAACAGCTTTATTTAAATTCAACATCTCATAGTCAATATATTCGGGATTATGAATAGCTTCAAATACAACATTTAAAACTTCATTATCAGCATAAATAATAGCACAATCAGATACACCTGGTCTTCCTGCTCTAGCCATAAGTTGACATAAAGTATTGGATGAATGTAAAGCCATATCTTTTAAGATAATACCATTATTGAAAGGAAATGAATTTCCATAATTTAATGAAGAATCAGCAAATACATAGACACATTTTCCACTTCCAATACAATCAACAACAAAATCATGATAAGTATGATGAGAATCTTCACTGTAAATAACAATACCAAACAAAGCAGCAAACTTGAGAATAGGATCAGCAAAAATTTCATCCCATTTAGTTATTGAAATAGGAATTGACATCTTACATTCTTTTTTTCCTAATTGAAATTCAGAAGGAATTGAAGGAATAATAATTTCAGCTCTTTGATCTGCTTCCATTCTTTCTCTATCCAATTTACTAATTCTTTCATCTGATGAATTTTGTTTAGATTTACCAATAGATTTTGCTTTTTTTTCGGCATTTTCCAACGAACAAATATATCCGTCATACATTTCACTAAATGATTTAATTCCCATTTTGTTCATTGTTTTTTCAAAATGTTCGGAGAATTTTGAAAGCATTTGTTTGATTGGATTTGAACAAGAAATGAATGTTTGACCATTAAGAAGTTCAGAAGTTTTAATCAGATCTGAATAATCAATTTCAACATTTTTTGTTTTAATTGTGTTGAATCTTGTAATAATTTCTGGTTCTGATTCTGTTCTGGTTAAAATCAATTTCAAATACTCAATACCAAGATTTTGAATAGCTTCCTGATTTCTATGTGCATAATTATCCATATAATTCAAAAATTCAAGTTCTGATGGAATTTCAATACTCAATTCAATAAGTTTGTCATACATACTAGAAACAAGTGGTAATGTGTAAAACTTCTTGAACATCGGATTTCTTTCAATAATACTTATATATCTAATTAATTGATTATAATCTAGACATCCTGAATGTGGAATAAACATAGTCCCATCCATCCGATTAAGTTGTGTTCCAATTAAAGTCTTTGAAGTAGAAATTGTTTTGAAAATAACATTAGAATATTTTGCTTTAGCATATGTTCTTAATTTATCAAGTTCTTCAATATTTGGATGAGTTGCCGAAAAGAAAATTGAACAAGGAGGAAGATAATGATAAATCTTTGCAAGATATTGAACCATTAAACTTTCTTTCATATCCAAACTAATAGTATTTTCATCAAAAACCATCATGTAATTTTTTGGTTCAAGAGTATATGATGCATCTAAACATATTCTTCCTTTTAAGTAAGTTTTTTTTTGTTTAAATGATCTCTTTAATAATTCAATAGCTGCTCTTACACCTGCTAAAATAATTGTTGGTTTATTTGGACTATGTTTACATGCATTTTGTTCTTTGACAACAACAGTAAAATTTCCATTTAAATCTTCAATACCTTCCACATATGCTACAGCAAAAGGAATATTATGATAATGAAGATTTCTACCAACAATTTCTCTAACAGACTTTAAATCTTCAGGACACACATAAATCAATGTCTTTGATTTGTCTTTTAATGAAATTAATTCTGCCAAAGAAGCTACTAAAGTAGTTTTTCCCATACCCATTAATGTATTAAGAACACAAACAAATGGTTTTTTTGAATCCATGTTGGAATTAACGAATTCTAACATTTCAATTTGAGACTTATATGGTTTGATTGACATTCCTGGAAGAAATTTGTCATACTTTGTATGATAAAAAATACCTGGGTATTTAAAAGAAGCAACTTTATAACTGAATTTATATTTTGAGACAAATTCTTGATATTTGCATTTTAAATCTTCAATAAGTTCATTAGGAACTGGAATTAACTCATTTGAAATATCATTTCGTACAGTAATTTCACCAAGTTTATTAATAATGTTTCCAATACCAAAAAAAGCATTATATAACGCTTCTTCCGTGATTTTCTTATTAGCCATCATTGAATTAATATGTAATATTAATTTCACAACAGATAATTCAATATTTCCAGATCCAATTGGTGAAGGAATAATTTTTCCACTATTTTCAGGACCAATTGATAATCCGTCTAAAATTACTTTTAATTCACCTGCAAATTTCTTTTCACTATTCTCTCGACGCATTTGATCTATTTTTTTCTCTTTTCTCTCTTTTTTGTCTTTTTTGGAAGAATCAGAATTTTGTTTCATTCCCATTTTTTTGCAAATTTCCTTATCACTACGAATCTTTTTATAATCATTGCCATAACTTCCTGGAATACTTTCTGGCTCATTATTTATTTGTTTATTGCCAGAAATTATGTTTCTTGTTTCTTTTATTAACTTATTACCTGCTACAATTGAATTTTGAGAAATTGATTTTTCAAATCCTGTCCAATTTATGATGTTATTATTTACACCAAGTGTTTTGATATTTGTGTCTGTGTCTGTGTTTGTGTCTGTGTTTGTGTCTGTGTTTGTGTTTGTGTTTGCAATTGTGTCTGTGTTTACGATTGTGTTAAAACTTGACATTATTAGTGTTAATAATATTGTAAAGTTTGTAAGATAGTTAAATAAATGATTAAGCATTTCAAACATTTGAAATTTCAATTTTTTTTATTATAAATAAATTCCTAATTATACTAACAAATAGTAAATAATTGTTTTTAACTAATATTTTTATAATAATAACAAAATTATTATAAAAAATAGTTTTTAAATAGCATCATCAAAACAATATGTTCATCATAATTTTAAAGCTATTATCAAATTCTTTTTCAAGAATCTTAGTTTAAGTTAAGTTTAAGTTTAATTTTAAAGCTGTTTGGATTCTTTTTCAAGAACCTTAGTTTTTAATTTTTTGTTTTAAAGCTGTTCAGATTCTTTTTCAAGAACCTTAGTTTAAGTTTAATTTTGAGTTTAAAGCTGTTTGGATTCTTTTTCAAGAACCTTAATTTTTAATTTTTTGTTTTAAAGCTGTTCAGATTCTTTTTCAAGAACCTTAGTTTAAGTTTAATTTTGAGTTTAAAGCTGTTCAGATTCTTTTTCAAGAACCTTAATTTTTAATTTTTTGTTTTAAAGCTGTTCAGATTCTTTTTCAAGAACCTTAATTTTTAATTTTTT
>Ga0316224_1001268_pt1 | contig 28707 bp, 27 predicted proteins | sample TBH18013metaG_FD_206254 | JGI IMG/M metagenome (GOLD analysis project Ga0316224, IMG submission 206254) | Freshwater microbial communities from Trout Bog Lake, Wisconsin, USA - TBH18013 | ecosystem: Environmental > Aquatic > Freshwater > Lake > Hypolimnion/Profundal zone | place: USA: Wisconsin... | reverse complement strand
ACATCGGCAATGGCGATTATCGTCGTGCTTTGGATTTTCCGAATTGCGGCAGACTTTGCTTTTCACGCGGCTATCGCCATATCCGCCGCCGGTGCCGTCATTCGTGCCTATGGACTCTGAATTGCTCGGACACGACCAAGGCGGCGTTTTCCAAGCACAACGTCATCGTCCACACCATGCGGTATTCCGCCAATGGTCATGCCGACGCCAAAGAGATCATCGGGACGAACTACACCACGCCGCTTTTTGAAGTTCATGCTCGGGAAATTGGGACGCTGCTCGACCATCCCATGGCGGGGAACGACAACATCGAGATCGGCAGCGTAAGGGCGGGATGATGACCACCCCGCCCTTTGCAAATGTCCTTTATTCGGACTTTCCGCCACGGTTCCGCTTCGCCTTCGCCTTGGCCATGTCGATCTGGCTGTCCAGCGATCCCGCCTTTACCGCACTGGCAACCTGCTCCAGCACGCCGATCAAGTCCTTCTCGGTCTTGCCCGCGACGATGGTCGGCTTCGCCGGTTCGATCTCCACCACGGCGGAATGCCCGTATTTGACCTGGACGAGCTTCGTGCCGTCCGCCGCCGACCAGAACCACGGCTTGGGCGGGCGGGCAATCGTCTGGCGGGAACTGCCGGTTTCGCCCTTGATGTACCTGCTCCGCTCGACGGTGTAGGCAGGATTCTTGACCAACTCGATCTGGTGCATGATGCCGTCCAACACGACATCGCGACCGGTCTTGCGACGTGTTTCAGCGACCAACGGACGCTTTGCATCGCTCAGCTTCAAGTTCAGCATGGCTACCTCCAAAGCACAAATTCATATTAGAAATTAAAACACTTGGAATTGAATTGGCCAATAGGAGGGCAGCAACATTTTTATAAAATATCTCAGCGGACAAATTACCGTGATAAACCGGCCACAGATTCTCCGCGAGCAACGGATACTATTTCTGACCATATGGACGCATTGATCTCAGCGATATGCTTTGCACCTTCTTCATAACTTTCCGCCAATTCCCTGCTTTCAGCCTGCATAGCCGCATCGAGGGAATCTCGCTCAAGGTCTGTCAGATTGATGTGAAAGCGAACGAGTGCGTCCAGCCCCGGTTTGCGATGCCGAGCCATTGATGTTGAACACCACGACTGCTTCTTGCCCCATAATCCAGAAAACTCACGCTGAGATGTGACTACGCCCAAGTCCTTAATGTCTTGATACAATGAATGCAATGCCGCCATAAAACTCCTCCATATTTGAAACGCTCCAGCATATCTATTTATACAATTTGCTTTCTGACGCAGCGTTATGACGTGAAGCCTAAGAATATTTCCTACGGCGGCATTGGCCGAACATTATCTGGTTGTTATGATATGGCGTCGGAGGCAGCCCATGGAAAACGCCGTTAAAGCACGCACCACAAAGCTTCCGTTCGCCATGTCGATCTGCGGGGTGGACGAACTACCCAAGCTGCTGGTGCGGTTCAATCCGTCGCACATTATCAGCATTTCCGATCCTGGCGATCAGCCGCTGGACTTCGACCCTGCGATTTCGGTGCTGAGGTTGCAGCTATGGGACACCCATGCCTTGACCGGCATCGTGGGGCAGGTGCTGTCGCGACAAGATCGATCTGACTATCCCAATATCGACCACGCCCATGCCATCCTCGGCTTTGGGCGGGAAATCCCCAAGGGCGGCAGGCTGTTGGTGCATTGCTGGGCTGGAGTGTCGAGAAGTACCGCCAGTGCGATTATGATCGCCGCTCAGCATCATGGCGGAAATGAACTCCACGCCATCCAACTGGTAAAGGCATTGCGACCGCAGGCTCAGCCAAACCGAATGTTGTTGGGATTTGCCGACCGAATCCTTGGCACCAGGATGTTGTCGTGCTTGGACGGGGCTTGATGCGTCAGTGAAGCAGCAGGCTCCATGCCGACGCCGCCATCTCACCGACATTGTGCAATTCGGTGTGGAAGCTGCCCATGAGCCTTTGCCCCAAATCGTCGGGCAGATTGATTGCGTTCACGACTACGATGACGGCACCGGCGGCGGATATGGCGATAGCCGCGTGAAAAGCAAAGTCTGCCGCAATTCGGAAAATCCAAAGCACGACGATAATCGCCATTGCCGATGTGATTGGATGGGCGAGAATGATGTCATAAAGTGACATGGCGAACTCCCGCGTTGTTTCGCCATATTATAGCAAATAAATACAATATTGTAAACGCACTGGACTGTATTATTTTTACAGCGTCAGTCCGTTGTCGCGTGCCGCTTTATATGGCTCGCCACACAATTCATTGTCGTCATCAGCCAACATCTGCATCAGCGTTTTCAAGTGATTAACCGCCGTATTGAGCGAGTTAACAACAAGCAGCACGTCCCGACGAAATTGGTAATTATCGTTTGGATTTGCGTCGTCTGGGGTTGATAGGTCAAGTTCTGGAGCCACAGACGCGGCGTCCTTCGCGGGTATGGTGAATTCGTTCATTCTCATTATTCCTTCCTCCAGTGATAAATAACTCTATGCGTATTTATAATGTTAGCTCGTTCACCATGGTTGTTTATTTGATTAGGTTTTCGGCAGCGGGATTAGTGCGACGACATCATGATTATCCTGACAACCCCACGAAGATCAGGATTCTTGGTCGTGACGTAAGGGATGCCGTGTTCATGGAGGTATGTGGTGGCGACGATGAATTCGCCGCCGTGGAGGTCCAGGGCACCGCCATCACCTGGGGGTGGGGTGACCGCCAAGGAATGCACGACGCCGCCCAAATCGTGAAGGAAAGCAGCGTCTGGGTTCATGCGGGGAAGATCGATGGGATTATCAGGGATGCCGTGATCAGCATTGAGCGGGTGGTGGGCTGTGATCCGAAAACGGGCAGCACCAAGGTATGGTCAGTTCAATTGCCAGAACGCGATGTTCAACGCCGACGCGAAGCCAACCCATGCGATGTAGGGCATCATCAGTAGGGCGGCAATCCGATCCCGCATCAGGAATGCCCAGGTCGTGATGATGACGGTGATCTCCAGAATCACGATCTCGACCGCCGCGATACCGATCAGGTGGCTGCCGAAAAACAGAAAGCTCCAGGCGAAGTTCAACGCCAGTTGGATCAGAAACAGCCTGATGGTCGTGCTGCTCCATTGATACCCGTCCATCCACCAAGCTCGCCAAGTCGCCACCGCCATCATGATGTAGAGGGTCGTCCAGACGGGACCAAACACCCCATCGGGCGGCGTGAAGGATGGGTGGACCAGGGTTTGATACCATCCCTGAACGGCGGGCATGGTGATGACGCTGGCGATCCCACCAACGGCAAGGCAGAGAACAATCAACGCCACCAGATAAACGACGCGGGGCTTGGTTCTCCGATGGTTTCTGCTGATCATTCCTTTGACCCCTACCGACTGGGCATGCCTCGATCATAGCCGCGTTTCGCTCGCCAGCCATACCCAGCAGACCTACAATGCGACGACCATGCGATACGACAGGAACCCGTTGTGGCGGATGCCCTTCATTACGCTGTTGGCGGAAAGCGGACGGCGAAATAGGTGAGGAATCTGTGTAAAACAACGCACGCCATTAGCTTCAGCGGCGTTTAAAATCGGGGGGCTGCATGCAAATCACAGATGTAAACATGACGCTTAATCTGAACTTTTTCGTCAATATCGCGATATCAGTCGCCGTAAGCATGTGTGTCGGCGGTGCTTTTTACTGGCTAATCAAGAACATAATTGCAGAAAGAATTCGCAATGCGATAAAGAGTGAGTACGACATAAAACTTGAAAGCCATAAAATTGAGTTATCGTCAAAATCAAATATTGAAATTGAGCGTCTGAGGTCTGAATTAAGCCGTGCCGCATCTGAAAACAATATCGTCTTTGCCCATCTTCATGAGAGGAGGGCGGATATTATTGCAGATATATACTCTACGCTCAGGAACGTTCACCACCAGCTTTCAAATTACGTTAAGGGAATTGAGTTTTCTGGAGAGCCATCGAAGGAGGATCGCGGCAAGCTTCTGGCAGACGCCCATAAGGAATTTTTTGAAATATACACAAAGAAACTGATATTTGTTCCCTCCGCCATTGCAGCAAAACTCGATGAGATCAACGCGATGATGGTTCGAACAGGAAACGAATTTACATATGTCGTGCTAAGCGACCACAATCCAGAGAGAATGAAGAAATGGGTTGAAGTTGAAGAGCGATGCTCTGGACCAATAAAGAATGCCCTTACTGACCTTGAGGTGGAGTTCCGTCGCCTGCTGGGCGATAATTTGGCGTGATGTCCTTACCGACTACTGCCCCCATATGGTTCCGAATGCCCGGCATGTTCCCGCCAGTTCACCGCATACCGTGCCGCCAACTCAGGATCGTGGATCACCAGCAGGTTTTCGGCATTCTTCTCCTGAGCGGCTTTGGTGAAATTGAACGATCCACTGATGACCACACCACCGTCGATCACCATCACCTTGTTGTGGGCAATGGCATGAACCGCGTCGATCAGCACCGGGACGCTGCCGTTCGCCAGGAAATCCGCCCCGGAATACCGCTCAGTTCGCTGGCTTCTGTCCAAGATGACGCGGACATCGACACCGCGTTTCTTGGCATCCACCAGAGCCTTGGCGATTGGGGTGGAGGTGAACGAATAGGCTTGGACCAGGATGTTGGTTCGGGCGTTACCGATGGCGTCTACGATCCTGCCGGTGCAGTCGCCGCCGGGGGTGAAGCACACCTCCCATTGGGGCTGGTGATCTGCCGCGATGCCAACATGGCTGCACAGAAACAGCCCTAAAGCGGCGGTGAAGATCACTGGTCGGATCATGCCCCCCGTTCCTTGAGAAACCCAGCGTCGATGCCAGCCGCGATGACGGCATCCCCCATTGGTTCCCGAACTTCGTCGGGCAGGCTGATCGCCGCCATCCATTCTCCAGCGGGTGACCGATATCGCGGAAGGGCGACCTTGGTCCCGTCTCCATCGGCTCGTACTTGGACGCCATGGATGACCAAACTGACGCCATCGAGAACCAATTCGACATCCGCCAACGCCAGCAGTTTTCCAGCATTGGCAAGCGGGGTGATGTTCAGCACGGTGATGACGGCGGTGGTCGTATCCATCCGCAATCAATTACCAAATACGTCTGTGATATCGAACCAAAATGTCCGCTGATAATTTATCTGAACCGATGCCTTCTTCGCCAAATGCGAATCAACATCGAAGCCCTTGCGATTTCCATTGTCGTTTGTTTCCCACTCATATTTGAGCAACGCCCAGTGTAAATCGCTAAAGCATGAGATGTTGAATTCAAGAAAATCATATTTCTTGTCATCGTCACCCGACAGCCCCTGCTTCGAAAGAGACACATCTATTCCAGAAAATCTATTTAACCCGTACTGTGTGTTTATCAACTCGTAGTATACTATCTTTTGTGCAAGAAAGTATTCTAATGATACAAAATCAGGTGGACCCGGGTTCTTGAATTGGTCGCGGATAAAAATGATGGCGTCGTCTTTTGCATACCCCCAGCCACCTGCAATCGGAAGATCAGAACAATTCGAAGGATAATCTTCTGCCAGCCAAATGCGAAGAGGTTCACCCGCATCAACAGGCGTAATATTGCCCTTGATCGCTTCTAGAAACTCTGGCCCTTGGTTCCATACGAGTGAGTTTAGATTAATCGCCATTTCTGATCTCGCAAACTATGCCAGGGCTGGACGTTGAGCAAATAGAACGGGGCGGAAAGCGTGTAGGCGTTGATGTAGTTGCTTACACGATGCCTTGATGACGCGGCTCGCCCGCCCGAGCTTCTCCAACGCCCCCATCTTTCAATCTACCCCCATAGCCTTGAACACCGCGTCCACGGGATCGCTGTAAAAGCTGGTCTGGAACTTGGCGAACAATTCGGCGGGAATGGTCGGGATGTCCGCCGCCGACGACATCGGGATCAGGATGCGTTTTGCCCCTGAATCGAAGGCGACCTGAAGGCATTCGGCAAGGTTCTCCACCGGCACCACGCTGCCACCCAGGCTCATATCACCCAGCACCACCATCTGGGACTGCAACGGCTTCTGGATGATCCCCGAGCAAAACGCCACGAAGCTTGCCAGGGTCATCGCCTTGGCGGCACCCGTGTTGTGGAGTTCAACCGTGTGCAGGTGAAAATCGTGGTCGCCAGCCTTCGATATGCCGCTGACCCGCGTGAGGTTGGCTTTGAAATAATCGAAGGCGACCTTCACCGCTTCCTTCGCACCCGAGTTCGACCCCAGCCCCGAGGTGGTCAGCTTGCCGTTGCCCGCAGTGACCTGGGTTTCAAACCGATAGAGTCCGAGGTGAGCAGCCGCACCGGTTGCGACCGTATGCAGGACACCGGGCTTCAACGGTCCTTCGGGAATGATCTTGCCGCCGCCTTGCTCGGGGACGCTGATCCACTTCTCCTCCATAGATTCCTGGTCGATGTAGGAAAAATGGACATCGTAGAATTCCATGCCGCCGATCTTCTTCAACTGCTCCTTCACCCGACGCCGAGTTTCCAGTGCGTATTCCAGGCACCGACGAACCGCGTCCTTGTCGTATCCCTCATGGGGATAGAGCAGCTTCAGCAGCCCAGACACGGTGCGACGGACGGCGATGGTGTCGCGTTGGTTCAGGTTGTTCCCGAGTTTGAAGAATTTGTCGATGGCATCTCCAAAGGTGCGTTTCCGCATCTCGCGGAAGAATTCAGCGAGATAGTCAACGATCAGCCCGTACTGATTCGTGAAAAACTCGGGACGCATCTTCGGAATTTCCCAGCCTGGGATGTAGGCGTGGAATCTGTCGAAGAACGCGGAATCGATCATGGCGTCGGGGAACGGTGCGAGCAGGTGGCTGGTTTTCACCAAGGTATCCACGGGCTGGTTGATGTTGCCGACGAAGACCATGCTGGCATAGGCACTGACCGAATCCTTGCCTCGGGCGAAGGAGCCGGATGCCATGTAGTCCTTCATGATTTGCACCCCGTCCTTTTCCTTGAACGTGATGCCAGCCACCTCGTCAAAGGCAACGCAATCCCACAACCCGACCAGCCCAACGGTTCGGCGTCCCAAGTTGTAGAACAGGTTGGCGACCGTGGTTTGACCGCCCGAGATCAGGATGCTGTTGGGGCTGATTTCCTTGTAGATGTGGCTCTTGCCGGTGCCACGAGGTCCGAGTTCGCAGACGTTATAATTGTTCTCGACCAACGGAACCATGCGAGCCAGCAGATGCCACTTCACCCGCTCACTCAGGGTGGTGGGCTCCATGCCGCTCGACCGCACCAGCACGTCGATCCATTGGGATTCATCGAAAGCCTTCCGCCCTTCAAAAAGCTCATCCATGTCCATGTTGGGCATCTGGATGGGCTTCAGATCGCTGACGATGAACGGCGAACCCTTCTGGTTTTCCTCGTGGTAGAACTGGATGGTGACGATGCACCAGATGCCGCCGACCAGCAGCTTTTCGTACTGCCGAACATAGTGGTCGGGCATCTCGGCATCCTTGACGCCGAGGTTGGACAGCAGGGCTTGGTAGACGTTCCGCTTCTCATTCAGGTGAACGGTCACCTTGTCGATGACCTTGTAGCTGCCGCGTTCCCTGATCTTTGATTTGACCTTCTCGGCTTCATCAGGGCGAACATAGTTTTCGGCCAGGATTTTTTTGACCGACTCCAGGCCCTCGCGGATGGTCACCTCGTCATTCGACGCACAATACATGCCCAGCAGGTATTCCAGGACGTAGACGGGGACGTTCGCCCCTTCCTTCACCAGCTTGGTCAGGTCTTTCCGTACCACCCTGCCTGCAAAGTGGGAGTTCAACAGATCATCAAGGCTGTCGCTCATTCTGCGATCTCCAACGTCCTTATCGGCAAGATGGTAAGGTCTCGCTGTAACGATTGATGAATAATATATATTCGCCATTCGTTACGTTGAAATCTGACCATTTCTTCAAAACTCCCATTTCCTGGGCACAATTTTAGAAATCATCCATGAAGGCGATGCTGATGCTCACTTCAACCCGCTGAACTTCAATGCCATCTTCCGCATTTCGTAGAATGAGATGGTAGCAGCCCTTCTTGTCATAGCTGCGTTTTTGCAGCGATAGCCAGACAGACTTCTTCCAGCTATCCAGATTGTCCTGGGTACTGTCGAAGGTGACCCGTTCGATGTTGGTGATGGGCTGCCCATCCTCATAAACAGCGATGTCCAGGGTCGCGGGTTTCACCCTGTCGGTTGCCTTCTCGGTCTGCATCAATTCGAACCGATAGCGGTTGGTGGTGATCTTTGGACTCTGGGTCATGACCATCACGCCGACGTTCTTCACCGAGGTTTTGGATTTGGCATCGCCCTTGATCTGCCGAACTCGGATGAGGGGAACAGTGATCTCTTGCAGCATGGCACCGCCATGTACGAACCGGGAGCCACCGACGAAATGGAACCGGTTGTTACCCTTCGGTACCCAGAATTCCATGTCACCATCGGCACCGGCAGTGATCGCGGTTGATCCATGATATGCCTTGGCAGAATCAGGCAAGTTCCGGCCAAGAAGGTAGCGTTTCTTCGCCGTCAACGCCCCGGCAGGCTTGTCCACCAACGCATTCTTGTCGGTGGCGTCCAATGCTGTTTCTTGGAACAAAAAACCGTGATCGGCGGTCACATAGATGTAGGTGCCGTTGAGGTTGTTCATGATCATGCGGATCAGGTCCGCGATCTCGGTCAACGCCGTGCGAACCGCCTCGAACGTCTTGCTTTCGGTCGAGCCGCTGTCCCCGATGGCGTCGATGGTGTTGTGGTAGACGTAGATGACCTCGTAGGGCTTCACGAATTCTCTACCGGCATCCTTCTTCATGTCCCGAAGCTCGTCGGCTTTAACCGCAACGCCCTTTTTCGCGACGAGAATGTTCGAGCGATTGCCCGCCGCCGAGGACTGACCATCGACCAGGACATCGCCCTTGTCGGAATAGCTGAGCTTGGTGTGCGGCAGCAGTGCCGCCATGCCCAATGCCGTGTAGGACGGCAGCACACTCAGCATGGGCTGGATTTCCGCCTGAACTCGGTAGGTGCCGTTCAGATCATCGACCAGTTCCTTCGCTGCTTCATATCGCAGGGCATCGCTGATGATGACGAACACCCGACGATCCGACTCCATCAATGCGGCGGCGACCTTGTGGAAGAAACGAGGTTGATTGGTGATCCCGTCAATCCGCCATTCCTTCAGCAGATCGTCCTCAACGAACTTGCCCCATTTCAGGCTGAGATTGGTCAGGAACCAGTTGGTGTAGCAATCCTCCACGCTGTCCCGCAGTGCCTTGAGGATGTCCCAACCCTGAGCGGTCGCGGCGTCGGCGGCTTCAATGAAATGACGGTAGAGGCGGTCGAACTGGTGGAGGGTGGTTGCATACCCTTCGAACATCGCCTGTGCCGAATTGTATTCAAACCCGGTAGAGAATTCCCCCCGCAGCCCGAATAGGTCGGCGGCAGCGATCAGGGCGTCATAGACGGCGTGAAGGGCTTCACGGGTCGAACCGATGGCACCACGATTCCTGTCCGCCCAGTAGCCGTTCTGACGGTGCTTGGCGATGCCCTTGATGGCGGTGGCATTGATCGTGGATGCGGTTGCAACCACGCGATCCCGCAGTTTGGCGGCGATATATTTTTCGATGATCAGGAAGGTCTTGTTGTCGAGTAGCGGCTCAATGTCCAAGCCAGGGAGTTGGCTCTCGATCTTCAAGGCGACTGCGACCCCATCCGATAACCGGTCATAGCTGTCGCTGCGTGAATTGCTGTCACGCCACTGGGCAAGGCAGACCGACGCACTGGACAGAAACAGCTTGGGCAGCATCAGGTGCGTCAATGCCGCTGGCAGGGTCGCTGTAGTCGAATGGGCGAGATCGCTGACCATCAGGCGGATCAGCAAATTCTTGAGCGTGGGAGCATCCTCGGCGTAGCCGAAATTCTCTTGCACAAGCGACCAGAAGGACGCCGACAGGTCGAACTTCTCTATCTCATCCCACGGGGCTGGCAACGCATCGAGATGTGCGTCGGGGACGCCGTGATACAGAGCGGTCAGGATGCCAAAAAATTCGGGCTGATCGACCTTGGTCACCACCGCCAGCATTTTGCGGTCGAGATCACGGGCAGTATCGGTCGGCTGGACGAATTTCTTCAGCCTCGCCAAACGGTCCTTGCTGCCGAGGAACTTGGCACGGGTGCCAAGGTGGGTTCGTAGCGACTGTTCGTTCAGCCCAAGTTCGCCATGGATGATCGAGGCACGATCAGCCCTAAACGCCCTGCTGTAGAGACGGATATCCAGAAGCCAATCCTCGGACGGCAGCGGCACCTCGGCGGTCGAATAGACCAGGAAGCGGCTATCGGGCTGTTCCCGTTCAATCCGAATCTTGGCTTCAAGCCCAGGCACCTGATCGGCACGCAGCAGGGTCACGCTATCAAGGACCAGCGAAGGCAGCGTTTCCTCGAACTCTCGGTCGGGGTCATTCCAAAAAACGATGCGGTTGCCATCGGCAAAAAGCTGCGACACCGCCTCGCTGATCTGATCCTCATTCATCCGAACCGCCCGTGATCGCCTTCGCCTCGGCAAGCAGGTTGCCGAACTTGCCGTAATTCACCTTCACCCCGTCGTCCAGGTCGAGCTTGATCCGCATATCGGCGTAGTGCCGCAATTCCTCATCGAACTTAACGAGTTCCGCCTGCTGCTTTTTCAGCTTCTCCTGCTCCTTCCGCAGCTTGTTCTGGGCGGCGGTGCTGGCGGCGGCATCAATGTCGCGACCAAGCTGGTCGATGCGTGAGGCAATTCGCCCCTGGAGGGGGGTGACATATTCCATCCTCATCCGCGACAAGGTGCCTTCGTTGTACCGGTGCAGGTAGACCAACGCCTCGAACGCTTTCTCCTTGCCGCTGCTGAACAGCCAGTAGATCGGACGCTTTTTGTAGGTCTTGAGATGATCCTTGAAAAAGTCGCTGCTGAGATAGCGGCGGATGGTGTCGATGGGCGTTTCGCCGCTCTTCGCACCAAGGCTATCGGCAACGAATTTCAGGTTCTCGGTCAGCGTCTCGGGCGACCATGCAACCTTGATGAACTCGACAACGCGGTTGGTTGCGTCATCATCAAACCAATCGGTCTGCATGATCGGAACGATGCCGTCATCGTCAGCAGGGAAGGTGGAGTAGCGGCTGGGATCGAAGCCGACATTGCCGCTGTTTGCGTAAATCAGCCCAGGATCGTCCAGGCTGTAGCGACCCATCATGCAGCCGATTGCATACGAAACGAGCGTACACACCGCATCTCTAGGTATGGGCACATATAAAGCAATTGATTCCTTATCAACATCAGCACTAACACTATTAACTTCATATGCGTCAAGAATTAAGCGGTTGATATTTTCCTCAAGAAGCTTCGTCTCTGATAGAAGCTCATCTGAAGCATCAGACCAAATATTAAAAGAATTACGTATTGTATGCCCCCCACTATTTATTAATGGATGCGATGCGAAGCTCCAATTTTCTTCGTTTTGCGACCAGTCTTGAATTGAAATATCAACAAGCCGCTTAACAACACCTGAGATTGTATCTTTCACATTTTTTGTAATTTGCAGTATTGGTGTGGCGGCGATGTTTCCAGAGTTAAAGTGCATCGTTGGATTTAAAGCAGGAAGAATATATGCGGCAAAACTTGAGCCAAGGATTCCAAGATAAAAATTAACGTCATCATCAGCTATAAGAGTTGGACCTGAAATATCAAATGCCACTCCCGATGGAAGGTATCTCGGTCCAAATTTTCCCGACGACGTAACATCAGACCAGCTTATCCCAGGCTTAAAATAATGTTCATTATTCCAGCACTTTGAATTATTTTCTGTTATACGACCGTCAGCCAAGTCCTTAGATTTCCTTTCTTTTATTGCACGACCATCGTCCTCCCAATTAACAACATAGTTAAGATTCCCAAACCATTTTCTATATGCCCCACCCTTGTTATAGAAAAACCACCGCTTTCCGGAAGCCAGGGTGTCATTTCGAGACCCACCCGCAGGGCAGGTGTCTTGCGTATCAACTTCATGCCAGAACCGAAGAAAACGAGTAGTATCGCCAGTCTGTAATCCAACCCTAATCGTTGCAAAATTAGATAGAGGAGAGCCTGCGGAAAACACTTTTATGACATCATCGCCAAACCAATAGATCATCTCAGAGTCTGGTAACTTATCAAACTCTTCTCCAGTCAAAACATATCTGTCGTCACCGTAGGCACCAACACTCGGATCAAACTCCTTGCCAATCCTAAAATATGTCCCTTTATATTTACGCACAGCCGCGTTTCTCATTGAAAAGGCGGCGGTTCCAAAAGAAATTCCCATTAATCCGACACCAAGATGCAACAATGATGTCATTGTTTTATTTCTTATTAATTCTTGCCTAAATTTCGTATATGTCTGTATGAACATCCAGCTTTGCATTGTAACCATGCTAAAAAAGCCATTTTTTTCCAGAAACTTAAAGCCTCTCGCTATAAAGGCGGCAAACAAGTCTCCCTTTTCATTTGTGTAGTTTTTATCAATATATTTCTTTACAACTCCATTCATCCCCATTTTTCCCATATAGGGAGGGTTTGCAGCAACACAGTCATATTTATTTAAAATAATTCTTGCCTGATCGACAAATGACATAGCAACATCTACCGTTTTGCGTGGGATATGGGTTTCAATATCCACATTTTCCGCGACACCAAAAAAGCCGCACACTTCATCAATAGCCTGTCTAGCTGCAGCTTCGTCTTTGTCGCAGATATTAATTAAAGACCCAAGTGCGTCGGCGTCTTCGAATATCTTTGCCAACATTGTTATGTTGTTGTTTTCTGACGCAGAAACGGGCAGTGGCATCTGGTTAAATGTCTGTGGAAATAGGTCATTGCTTGGGACAAGTTCCTTGTTGCCAACAAATGAAAACGTTCTCTCAATTTGTGACAGGTCGGCATCGCCCAGGCTCATAACTTGCCGTACATTATTTTTGGTATTTGCGGACAAAACTCGCCTGTCATCTGCCCGTGCTTTCATCAGCAGGGCGAATGCCGCCATCTGTGTGGCACGGTCATCGATGTCCAAACCGAACAGGTTCTTTTCAAGGATCAGGCGAGGCACATCCCGCAGCACATAACCGCGTTCCAGGTAGATTTCTTTGAATAGGTCGTAGGCTTCAACCAGGATGTGACCCGACCCGCAGGCGGGGTCGAGGAAGGTGATTTCCTCGGGGTTCAATTCCTTCGGCGTGATCGCGGCGAGCTTCGCCTTCACCTCATCGGTCTGCTCGGCTGGCTCGATGTAGAATTCCATCTTCGCCCTGATGCCCGACTGCGGATAGGTCGCCAGCCATTTGGCACCGAGGGTGTTCTGGACCATGTATTTCACGATCCAATTGGGCGTGAAAAGCTGAGTGGCGGCGGGAATGTCCTCGGACTTCACCACCTTGCCGATAACCTGATCCTTCTTCTCCGAGATGTAGAACTGGTAGAGCCAGCCAATAATCTCAATTTCCTGCCAGTCGGCTTCCTCGATCTCGTTGACCATCTGGCGGATGACGGAATCCGAGTGCAGCAAGTTGTCTGGCAGCAGTAGTTCGGTTTCGTCGTCAATTCGCTCAAACAGGAAGGGCATGGCTGCGTTCAAGGCGTTGCACTGTGCCGTCAGCAGCATGCGGTAAAGCTCGCCCTCCTTGTTGCCGTCGAGCTTCAGGTCAATGACCTTCTCTTTATCCAGCCCAGGCAGATCGAGGTGCTGGGCATGCTCCACGATCTCGGGTGTCGGCTTACCTTCGGGGTGGCTCAGAACCCGATAGCCGTGATCGAAATACCCGTGGACCTCCATGTACCGGATCGCGGCGAACCGATTGAACCATGTATAGGCGGCTTCCTCCATGACCTGCTCGAACCCACGGGTCTTGATCCGTGATTCCAGCTTGGCACGCTGATCCGCCACCTTCCTTGGATGAGCCTGACCGGCGATCAGGGCGACATTGCCCTGCACCTGTACGGGTTCGATCTTGTCCTTGGTGATGCCGAATTTGGTCGCACGGGCGGTCACCGCCGCGATGAAGTCACGACGAGCCTTGGGGGCATAGGTCTTCAGCTTATTGCGGTTCATGGCAGGCTCGTCCGATCAACGAATTTCAATGGGTTCTTCGGCGGCAAGGGCGGCTTCGAGTTCCTTCCGAAGTTTTCCCAGGAAGGCTTCCACGTCGGCTTGGGTCTTCAGGTATCCCGACTTCATGTCGGCAGGTCGAACCACACGGGGCTTCTTGAACACGGGCTGCGGTGACACCGCCTTGGGCTTGGTAGCAACTGCAACCGCCGTATCACCACCTGCTGGTGTCACGGGATCGGCAGGCGGCTTCGGCGGGACATACCGAGCAATGACATCCAGAGCATCATCCTTGGCATCGACGGCTTCAGCGACAGCCTGATGGATGTGGGCGATGCTGGTCTGCTTCTCGGCGGTCAGCCGCAGTTTTTGAAGCCCACTGAGGCACTTGTTTCTGAGTTCTGGCGGTGCTGCGATGTGATCCAGGGCATCCTTCACCTCGGATACATGCTGATCGATCTGCCCGAGAGCGTGGCTCCGACGCTTGTTCACCACCTCGTCGTTGATGGTGGCGACCTTGCTGATCAACCCGCTGATGTCCTTGATCAACGGGTATGGGGCGGTATGAGCCAGGATCACTTCCATCTGCTGCAAGGCGGCGGCGGCATCTGGGTTGTGGTCAAGTTCCTTGCGGTTGACGATGAATTCCCCGTACTTCTTCCGCAGCAATTCCCAGGTCGGTTGCTGGGTGCCGTAGAAAGTGTCCAGGTCGCTGACGTTGTCGGATAGGTTCTCGAACTCGACCTTCAGCGTGACGAACCGCTTGATAAACCCGTAGCTGTCCTTCTCGGTCAGAATCAGCTTCAGCAGCTTCAGCCCGATATCAATGGCGTCCTTGCCAGGGTAATTGCCTGTTTCCGCCAGTTTCAGGTAGCCGCTGAGATTGGTCTGCCAGCCTTCACATTGTTCACGAAGGAATTCGTAGAGGGCGTCCTCACCATCCGGTCCCATCTTGGCGAAGACGTTCTTTCCAAGATTCCGAGCTTGCTGGAGCAGGGCGGCATCGACCGTCTGCCGCTTGATCACCACGATGCTCCGCCACTTGTTGGGCGTCTTAACTACCTCAAAAATCTTGTCGCGGGTCAGCAAGGCACCGTCCATGGACAGGCTGAATTCACCCGCCGCAACCAATCGGGCGACCAAAAGCAGCACCTCCCATTCCGGCCAACCGTATGGGCGTTTGCCGTATTTGCTTTCGATCAGGTCATGCAACACCACCCTCTTGCTGGTGCTGTCCATCAAACTGACGAACGCCAGCACCTCCTTGAGTGCCTGTGCATTCCCCTCTTCGCCATCCAGCTTCAGCTTCTGGTCGGCGGTATCGGGGGCATTCAGGACCGCCTTGATCTCGTTCAGTAGGGCGGTCTGGTCTTGGATGATGTGCTTCAGGAACCCGAGTTTGGTGAAGGTGTTGCGGATCAGATAGTCCATGGACTGGCGGATCGCGACATCCCCCGAGCCACCCTTCACCGCCACCTTGCTGCCAGCGGCATAGAATTCGGCATTCTTCAGCAATTCGCCAAGATGGACGGTCAGATTGTCCAGGCGTTTGCGATTCTCGGCGGCTCGATCTTGGAGAATTCTCACCGTGCTGGCGGGTAGCCCACCATTGTTGGTGCGGGCGACGAATTTATCCGTTTGAAGGAATGTCCGCAGTTCCAGCCCCAGCTTGCGGTCATCGGGCAGTTTGACGATGACCTGCCCGCCGTTTTCGTTGGACTTCATCAGGCAACGGGCTTCGTTCCAATCAGCATAATCCTCGGACAACGGCGTGATCACCGACACCGCCAGATCATCGTCGGTTCTGGTGCCGTAGGGGTGCTGATCGCAGAACCGGTTGAACTGGAAATCCTTCTTCGTGTCCTCAAAGCGGTGCTTGCGGTTCCCACCAAGGACGTTATCGAAGATCATCTCACCAAGGGCTTTGACCTCCTCACCGCCATGCAGGTCGATGCCCTTGATGCCGCGACCGATTTCCTTCTCTTCGTCGGTCAGGAAGAAATAGTCTTCACCATTCCGACGAACGAGGGTTTCCCGTTCGAGCCGTTGAAGGCTGGCTTCAATCTGTTTCTTGATTGCCAGACGGTCGGCATCGATCCGGTCGATGAACAGGGTGACGAGGTTATCGACGTTCCCCTTGATCTCCTCGACGTAGCGGATGAGGAACAGCGTCCGCAAAACCAGATTGTCAAATTGCTCCAGCGAGGCGTTATCGCTCGCCTGATCAATGGTCGCTTTCACGGCGGTATCGAGGAAACTCTCGATGGACGGGTAGAAGAGGTAGAGCGGAGCCAATACCCCGACATTGGCGGACGACAAATCCTTGGCGGCGGTCTGGAATGCATCGAGCATTGACCGTTCACCACGGGCGAGATGCAGACCCGTGGCACCAACGCGGCGGATCGCCTCAAAAATCTTCTGCACCAATTGGAACTGGTAGGGGGCGAACGGGTAGACCTTGGCGAAGTGATCGTGGTTGGCGAACGGCTTGAACGTCATGCCGACGTTGGTGAAGCTGAGTTGGTTTTTGAGGATGTCCGCCTTGTCCTTGTAGACGGCGACCAAGGCATCGCGAGCGTTCGAGGTCTTGTCCAACAGGCGTGCCTGGATGACCTCATGCACATCGGCACTGGACAGCGATAGCCGCGTCTTGAACCGCCCCTGAATCTTGGAAAAGTCGTTGCTCTTGGCGGATCGCATTTCGCCCAGAACCGCGTCGATATCCTCCTGCGAGGTGACGATCACCCATGCCCGTCCGCCGCAGACCGTGCCGAGATTTTCGGTGATGGTCTGGAGCCGCAGCATCATGTGGGTATCTTGACCGATGAACTGTCCGATCTCATCGACCAGGAACACGATGCGGTGCTTCGGTCCCTTGGAATCGAGATACTGCTTCACCCAGGCGGCGAAATTGTCCGGGGAAAGATTGACGGCAACCTCGGGGTTATCGAGCCATTTTTCGAAAGAATCCTCGGACTGACCCAGCACCCGTGCCAGTGCGGTCTTGATGCTGTCGGAATTCAGGAAAAAGGCATCCCGTTCATCGACCCATTCGCCGCCAGCGATTTCCCGGTAGACCTTCTTGAATTCGTCCAGCTTGCCCTTGGCATCGAGATGACGTTCCAGATTGGCAATATGAGGGTGGTCGGGGCTGTAGCCGAGCCGTTCATTGAAGACGTTGGTAAACACCGTCAGGATCGGGTCGTCGTTACCGGTGTCCGCCTTGGAATCGATGTTGAACAGGATGACATCGGTTTCGGCGGCAACCGCACGCTTGATGTCGGCAGCCAGCATTGCGTCATGGATTTTGCCGTCGAAAAAGTCCACGGCACGCTTGGTTTCCCCGCCCATGCTGACGGTGTTGTTCTCCAGCAGGTAGGAAAGCACCTTGATGAAGTGTGACTTACCCGAGCCGAAGAAACCTGACACCCAGACGCCGACCTTTCCCGCCATTTCGGGATCACCGGCGGCATCGATGGATTTCAGGTAGGAATCGAAGAATTTCCGCAGATGGGTGTCGAGTTCACGGGTGATCACATACTCATCGAGTTCCTGCCACTTCGAGCCGTCATCAATCTGGTCAGCCTTGATGACGCCATTGATGGGGCGGTCGATGGGCTTCTCGAAGAGTTCACGGATCAGCATAATTCCCCCTCACGGCACCAACTTGAATGCACGGTAGTAGTTGTCGTCCTTCAGCGTCCCAAATAGCCGAAGGGTCTGACCGTCATATCTGCCTGGAAAAAACATCACGAGCGGCTTGTCCCGCATCACATGATGCAGGTTGTTGAGCAGGCTGTGCGTGCGTAGCAGCGGATAGATCGTGCCAACGCCCGACACCAACACGAGGTCGTGATTTGACAGATCGCACGCCGCCTCGAACACGGGGGCGAGCTTGCTGCCCTTCAATGGCTCGGACATTGCCTTCAGCAAGAAGGCATCACCCTTTTTATGGGTTTGCTCGATAGCCTTGTCGAGCAGCTTGCGGTCGGCAAGATGGTCCAGAACCATGTCGAACAGGTTGATGTGCTTGACCCGTAGACCGGGACGTTTTTTCGGGAGTTGCTCCAGCAAGAATCCGATGTGATCCCTGATGGCGAGTTCATCCTCGGCTGGATAATCGAAGATGTAGAAGCCGATCTCGTTTCCCAACCCGCGACCGCTGAGCAGATCATCGGACACTAGCCGATCCAGAACCATGTTCAGGCGGTCATCGAGATTGCTCATATGGACACCTGGATGCAGCGAAGAACGTATTGCTCGTCGTTTTCGCGAAGGTAGCTCATCACCTCACCGGAAATTCTGACGGGCTTCAGGTGGTAGGTTTTCGAATCGGTGATGTATCCGACCTCCGCCAGAATTCTGTAGACGCAGTCCGCCAGCTTGTTGGCGGTGCTGTCCTGCCAGACCGGCATCAGCGGATCACGGTTGCGGCACTGTTCCAGATATTGATCCCACATCTTCCTCGGCAGGTCGGTACGGAACATGCGGAACTGGTCACGCACAACGAGATCGAGGAAATCGCCCAGCAGGGCGGAATGCTTGATGGCGGCGGCAAAAACGGCTTGGGTGGCGACCTGGGTCGAGCCGTCGCGTATCAGCCGCCATAGGTCTGCCCCCATGGTTTGAAGGCGACCACGGATCAGTGACGACTGCCGCTTCGCCGTGCCGGGGCTACGCCGCTGGAGAACGTTCTCGACCTCGATGGCATGACGCCACTGCTCGTCGCTGACTCCATCAAGGAGCAGCCCGGCAATGATACGGCTTTCGGGGACTTTCAGTGATCCTCCGCCGATATCCGCCTTGTATCGCGGTCCCGCCATTCTCCCCCCAACTTCCCCGCCTAAATCAGACCCAACAGCCTATCCCCCGAAGGCCAAGCGAGCAACCTGGAGTCCGATAGGAAGCAGAGAGAAATCAAGATGGGTGTCCAGAGTTGACACGGACGCTGGGGGGGCTGTGCAACAAGTCATTTAATCGGACAAACGGAACCTGCTGCCCAAATCGAAATCGCACTGTTGGTTCGTGCGACATGGCGACTATGGCGACAGCGGACGCCAGCACGGGGCGAATCTACGTCGGCCAAAAGATTTCCTGAAAACGCCCTTTAGCCGTTCCAAATCGGCCACACCGCTCATAAGCCGCCGGAAATCGGGTCAGGAAAGGTGTTCTCTCATTTTGAGGCAAAACACCGGGCAGCAATGATTCCAATTAGATCGCCTTTTGAAATTCCGAGATATCATATACGCGGCATTGTTATGACGGATTAGACGCGAATCTAATTGCGTACTAATGGCACTACAAACTATCTGCCGAGAAAAAGATATTGGCCGACCGCAACGGGCATTTTATGTTCATAGCCGACATGACGTGGTTGCCATTACATCGGCATTATAGATGCAAGAAACCGAGCTTTGCTGCTCACAAGAAGCCCCAAAGGGCAACCGCCACGTCATGTCACTTGGGGATGTAGCTCAATTGGAAGAGCAGCGGCTGTTTGGTCGCAGACGGTGGATCGTCGCCACCCATCGCCACCGATAATGTGTTTCGGGATTAACCCGTCGTGGTCGGCTGATGGTCGGTCACATTTCCAAACGAAAGGCGTGAGGTAAAGAGCATGTTATCGACTGCGAGAAATTATGAGCAAGGTAAAAAACACACGATTACAAAAGAGGAAGCATCTTACATCATCATTTTATGATGCAATCGCATCATTGGATGATGTCGTTCTTAGCAAGCCAAACTCAACTATCTACGATAGCGACAGCTTCGGACACCGATACCTGAACGAATATCAAAAGGTTTTCGGTGGCGTGCCTCAAATGTGGCACAACGTCTTCGCATACGTCCTGTCATATTCTGAATATGGCTCCATCCCCATGGTCATCGCCAATTGGGGCTATCTAAAATCCCGCGACGAACTGATCCCCTTGCCGTTCGTCAAGAACCCGGTGGAAATCATCCATCCCGGCTACGGGACGGTGAACACCATGACACCCAGCCAATTTGCAGTTTTCAGCGGTGCCGTGGTGAATAGCCACCTGTCGTTCATTCTCAAGGACAAGCCCAGCTTTTTGAAACCGGCTCACATACGCGGAGTGAACTGGGAAAAGTGCAGCAATTGGTATCGTGGCTGCATGAACGCGATCTACCGGCTTGCCGAGGATGATCCAACGTGGACTGCGGTGATCGAGCAGTTGGATTGATCGCCGTGCGGAAACTTGAGCGTGACATCCGCAAGATCGCTGGAAAACTCTGGCGAGTAGCGAGAACTGGTGGCGACCACTTCTGCCTTATCAACCGCGAGACTGGTGCCCGATGCATCACATCATCAAGCCCTTCCGATTGGCGGGGTTGGAGGAACTTTAGGGCATTGCTCCGGCGGCTTGAGCGATCACAGGGGAGGTAATTCCAACCAAAACAGGATTGGGGTGCTGTGGTCATGGCGACCACGGCACCTTCAATTTCAATGTGGGACACCGGACCACGCCAGCAGGATAAATAGAATTAAAGGGAGGGTTCACATGGAAACAAAACACGATGAAACCAAAGATTGCCAGAATACAAATATTAGCAAACCGCCATACGAATTAGTAAGGTATTGCCAACATTGCGGATGCATAAAGTTTATAGTTCTAAAAAACTACAAGCTACGATGCTTTGAATGCGACGAGTTATTCCGTTTTGAGGATCAGCCTGAAAATTGGCTGGGAACTGACCCGCAAGATGACATCGACAAGCGTCTTGGAATGATTTCGGAACTTTATCCGTGGCGGCTGAGCTATTCGGTTGATGAAGAGGGTCTGGCACTTTTGCGGACGACCATCCAAGGCTGCGAGGGCGATGTTATATTTACTGATTTCGGTGGTGGTCCACTGACCGCCATGCATTTGGAAACTGTTTTCGCCCATTGCCGACACGCGGAGATCACCGTTTGGCTCAACGATGAATCGGACGCTCGCATGATCCGAGCCGCAAGTGCTGCCGTAAATGCGACGATGGCTGCCAAAACGGCGTAAAAATGGGGGTGCCGTATAAATAAATTATAGATAACAATTTATGGAGGCGGCGAAATGGACATACAGGATATTTCTAAAAATATTGACGATTTAATGCGTAGTCAAAAGGCGGTTGATGCATTTCGCCTAAAGTTTCCTAATTCCGAGACGTATTATATTTCTGCTGATGCGGCTAAGAAATTCGCCAATGCGTTTGCAATGACCGACGACCACACCTACGGCATTGCTGTCGGGAAGACCATTGTGGACGATGCCGACCATCTGCTGGACCTGCTCGGTGACCAGGACGAAATCGCCATCGAGTTTCGGTTCATTCCCCCACAACCAGGGCAACCGGCTGAAGACGTTTGTCGGTGCCTACGTCAGTGCCAGCAGCAAGATTGATGTCGGATTAAAGGACTTGGCTCCACTCTAATCCCCCCCGTCAGCACAAAGTACGTAGACCGAAAAATATAATAATGTTGGAACTATATCTATTCGATGCCGACGATTGTGGCCGATTTATCCCAGAACCAAGTTAAAAAAACGCGATCAACAGAAAGCACTTGGCCGAAGAAGTTTTGGCCGGTAGTGCGTTTGTCATCAGCCATTAACCAATGGAGATGACAAATGGCAAAACTCAAACAACCGACACTAGCCAGCATCAACCGCTCTATATCAGCCGCTCAATGCCAGCACACGAAAATCAGGGTGGCGGACGAAACCACGGACAAAATCGACGCTATCCTCAGCCAGTTCCAAGGTCGGCGGCAAAATAACCTCCTGTCGTCACTCGATTTGATCGACTGCACCGAATCGGCAGAAGCCCGATTGGCGAAACTTGGACTGCCGAAGGGATATCGTGCCGGTGCCGAGGTCATCTATGGCGGCGGTTCTGGTGCCTGGGCGAAATCCTATAGCTACGCAATCCAAACCACCATCGCCCGCATGGTTCGCACAACGACCGGATGGTTCCTTGTCGAAGTCTGGTCGGACGATCTCTACCCGCAGGAAAACCGACCCGACAGCATTTATCTGACGCCGAACCAGGACAACATCGTGGTCGAGAATTTTCGGCGGCAATACAGCGTCAAATCGGCTTGATGGAGGCACCCATGTCAAACTTGAAAATTGTAGAAGCACAGGTCGATGATGGGCTGGATACCCATGATGTGTCCTCGTCCACCTACAAGCCGGACACCGAATATCCGCTTGCCGTGCTGCCCCCGGCGATCCAAGCGATCATCATCGCCATCCACGATCTCGCCCAGGTCGCCGTTGAAATGGCGGGTCAAGTTTCCTTCAGCACCATTTCCTTCGCCGTCCAACACATCACCGATGTCGAAGTCCCACGCCAAGGGCAGAAGCCGTTGTCCAGCTTCTTTCTGACCTTGGCAGAGGCATCGACGGGCAAGACTGCCGCCGAGAGGTTCGCAATGGCGGCGGTCAACGCCTATGTCGATGCCTTGGAGGTCGCCTACGAGAAGCAGTTTCACGACTACCAGATCGAACTGAAGGCGTACCGGCAGGAAATCAAGAACGTCGAGCGGAGCATGAAGGATCAGCACCGAGACGCCATTGCTGAGGCGTTGAAGGATGTCGGTTCGCCGCCGCCGCAACCACTTCGCCCCGACATGATCACCCGCATGGCAACCTACAAGGGGCTACTCGATTCGCTCCGAGATGGTCAGGCGTCGGCTGGTTTGATCAACGACGACTCAATCGGCTTCATCCATGGTGCGGCAAATGACCCCGCCATGATCTCGCTTCTGACCGACATTTGGAGCGGCACGCCTTACCGCCGAGTGACTGGCAGAGAACGGCTGATCCTGAAAGGGCGTCGATTGACAGCCCATCTGATGGTGCAGCCAAAGCACGCCGCCGACCTGCTGCATGGAAAGTTTACCGCCGACCAGGGCATCATTCCTCGCTTCAATATCGCCTTCGCCCCCTTGATGGAAAAGACCGCACCCAAGGGGGATCGGGCAACGCATCTGAAAACTGTCGCCGCCTTCAATGAGCGGATCGCCTCCCTGCTGCAAGTCCCCGGTGCCATCCAGAACAGGAACGAAGTCAAAGTCGAAACGCCGATGGTGATGAGCCAGGAAGCGGAAGAATTTTTCATCAGCTTCATGGACAACATGGCGACGGCTGTCCGCCCCGGAGACGACCTTTCGTCAATTCGGACATCGGCGGTTCGAGCGTCGGAAAACGCGGCGAGATTGGCAGGCGTGATGACGCTGTTCGTCCACGGACCAGAAACCACCGAGATCGAACTGCCCGAGATGAAAGCCGCCGTCGCCTTGATGGACTACTACATGCGGCAGAAGCTCAGCCTTTACGATGATGTCCACGTCGATCCCGATATCGAGTTGGCGGAAAAGGCTTGGATTTGGCTTAGCGAAAAATGGGATGACCCGAACATCTCACAGCGTGACCTGACCAACATCGGTTCACCGCGAGCAGTCCGTCGTGCCGACAAGGCAGCCACGGTGATCGGAATCTTGGAACGTGATGGTCGTCTGCTTCGTCTTCTCGGCAAGCATCCAGTCAGGGGCATTGACCGTGAGCGGGTCTGGAAGATCGTGAAATGACGATTTCCCCAAACGGCGACACGGCGACCATGGCGACAGAAGGCGATCTGACCCACCACGACCACGGTGATCAGATCGACCTTCAGCCGATGACCACCATGATCCCGATGCCGACCAGGACCATCACTGTCGCCATTTGTCGCCCTGTCGCCACTCATCGACCGTGCGAAAAACCCCATCGGAATCGGTCGCTCAGAAATGGCGGAAAACCTCGGTTCCATGACCTGCCCCAAGGCGTGGCTGGAAACATTCCTTTTTGAACACGGTGATCGAGATGAGATACGAGTTCACGATAAACACTGAGCGGGTAACCCGTACCGCCGATAGGTTAAAGCAGCACGGATGGGTCGAAATTGACATCGGGGTAGCCGCTCCAATTGACCAAGCTGGAGATTGGTCCGACTGGTTTGACCGCATATGTGACGCGGTTGCTGCGGTGAAGCCTTGGCTAAAAGAGCGGAATATTGACTATCGGATTCTGCACGGCAATTTCTTCGTCAGAAAGCGGAAGGCTACCCTGGTCAGGCTCAGATGGGCTGGGCAATTCTGATCCAAGACCGGCGTCGATTTCCGCGTCGATGATGGCGGTGACCAGGACCAAGATCGAACCCTGAGTTTTTCGCGTACCAAGCCAAAACCCAAGGATTTCCGCCAAGTTCACCGCGTTCAGTTCGAATCCCAATTTCCGCGTCGATCTGGTCAAGACCAACGCCAATTTCCGCGTCGATTCCAAATCTCAAGGTTTCCATGGTTTGGGGTGACCACCTCGCTTCGCATCGGTGGCACCGCTGCTTGGTTCGCGATCTCGCTGACGCTCGCCTGCTCACCGCAGCACGGGTTGCTTACGCTCTAAAATCGATGAAAATCCAAGAAACTAAAAAATCTGAATGAATTAATTCTTTAAAGGCTCAGCCATCAATCAACCAGATCGAGGACATACTTCTCCTATCCAGAGAAAAGTACATCCTCAATCCTCGCTATCAACCGAGTCTCAGACCCCCACAATCGCAGTTTATCCTTACGGACATGGAAGGCGGACAACCGCTAACCTTCCTACCTGCTCACTTCTAGGCTACGTGATTTGCCTTTGTCGGTATGCCGATGATGCGTATGTGGGTCACATCATCGTCAACGGTGTTGGTTCTTTTTCTTTCCAGCAGCACCATCTTTCTTTTAGTAAATCAACAAATGTGTATGTGAACCCCGTTGTAACAGCGTCCACAGCTTGCATTCGTTGTCGAGGTCCGAGTAGCCCCTCTCATAGTCCGGTCATGTTCCCGGCGTACCGTTTTAGTTAAAAACCTACTCGATCATTTGACCGCTTTCGCAGCCCATAATTCTATTTATCAAACACGATCATTTTCGTGTTCAATCGCCAATTTATTTATATTATCCGCCCCCATCGCCCGCCGCTTGATCTCCTTCGTCTCCGTGCGATCAAGGATGGCGATAAGCCAGCTTCCCTGTTTCACGCTGATCCAGGTTTTCGTCGCCAGCCACTCATCCATGTGCATCAGAAAAGCAAATTCTTGAGGTGTTAAAAGATCGCGTCGATGCTCAAGCCGATGCAAAGTCCGCATCCTAAGACTAAGAAGCCCGCTTGTATCGATTGCCATCCGTTTCAAAGGTACTTTCTTCATAAACCTATTGTCTCAAACTCGGTATCAATCTGGCAATATCTTTATTTACTTCAGCGTCTTCACGGTTGACTTTCGGCACGATATAATAGCCGCAGTTAATGCGGAGATTTCCGATGACCAAGCGGGTCGCCTTGTATGCAAGGTGTTCAACGGACAGCCAAACCGTCGAAAACCAGCTTCTGGAACTTCGCCGGGTTGCTGATCGCATGGGGTGGGTCGTGGTAGCTGAGATCAGCGACCAGGGCATCAGCGGGACCAAAGGACGTGACCAGAGACCTGGATTTCACCGCCTGCTGAATGGGGTCGCCCGACATGAATTCGATCTGGTAGCAGCCTGGGCTGTCGATAGGCTCGGTCGATCCCTTCGCGATCTGGTCGGGTTCCTTGAAGACCTGCGGGAAAGGAACGTCGATCTGTTTTTGCTCCAGCAAGGGCTGGACACCAGCACCGCCGCCGGTCGTGCGATGTTCGGCATGCTCAGTGTCTTCAGTGATTTCGAGCGGAGCATGATCGTAGCCAGGGTTAAATCTGGGCTTCAACGGGTCCGCGATTCTGGGGTTCGTCTGGGCAGACCGCCGACCGATGCCGCCAAGATCGACAAGGTGAAGGTGCTGCTCATCAGTGGTGCTGGGATCAGGGAAACTGCCCGCAAAGCCAAGGTCAGCACGGGTTTGGTTCAAAAACTGAAGAAGGAATTGGCTGCCGAATCCGCCCACTCAGCAGCCCAAATCCAGTCCATTTAATGGACAACCGCAATCGGTTACGCCGCCACGGCTTCCGCCGATTCTTCGTCAGTCTGGTCGGAATTTTCGCCGTAAACATGGGTGATGAAGTCATCCCAGACGCAAGCTGGGCAGCAACCATCAGCGTTTTCCGCCAAGCTAAAGCCCTGGACCATTGCCAACAGCACGACAATTTCCGAATCTTCCAGGGTTTCAAATTGATCCATCGCTTCACGACCAAGGTCAATAAAATCACCCTGCTCGTCTTCGTCAATTTCATCGGCTTCGCAGTCGATGTAATTGTTAATCACGTTACGCAGGTACTTCCTGTCCAGCAGACATGGTGCGATGTCATTGGCATCGACCGCATCGTAGATTAAGCGGAATACACTTCCGCTGATGTCGGGAACGTTTAACATTTTTGCTCTCTCCATAGGTTTCATTCAGTCCATTCCGATCCGCTCAAGGCAAGCGGGGTCGGTTCCCATTCAATGAGATTCTACATTTTATCCTCCTGATTTTAGGTATTGGTGACGGTTACCAAAGGGCACGCCGTTCAAGTGTAATCTATATAGAAATACTCGCGGTCGTCATCTCCGGTTTGCGGTGTCGATAGCGGTATGGTCCCGTACCTCGACCAGTACGGCAATATCTTTTTTACTTGAAATCGAAAATACCTATTAGGGTTGCATGCCGCTTTCGGCGTGCTTTTGACCTTATGTCATTCAGGTTGTATTCTTGGGTGCTTCGGAAGATGGGGTGGGGTGCCAACCGCAAGGTCATAAGCCGCAAAAGCTTATGACCTACTTGACCTGAGCCAAGTAAATGCGGTCATCTGGCACATATACGGCACATCACGAACCAAGCTGCCGTGCATAAATGAAGGTCAATGGGCTGATTTTGTTGGGTTTTGATTGGGGCAATACAACCGAAGGTAGTTCCCAAGCTTACGACGAGGGTTCGATTCCCTTCACCCGCTCCAAGCCTTTTTCGCTGATATATCAACAAGTTACGCAGTGACGGTTTTCAGCGAAGTGTGAATACCCTGGTTCAGCCCTACAGCGACAATGAGCAGATTCTATTGATCCGCTCCACCTCATGAACACCAAAGTTCCAAATCCCGTCCTGATGTAAGGCGGCATTCGCCATGCGATATGCCGCCACATCAGGACATGACGACCCGCTTGCGGGTCGCTCATTGGGTTCAATCGAGCTTCCTTCCAACATCGGCAGCACGGAGATGGGTATATCTGGCGAGCATGCGGAAATCGCGATGACCCGAGATCACCGCCGTTTCGGGGATCGTCAGACCCTTTTCAAACAGTCGCGAGATGGCTTCATGGCGGAGGTCATGAAAATGAAGATCGTCAATTCCAGCACGATGGGTCGTTCTCTTCCACGCGAATTGAACCATCCTGATGCTGTAGGGGAAGGGTGCCTCCATCTTGGCGGCAGCATGATCACCCAATATGCCGACCGCTTTGGTGGTCAATGGCACCTCACGGGAAAAGCCGTTTTTGGTCATTGGCAGGAACGCGATCTTGCCCCTGAAATTGATGTGTTTCCATTCCAGCCCGATGATTTCAGCCTGCCGCATGGCGGTTTCCAACGCGAAATCGATCACATCCCAGATGTACGGGGTGTTTCCAGCAGCCGCCGCTTCCCGAAGGGCTTCATATTCACCTGGATAGAGCCTCCGATCCCGTGATGGCGGCATTTTCGGTTTTCGAACCGCATCAATGCACACTTCTTTCAACGGTACATCCCAATCCAATCGGGCGGTTCGCAGGACCACCCCGAAAGCCAGCAGATCATGCCGAACCTGCTGCGATCCAACGCTCTTGAGCCTTTCATCGCGGTAGCTGGCGAACACCCCGGTCGTGAGACGATCCAGGGTGAGCTTGGTGATCGGATGTCGCAGCAGCCGATTGAGCCGATGGTTTTCCTGGTAGGCAGATTTTTTGGTCGGGGTCACCGTGTCCCGATACCGTTCAAGAAGGTCAGCGAGCGTGGTGGTCGCCAGTTCGATCACATGATGGGGATGCTCGGCTATATCGAGATTCGCCTCGATGGACTTCGACCAAGCGACGGCATCGACCTTCTTTTTGAAGGTCCGAAATACACTTTTTTGCCCAGAACGGCGAACAACAGCCTGCCAATTTCCGCTGCGATTCCTGATGGTTGCCATGCTTCTCCGACCCCGCACTGTGTCAAGATTGTGCCACGGGGCTGATTCGGAGGGTTTTAGGGCACACTTCGCTGAAAACCGTCACTGCGTAACTTGTTGATATATCAGCGAAAAAGGCTTGGAGCGGGTGAAGGGAATCGAACCCTCGTCGTAAGCTTGGGAAGCTTCTGCTCTACCATTGAGCTACACCCGCACAGCGGCGCAGAATATAAGGGCTTGGCATGAGCCTTGGCAAGTCCCTCGCCGCATCCTTTGTCCGGAATTGCCGAATGCCTTCGCCGTGGTGGGTTCGGGCAGGGGGTCAGCCGAAGCCGCACTCCACCAGCAGCTTGTGAAATTCGCGCAGATTCTTGTCGCCCTGGCTGGGGTCGGGACAGCTGGCCACGAATTTTTCCTCGAA
>Ga0316224_1001260_pt1 | contig 28859 bp, 27 predicted proteins | sample TBH18013metaG_FD_206254 | JGI IMG/M metagenome (GOLD analysis project Ga0316224, IMG submission 206254) | Freshwater microbial communities from Trout Bog Lake, Wisconsin, USA - TBH18013 | ecosystem: Environmental > Aquatic > Freshwater > Lake > Hypolimnion/Profundal zone | place: USA: Wisconsin... | reverse complement strand
AATATCAAAAGAAAAACATTTTGTATTGCATGGCAGTTAAATTTGATGCATCCGGAAAAAAATCAGGAGACCCCGTTCAATTAGATACCACAGAAATTAATTTCGCAGCGAACAATAAAATTTATAATGTCATCAACAGTGAAGACAAACAAAAAATTCTGGTGTATAAGATCAACAATAAAAATGAAAAAGTACATGCTACCGTGACTTTGTTGTTCGATAAAAATTTATCGCTCTTGCATAAAACAAGAATGATGGTACCATCTGCCGAACGCAATGATGCTTTATCAGATTTTGCAGTAGATAATGATGGCGATATTGTTTTATTAAGAACATCGGGTGCCGGCGGACAAACAGATAACGTAAATAAAATGTCGATGATTACCAAAGCTGCGTATGCAGATAATTTTATCATCAACGATATTAAGATGAGTAATATTTATTTGGATGATATACATGTTAAAATAGATAATTTCAATAAACACTATTTAATTACTTCATTTTACAGCAAACAACGCAGAGGTAATATCGACGGCATCTTCAGCTATATGTGGGATGAAAGAGCATCCAGAGAAATGTATAATAACAGAACAGAATTATCCGATGAATTAAGGGCACAGGCAAGAGGGGAGAGCACGGTAAAAATGGCATTCAATGATTATTTTATTAAGCATTTGGTAATGCGTAAAGACGGCGGTTATATCATCATTGCAGAATCGGAATATACCAGTACCAGAGGCAATGTGTACAACAGATGGGATTATAACGGCACGCCTTATTCTACTTTAAACGGAAGTTATTATTACTATAATTCTCCTTACAGCTATCCATGGTCAAGATATGGCATGAACAATGTTACCCGTTATTATGCGGATAATATTACCATCTTATCCTTTGACGGAAATAATAAATTAGAATGGAGTAATGTAATTGGCAAATCGCAGTATGATGATAATACCGATATTTTTATAGGATACGGCATGGTGAATTTCGGTAACGCCATTCATTTTATATTTAATGATCAGGAAAGAAGGCAAACCATTTTAAATGTGCAGGGGATTGGGCCTGACGGACAAATTGTAAGAACGCCCACCATTAAAAATTTAGATAAGGGCTACGATTTTATGCCTAAACAATTAAAGCAAATCGGTGCCCGAACAGTGATCGTTCCCTGCCAGTACAGAAATTATACTTGCTTTGCCAAAATTGAATTTGAATAAATTATTACAGTGACTAATTTTTTTAGAAATAGCTCATTTGCTTCTGTCTTTTTTTTAGTAGTACTCTGCGTATTGGTACATTTTCATTTTTTTATTGAGCCACCGCAAGTACAGATCAGTGAAGATGACGGGTTAATATCGATGTTGCTGATCAAATACATTCAACCCTTAGCTTCTTCCTGGTTATTTATTATTTATTTTGCTGTTTTATTATTTCAAACGATCCTATTTAATGTTGCGCTGAACAGTTTGAAAATGTTTCAGCAAAATGCATTCACTACTTCATTGTCTTATTTATTGATCACCGCTTTATTACCGCAATGGTGCAGTATCACACCTGCTTTTATTGCAAATGGATTGGTGATGTGGATCTTTGTAAGAATATGTAAACTATATAATAATCCATCTCCCAAAACTGCATTGTTCAATATCGGATTGATAGCAGGCTTAACCGTTTTATGTTATCATCCAACAGCGGTATTACTATTGTTAGTCACTTTTGCATTGGCTGTCGTTAGGCCGTTTCGTATTACAGAATGGTTGGTATTGCTGATGGGTTTTGTATTGCCTTATTATTTTCTCTTGTCCTTTTTATTCCTCACCAATCAAATGAATGTATTGCAAAGATTTTTACCTGAATTGCAATTTAATATTCCGCTGCATGCAAATGATCTATGGACATGGATCAATTTAGCAGGCATTTTGTTTTTCTTATTGATTGGTTTCTATTATTTATCTTCTGCCACTAACAGAATGGTCATTCAGATAAGAAAAAACTGGAGTGTGATGCTGGTCTTATTGCTTATTTCATTACCTGTCCCCTTTATTTTTAAACAAACAGGTATTCAATCTGCCATGCTAGCTGCGCTGCCTGTTTCAGCTTTTGTATCCAATGCTTTTTTGTATCCGAAAAGATCTTTATTTCCGAATTTATTACTGATCATCGCTTTAATAATTATTATCCACAATAACTGGATGTTGATTCAAATTTAAAATTTGTAGTCATCCCTATCTTACATTTGATCTTTAAAATTTTTGAGTATGAAATATGGAGTGGTTGTTTTTCCGGGATCTAATTGCGACAGAGATATGCAGGATGCTTTACAGCACGATTTAGGAAAAGAGGTGGTGATGCTTTGGCATAAAGATAAAGACATCAGCATGTTTACCGCTGATGATTGCATTGTGTTGCCCGGTGGATTTTCGTATGGAGATTACTTGCGTTGCGGCGCTATTGCAAGGTTTAGTCCGATGATGCAAAGCGTTATTGATTTTGCGAATAAAGGTGGTAAAGTATTGGGTGTGTGCAATGGTTTTCAAATTTTATGCGAAAGTCATTTATTGCCCGGTGCATTATTGCAAAATGCCAATCAACAATTTATCTGTAAAAATGTTTTTATCAGGAATGAGAATTCTGCAGCGTTAAAAATTCCGATTGCACATGGCGAAGGAAGATTTTATGCTGATGAGCATACTTTGAATGATTTGGAAAAAAACAATCAGATCATTTTTTATTATTGCGATGCATCAGGAAATATAGATACAGCAAATAATCCGAATGGCGCTGTAAGGAATATTGCCGGTATTCGTAATAAAGAAGGAAATGTTTTTGGAATGATGCCACATCCGGAAAGAGCAACATCCAAAACATTGAATAATATTGATGGAATAAAAGTGTTTGATCTTTTAGGATTGAACTAACCTGTTTATCTCATCATTTTGTAAAAATGAATCTTCATAAACAACATCTGTATGAAAAAAATATTGCTCGTTTTATGTGTATTGGTCAGTGTAGTAAACCTAAATGCCCAACCCAAAGATCCTGTCATCTGGAAATTTGAAGCAGTAAAAAAATCAGCTACTGAATATGAAATCAAAGCAACGGCAACGGTAGAAGATCCCTGGCATATTTATTCTCAGAATACCGATAAAGGGGGCCCAATCCCTACAGCATTTCTTATAAAGAAAAACCCATTGGTAACAGTGGATAATAAATTTAAAGAGACGGGTAATTTAGAAAAGACCTATGATAAGAATCTGAAAGTAAACATATCTTATTATGCCAAATCAGTTGTGTTTACCCAGACTGCAAAATTAAAGGCAAGCGTAAAGACAAATATTTCCGGAACGGTGCAATACATGGTTTGTAATGATGAGCAATGTTTAACGCCGGTTACTAAATCATTTAATATTCAATTGCAGTAAAGCATTTGCAATGAAAAAAATCTTTCTTGGTTGTATTTTAATTTTTGCAGCGGCCATTTCTTTAGCACAAACCAAACCAGTCGATTTTGCAGCTACGGTACATCGGACAGATAATAATGGTTTGTATGAAATAATGGTAACTGCTCAAATATCAGATGGCTGGCATTTGTATGGAAATAATCCGAATGTGGATGGATTAGAATCTGTAAAATTTTCATTTGATGATGAGAATGCCAAATTATTCAATGAAGCTGTATTTAATATTCCTTCACAAACAATCAACGATCCTATTTGGGAAAATAAAAAAGTAAATGTTTATACCAACACTGTTCAAATACAGCAAAGGGTTAAGATCAGCGGGGTTATTCCTGCTTCATTAAAATTATTGATCACTGCCAATGTTGGAAAAGGTAAAGATGAATTTCAAACCGTAGAGCAATCAGTTGATCTGAAACTGGAAGGCGGGGTTATTGCCAATACCAATACAATTAAGTTATCATCCATAGACATCAATCATCCATTAAAGGATTGCGGTAAAAAAAATGATACCAAGAACAGCGGATTTTTATCAATCTTCTTTTTAGGTTTTCTTGGTGGATTGATTGCATTACTTACTCCATGCGTGTTTCCGATGATCCCGGTGACTGTTTCTTTTTTTACCAAACGTGCCGCCAATAAAAAACAAGGCATTAAGAATGGGGTGTTGTATGGCTTGTTTATTTTTATCATCTACTTACTTGCCAGTATCCCATTTCATATTTTAGGGAATGTGCAACCCGAGATATTTAATAATATTTCTACCAATGCATGGTTGAATATTATTTTCTTCATCATCTTTATTGTATTTGCATTTTCATTTTTTGGTTATTTTGAAATCACTTTACCAAGCAATGTAGCGAGTAAAGCAGATTCGAAAAGTGGATTAGGAAGTATCGGCGGTATATTTTTTATGGCATTAACATTGGCCATCGTTTCATTTTCCTGCACGGGTCCGATATTGGGTTCTTTATTGGTTGGTTCATTAAGTGGCGGTGCATGGCAATTAACCAGTGGCTTAGCAGGATTTGGGTTGGCTCTTGCATTACCATTTGCATTGTTTGCTATTTTCCCTAATTGGTTGCATTCTTTGCCAAAAAGCGGAGGATGGTTGGATACAGTAAAAAAAATATTGGCATTTGCAGAGCTGGCATTGGCATTTAAGTTTTTATCGAATGCAGACCTGGTGATGCATTGGGGTATTTTAAAAAGAGAAATATTTTTCGGTGTTTGGATTTTAATTGGTTCAGGGTTGACTTTATATCTGTTTGGCTTACTTCGTTTGCCACATGATTATAAAGGAATGAAAATAAGTGCAGGAAGAAAATCATTAGGTGTGCTTGCATTATTATTTACTTTGTATTTGGTTCCGGGAATTACACAAACAAAATATGCGAATCTTCAGCTGTTAAGCGGATTTCCGCCACCATTACATTACAGCGTGTATGGAAAAGAGAATGTAATTGGAAAAGGATTGGAAGCGGATGTGATGAATGATTATGATAAAGCGTTACAATTAGCTAAAGAACAACACAAACCTTTGTTGATAGATTTTACCGGATGGGCTTGTGTGAATTGCAGAAAGATGGAAGAAAATGTATGGACAGAACCGGAAGTGTATCATTACATCAAAGAAAATTTTATATTGGTTTCGTTGTATGTGGATGATAAAGAAAAGTTAGCTATTCAGCAACGCATCAATAATTACAAAACAAAAGACGGAAATATAAAAGACATTATTAGTGTTGGTGATAAATGGGCCACTTTTCAATCAGAGAATTTTAATCAGGTTACACAACCACTGTATGTGATTTTGAACAATGAACAACAACTCTTGAATAATCCTGTTGGCTATACACCCGATGCAAAAGAATATAAAGCATGGTTGCAGTGCGGGAATGAAACATTTGGTAAAAAATAAAAGTCAGGCACTTATAAAGTGGCTTACTTAATTTGGTTGTCATCCTGCAGTTAAGTAAGCAAGCAATCGTTGATAAGCAGGATGACAGTATCTTTTTTATAAAGCAATTTGGTTCTCTAACATCATCTTTCTTAAATTAATTAATCCGTAACGCATTCTTCCCAAAGCGGTATTAATACTGGTATTGGTGATGGTGGCGATTTCTTTAAAACTCATATCGGCATAATGCCTTAATACAATTACTTCACGTTGTTCTTCCGGTAACAATTCCAACATCTTTCTGATCTTATCATGACTTTGCCCCTGTACCATTTTCGTATCAGCACTCTCACTGTTTACATTGATCATCTCAAAAATATCCTTATCGTCACTATGAATGATCTTGGTACGTTTTGCTTTTCTGAAATAATCAACACATAGATTATGAGAGATGCGCAAAGCCCATTGAATGAACTTGCCTTCTTCATTGTAGCGATTGTTACGCAATGTATCAATCACTTTGATGAATACTTCCTGGAAAAGGTCTTCTGCCAAATGCCTGTCCTTTACCAAAAAGAAAATAGAAGAGAATATCTTCTCTTTGTAACGATTGATTAAAATTTCAAGGGCCTGATGATTGCCATCTTGAAATGAACGGATCAAATCCGTATCCAACGCTTGTTGTAGCGATTTCATAGTAGTAAGGGTTTTTTTGAAAAATCTTCAAAAAGGATAGGATACTTGGATACAGTGAATTGAAATGTTTGTATCGCGGATTAAACGATCTGCTTGACAATTAACTTCAATTGCGGTCTGAAATTAATGATGTTTTTTCCCTGCACAAACTTTAACAGGCATTGTTGAAAAATATAAAAAACATCTGCTGATATCCACATTTTTTCTTTTTTCGCTCAACTTAAAGAAGAATATTCTGTTTATTTGTTAAGGCTATGGCAACAAAAACAATCGCGTCTAAAAAATCATCTTCAGTTTTATCCGGTAATATTATTGTTAAAGGTGCACGCACACATAATTTAAAAAATGTGGACGTTGAATTTCCGCGAAATAAATTAATTGTGGTAACAGGTGTTAGCGGCAGTGGTAAATCATCTTTAACCATTGATACTTTATTTGCAGAAGGCCAAAGACGATATGCAGAAAGTTTAAGTGCCTATGCTCGCCAGTTTATGGCAAGAATGGTAAAGCCTGATGTGGATTATATTAAAGGCTTATGTCCTGCCATTGCCATCGAACAAAAAGTAATTACACGTACACCCAGAAGTACGGTGGGCAGCATGACGGAGATCTATGATTATTTAAGATTGTTGTTTGCAAGAATTGGTAAAACCATTTCGCCCGTTAGCGGAAAGGAAGTAAAGAAAGATGAAGTGAGTGATGTAGTGAATGCCATTAAAAATTTTAAAGAAGGAACCAAAGTAGTGATATTGGTTTCATTTAAGCAACACGCCAAACGAGCTGTAAAAGAAGAGCTGAATATTTTGATGCAGAAAGGATTTAGCAGATTGTATGTTCACAGAATGGCGGATGAAAGAAAACAGATGACAGAAATCTTACGGATTGAAGACCTGTTGGAAAAAAGTGAAAAGGAATTGCTTAAAAATCTGTCATCAGATATTTCAGGTCAGTCATCTTATGTATTGATCGACAGAGTTGTTACCAGGCAGTTTGAGGAAGATGATCTCCATCGGTTAAGTGATTCCATTGATACGGCTTTTTATGAAGGTGAAGGTGAAATGTTTATTGAAGTGGATGGAACAAAATTTATTCATTACAGTAACAAATTTGAAGCAGATGGTCTTCAGTTTGAAGAACCGGTACCTAATTTATTTTCTTTCAATAATCCTTTCGGTGCTTGTCCAACTTGTGAAGGCTTCAGTCAGGTATTAGGTATTGATGAAGATTTAGTCATTCCGGATCGAAGATTAAGCATTTATGAAAATGCAGTGGCACCTTGGAAAGGAGAGAAGTTAAGTTGGTGGAAAGATAATTTCATCAAACATGCGAAAGGGTTCCCGATTCATAAACCCATTGCAGATTTATCAGTTGAACAATATCAGCAGTTATGGAATGGTATTGACAAAGCATATGGCATTCACGATTTTTTTAAAGAAGTGGAACAAAACCTATATAAGGTTCAGTATCGCGTTTTATTAAGTCGTTATCGTGGCAGAACTACTTGTACCGATTGTCATGGGTATCGTTTGCGCAAAGAGGCGTTGTATGTAAAAGTGAATGATAAACATATAGGTGAGTTATGCGAATGGCAGGTAAGAGATTTAAAAAAATGGTTTGATACCTTGCAATTAAGTGACCATGATCAACAAGTAGCGAAAAGAATTTTAATTGAAGTCCATCAACGGTTACAAACATTGATCGATGTTGGATTGGGTTATCTTACCTTAAATCGCTTGGCTAATTCTTTAAGCGGTGGAGAAAGTCAACGCATACAACTCACCCGCAGCCTGGGTTCTAATTTAACCAACTCATTATATATTTTAGATGAGCCCTCTATCGGTTTGCATTCAAGAGATACGGAAAGATTGATAGCCGTATTAAAAAATTTACGAGATCTTGGTAATACAGTTGTTGTTGTAGAGCATGATGAAATGATGATGCGTGAAGCAGACCACATTATTGATATGGGTCCATTGGCATCTCATCTTGGTGGTAAAGTAATTGCAGAAGGTGATTATGATGAAATTATTGCCAATCCTGAAAGCTTAACGGGTAAATATTTAACGGGCGAATTATCCATTGATGTACCAAAAACTATTCGCAAGTGGAGCAAGCGTATTACAATAGAAGGAGCCAGTCAAAATAATTTGAAAAATATTACTGTCGAATTTCCGATGAATGTGTTGTGTGTGGTTAGTGGGGTAAGTGGCAGCGGTAAAACCACTTTGATAAAACAAATCCTATATCCTGCTATAAAAAAAATGAAAGGTGAGTTTGCAGATAAAGTGGGGCATCATAAAAACATATCCGGTGATGTGGATGATATATCACAAATCGAAATGATTGATCAAAATCCAATTGGAAAATCATCACGCAGTAATCCCATCACTTATATCAAAGCGTATGATGAAATAAGAGACTTGTTTTTTAAACAACCACTTTCAAAAATTCGGGGCTTTCAACCCAAACATTTTTCTTTTAATGTAGATGGCGGTAGATGCGATACCTGCAAAGGAGAAGGTGAACAAATTATTGAGATGCAATTTTTAGCAGATGTGCATTTAACCTGCGAAGCATGCGGTGGAAAAAGATTTAAAGAAGAAGTACTGGAAGTGCAATACAAAAATAAAAATGTGTATGATGTGTTAGAGATGAGTGTTGATGAAGCCATTGATTTTTTTGTTGAGGAAAAAAATATCGTGAAAGCCATTCGGCCATTACAGGATGTTGGATTGGGTTATATTAAGCTTGGTCAATCATCGGATACGCTTTCGGGTGGAGAAGCGCAACGTGTAAAATTAGCTTCATTTCTCGGCAAAGGAAAAGGCCATGGTCATGTATTATTTATTTTTGATGAACCTACCACAGGCCTGCATTTTCATGATATTAAAAAATTATTGGCATCATTTAATGCATTAATAGAGCAAGGTCATTCATTAATCGTGATTGAACACAATACAGATGTTATTAAAAGTGCGGATTGGGTGATTGATTTGGGCCCTGAAGCAGGAGATGCAGGCGGGCAGCTGGTTTTTGCTGGTATTCCTGAAGAATTGATAAAAGTAAAGCAGAGTTTTACCGGAAAATTTTTATAGTTGATTGCATCTAAAATTATAATTTGTATATTCAATTATGAAAATCTTTACTAAACATGAAATTTTAAAAGAAGATGATATGGCAGTAAGTACAGTTGATAATCAGGTAATATCTTATGCAAGCTATATTAGTTATGGTTGCAGATACATTGGTAATATTGAAGGAGAATCGAATGTAAAGATTGATGGAGAGTTAGTTGGTGATATTACATTGAACGGAAATCTTAAAGTGGGAGATAAAGGAAAGATTGTGGGAAAGATTGCCATTACCTCAGGAGAAGTGTTTGGGAAAATTGAAGGAGATATTAAATGCAGTGAGACCCTGGTGTTAAGAAAAGGATCAGGCATTAAAGGGAATGTGACTTCCGGAAATTTATTGGTAGAAAATGGTGCTGCTTTAGAAGGTCTAGTAAAAGTAACTATTGTGTAAATACAGTAGCACATAAATAAAAAGAGGATGAAATTTTTCATCCTCTTTTTTATTGCGGTTACTCAGATATAAAATTATTCAGTTGGTTTTGATTTCGATCCATTATTTTTTGCATGCAAATTATCTGTAAACAAATTAATGATCTTTGGTAAATTAACATCGGCCGCTAATTTGGTATTGATATCAATATCATTCAATACTGTATTGATTTGTTCAATGGTAGCGTTATCGGGAACTGAAATAATACAATTCAAATTAGTATTGTCGTCGTTCTCAAATCTTTTGGTAAAAATTTTACCTGTTATCTCACAACCATTTTTTGCAGATACTTTGCCGGTGCAATAGATATTACCAACCAGTTTTCCGCTGATGATCAATTCAGAACAAATTAAATCACCTTTAATTTCTGAATGGTCTTCTACAATGATCTTATCCTGTGAAAGTAAAGTGCCATGAAATTTGCTTTCAACTTTAATTGGGTGCTTGGTTTTAAAATTTCCTTCAATCATTACTTCTGTAGGAAGTAAGATGGGATTTCCATTAGTTGCTCTGATGTCGTTCATCTGGTTATCAATTTTAGTATTTGTTGAATCTGTTATTTCTAAAGGTTCTTCTTTAGATTTTTTTCTCGAAAAAAAACCATCCGTCATAAGGTAAATAATTTGAAATTGAGTATTTTTTAAATTCTAAAACTTTATCGTTCTGTAAGAGTTTCAGATACAGTTTCTCATTATCATATCTATTTGGATTTTGAACGAAGATTCGGAAGGATATTGACTCAATTTCTTTGCTAATGTAAATGATTTTTGAATACTTATCTCCTTCCACCTGAATTTTTTGGGTAGTATCGAATTCATCTAAATACCAAACTTCAAAATTTGTTTTAAAGGATGTTTCTATCAAAATCTCAAGAAAATGGTCTCTTTTAATTTGTTCCTGTTTCTTGAAGAGTTCTTTCAGTTGTAAGATTTTTTTTTTAAAGTTTTGATAGTTCATATCCGGGTATATACTCCATTGAAATGTGAACCGCTTGAAATTAATACATTTTAAGCAAATCCTTTCTCTTAATCCTCCAAAAAAAAACTTCTTGGAATGCAAGAAGTCTTTATTTAAAGTAAGTTGGGTTACTAGGATTCGAACCTAGACAGACAGAATCAAAATCTGTAGTGCTACCATTACACAATAACCCAATCCTGACAATTAGTTTTGTTTTGGGTTGCAAAAATAGGGGTGAACATAAAATGTACCAAAACTTTTATTCTTATTCATTATCCTGTGTTTTTTTATTCGATTTGATAATGATGGTTTGTTCAACTACTTTGGCATCGTATTCTATAATAACCCAAACCTTTTGATTTTGTTGAGTGCCATTGCCTGTTTCTTGTATAAAAACTTGGTTGGCATTGCCCTTGCCTTTGGTATCCACCATCAATGCAGCAGGTATATTTTTAGAGAGCAGATATTTTTTTACTTCCTGCGCCCTTTTCTCTGATAAACTATTACCATTATTCTTCTCCGTTTTATCGCTGTATCCATAAATAAAAATTCTTTTTAGTGTGATGGTAGAATCATCCGGTTGCACATCATTTAAAATTGCTTTGGCAGTATTGCTTAATTTATAATCATTCAAATCAAAATAAATATTAACACTGGTGGTATCTCCGGCCAATGCATGTGCGGTAATAAATAGCAACACAATGAATGAAATCAATCCTTTCATGCTTATTTTTTATTAAAGGTATTGAGTTAAGTGAGATGATGAATAAGAAGAATTAAATTTTATCAAAGCTTTTCATACATTTAATGACTGATTAAATAATTGTTATGACGTCTAAAATTATATTGATAGTACTATTTGTTTTTTCTATGTTGTTAATGGCATATAGAAATGATAAAAAAAAGAAGGTCTTGTTTTTTGGAGATTCAATCACACAACAGGGAATGAATCCCGGTGGTTATATCAAAAGAATTGATTCTTTGATTAAAATAGAAGGATTGGATAATCAATATGAAACCATTGGCTCGGGCATTAGCGGTAATAAAGTGTATGATCTGTATCTAAGAATAGAAGAAGATGTATTGGCAAAATCACCGGATATTGTAGTCATTTATATCGGTGTGAACGATGTATGGCATAAAACTTCAGCAGGAACAGGAACTGATTATGATAAGTTTGGAAAATTTTATCAGGCAATAGTAAGAAAATTGACTGATGCGAATATTAAAGTAATCATTTGTACCCCTGCAGTCATTGGAGAAAAGTTTGATAATACCAATATGCAGGATGGCGATATGAATTTATACAGTAATTGGATAAGAAGTTTTGCAAGCAATAATCATTTGCCCTTGGTTGATTTGAGAAAGCTATTCATCGATTACAACAGTAAACACAATACCGGTAATGCGGATAGAGGTATCTTAACAGCAGACAGAGTTCATTTAAATGCAGCAGGTAATGAATTGGTAGCAGAAGAAATGTGGAAAGCGATTAAGGGAATTAAATAACTTTTACCAAATAATAATTCTTCTTTCCTTTTTGAATTAAGATATATTTATTCTGCAATAAATCTTTATCATTTACTATCGACTTTTCACTATTTACTTTTACTTTGTTAATTCCAATACCACCTCCAATCCACATTTTTCTTGCTTCGCCCTTACTAGGAAAAATATGTGTATCGGCTAAAAGGCTTACCAGGTCGTAACCTTCATCCAATTGCTGTTTGTTTATTTCAACTGTTGGAACACCTTCCATTACTTGTAATAATTGTTCTTCACTGAGTGATTGAAGCATTTCTGCAGTATCATTACCAAATAAAATCTCACTTGCTTTAATCGCAAAATCATAATCTTCTTTACTATGAACAAATGTGGTGACTTCCTGTGCTAATTTTTTTTGTAATGCTCTTTGATGAGGCGCCACTTCATGTTCAGTTAATAAATTTTCTATTTCTTCTTTTGGTAACAGCGTAAATATCTTGATCCATTTCTTTGCATCTTCATCGCTGGCATTTAACCAGAACTGATAAAATTGATAAGGCGATGTTTTCTTTGCATCTAACCAAACATTTCCTTTTTCTGTTTTACCGAATTTACCGCCATCGGCTTTGGTAATTAACGGACAAGTAAATGCAAATGCTTCTCCGCCTGCTTTTCGGCGAATTAATTCTGTTCCTGTTACAATATTGCCCCATTGATCACTTCCTCCCATTTGCAGTTTGCAATTTTTATTGTTGTACAGCCAATAAAAATCATACCCCTGCACTAATTGATAGGTAAATTCAGTAAAACTCATGCCTGTTTCGCCTTCCAATCTTTTCTTTACACTATCTTTTGCCATCATATAATTCACGGTAATATGTTTGCCCACATCCCGAATAAAATGCAGGAAGGAAAGATCTTTAAACCAATCGTAATTGTTTACCATTTCGGCAGCGTTGGATTTGCTTGCATCAAAGTCTAAATATTTTTCTAACTGTTTTTTTACACAGTTTAAATTATGGTTCAATATTTCTTCACTTAATAAATTTCTTTCTTCACTTTTTCCGCTTGGGTCACCCACCATACCGGTAGCGCCGCCAACCAATGCATAAGGTTTATGTCCGGCTTTTTGTAAATGCACCAATAATAAGATCGGTACCAAACTGCCAATATGCAAACTATCAGCTGTTGGATCAAAACCAATATAGGCCGAAGTCATTTCTTTATTTAATTGTTCTTCTGTGCCCGGCATAATGTCTTGAATCATGCCTCTCCATCTTAATTCTTCAATAAAATGCATTCATAATAATTTGTTGCAAAAGTAATTACTTATGATATACTATTTTCGTGCTATGAAAATAGTTGGCATCGGCACCAGAATTTTTAATTTTTTGATTGATACAATCCTTGTTTTTGCCATTGCGTATGTAGCATTTAAAATACGCAACTGGTATGTGTTTTATTACCATGTAAAATATTTTAATTTCGGTTATTTCTTTTTCTTTACACTGTTTTTGTATTATACTTTTTTTGAAGCATTGTTTGCACGTACGCCGGGTAAATGGATGAGTTATACCAAAGTAGTGAATCAAAAAAACAGCACACCTTCTTTTGTACAAGTATTGATACGCAGTTTAATTAGAGTAACGATTATTGATATGTTTTTCTTCCCATTTTTTGATAAAACCTTACACGATTATCTGAGCAAGACAGATGTGGTGGAAGTTTAATTTTATTTGATAGGTTGATTAGCCGTAATGATAGCAATTGCTTTTTCTATTACTTTTTTTCTCGACTCGCTTGATAGTTTATCCAACTCAGGGAACTCTTGTTTTAATTGTTTTTGCAAATTGATTTGTTGAGTTGCAAACTTGGGAAATTCTTCTGACTTTGACCACATCTTCATAACAGAATCTCTTTTTTGTGTTTTACTTAAAAGATTATAATTGGCTATTTTATTGTATCCTTTTCGACTGTTTTAATTGATTCAGACCCTTTTTAAAGAGTGTAATAATAGCATTTAAACTTTTTGATTGCGAAAGTCTTGTAGCTAATTTATCTTCATCAGATTGAGTTTTGCATGATGTTACTAAAACAAGAGAAATAATACTTATTAATAAAAAGGTAAGTTGTTTCATGAGCTGATATTCAAAACAAAATAGCTATTTTATTTAACTAAAAAGAATCATTTTACTTTAAACTCACTTAATGTTCCGATTGTTTTTCTTAATAAAATTTCATCATATTCTTTCACAATAAAACCTTTCAGTACTCCAACTTTTTCATAACCTAATTTTAAATACAATTCTTGTGCTTTTTTATTAAAAGAAGAAACACAGATAAAAATATTCGGCGAAATTTTTGTAATTCTTTTTTCTGCAAAATTTATCAATGCTGTTCCAATGCCTTTGCCTCTTGCATTTGCAGCAACAGCAATGGTTTGAATATATCCTTTAAATGTTCCTTGCATTTGCAGAATGATAAAGCCCAATAATTCATTTTTTTCAGTGGTAACATAAATCTCTTTATAGTCGCCATCAAATGCCTCTAAGCATTGTTCATAATTTCTTTTCAATGTAATCCATGGTTCAGAATTACACATGATGGATGCGCCTTCTTTAAAATAAGATGTATCAGTTGTTAAAAGAATGTTCATTTCAATAAAATTAAGCAACTGTTTTTTAATTTCCGTTTTCGCAATAGCAAAGTATTTTCATTCAGCTACATTTGCAGATTATAACATATAACTTACAACTTATAATTATTAATAGTGGCAAAGATCGGCATCAACATAGCAACAGGAAGTTTGCAACAGGCTGAAATGATTGTGGGCATTGATTTAGGTACCACCAATAGTTTGGTGGCCATCATTCATCCTGAAACAAAAAAACCAATTGCATTAAAAGAACACAACAGCAGTAGTTTGGTGCCCAGTGTAGTTCATTTCGATGCGTTTGGTAATGCTACAGTGGGAGAGGAAGCAAAAAAATATTTAGAGACTGATCCTGCCAATACTATCTTTTCTGCCAAGCGTTTGATGGGAAAAAGTTATAACGACATTAAACAAAATGCATCTTTCTTCACATACAAAGTCATTGATAATGATGATGAAAAATTAGTGAAAGTGCAAATAGGCAAACAGTTTTATTCACCTATTGATTTATCTTCTTTTATCTTAAAAGAATTAAAAGCAAGAGCAGAACATATTTTAAAAACACCCGTAACAAAAGCGGTGATTACTGTTCCTGCGTATTTTAATGATGCACAGCGCCAGGCAACACGCGATGCGGGGAAATTAGCCGGATTAGATGTGATGCGAATTGTTAACGAGCCTACTGCTGCTGCATTAGCGTATGGTTTGGGTTTGGATAAAGAAAGTGAGAAAACTATCGCTGTTTATGATTTAGGTGGCGGCACTTTTGATATTTCCATTCTAAAAATCACCAATGGAATATTTGAAGTGTTGAGCACAAATGGTGATACTTATTTAGGTGGAGATGATTTTGACAAAACGATTGTTGAGTATTGGATGAATGAATTTGGTATTACCAATGATGAGTTGCATCAAAACAAAGAGTTATCACAAGGATTGCGTTTGCGTGCTGAAGAAGCAAAAAAATATTTAAGTGAGCATGACGAATTCACCGCTGATTTTAATGGGGATACTTTATTTATTACAAAAAATAAATTCGAAGAACTCATTCAGCCGCTTGTTCAAAAAACTTTGCAGTGCTGCAAGAATGCTTTATCAGATGCAAGACTGCAGGTTAGCGAAATAGAAACAGTTGTAATGGTTGGCGGAAGTACGCGTGTTCCTTTGGTAAAAAAATCAGTGAGTGAATTATTTAATCAACCTGTTCATGATGAAGTAAATCCTGATGAAGTGGTTGCATTGGGTGCAGCTGTACAAGCAGATATTTTAGCAGGAAATAATAAAGAATTTTTATTGTTGGATATAACGCCATTGAGTTTAGGTATTGAAACAATGGGTGGTTTGATGGATGTATTGATACCGCGTAATTCAAAAATTCCAACAAAAGTTGGCAGACAATACACTACACAAAAAGATGGTCAGGGCAGCATGCGTATCGCTGTTTATCAGGGTGAAAGAGATTTAGTAAAAGATAATCGCAAGCTGGCTGAATTTAATTTAACAGGTATACCGGGAATGCCTGCAGGTTTGCCAAAAGTTGAAGTGAGTTTTTTGATTAATGCCGATGGAATATTGGTGGTAAAAGCAAAAGAATTAAGAAGCGAAGTAGAGCAAAGTATTGAAGTTAAACCGCAATATGGATTGACAGATGAAGAAGTAGAAAAAATGTTATTGGAAAGCATTACTCATGCAAAAGATGATATTGCTGTTCGGGCATTGGTTGAAGCCAAAACAGAAGGAGAGCAGATATTAGCAGTTACAGAAAAATTTCTCACCAAAAATGCATCCATCATTGATAAGCAAGAATTGATTGCCACTGCACAGGCCATGCAAAATTTGCAATTGGCTTTAACAATGAGTGATAAGAATTTAATTCAATCAAAAATTGAAGAATTGAATGAAATAACACGTCCGTTTGCTGAACGAGCCATGGATGCAGCTGTAAGCGGGGCATTGAAAGGAAAAACAATATAATCAGGAGTAATTATAAATTGATTTGGTATTTACCAAAGGAATTTTATCTTTGCACCCCATTTAATCACTTAAAGGAGGTATTTACAATGCTTATTATTGATTCAAAAGATTGCGAGAACATCGACAAAGCGCTCAAAAAGTATAAAAAGAAATTTGAGAAGAGCAAGACATTGCTGCAGTTGAGAGAGCGTCAAACATTCACTAAGCCATCGGTTAAACGTCGTGGTGAAGTTCTAAAAGCAGTCTACAAGCAACAATTAGCCAGCGGAAAATTAGAAGGATAATTTCCCTTCTTTTTCAAATATATTAAAGTAGTCTATCGTTAATCAGTTAGACTACTTTTTTTATGCATGTATTTGAAGCATATCCGGCCGTTCAATCTTTCCTTGAATATTTAAAATTCGAGAAGCGGTATTCTAAACATACGTTGATTGCTTATGAGAATGATTTGATGCAATTCTTTTCTTTTTTGATTGCAGAATTTGATTCTCCCCAAATAAACGCGATACCATCAACATTTATCAGAACATGGTTGGCCTCTTTGAAAGGAGAGGAGCTCACGGCAAAAAGTATCAATCGAAAAATATCATCCCTTAAATCTTTCTTTAAATATCAGATGAAGAATGGCATTATTACACAAACGCCAATGGCAACTATTGTAATTCCTAAAATGAGTAAGCGTTTACCTTCATTTGTTGAAGAAAAAGATATACATACTTTAATGAGTTATGTTGAATTTGGTGATGATTGGAAGGGTAGGACAGAAAAATTGGTTATGCAATTGTTTTATAGTACCGGCATGCGGTTAAGTGAATTGATTAATTTAAAAGAATCGCAGTTGGATGAGTCCTATGCTCAAATAAAAGTCATAGGTAAAGGCAATAAAGAAAGAATTATTCCGGTGAATAAGGATTTGATAAGGGCATTGAAAAATTATATACAAGAAAAGCCTTGCCGGTTAGAAAATGTACTTAATTTATTTATCAATGAAAATGGTAAGCCGCTGCAGCCACGGGCTGTATATTCATTTGTAAAAAAATATCTTTCTATGGTTACGACCATTGAAAAAAAGAGCCCCCATATATTACGGCATAGTTTTGCCACACATTTAATGAATAATGGTGCCGATTTGAATGCAGTGAAAGAATTATTAGGGCACAGCAGTTTGGCTGCCACACAAGTATATACACATAACACCATTGAGAAACTTAAAGAGATATTTAAAAAAGCACACCCCAAAGCATGATTGTAAGTCAATTTTTTAATCATAATTTATTTAAAAAATTTCCGATAAATTTTCTTTTTTCAGAATCAATAGCTTAAATTAGTAGTCCCATAGAGAAATGATTTTTATTGAAAAATTTTCTCTATAAAGTTCTTTTAAATATTATTATTTCACTTTTAAAACGTGAGTTGTTATGAACGTTAACATTCAAACTGTGCACTTTGATGCAGATGTAAAATTAGTTGAGTATGTATCACGTAAATTAGAAAAGCTGAACACCTTTCACGATCGAATTGTAAAGGTGGATGTGTTTCTGAAATTAGACAACGTGGTGCACAATATTAAAGACAAGGTAGCAGAAATAAGGGTGCATGTTCCAAGGCACGAATTCTTTGTAAAAGCCTCATCCAAATCCTTCGAGGAATCTTTTGACACAGCATTGGAATCCATTTCATCACAAATAAAAAGAAAAAAACAAAAGCTTGCCGCTTAAAACATTAGTCCTGCTACCTGCAGGACTTTTTTGTTTATATTGGTGTATAATCCTCTATTCATTGCTTCTATTTATTTCTCAATTTGCTCATCAATTGGAAGTTTTTGATACAATGATTGAATCATTTGACAATTTATTTTATCGAATCATTTTTTTTCATTCTCTAAAACCCTCATACAGCAAGGGTTTTAATAATAAGATTCAACTATTTATAAACAGTTTAAATTTTTCTTTTCAAGAATTTTGTTGAAATAAGTTTTCCATTACCTTTGCCATCCCGAAAAACGGGGTAGCTCTTTATTTTTTATGCCGAAGTAGCTCAGTTGGTAGAGCAGCTGATTTGTAATCAGCAGGTCGTGGGTTCGACTCCCTTCTTCGGCTCAACATTTTTAATTGATTCAGCAATTGATTAATTTGGGGGCAGTTTCCAGAGCGGCCAAATGGAACAGACTGTAAATCTGTCGTCTTTCGACTTCGGTGGTTCGAATCCACCACTGCCCACGGTTCTTTGAATTTTAAATTGAAAACCTCAATTTGAAATAAAATGCGGAAGTAGCTCATTTGGTAGAGCGATAGCCTTCCAAGCTATAGGTGGCGAGTTCGAGCCTCGTCTTCCGCTCATAGTAGTTGTCAGACGAGAATTGACGAATGACGGTTTTGTTATACTGTCAACTAACAACGGTCAACTGTCAGCTTTTTTGACAAGCCGTTGTAGCTCAGTGGTAGAGCACTTCCTTGGTAAGGAAGAGGTCGTGAGTTCAATTCTCATCAACGGCTCAACTGTTAGCAATAATGGTATTTTTTTAAACAAGTAAAGCTATGGTTAATGGACTATGTGGTCTATTGACAGCAATTATAAACACTATAAAAAACGATAAAGATGTCTAAAGAGACTTTCAAGAGGGAGAAACCTCACGTAAACGTTGGTACCATTGGCCACGTTGACCATGGTAAAACAACATTGACAGCAGCGATTACTATGATTCTTTCTAAAAAAGGAATGGGTAATGTTGCTAAAAAGTATGATGAAATTGATGGTGCTCCTGAAGAAAGAGAGCGTGGTATTACTATTAATACTGCTCATGTGGAGTATCAAACAGCTAATCGTCACTATGCACACGTTGATTGTCCGGGTCACGCCGATTATGTTAAAAACATGATCACCGGTGCTGCACAAATGGATGGAGCTATCTTGGTAGTTGCTGCTACAGATGGTCCAATGCCGCAAACAAAAGAGCATATTCTACTTGCACGTCAGGTAGGTGTACCTCGTATTGTTGTATTTATGAACAAAGTAGATTTAGTAGAAGATGCTGAATTATTAGAGTTGGTAGAGATGGAAATTCGTGAGTTATTAACTTCTTATGGTTTTGATGGAGATAACACGCCGATTATTCAAGGTTCTGCAACCGGTGCTATGGCAGAAGATCCGAAATGGGTTGCTAAGATCGATGAATTGATGGAAGCTGTTGATTCCTACATTCCATTACCTCCTCGTCCGGTTGATCAACCATTTTTGATGAGTGTTGAAGATGTATTCTCTATCACTGGTCGTGGTACAGTTGCAACAGGCCGTATCGAAAGAGGTCGTATCAAAGTTGGTGAAGCTATTGAAATAGTTGGTTTGATGGAAGCTCCGTTGAACTCAACTGTTACAGGTGTTGAAATGTTCAAAAAATTATTGGACGAAGGTGAAGCTGGCGATAATGCAGGGTTATTATTACGCGGTATTGAGAAATCTCAAATCCGTCGTGGAATGGTACTTTGCAAACCGGGTTCTATCACACCGCATACAGAATTCAAAGGTGAAGTGTATGTATTGAGCAAAGAAGAAGGTGGACGTCATACTCCATTCTTCAATAAATACCGCCCTCAATTCTACTTCCGTACAACAGATGTTACAGGTGAAGTTTCATTACCAGAAGGAACTGAAATGGTAATGCCGGGCGATAACATTAATTTGCAAGTGAAATTGATTCAACCAATCGCAATGGAAAAAGGTTTGAAATTTGCGATTCGTGAAGGTGGTAGAACGGTAGGTGCAGGTCAGGTAACTGAAATTTTGAAATAAGCTGTAAGCCAAAAGCTTTTAGCTATAAGCAAATCATTATATTTGCAACATAATTCTAAAAGCTGTCCCAACTTGTTGGGGTAGCTTTTGGTTTTCTACGGGCATGGTGCAACGGTAGCATACGGGTCTCCAAAACCTTTGATCTGGGTTCGAATCCTAGTGCCCGTGCGATTGAATTTTATAAAATTTCAAATTGGAAATTGATGAACAAGATCTCAACGTATTTTAAAGAAAGCTATCACGAGTTGGTAGAAAAAGTTAGTTGGCCAACCTGGTTACAATTGCAACAAAGCACTGTAATTGTTTTGGTAGCCACTGTATTGATCACTGCCATGATTTGGTTGATGGACTTAGGCAGTAATCAATTGCTTAAATTAATTTACTCACTATTCAAGCATTAATGATGGAAGAAGTTATTCAACAGCAGGAAACGAAGTGGTATGTGCTTCGTGTAGTGAGTGGCAAGGAGCGTAAAGTGAAAGAATATCTTGATAAGGATATTGCTCGTAGTGGTTGGACTGAAGTGATCAAGCAGGTTTTTTTACCAATGGAAAAAGTGTATAAGGTGCAGAATGGTAAAAAAGTGATGCGTGAAAAAAATTATTTTCCGGGTTATGTAATGATGGAAGTGTTAGATGGAAAATTAAATGATGATATGGTTCAACATATCAGCAACATCAGTAATGTAATGCATTTTTTAACTGATGGCAAAGGTTCAAAAGGAAATATTATTTCATTGCGTAAAGCTGAAGTAAATAAAATGTTGGGTAAGGTAGATGAAATGAATGATCAGGGTGTTACCATGAGTGAACCATTCATTGTAGGTGAAACAATCAAGATTATTGAAGGGCCATTTAATGATTTTAATGGGGTGATTGAAGAAGTAAATGATGAAAAGAAAAAATTAAAAGTTACTGTAAAGATATTTGGTCGCTCAACTCCTGTAGAATTGAATTATATGCAGGTAGAGAAGCTGAATTAATTTTATAAATAAATAATTCTTAAAGCCATCAAGATTGATGGCTTTTTGTTTTTTTAAATTCACCAATGAAAGAGCACCATGCCTGCTCCGCAGATTACCAATATCACACCACTTATCACGTGTAAGTATTTTTCTAATTTATCTGTTTTAAAAAATGAAAAACCATAATAGCCCAACAGTACCATGATAATCGTAGCTGCAACTGTGGTAATAATATAAATCAATACAAAAAGAATAACTGACCAAACATTATGATTGATCCCTAAAACAGATAATAATGGGATCATTGGTTCATTAGGTGCTAATGTAAATATCAAAAACATTACCCATGGCGTTACAATATTTTTTTGTGTGTATGAAGAGGAGTAGCCATGCTTGTGTTCGTACACATAAATATTACCACTATTGCTAACATCAAAATGTTTATGTGCTTTGTTTTTCTTAAAGTATATGATGGAGTAAATGGCATAAATCAAACCGAGAGACAATAGTAGCCATCCGGTAATATCTCCTCTGATACCTTCCAGCCATTTTGTTTTTGAAGCCCCCCAGCCTAACGCAATGACAATAAAACTAATGATCACTGATCCGCCAATATGGCCCAAGCTGCAGATGATAGTCCATACCATTGTTTTTGAAAAATTCCAATCACGGGATTTTGATAGCGCAATAAAAGGTAAGTAATGATTTGGCCCGCTGAATATATGCAAGCAGCTTAACGTAATAATGATCAATAACAAACTAAAATCCATCAAACTCTATTTGCGTAATTAAATATGTTGTAGAATTATCTCCTAGTTGCGATTTGATTTCTTTTTCAAATACAATTAACCGGAAAGGAAAAAAATCAATTTTAATTTGACAAATATTCAGATATTTTTTCCTTCTAAAAATTGATATCTCTCAGTTCATTTGAATAGTATTATACTCATTGGGTGTTTATTTAACCGCTTTTACTGTATTTATTAAAAAATAGTATTACGAAGGCCATATTACAGCCAGTTCAGTTCATTGTAGAATTATTTCATGAAATACCTTGTTTTTTGATATCTTATCATTACCTTTGCTGCCCCAAAAAGTTCTTTAGATAAAGAATGATTGATCTTGGGAGTTTCGCTCAGGCGAAACGTTATCACCAATTAAATCGTAAACAATGGCAAAAGAAATCTCCGGCTTCGTGAAGCTGCAAGTGAAAGGCGGTCAAGCCAATCCAGCACCTCCGGTAGGCCCTGCACTCGGTTCAAAGGGTGTGAACATTATGGAGTTCTGCAAACAATTCAATGCAAGAACTCAGGATAAAATGGGAAAAGTTGTTCCTGTTATTATCACCGTTTATTCAGACAAATCTTTCGATTTTGTTATCAAGACTGCTCCTGCTGCTATTCAATTAATGGATGCTGCGAAACTTCAAAAAGGCAGTAAGGAAAGTAATCGTGCAAAAGTTGGTAAAGTAACCTGGTCTCAAATTGAGGTTATTGCTAAAGACAAGATGCCTGATTTGAATTGTTTCAAGTTAGAAAGTGCCATGAGCATGATTGCAGGAACTGCACGCAGTATGGGATTAACAGTTGAAGGAAAAGCTCCTTGGGAAAATTAATTTATTCACCTTAAAATTTTTTAAATCATGTCATTGACTAAAAAAAGAAAAGCAGTAGAAGGCAAGGTGGATAAAAACAAACATTATTCCCTTAAAGAAGCCGCTACATTAGTAAAGGAAGTAAACTGTACAAAATTTGACAGTTCAGTTGACTTACATATTCGTTTAGGTGTTGATCCTAAAAAAGCAGATCAACAAGTTCGTGGTACTGTTACTTTACCGCATGGTACAGGTAAAACAAAAAAAGTATTGGTGTTATGTACGCCTGATAAAGAAGCTGCTGCTAAATCTGCAGGTGCTGATTTTGTTGGGTTAGATGAATTCATTACAAAAATTGAAAGCGGTTGGGTTGAAGTAGATGTTATTATCGCTACCCCTTCTGTTATGCCTAAGATTGGTAAATTAGGTAAAGTATTAGGTCCTCGTAACTTAATGCCAAACCCAAAAACAGGTACTGTAACAAATGATGTTGCTGCCGCTGTTAATGAAGTAAAAGGTGGTAAGATTGCCTTTAAAGTTGATAAAGCAGGAATCGTTCATGCTTCAATTGGCCGTGTCTCTTTTGATGCCAATAAAATTGCAGAGAACAGTGCTGAATTAATTAATGCTATTAATAAATTAAAACCATCTTCAGCTAAAGGAATTTATCTGAAATCAGTAAGCATAGCAAGCTCAATGAGCCCAGGTATCACATTAGACACAAAAGCATTAGCTAACTAATCCTGTGGATTCTGTAAAAAGAAAATGAGACAGGTTTATTAAAATAGTAGTTATGACAAAAGAACAAAAAAATGAAGTGATTGAAGTTCTCAAAGAGAAATTCTCACAATACAATAATTTTTATGTTACGGATACCGAATCCTTAACAGTTGCGCAGGTTTCAAAACTTCGTCATGCTTGTTTTGACAAACAAGTTGAAATGAAAGTAGCTAAGAACACGTTGATTAAAAAAGCATTGGAAGCAATCGATGCAGAAAAATATTCAGGCGTTTACAGCTCATTGAATAATGTAACTGCTTTGATGTTTTCTGAAAATCCGAAAGAACCGGCTTTAATCATCTCTTCTTTTCGCAAACAAAGCAATACCGAAAAACCGGTATTGAAAGCAGCATTCATCAATGGCGATATTTATGCCGGCGATAATAACTTGAAAGCACTTACACAAATCAAGACTAAGAATGAATTGATTGGCGAAGTAATTGGATTGTTGCAATCTCCGGCTAAGCGTGTATTGGCTGCATTATTGCACCACCACGAAAAACAACAAGCAGGTGCTGTGACTGAATAATTTTTTGCAGAAAAACGTTTAAATAAATAACCCTGGCCAGACGGGTTTAAACTAAAGGCATATTCATTAACCATCCGCCGGAGATAAAACGATGAAGGCGGTTAAAAAGTAAAAATATGGCAGACGTAAAAACATTAGCCGAACAATTAGTAGGCTTAACAGTAAAAGAAGTTCAGGAGTTAGCAGATGTATTGAAAACTCAATACGGTATAGAACCAGCTGCTGCTGCGGTAGTTGTTGCTGCAGGTGGTGATGGTGGCGGCGCTGCTGCTGCTGAAGAAAAAACTGCTTTTGATGTGATCTTAAAAAGCGGTGGTGCAAGCAAATTGAACGTTGTTAAAATCGTAAAAGAACTAACAGGGTTAGGTTTGAAAGAAGCTAAAGATTTAGTTGATGGCGCTCCAAAACCAGTGAAAGAAGGTATCTCTAAGGCTGAAGCTGATGAACTAGCAGCTAAGTTAAAAGATGCTGGTGCTGATGTTGAAATAAAATAATTTCAATAACACAATTCTTAAAAAAATAAAATCCCGTTATTTACGGGATTTTATTTTTTTATAAAATAGGGGAAGGCATTATAATTTAAAAGCCAACCCTGCATTTAAAATATATTTACCATACCCTGCTTCAATAAATAATCCTGTATTTTTTACAATATAAAAATTTGCACCTAAACTAATTTGATAAGCTAAATCTGAGGGACTGCTTGTATAATTAATTTTATTTCCGCTTAGATCGGTGTAATTTTCATCCCATATATTAATACCTATTGCTGTTCTTATATAAGGGGCTACTACTTTTCCTGTTACAGGAATATATCTTACAAAATCCAACATAACAGCTGTATTATCCAATGAGCCATTAAATGCCTGTGATGAAGTAGCATAAGAATAATATGGTGCATTTACTGTTCCATGTGTAATTAACAAGCCAATTGACATAGCCCTGTTAAATTGATAATCTATTGAACCTACAAATGGGCCTGTTTGCGTTGCAGTTCCGGGATAATAATAATAAGAGCCTGCGAATTGATTTTTATCTAAATTGGGAAAACCATAACCCAATGAAATATTTGCTGTTGGTTTAAATGATGAATAAGAAGAATCTCTTCTTTGATAATTTCTGCCATAATTAGGACGCATGCCATATCCTCCACCATACCCAAAACCTATTCCACCTCTAATAAATTGGGCATCAACTGAACCTGTTCCAAAATACAGGGCTAATACCAAGCAAAATGAAATTTTATTCATAAGATAATATTTTAATTATTGGATGGATGCTAAAGCACATTTGTTTATTTTGTAAACCTTAAAATTTTGTTATCAAGCCTAAAAGCAGGGACTTATCCACAGAAAAAATTGGCTTAAAATTTGTTTTTGGGTTTCAGCATGTATTCCCTACTTTTGCAGTCCTTTATTTTAAGGCTAATTAGCAGCGGGTAGTACGATCTTGGCCAAGTTCTCGTTCTGCCTCATTTTCAAGAGTGATGGAATCTGTGGTTCCTGCTCTTATTCATAGCATAAACCGGTTTTAACAACAATTATGTCAACAACAACATTGCACAACAGGATCAGCTTTGGTAAGACAAAACATTTAGCTGAAACACCTGATTTATTAGACATCCAGTTACAATCTTTCAGAGAGTTTTTTCAATTAGAAACTACGCCTGATAAACGTAATAACGAAGGATTGTTCAGAGTGTTCAAAGATAATTTTCCAATTACTGATACACGTAACATTTTCGTGTTGGAGTTCTTGGATTATTTTATTGATCCGCCACGTTATTCTATTGAAGAATGTATGGAGCGTGGATTAACCTATGCTGTTCCCCTTAAAGCAAAATTGCGTTTAAGTTGTAATGATGAAGAGCATGTGGATTTCCAAACTATTGTGCAGGATGTTTTCTTAGGAAATATACCTTATATGACACCACGTGGTACATTTGTAGTGAATGGTGCAGAGCGTGTTGTGGTTTCTCAATTACATCGTTCGCCGGGTGTATTCTTTGGTCAATCAACACATCCAAACGGAACAAAGATTTATTCTGCAAGAGTAATTCCTTTCAAAGGTGCATGGATGGAGTTTGCTACGGACATTAATAATGTAATGTATGCTTACATCGATCGTAAGAAAAAATTTCCAGTAACTACCTTATTGCGTTCAATAGGCTTTGAAACTGATAAAGACATTCTGGAATTATTTGGAATGGCTGATGAAGTAAAAGCTGATAAGAAAGAATTAAAAAAACACATCGGAAAAAAATTAGCTGCCCGCGTATTAAGAACATGGGTAGAAGATTTTGTCGATGAAGATACCGGTGAAGTAGTAAGTATCGAGCGTAACGAGATTGTGATGGAGCGTGATACTATTTTGGATGAAGCAGGTATTGATACCATTGTTGAAATGGAAGTAAAAAGTGTATTTATTCAAAAAGAAGATGTGGGTGGAGATTATGCCATCATCTATAACACTTTAAATAAAGATACTTCGAACAGTGAGTTAGAAGCAGTGCAACATATCTATCGCCAATTGCGTGGTGCAGATGCTCCTGACAATGAAACTGCCCGTGGTATCATTGATAAATTATTCTTCTCTGATAAGCGTTACGATTTAGGAGAAGTTGGTCGATACAAGATCAACCGTAAATTAAATTTGGAATATCCTTTAACTAAAAAGGTATTAACTAAACAAGATATTATCGAGATCATTAAATATTTGGTTCGCTTGACAAATGCTAAAGCTGAAATTGATGATATCGATCATTTGAGCAATCGTCGTGTTAGAACTGTGGGTGAACAATTATATGCTCAATTCGGAGTTGGTTTAGCCAGAATGGCAAGAACAATTCGTGAAAGAATGAATGTTCGAGATAATGAAGTATTTACTCCGGTTGATTTGATCAATGCAAGAACTTTATCTTCCGTGATCAATTCATTTTTCGGAACTTCTCAATTATCTCAATTCTTAGATCAAACAAATCCTTTATCTGAAATAACACATAAACGTCGTATTTCAGCATTAGGACCCGGTGGTTTAAGCAGGGAGCGTGCTGGCTTTGAAGTACGTGACGTGCATTATTCCCATTACGGTCGGTTATGTACAATTGAAACACCGGAAGGACCAAATATTGGTTTGATTTCAACTTTGTGTGTGCATGCGAAAATTAATGATATGGGCTTCATCGAAACTCCATATCATAAAGTAGAAAGTGGTAAAGTTGATTTGAAAGCATTAACTTTTTTAAGCGCAGAAGAAGAAGATACTGCAAAAATTGCACAGGCAAATTCGCCATTGGATGATAAAGGGAATTTTGCTGAAGACAGAATTGTTTCTCGTCAAACAGGTGATTTCCCGATATTAGAAAAGCAAGAAGTTGAATATATGGATGTGGCACCTAACCAAATTGTTGGATTGAGTGCTTCATTAATTCCTTTCCTTGAACATGATGATGCGAACCGTGCATTGATGGGATCAAACATGCAACGTCAGGCTGTTCCATTGATTCGTCCGCAAGTGCCTGTTGTAGGAACAGGATTAGAAGGAAAAGCTGCACGTGATGCACGTATTCAAATTCACGCAGATGGAAATGGTGTGGTAGAATTTGTTGATGCCAATGAAATTCATATTCGTTACGATAGAAATGATGCAGATCGTTTGATCAGTTTCAATGATGATCTTCAGGTATATAAATTAACTAAGTTTATCAAAACAAACCAGGCCACCTGTATCAATTTAAATCCTGCTGTTAAGAAAGGACAGAAGGTAAAGAAAGGCGATTTCTTAACTGAAGGTTATGCAACAAAAGATGGCGAATTAGCATTAGGAAGAAACTTACAAGTGGCTTTCATGCCATGGAAAGGTTACAACTTTGAAGATGCCATCGTTATCAATGAAAAAGTTGTTCGTGAAGATTTATTTACTTCAGTTCATATTGATGAATACGAATTAGAAGTTCGTGATACAAAATTAGGTGAAGAAGAATTAACACCTGATATTCCGAATGTTTCCGAAGAAGCAACAAAAGATTTGGATGAAAATGGTATCATCAGAATTGGTGCAACCATTAAAGAAGGTGATATATTAATTGGTAAGATTACTCCAAAAGGTGAATCAGATCCAACACCGGAAGAGAAATTATTGCGTGCCATCTTCGGTGATAAGGCAGGTGATGCTAAAGATGCTTCATTAAAAGCACCAAACGGAACTGAAGGTGTTGTGATCGATAAAAAATTATTCCAACGTGCCAAGAAAGATAAGAACGGCAAGATTCGTGAAAAAGCACAATTGGAAAAAGTGGAAAAAGTACATCAGCAAAATGTAGAAGAGATCAAAGAACAATTATTAAGCAAATTGCAAATTTTGTTGAAAGATCATTCTTCTGCAGGTGTTGGTAATAATTTTGGTGAAATGTTGATTGGTAAAGGTGCTAAGTTTAATCAAAAGAATTTGGCTGCTATTGATTATCAAAATGTAAATCCTTTGGGATGGACAGCCGATAAAAAAACGGATGATT
>Ga0316224_1001256_pt1 | contig 28951 bp, 53 predicted proteins | sample TBH18013metaG_FD_206254 | JGI IMG/M metagenome (GOLD analysis project Ga0316224, IMG submission 206254) | Freshwater microbial communities from Trout Bog Lake, Wisconsin, USA - TBH18013 | ecosystem: Environmental > Aquatic > Freshwater > Lake > Hypolimnion/Profundal zone | place: USA: Wisconsin... | reverse complement strand
ATCAAGCTCCTGCAGGTGCAGCACAAGCTCAACAAGGTATTAACTTTGGTCAAGCAGGTCTAGGTGCGTTGGGATTACAACAGTTAGCTGGTGGAGCAGCAAACGTACTAAACCCATTACAAACACTGTATTCCCAATACAATCAATCATCTCCTTCGGTGAGTTAATATGGCAAGTCTTTCAGAATTAGCTAATGTATTGCAAACAAGCCCTGCTCAAGCATTTAGGCAGGAAGATATTGCATCGCAACAATATGGATTACAGTCACAAGCCTTACAACAAGCCAAGCAAGACATGGCACCACAACAACCATTAGCTGGTATGGCTGGTGGTATGGGTGCAGGTGGTAAACCACAAGCTGGATTAGGTGCTATGGCTAACAATATGTTAGGGCCACAATACAAGCTGACTACTCCTGATGGAGAGTTAACAAGTGCTGGATTAGTTAACCAAACTATGATGACTGCACAATTGGATGAGCAACAAGCTCTAAAGGCTAAACAACAAGCAAATTACTACAATGCAATGGGTAAGCCTGAACTTGCACAACAATCAGAACAGGAATATCGCAGACTTTTAACATCAGCACAAAACAACAAACAAAACGCACAAAAACAAAAGACTGAAGCTAAAGATGACTTTGTTAGTGCTTTGTATGGTGCTAATAGTCAAGGAGATTTTGACCAAAGGTTAAAAGACGCTATAGAGCGTACTGGAATTGATTTACCAAAAGATTTTCCAACCTCTTGGTCTCCAGACATGAAGGAGAAATTACTTTCTAAAATGTCTCCTACAATGAGGTCTAAAGTAGAAACTCAAGACCGTGCAGAAGCTAAAGCAGAACGTGATGCTAAACGAGCAGATTTACAAAATCAACGTCTTGAAGCATTGATTAGAAATGGTGGCGGTAAAGATGAAAAATTTAATGCTCAAATTTCTACACTTGAACAAGATATTGGTACTGGATATAAGCGTTTAGATGATTTAATTGCAGGTGCTAAACCAGGAGAAATTCCAGGCGCATCTGCAGCATTTGGCCGTTTTATGAAGGGTGATGGCGTATACGCTGCCGCCGAAGCTGCTGCTGCTAAAGGCATGGTTCCTCCAGGTCTTAAAAAGAACGATGCTATTCTTCTTGGCCTTGCATTTGATATTGCGTCTGCTCGTGGAGGTGGTCGTGGACAACTTTCCGATACAAAGATTCGTGAAGTTCAACAGATGATGCCATTGTCCACAGACGACCAAAAAACACGTGCGTACAAAATTAGCTTGATTGAAAACGCATTAGATGAAGCTAACAAATCTTTGCCACCTAAATATCGTAAAGATAAAGCAGAGATTATGAAACTAACTGGTGGATTTGACGAGTCTAAATTTCAAAAACAAGGTGGCGGTTCTGTACAATCTGGTGGTTTATCTAAAGAAGACTTAGACTTAATTAAAAAACATTCTGAAGGTCAATAATGGCAGAGCCAACATTAGATGAAGTAATGGTTGCCCTGCGTAATGCAGATAAGGCTGGTAACAAAGAAGATGCCGCTAAATTAGCAACCATTGCTAAAAAATTAAGCACACAGCAAGCGCCTGCAGAAGAAGGTGAAAAGCCTTCAATGTTGACCAAGGTTACTGAAGCTGCATTTGGTAAAGGCACTCCTGAAGAAGCTCCTATTGGTGAGCGTGTAAAGAAAGTTGGTGAAACGGCTGTTACCACTGGTTTATTGACTGGTGCTGCAAAAATGGCTGCTCCTGCCTTAACTACTGGTGGAGAAGCATTGTTGGGTAAAGGCCCAGTAGGAACTGCAGTTGGTGGTGGCATGATTGCTGCTGGACAACTTGCTAAGGGGATTACTCCTCAAGCCATTATTGGTGCCACAGGTGCTGGTGCATTTGGTGAGACATTGGGTCAAACGGCTTCTGCATTAGGTGCGGATAGACCAACCCAAGTAGCATTAGAGTTTGCTGGTGCTCCATTAGGGCAGTTGGCAACTGAATATCCTGGAAAAGTATTAAGTGGAATTACTAAAGCTGTAAGCAAACCATTAGCATCATTGTTTGAAGCTGGATGGGGAGATTTGTTTAAAAATGCTGCAGAACAACGTGCTACACAATTACGTCAAGAGGCAACTGGAAAAGCAGTAGATGAATTGAAATCTGGTGCCTCTAAAGATGCTTCTGCTACTTTGGATAAAGCATTAAAGGGTGGTGTTGCAGAACGTCAAAAGGCAATAGAAGCTGATAGATTGTTGCAAGAAGCTAAAGTTAAGCAAGAGATTGCTAAAAGACAGCAATTACAGCAACAACAATTAGCACAGCAGCAAAAAGCCATTGCACCTTCTCCTGATGAAGAAACATTTGCAAGTCAATTGCAGGGTGATATATTCTCTACTCAAAAACCATTATTAGATGCAAGGTCGAAAGCCTATAGCGAAAACTACACTGCTGGCATTAAATCTGCTGAACAAAAAGAATCTCAGGGTAACTTTTGGCAAAACACTGAAGGTGGTCAAAGTGTTAAATCTTATTGGGAAGACAAAATCACTAACCGTAAATTAGGGCCTGATTCAGAAAAGGCTGTAAAAAAGGTTATTGACGATGTTTATGGTGGTGCTGGTGACAATCCACGCTCTATTACTGGCGTAGATGAAATTATCCGTATGTTGGGTGATAAGTCATCCAGAGAGTCTGCTGGCTATGGTGCTATTGGTGACAAGCTGGCTGGAGATTTAAGACGTTCCATTACCGAAGGCTCAATTAAAGATGTTGGTGACAAAGAAGCCAAAAAAATTGGTAAAGGTCTATATGATTGGGAACCTCAGTTTGGTCAAGCTAAAAAAGAGTATGCAAGCCTTACAAAAGACTTAGAAGCGTTTGAAAGCAAAACTGGCAAAAAGACTCTTGGCGAAGAAACCAAACCATTAGAAGTTCCTAAACAATACTTTACCTCTCGTGCTGGATATGAGGATTTGGTTAAGCAATTAGGTGGTGATGAAAAGAAAGCTGCTGAATATGCTAAACAGTATGCACAATTAAAGACTCAAGACCTTACAACATCTAAAGAACTTACCAGTTGGCTAAAAGACCCTAAAAATGGTTGGGTAGATAGAGTTCCAGGATTGCGTCAACAAATCGAGCAAAAAGCGACTGCAGGTGCTCAAGCTGAGAAACTAGGAAAAGAAATTCCTGTTTTAGAAAAGAATTTGATTGAGTGGAATAAAGCTGTAGATACCAAAGCGCAGAAATTGTATACAGACATTATGAGTTCTGATAAGCCTGGGTATACATTTGAAAAGATGTTAACTGGTACAAAATTAAGCGATACGGAAAGCAAAGCATTATTTAACTACATTGCCAAAAATCCTGAAGCTCGTAAATTGGTTCCTAGCGTTGTAAAGAACCTACTTGCGGACGAATCCCCTAAAAATATTGTTAATACATTAGACAAGAAAATTGCACCAGTGCTTGAAATATCTGGCTTAATGTCTAAAAAAGACATACAAGAAATCAGATTACAGGCTAGAAAGATTTACGAAGCTGATGCTAAAGATTACAATATTCCTAAATCCAAAAAGCCATTAAAAGCTATGGACTTTGTTAAAACAGCAATTGCAGCACGTATTGGTGCATCAGCAACACCACAAGGACAAGTAACTGTTGAAGGATACCAAGGACAATAATATGCCACTCAAATCAGGTTCATCACAAAAAACTATTTCATCTAACATCTCTAAAGAGGTGAAAGCTGGTCGTCCACAGAAGCAAGCAGTCGCCATTGCCCTTTCTAAAGCTAGAGCAGGTAAACCACCTTCAGGCAAGACTAGAAAGAAAATGAAATGAAGATTTTGGATAAATCTTGTTCAAAGTGCAATTTAACATTGCCCGTGGATAACTTTTACCCAAATAGAAGGACTTGTAAGTCTTGTTTTAAAAAGATGTCTGATACTTATAGATTGAACAATCAAGAACAATATCGTGAATATCAATCTAAATGGCGTGAAGACAATCTTGAAAAATCTAATGCCTACACAAAAAAGTGGCGTTCTGAAAATCCTGAAAAACAATATCAGGCATCTAGAAATTGGATAAAAGCAGTACCTGGTCGTCAATATGCTATTTCACGCTCAAGAAAAAAGTATGTAAAACAAGCTACTCCATCTTGGGCTAATATGAAATATATTAGACTATTTTATGAAATGGCTAAAATGGAAGAAGAGCGTTTAGGCGTTCCAGTTCATGTAGACCATATTATTCCGTTGCGTGGCAAGAATGTATGTGGATTGCACGTTGAAGATAACCTACAATTGCTTACTGCAAAAGATAATTTAAGAAAGAATAATCGTGCGCATATTATTGCTTGACCCTGCAGGAGCATTGGTTGACTTTGGTATTCGTTGCCTTGCAGAAGGACACGAAGTTAAACAATGGGTGCGTCCACACGGTCAGGAGCGTTCTAAGATTGGTAAAGGCATTATTGACCAAGTACAGAACTGGCAGATTCATGCCAAACAAGCAGACCTAATCGTATTATCGGATAACGCTTTTCAAATGCGGGAACTAGAAAAGTTCCATGAAGAGGGTTACCCAATTATCGGTACCAATATGCTTGGTGCCAAGATGGAACTAGACCGTGATTATGGTCAAAACATTATGAAGAAGGCAGGACTTGCAGTTATCCCTTCTTTTGAATTTAAGGACTACAACAGTGCTATCGACTTTGTTAAAGCTAATCCCAAACGATACGTCTCTAAACCCAGTGGTGATGCAGACAAGGCTCTATCTTATGTATCTAAATCAGCGGCAGATATGGTCTTCATGCTTCAACGATGGAAAGAAACTGGTAAACGACGTGATTTCATCCTCCAAGAGTTCGTTCCAGGAATAGAGTTCGGAGTAGGTGCTTGGATAGGCCCTAATGGATTTGGCAAGAACATCCTTGAAGGCTTTGAACATAAGAAGCTCATGTCAGGCAACTATGGCTGTAATACAGGTGAACAGGGAACTGTCATTAAGTATTGCACCGAGTCTAACCTGTTTAATGACACCTTAAAACGCTTTGAAGACTACCTATGCTATATCGGACATACTGGCTATGTTGATTTGGCGTTCATTATTGATGAAAAAGGTGAGCCACGTCCATTAGAGTGGACTATGCGTAAAGGATGGCCTTTATTTAACATTCAACAAGCCCTTCATAAGGGTTCTGTTGTAGATTGGATGGTTGACTTATTAGATGGCAAAGATACTCTCAAAGTTAGCTACGACACTGCTACTGGCATTGTTATCCCTATTGGGGATTACCCTAGGTCTAAAACTACGGGGCGTGACCATACAGGATTTCCTATTTATGGTCTTCCCGATGAATTAACCAAGGATTACGCCTTATGTGAGGTCATGGTTGGAATAGCCCCTCAGAACGACGAGGAAGGCATTGTAGAGCGTCCTTGCCTAGTGACGGCAGGTGATTATGTCCTAGTGGCAAACGGGGTAGGAAAGACCGTTAAACAAGCCTGTGAACGTGCCTATAAAAACGTCAAGAAAATTGATATTCCTGACTGTATTAACGTAAGAGATGACATCGGTGAGGGTATGGAACATCAAATCCCTGCTTTACAGAAGTATGGCTATGCTGAGAATTGGTGTTATGACGAAATGGAAGAGGATGAGTAATGCCAATCAAGATGCTTCCTCCCCCTCCTCCAACCAATCAAGCATTAGATACTAGACAGTTTAGGGATTGGTTTTATACCATTTTTTCTCAAACCAATGGTAATTTAGACCAGCTAGGAACAATGGCTTATCAAAATTATAATAATGTCAATATTACAGGCGGTAACGTTGCCAATACAAATTTATCAAATATTAAGACTCCAGGATTAACTGGGTATTTAAAAGGCAACAATACTTCAGCAATAACAGCATCTAGCACAATTCCATATACAGATGTGTCTGGACTGGCAACAGTAGCTCACACAGGTGCTTATTCAGATTTAACAGGAAAACCTACTGGATTATCAGTAACAATTACTACAGCAAAATTAACACTTACTGGAACTAATGGTTCCATGACATTTACCAACGGCATACTAACTGCACAAACCCAAGCCACCTAATCATGTCAAATACTCAATTACCATTAACCGACGAACAACTTGAAGAACTTGTAGAAAGAGTTACCGAGAAGGTTATTAAAAACTTTTATACCTCTGTGGGCGAGTCTGTCGTCAAACGAGTTCTTAAACTCATTGGTATTGGCGCAGTAGCATTATTGATGTGGGCTGCAGGTACAGGACACTTTCCAGTCAAATGAAGATGCCTATGCACCGTTCTAGGACTATGTGGTTTTCTTTTGCTCTAGTAGTATTTGGAGCATTATTTGATAATTTCTCTAGTATCCAAGGACTAATCAATGACCGTTACTATGGTTTTAGCTATATTGTTATTGGCGTATTGGTTGCTATTTTAAGGTTCTTGACCACTAAACCTTTGGACGAGAGATAATGTTTCCCCTATCGGTAATTACTTATGTCAAAATTGGATTGGTTGCTTTGGTACTTTGTGGGTGCGTGTATCTTGGCTATAGTTTTGAACATAGCCGATTTGTTGCATATCAAACACAGGTTGAGGCAGCAGGAAAAGCGCAGGAAGCAAAGAATGAACAAATCCTCAAGGAACAACAAGTAACAACGGAGAGAATAACCAATGATTACAAGAATAGTATTGCTCGCATTCATACTTACTATGGTGGGTTGCACCTCAACCCCAGTAGCAGTGCAATGTCCATCACCAGCACAGCCGTCCCCTTCGTTGATGGAACGCCCTCCGACCCACAATTTATTGAAAAATGTGCAATGACTACGCAACAGCTTGAGTCACTTCAGGAGTGGATTCGAGAACAAGTGGGTATCAAATAGTCAAGCCACCGAGAGGGATTATTCCGCCATTTCTAAAGATTTAATTCTAACTTCACTTACCCGTTTAGTCCAACCTTTGCCAAATATAGGGAAAGTTTTAAGAGACTCTAGGAATGCTTGACGTTTATCAGAAAACTCATTAATCATTGTTACTGTATTCATTTGATTTATAGCAGTAACAGTATTATTGCCGATTGCACCATCAGCAAAAACACCCACGATTTCTTGGATAAACTTGGCTGCACGGCCAACACCACTATTGATAGCACAATCAAAAATGCAATAGTCAAGTCCCGAAGGAAGAGCGTCTCCGTGTATGGCATCCCAGTACCTCTTCTTGTATAGAGGCTTTACGTCCTCTTTAGTTAAGTTCTTTATGTCCTCTACAGTAACTCTATGGCCTACATACTGTTCCCATACTGCCTGTGTGCAACCCCAATTAGTAGCACCTCCTGGGTCGAGCTTATTGTCAACAAATCCTCCCTCGTTAACAATAACTAAGTCAAAGCATTTATCCCAGTTCCTGTTCATTTCTTTTTCCTTTTGGACTTTGGCAATGGAAACGGGGGTTCAATAGTGACTTCAGCTTCATCGGGTCTAACCTTGTATTCATCAATTGCTTTGGTAAGCATAGCAACAAGCCCCCATTGGACGAGTGTTTCAAGCCCTTCTTTATCGAAATCGACTTGAGCATTGGCTGAACCATCTTTGTTTTCCTTAATGATTTTGACTTTAATATCCATATTAGACCTTTATCACCTCTCCTCGAAAGAACACCAATCCATCATCTTCACTAATGACTTGTACAAGTTCTGGCGGCATAAGTTCTCCATCACGGAATGTAAGGACTGCGAATCCTGAACGCCAGTTGACGGGCGAATCTTCCGTATAGATGTACTTGTCTCCTCCAATTGCCGACATTGTTCCGGTGTCAATGCCATATCTGTCTCCAGTATAGTCAGACCACGGGGTTACTTTTAAAGAATGTAGATGCCCCGTAACCATTGAGACCCCCGATTTCAGGGTGTTGTTAAATACTCCATGTTGACCATTGTGCCACCGGTGCTTAATCATACAAGTGTTATTAACCATCAATGACCAACTGTATGTCCATCCAGGTAAGTGGTCGGCTAATGCCATTCCAGCAATCCCTTCATACTGTCCTAGTACATTAGATAGCTTGCCATCAAAACGAAGGTCGTGGTTACCAATGGTGCGGTGCATAAATGCTCCTGCAGGACGAACCTTCTCAATGTCTCCTAGTCTAGCTTGGACTTCTTCTAGTTCCTCTTTCACAGTTGGGGTCTTATCCCACCCAATTCTATTATGTTGGCTAATCGTGGCGTTATCCATAATGTCACCGTTAAGTACTATTCCAGCAGGTTTTAGTTTCTTAATCAGGTGGACAAATGCTCTATGGGCGGTACTGATATATCCAGGCCAGTAGTGGCAATCAGAACCCACAATAATCAAACCATTCTCGATAGTCAGATTAGTGCGGACTTTGTTCTCAGGAATCACTATTCTAGGAGTACCACCTTCTTTTGCTTCTAATTTAATGTTGTATTTCTTTTCTATTCTCTTGCGTCGTGACATTGTGGAACGAACATCTATTTCTAATACTTTTGCTATAGTAGTTGCTGATTTATGTTTTCGCCACAAATCTATAAAGTCTTCATCGCTACATCGTGCTTGTGTCATGTTATTCGCCTAGTTTATATGTTTTGACTGGTTCGTGACTTTTTAAATCTACATTACACGCCCATTTAACAGCTTCTTCTGCGGTTAATCCCATTCTCATACAAACCTCTGCAGCCATTGAACCACTGCCAATAGCCATAAAGGTTCTAACTCGTTCCCATTCTAGGTCATCTCCACAAGAAAAAAGACCTTCATCGGTCAATTTTAGGAAAGAACTATCGGTATGTAGTTTAGGTTTCGTCTTTTGTTTCTTGTTTATATAGTCAACAACTTTTTCCCCATCTACCCAATTACCTGCAACACCAAGGTAACCACCTTCTATTGCAATAATTTTATCTTCAAAGTATTTAATACCAGAATCATCATCTGAAAACTGACTGTCTGCAACTAATTTTTTATTAATCCAATCGCCAACAATGGTAGTCATATCAATCTCTAATAGGTGACACGACAAGCTAGACGGAGGGGAACCGTCGGGGGGAAGTGGGGGATGAGTGCTTGCCGTGTCATTTGTTAGTTTATCTTAAAAGGTAACATTGCTCCATACAGGACACCATTTATTCACCGAACAATAATCTTCACATCGTCGGTATGTGGCTGGTCTGTGCTCCCAAAACTGGTCTGTGCCAAGTGTAACACCGTCCTGTGACGGATATAGCTTGATGGCTCGTTTGCCACCTTTTTTCATCAAAGCCCACTGTTCAGGAGTAGTCCATCTTTCTTCATCTGTACACATTGGTGGTTCGGCTAATTGATGCAGTGCAATACGCTCTTTTACATAAACCTCTGCATCATCTAATGTCCACATCCGTACAGGAAGGGTCATAATTGGTCTTCTAGGGTAGTCAGGGTTCTTCTGTGCCTCACGAGGTCTCCAATCCCTGAAAATGGCTGTAATGCTCAATTTTGTCACTTCAGTGTTGTTTTTATGCAATAGCCATCTCAAGACGTTTAACTGGCGTTCCCACTCAATTTTGCCGTCTGAAGAGTATACGGAGGTCACCTTGTAATCAGATAGGCTAGAACCCTCTAAAACGTCAAATGCGCCCCCTAACTTCCATCCTGATACCTCGGCATAGACTCGCTCCTCTACACGTGCTGTACGCCCTTTATAAGCCATTTCTAGCAGGTGATGAACGGCAGTCCCAAATAACGCCCAAACACGGTCTGAAGCGTCCTCTTCGATGTCGTTGTCGTGCTTAATCCGTAACTGACGAATCAGAGGCGGTTGGATAAGTTGGGTAACCGTAATATCACTACTACCTGGGGTATACCCTTGGTTTTGTACTGCGTTGACTATTGGGTCAGGCAGGTTAAATTTGTTTGTTAATTTCATCCCTAAATCCCCTATGTTGGTGAGCTACTCTGTACCGCCCAATGTATGTGAAGCATAAAAATGGCACATTTCGCTCATGGTGGGGTACTCACGTGCCGAATTCGCTTTCCCCCATAAAACTAGAACGGTACTGCTTCGTCATCAATCTCAGGTTCTACTTCTTTAGCCTGTGGAATACCACCCTCTTCAAGTTCTTTGCTCATTAGAATCTTCTTCTGAACATAGCTAGACAATGAATTAAAAATGTTTTGGTCAAACTCACCAATATCAAACTTGACTGCAGGGTTAACCAATTCAGGACAAGCCATACCTTTTGGTAGAGCCATGATTGAGCCTACGTTGGCATACACTTTAGAATTGTCTTTAGATGGCTTATGTACCACACCCAATAGGCATGGAGCACCTAATACATTCTCAAGACTAAAGTTACGCAATTCTTCCGCAGTAAACGGACGACCACGCCAGGCTTCCAAATCTTTACGAAGGTTAGCCTTTTCACCAATTGAAGCTGTGTATTCACGTGAGATGGAGAATGGACGGCCATCGCTCATCATCTCGTTTAATTCCCAAGTGATACGAACTTTAGGTGCTACCTTGGCCTCACCTTTCCATTCAAAGGTCTGATGACCTAAATCAATAATTTGGTAGCATCGTGCAGCAAATGAACCTGCTGGACATTGTTCAAAATCACCACCACTACCTGAACCTGCATTAACTGTGAGAGACATTACCTAACTCCTTTTCTAATTGCGCTATTAAAGTTTCAATTTTTTCTATGTCATTTGTTACTGACATTAATTCCCATTCCAACTTTTCTTTGTGAAATTTATAGTCCTGTAAGCGAGCCTCTAAATGCTCTTGCTCACGCATGACTGTTTCATAGTGTTCTTGTTGTGACATTTTCCCACCTCCCTTACAAATTTTACTTGTGTGTTGCAATCCAGTCAATGTATTTCTTTAACATACTTGCTGACATTTCTAATTTCTCTACTACTTCTTGTGCTGCCACTACATTACGAGCATTCATATAACTATAAATTTGCTCGTTTAATTTCTGAATGTTCATTTTCATTTCAGAATAATCAATCATCACTTCTCCTAAATTTACAAAATACCTCGTTCTACTTCTACATACCAGCCACGTAAAAAGCTAATTAAGTCCTCTTCACCTTGTCCCACTACAGTCAGCTTACCAGTTGGGGTCATCTTTTGAATTAACCCAATGTGAGGCTTGTCGTCTACGTATCCCGTAATAATTATAACCGTATGGTGCCAAGCAAGATTAGTCAGTAATATCTTTTGTCCTTGGCTAATTTCTTCATCTTCACGCTTCCACTCCCCAAACAGAAACACTCCTCTGCGCTCTAAAACCATATCAATGTTAGATGGCATGAACTTAGGGTTACTAGGTATAAACCCTCGTAAGAAGCCAAAATCTACGTGCCCTGCTTTGGAATTACGCATAGCTGGAATCAACAGGCTCCTCCTTACTTACTACCTTGTATACACTCATACCAATAGTCAAAACGTGTTTAATGTCTTTAGGGCTTAACTGGCTTATCAAATGCAATATCTTCATTACGGCAATATCGTTATCTAATGGCACAGGCTTGACTAGAGTCTCAATCATTTCTCTTGTGCCTTTACATAGCTGTGCATATTGAACCAATGATTACGCATAGATTCAGGGTACATTTCAATTAGCCAGTCTTGAAATGCATTAGCTGGGTTTATGTTTAAAAGCAATCCATCTTCATCTTTGCAATTCATCAATACAATTATTAAGTTCTCTAGTGAGTCTTGGCTTATGTTCTTTTTATCTGACTTCATTTCTCTTGTACCTTTTTATGTTTAGATAAAGCATCTACCAAAACAATGCCTATTTCATTGTCCCAAACAGTCTTTTGACCATCATTCCAACCTTCTTGGGTATAAATAACTTCTTGGTCATAGTTAATATCGTAGGTAACTCTTGACCTACTAACTCGTTTTTGGGTGCATAAATCTTCACGCATTTCAATTAGGCTCATTTCTCTTGTGCCTCCGCATAACATTCTTTACAAGCACCATCATCTACTCCATGAGGACAAGTGTTTACTGGGTGGGTGTAGAGTGGAATGTTGTAATCAGAACAATCACCACCTTTACCTGATTTCTTAAATTTATCTGTAATAACATCATCATCTTTACACATCCACGCTACTGGTTCATTGTTCATTTCTTCTGTGCCTTTCTTAGTTTTCGCCAGACAATTCAAGTTGTAAGTTGCCTACCAAACCTTCCCCATCAACTATGTTATGGGTGCAGTTTTCAAAGGCTTCATACAACTTGTCACGCAACTTCAGTATTTCTTGCTGGTTGTAGGTAGCTATTTGGCAAGTAAGTTTCAATTCAATTTCCTTGGCTTTCATTTCTCTTGTGCCTTTCTTAGTGCATCAATAGCAATATCATTACCAATGCTGTTTCCATACTCATCGCCATTACCCAGCCTAGCCAGTTTTTCTAACGCCTCTTTGTACACTTCTATTTTTTCATCTGTTAGTGTCTTTGCTGGTGGTTTTTGCCATAACACTTCAACAATCCTATGTTCATCATCTGTATAAGTAACAGCTAGTAGTTCACCTGTTTCTTTACTTTTTTGAAGTGATAGGTGTAGTTCTTTTACTGGATGAGTGTAAAGTGGAGTTGGACTGTCATCAATAGATAAAGCACAATCCAAATCAAAAAATACGCTTGTGTTATCGCCTCTTGCAATCCACGCTACTGGTTCATTGTTCATGTTTTAGCCAGTTCTAGGCGTTCTAACATAGCCTCAATCGCAGCTAACCAACCTGCTTCAAACCCTTCATAGCTAGTAGGGTGGTTCTGTCCTTTTATGGCAGGTTTCCACTCTTCACACCAATCTTCATAGTACTCTTGTATCTTGCTCATTTAATTCCCCTTTTACTTTTTCAATAGTTTTGTCATGTTCCGACCCAACTGTTTCCCCATCCCAATTTACTGTAACGGACACTGGGTCTTTATCTTTCCAATGTTCGAAACTTAAAAACGCTCCACCTTCAGGCCCAATCTTCAACCAATGAGGAATGCCATCAGGAGAGTCTACAGTCTTCCCTAGAAGCATATGATAACCCTCAGGAGATGGCTTTTGCCACTGTTGCACATCAGGATTATCCCTACCTTCTAAACTAAACTGAATATTCCCTGCCAAGTATACAAATGCAGAATCAACGCCTGGATGAGTATGTGGGGGTGAAGTGCTATATGGCTCAGTCAAATACAACTCAACCTGAAAGCGACCTTCTCTAAACATACATAAGGACATAGCATTGTCTGTATGGAATACTGGGTTCTTAAATGGTGGACGAAGTGGCATACCATTAGTCATATACCAATCTCTAAATTCTTGTACGTTATTCCACATTTGCAACCTCAATTTGTTTATCGTGTTTATGACCAAGTGTTACACCATCGTATTCAACTGCTACTGAGCGTGGCTTCTTGTGAGACCAACGTTGAAACAATAGGAATGAACCACCCTCTTCATTGACTTTTAATGCGTGAGGAGTCCCATTGATTGACTCTAGGGATTTCCCTAATAGCATATGGGTTCCGTTTGCACCTTCTTTTTGATAGGCAGATAAGTCAGGGAATGGAGCACCATCGGTAGCAAAGGAAAGGTTACCTGATAAGTAAACCGACAATGACTCAATACCTGGATGAGCATGAACTTGAGTCTGTGTATTTGGTTTGCAAATATATAACTCAATTTGATACTGCCCTTTACGGTAAACGGTCAAAGCATAGGCCATATCAGTAATATGGATAGGATGCTCAAATGGAGGTCTAATAGGACACCCTGCAGCAATCCACCAATCCTTAAATGCTTCTACTTCATTCCATTCCTTCATCTGCAATCCCCTGTAAAAAGTTTTTATATCTATCTAACAGCCAATTAATCTCTTTAATGTCACCAGAGCTACTAGCAAAGTATTCATTACCATCTTTGTCGTAACCCATGATACAGACCATCTGTAGTAACTTGGCACCCTCAAGAACGCCATCTACTGGAACATCGCCTACAGTGCCGTCTGGGAACTCAATAACCTCGCCCATATCACCCTTTAATGTAAGTTAAGATATTAACTACTGTATCCACAACGGATGTAATGCAGAGGATTACAATAAGCAGTCCTTCAACATTGTTAAATTTCATTTCTTTTTCTTCCGCAGGTCTTCAGAGTGTAATTTCTTTACAGTCTTGGGAACTTGTTTGGCTTTCTTAGCTACTGTTGCAGCCTCTTCACGCCCTGCAAATGTTCCGTCTGACAGAATAAATCCACGTTGACCCTCAGTCTTTAAATCATCATGTGACTGTTGTTTAGACTTAGCTTTAACTACTTTACCGCTAGTTTTCTTAACTGCAGGTACTTTAACTGTTTTCACTGGTGCTCTCCTTGGTTTGGATACTGCTCTCCTGGACAATTCCGTGGGCGACTTCGATGGCCCTAGCAATTTTTCGTATAGAGAACGGATAGTTAAGATTAAGTCCGATAACGTCGATTTGTTCATCTGTTAATGCCTTTCTAGGTGGTTCAAATGGTGTGTAGTCTTCAAATGTAAAGGTTGTCATATTAAAAGCAGGTAATTAGCTGTCCGTTTTGAATGCAAGTAACCATTTTACCGTCTGGCGTAATGATTTGAGTGGTTTGAGCAGGTGCATAGTGGCACATAGTCAATCCGACTAAAGTAATGCTTATTACAAGTAATTGTTTCATATTCATAGCCCTTGTTCTACTTCACGTTGTGCCGCAGCTTCAGCAAACTTTTCCATATAGTCGTACGACATTACGTACAACTTCAATCCCAACTTAGCCCAATCCTTTTGTTCAATGTAGTCACGGATGGTAGCTTGGTCATCTTCTGAAGCCTCAGAGATAGCCTCTGCCATGTGTGATACATCTGAAGGGTCATAGTCCTCTTCTTCCATCAACTCAGGAACACGCTCCTCAATGTAGATTTGTTCGTCTTCACCATCATAAGCACCGCTTTGTAACCAACTGTCATATCCCATGTCACTTCTCCCCGTTAGGTAAGTTTACTTCCTGTGTGTTAGTGAGATTAAACTATATCACTACAAATATTACTTGTGCAAATATATTTTGTGGTATATTCCCTAATACTAGATATAGGAGAAAATGTGGAAACGGGTACTACAGATAGGTTTTATTTACCACTTATTTATGTTGTAAAAAAACACGGTTCGTTAAATGCCTCGGCAAAAGCCTTGGGAGTTAGCCAACAACGGATATTCCATTGGAACAAGGTAAAGGCCATTCCAGACGAATATAAGATTCTTTTACATAAGAAGTACGGGGTTCCGTATAAATCTTTCTTCACCCAGTTGGAATAAATAAAAAGGTGTGGTATTCTATAGGGGCAGATTCGAACCCTGTTTAATACAAGTACACCATCAGACCCCTTCGGGTTGTTCTGAGCGTTTAGTAAAGGCCGTGGTGTCCTTCATTAAGCGGTTCGACTTAGAGCAACCCCAAGGGGTTTTTCTATTCTGCGGTTTAGGTTGGCGGCTCTAACGACATCGTAGCAACCTAGATACAAGCGTTACTAGCAGGGTAAGAGGATGTAACAACGCAATATCGGTGGCGAAGTTAGTGCCGATTCCTCGCAAGACTGACGGGTTCTATCTGGCTCCATAAGTCAAATTAGATGAAGGCCACCTCAGTAATGGGGTAGGCTGAGTTCATCTTCACCAAAGTCAACGGGAACTTACCTTAGTATTAAATAATCAAAAAGACCATTTTTTGCATGAAATTTACATGAGAATGATTCTTATTTGATACCCAAAGGTATATATTTTGTATATACATTGATACCTATAAGTATAAAAATCAGCGAAAAGTATACATATTGTCTGTATTTGTAAAGTTATTTTGACGGATTGTAAAGTTATGGAGACAGAATTGTAAAGTTAAAGACTTATTAAAGAGTCCTTAAATAACTTAAAATCTTATTAATGAGTCATTTACTAAATTCTACAAAATGCCCCGTTCGGTAATTTTTTTTTACATTTGCCTACTTTTTAATCAAATATTCCCGATAGGGAAACTTTTTCTTACTTTTTTTTAAGTTAAAATAAGATATGCAAACACTTTTCTTACAGCCTACAAAAGAAGACGCTGAAATTGTTAATAATTTAGGTGCTTTGTGGGACAGTGTATACAACAAATGGTACATAACTTATGATATGGATTACACCCCATTTGTAAACTGGATGTCTCCAGAAATTTTAGCTTTGTGCAAGCAATACTCAAAAAGTCAATAGATTTTCATTAGGGAATTCCCTATCTAGCAGTAATTTGCAGTAAGCGGATAATAGGAATTATGAAGAACAATTTACGGCAGTATCAGGTCGATTCCATCAACGACCTTAGAAAAGCTATTGGAGAAATATGAAAAAATTAGACATAACAGCAGAAATTATCAATGATTTGTTCAGATATGAAAATGGAATGCTCATTAGAAAAGTAACCATTACTCAATTTGCAAGAAAAGGCGATGTTGTTGGGCATATTGGCAATAGTGGTTATATGAGTTGTTCTATCATTGGCACAATGTTTTTGGTTCATCGTGCAATTTTCTTGATGCACCACGGGTATTTACCTAAATATGTAGACCATATTGATAACAACAAACTCAATAACCGCATTGAAAACCTTAGACCTGCAACCGCTATGGAAAATGCTTACAACTGCAAAATGTCAAAAAATAACACGTCAGGAGTTAAGGGCGTAAGCTGGAATAAGGGAACTAAAAAGTGGGAAGTAAACCTAAATATAGCAGGTGATAGGGTAAATTTTGGTCACTATGAATCATTAGCCGAGGCTAAAGAAGTTATTGATAAAGCAAGAAGTCAATATCACGGTGAGTTTGCAAAACACGCATGAAAAATAACCTTAGACAGTATCAAGTAGATTCTATTAATGATTTGCGTAAAGCAATTTTAAAAGGCCACAAGCGCATAGTTCTACAACTGGCGACAGGCGGTGGGAAAACCACAATCGCATCTGAAATGATTAGGAAAGCAAATGAAAAAGGTAAGAAGTGTTTATTCCTTGCTGACCGCATTGAACTTGTTGAACAAACATCAAGGAGACTTGACTATGAAGGTATTGACCACGGAATTATTATGGCGGATAACCCTCGTTATAAGCCTCATTCTATTAATCAAGTATGTAGTCCTCAAACATTGGCTCGTAGAGCTACTCCTGCTGCAGATTTAGTCATTATTGACGAGTGCCATGTAGCCTATAACGTCCACCGTAAGATGATGGAAGCCATGCCAAACACCGTATTTATTGGCCTGTCAGCAACCCCTTTTACTAAAGGATTGGGAAAGATGTATACCAACCTAGTGATAGGTGCCACTACATCCAAATTGACAGACGAAGGTTACCTCGTCCCCGTTAAAGTCTTTGCTCCAAGTAAGCCAGACCTTACCAAAATCAGGATGATAGGGGGCGATTATGACGAAAAAGAACTTTTTGCCCGTGTCAATAAACCAAAACTCGTCGCAGACATTGTAGATACTTGGATAAAGCGAGGAGAGAACCGCCCAACAATTGGCTTCGCTGTCAACGTCCTGCATAGTCAGGCGTTATGCGAGCAATTTAAAGACCGTGGTATCCGTGCAGCCCATATCGACGCATATATGCCAAAGAAAGAACGTGAAGAGACGGTCAAAAGTTTTAAAGAGGGATATATCAAAGTATTATTTAACGTAGGCATCTTAGACAAAGGGTTTGATTATCCTGAAGCATCATGCCTTATTATGGCACGACCTACCAAGTCCCTCATGCTGTATATACAACAAGCAGGGCGTGTGTTACGTCCACACTTTAGCAAAGAAGATGCAATAATTTTAGACCACGCAGGAAACACTCAGGCACATGGCTTTGTAACAGATGATTTACCACAGGAATTAGATGATGGCACTAAAAAGAAGGTGGAAAGAACTACGAAGGTACAGGAAGAGAAAGGGCGCATCTGCCCGTCATGCGCTTTTGTCAGGAAAAAGCACGAGTATTCGTGTCCATGTTGCGGATTTGTTCCGAAAAAGAAAGATGCGGGCATTGATGTCCAGGAGGGGGACTTACTGGAGGTTACCAGGAAGAAAGTCACAATGGAAGACAAGCAAAACCTCTATTCCGAGCTTCTCTATGTTGAAGTAGAAAAAGGGTATAAACGAGGCTTTGCAGCCCAGATGTATCGTAACAAGTGTGGAGTATGGCCTAAAGGATTAAATGACATCCCACAGACACCATCGGAAACAACTTTAAATTACATTAAATCAAGAATGATAGCTTTTAAACATGGAACAAAAAGAGCATAAGCTCACAGAAGAAGAAATTATTGACGCTTGGTATTCTATGGGGTTTAAAGGAGGTTCAAGCCAAAATGATTGGAATGTTCGTTTTAAATTTGCAAGAGAACTGGAAAAAAGAATAAATGAAATCAATAGACCACGCCATATTGTACGCTGAGAAGGGTTGGCACGTATTACCACTACATTCTGTTATTGAAGGTAAATGTACTTGTGGTAAGGTAGGATGTAGTTCAGCAGGAAAACACCCACAAACGATTAACGGGTTGCGCTCTGCTACTACGGATTTAGATACAATTAACACTTGGTTTAAGCATTGGCCTAAGGCTAATATAGGAATTGCAACGGGGGCTATTTCGGGTATCGGTGTCATCGACATTGACCCAAAACATGGGGGGGAGGATTCATTTTTTGAACTTACAACTAAATACGGAAAAGTGCCTGACACAGTTGAGGCTATTACTCAGTCTCAAGGACGGCACATTATTTTCCAATACGAAGAAGGCTTTAGGACTACTGCTGGCAAGTTGGGTAGGGGTATTGATACTCGTGGTGATGGTGGATACATCGTTGCCGCACCTTCAAAAGGACTTATGGGAACTTATGAATGGGAAGCAAGCAGCGACCCTTCAGAGTGTCCGATTGTCAAAGCTCCAGCCTGGGTATTACAATTACTTAACAAAGATAAAGAGCTTGAATTCGCCTCCGAAAAAATCATGGAAGGATTGCGAAGTTCGTATCTGTGTAGTATAGGTGGGGCATTAAGAACTAGAGGGGTTTCATTCAAAGCTATTCTTGCTTGCCTGGTAGAAGAGAACCTTGCAAGATGTGAGCCACCAATGAGCAATATAGAAGTATTTACGATAGCTAAAAGTATGATGAATTACCAACCAACGATGGAAAAGAATAAGTTAAGGATAAGTAAGAATGGTTTACATTGATATTGAAGCAGTAATTACGATGTTCAAGTCCACTTATAGGAATTCCTATTTACGTGGTGATGAGATAGCTAGAATTATTGAGTTGAGATATGGACAGCAAGAGCAAAAATCGTCTTCTTATGCCAGAGACGGCAAAAGTAGTGGATTACTTCAGGACGGTCTTCCCGAAGATTAAAGTTTTATATGCAGAAGAAGGCCAATACCGTATTGGTAAGAAGCCTGACCCTAGTAAGTATGTAGTTCCGTGTATTGACGAACGTAAGTTAGAGAAAAGGAAAAAGAAATGAGCGAGAAACAAGCCGACAGTATTAAAGACTTCCCTATGGAAGCAGCCATGATGTCTGACATGGTAGCCCTAGCCGTTATTGAAGCTATGGTATCAAGTGACCTAGGCAAGCAATTAGAAAAACCAATGGAGCAAATGACTGCTATTGGATTTGCCTTTGCTAAAGAGTTCTTAAAACAACGCCAAGAATGGTTAAAGCCAGCAGAGCCTAAGCCTAGCCCTATCGTCACGCAATAATTATGATACCTATTGTGGTGTGTACCGTAGGCTCTCGTAGCTTATCGGTAATGCAAACTTCCGTCAGAATCTATAACCCTGATGTCAATTTAATGATATTTGAAGGGTTTATGGGTAACTTTGGGGATGACTACAACGCTGTGATGGAGTTGGCATTTAGAGACTATGACGAAATCATTATTGCTAATGACGATATAGTCCTTAATCCTGACTCTTACAATCTACTCATTGAAGACGTGGAATACCTGAAAAACAGATTCCCCCGTAATCTTGGGTTTGTTGCAGCACGTTCTGACAATGTAAGACCACATCAAAGCATTACAGAACAAACAGAACAGAACATTGTGCATTGTGCTACTGTCTCGCCATTGTTTGCTTATATCAGCAAGGAAGCATTTGCCAAGGCACAATTCCCCCCGACTAATTGGTTCTCTGATGACGTCATGTGCAGAGACTTAAATAAGTTTGGGTATCAGCATTTTATCTCTCGTTCTTATGTGCATCATGCAGGTTCTCAATCTATTGGTCGAGATTTTCAAAAACTAATGGATGCCCCAAGAGAATGGATTAAAGAAAATAGACCAGAATATTATAAGGAATGGTATGGCTCGTAGAATAATGATTGGCACCCCTGTCTATGACGGGAAGATAGAACTTGATTTCATGGTATCTATGTTTAAGACTATGGAATTGTGTATTCTCAACGATATTGAGATGACCCTGAAAACCGTTGTCGGCTGCTCATTGATTCAAAAGGCACGAGATGAGCTATTCCGCATGGCTTATGAGGCAGAAGTAGATGACCTTATTTTTATTGATGCTGACCAGGGATGGGAGCAAAAAGACTTTGGTAATTTGATTTCTCCGACTGTGGATGTCATTGGTGGTGCAGTAGTCAGTAAGAATGATTTAACACACTATAACGTCAAGACCTTTGATAAAAAATACGACTTTTACTATGGTTTGATTGATGCTCGTGCCGTAGGTACTGGATTTATGCGTATCTCTAAACGTGCTATTAAGATGATGTGGGATGCGTCAGAAAAATACACCGACCACGGAAAAGAGTACCGCCATGTATTCGAGACTAAGGTAGTAGATGGTCAATTACTTGGTGAAGATGTAGCATTCTGTCAAAAATGGCGTGATTTAGGTGAGAAAGTTTACGTTCACCCTGATATTAACGTGTCACACACAGGCAAAAAGACTTGGTACGGTGATTTTAAGAAGTATGTAGAAATTGCCAATGCAAACTATGAGGCAAACAATGATAACTCAGCGTGATATTGAGAAAGCATTAGACTTTTTACGTGATTCTGCCGAACAAGCAGCCGTAAATCGGTCTAATCGGGTATATATGGAGGAATATCGCAAGTCTTTAAAGGCTCAGTTAATGTCTGACAATCTAGATATGCCTGTAAACGCTCAAGAACGAGAGGCTTATAAAAATGTTGAATATATTACACATTTAGAGGCTATGAAAGAGGCTATTTATCAAGATGAAAAGCTCCGATTCCTGATAGAAGCAGCCAAGATTAAGATTAGTGCATGGCAAACAATGGAAAAGGCTAACGCAAATGTCTAGTTATCTCAAGACGAAGCCTTATCGTAACCCTCAGTTGCTAAAATTAGCAAAAGATGCGCCCTGTGCAATTTGTTGTTCATACGGAACTACCGTGTCTGCTCATTCTAACTTACTAGAGCATGGAAAAGGAATGGGACGAAAAGCTGACGATTGTTACATTGCATTCTTATGTCAAAAATGCCATTCAAGGATTGACCAAGGGGCAGGAACTTACTTAGAAAAGAAGCAAGAATGGTTTGAGGCTATGGCAAAGACTTACCATTGGCTAATGACGCACAATTACCTGATAATCAATCCAATCGGAAACACGCACGGGAGAGAATTCCAATGAGTCACGGAGGCAAAGGCGATAAGCGTAGGCCATTAGTTGTCGATGAAGAACAATTTAACAATAATTGGGATGCAATCTTTGGCAAAGTAAAAATTAAGTTATACGGGGTAGAAATAGAAAAGACCCAAGAAGAATTAGACAACCTTTTTAAGATAGAAAAAAATGATACTAGGGATTGACCCAGGTTTAGATGGAGGCTTGGCTATCATTAGTGGCTCACATATTGAGCTACTTGAAACCATCCCGACTCAGACTAAAGGCGGATTTATCAAAAGACAAGTGGATGCTCAAAAATTAAGCAACATACTTAGGGTTTACCCTGATTTAGTATGTTATCTTGAGGGGGTAGCTTCACGGCCTGGACAAGGTGTGGCCTCGGTGTTTTCATTTGGGGATACATACGGAGCGATTAGAGGCGTTTTGGGAGCATTAAACATTCCAGTCTATACTGTGTCCCCATCTAAATGGAAAAAGGCTCTAGAGGTCTCTAGTAAAGAGGATTCACTAAAGGCTTCAAAAGACCTTTTCCCCTCGGTGCGGTTTAAGAAGAAAGACCATAACATAGCAGAAGCCCTATTGATTGCTTATTACGGACAAAAGGAAAGAGAAAATGGGTAACATGACCCCCGAACAATGGGAAGCAAGATACTTAAACGAAGAAGGCTCAAACTATTCACAGGAAAAGCGGCTTGCATTTGTAAATGATTACCTTTTAGACCCCAATTTAGCAGCCGTTTGCCGTAAACACGATGTGCCATATCAAACAGCATTCCAATGGAAAAATAAGTCTTGGTGGCACAACATGGTTGAGGAAATACTCCTAAACTATAAGGATGAGCTATTAGCTAAACAGCGGCAGATTATCAATAAGACCTATGACGAAATCGGGGAAAGGCTTGTAAATGGGGATGAGACCTATATACCTAATGAAGGCCACGTCCGAACAAAGGTCAAAGCAAATCACCTCGCCACAATTGCCGATGTAACGCTAAAGGCTAATCAATTGCTACAGGGTAAGGCCACATCTATAAACCATGTCACGATTGAATCATTGGCCGATAAGTTGCGAACCATTACCCAAGAAGCAATAGACATCACTCCAGAATCTCAAACCATTCAGCAGATAGAACAAACCCCTCAGGATTCAGGGTCGGAGTAACTAAAGGCTCTTTTAATTCTTGATTTTGGGGGGTAGAAAATCGCCTAAAAGTCTCGTTAATGTCTGTTTGTGCCGAGTTTGTATATTTAAAACTAGGGTCTGTCAGTCTTAATTGTGGGTAAAGAGTTTTCATTGTTGGCCCTCATTAGAATATTTTGCTTCGGTTTGAAATTCTACGCTCTCAATTTCCCAATGTAATTCGGGTAAATCGTCCCATTCGTATTCCTCGGCCCCATTCGTTGCCAGGTGTATGGCTTCTGACTCGCTTTTAGCTTCAATATACAATTCTTCGTAACTTGTACGCGCTGCAATGATTCGGTATAGCTTAGTCATAATCAATCCCCTTCAATCCGTTAATCTCAATATCAATGCTCAATAGCTCTTTAAGTTGCGAAGCCGTAATGACTCCGCGACCATAGGCAAAAAATAACAACTTATGCGCTGATGGATTCATTTTTGACCTTTCTATTAAATTCTTGCAAATATTCCAAAATTGGGACTGCCTTGTATTTGGCCTTATTGATAGCCTCAACCGTCCTTATGCTATAAGTTTCACAAATGGCCCTTTCTGTGGCCCTCTCAACTATTACCCAAGATGCTGTCATATTAGGCCCCCAACAAAGAAACCGCGCCAAGATAGCCAAGTGTTACGCCTAGCGCGATAAATAAAAGAGTCTGAATTACTTGGTCAAGTAGTTTACGCATATATCCCCCTATTAAATCCATGCTGGTTGATTTTCTGATTTTGGCAAACTAGCCAAGAAAGAAATTACCTCATTTGGCAATTCTTTACGAAGCCAGGCAGACCCATATTTGTAAGGTTTACCCTCATGAATATAAGAATCATCCTCAAGAATGCCTAATTTCTCAAGCATCGCGCAAGCTGCCTTATATTCATAATTTGCACCGCCTAGCTTCCACGCGTTTATTGCCAATTCTTGTTTAGGGCTACCTGCAACCATGTCATTAAGATGCCATTCTGACCAAGTTTTGCGGAACTTGTTTACAAGCGATGGAGTCCAACCCTTGTTTAATTTCTTAAAATTCCACGGGTGCATATCAATCTGACCACATGAGCCTAAAGCGTTACCGCTAGGCAATGGGCCTTCAACCCCTGAAATAGACAGCTTACCGTCGTTTAATTCAATTTTGCAATAAAGGTTAGCACCTTTGGCGCGACCAATATCAACAATGCCAGGATTAACTACTTTTGCAAATGTGTTTAATGTTTCCAAGATATATTCCCCTAAATGGTTAAAAGCGAGAGAGTCCCCCGACTCCCCCGCGATAAGTTTACTGCGTTAATGTTTCTAGGGTTGATTTGTTGAAGTCGCATAAAGCCATGACATCAATCATTTTCAATACTTCATCGGTTGATAGCTTGCGGCCAGTAGTAGATAAGACCTCCAACTTCATCGCGAAGATGGTATTCATATCTAACTTGTGGCCCATTGGTGATACGCGTGTGCTGTTGTATGTATTCATAAGGTTGTTTTGGCTTTCGCCTAATCTCCATAAGGTTTAAAGGTTACTGCTACTTACTAGGACAAATGAAACTAACTACTGTGAGGGTATGTATTAAAAATTTTTAAAACGAACCCATGTATGAAATGTAACATAAATTTATATGATTACCAATTATTTTTGTAGGGAGTTTCCCTAATGGTTTTATATACAGTATCAGCGCGCTAAGTTGCCTATTTTTTAAGCAATATCAAAGTGTTATGAAGCGGCCGACATTAAACCTTATACAAACCTAGTTAAGCCATTAAATAGAGAGAGAATAAGACTATAGGGGAATACATAGAGAGTAAGACATATCTCACCCCGTTTTGTGTTGTGTGAGTCAGCTACACAGTCACTCGCCCCCTCATGGGAATTCCCCAGGGCTAAGGGTACCCCTAGATACCTTAATGCCTCTCTCTATATAGTATTGAGCCATCCCATCATCATCTACTCTTATATAAGACATAAGACCCCCAGACCTAGGGTAAACCCTAGTGTATGGATATAAAGGGTGGGAGGGGGAAATAAGTGTGAGGTAATATAGTTATAACCCACCCTGAGACGACGCCACCAAATTTCAAATTTAGAAAAAAGGCTTATCCCCTCTCTATAGGAAAATGAGACTTTCCCTCAAAATCAATATCGCATTCCTGCGTATATAGGATTTTTGAAATTTAGGGTTTATACTACTATCCATGATGAGTAACATAATCCCTTCCACGGATTTATCTCGGCCCGTAACGGAAGAAGTATTAGATGAGATACAAGCAAGGTTAGACGCAGGATGGCGCATTAGAAATGATATGCAACTCTTGTTAGACTTCACTAGGAAAGCATTACATGAAGCTAGACGCACAGTTGATAGAGGGGTTTGTCAGGGTGTTTCTTGTCCCTCGGATGGATGCAGTCAAGGCAATCCCTGCGTTTCATAGGGTTCTTTGGGATAAGTTCTGTTCAGAAGGTTCTAGAGTAGTAGTCGCTGCTCCACGTGGAACCGCCAAAACGACTGCCGTTACATTCTCTGGTACGTTAGCGTCCGCTCTCTTTCGTGACCGTGACTTCATCCTTTTAGTCTCCAAGACCGAAGGACAGGTGGCCCGATTCCTAGCCAACATCAAAACTGAGCTTCTAGTCAATGAGGAACTCAAGTCCCAGTTTGGGGTAAAGCGGTTTATCAAGGACACCGAAACCGAAGTAGTAGTTGAGTTATTAGACGGTCACCAGTTTTGTATAATAGCTAAAGGTTCTGAGCAAGAAGTCCGAGGACTACAGTGGAACGGCAAACGACCCAACCTAATCATCATTGACGATGCCGAGGGTGCTGAGCAGGTAATGAACCCCCAACGTCGTGAAAAGTTCCGTAACTGGCTGTTTAACGACTTATTCCCTTGCGGCTCAGAATACTGCAAGATACGGATGGTAGGAACCGTCCTGCACATGGACTCTGCCCTAGAACGGCTACTCAAAGATAGCCTATGGGATTCAGAACGTTTTGCAGCGCACAATGAAGACTTTACCGAGATACTATGGCCCGAAAAGCTAGGTAAAGAAAAGTTATTAGAAATACGACAATCTTATATTAACCAAGGAAACCCTGATGGATATAGCCAGGAATATCTCAATAAGCCTATTGACGCTGAAAATGCCTATTTTCATAGGGACGATTTTGTTCATAGCGATACTCCTGATTACCTTGAGTATTATGCGGCAATTGACTTTGCTATTACAAAGAAGACCAAGTCTGACTATACCGTTATTGCGGTGGCGGGCATCGACCAAGAAGGATTAGTACACGTAGTCGATATAAGACGTGGCAGGTGGGATGGTTTTGAAATTATCGAAAATATGTTTTGGATACAAGAAAAATATGAACCTAACCTATTCATAGCAGAGAAAGGGCAGATTAAACACACCCTAGATGCGTTCTTAAATGCCGAAATGGTTAAACGGGGAATGTACATTAACCTACACGCAGTCACCCCAAAGGTAGATAAAGAACAACGTGCCAAACCATTACAGGCTCGTATGAGGGCTGGTGGGGTACGGTTTAATAAGGACAAGAACTGGTACGCTGGTCTAATAGATGAAATGCTGGTATTCCCAAGAGGTCAGCACGATGACCAAGTTGATGCATTAGCTTATATTGGACTAGCTTTAGACAAGGTAACTATGGCACCGACCAAAGAAGAAATAGACGATGAAGAGTACGAAAAAGAATACGGTGGCGGTTTATTTGAAGGTCAATCAGTCTATACAGGTTACTAGACAATAAATTCTGTGTCTAGGAATAGTGTTAGGTATTGACTCTGTTACAATACTGTAGTATTTTCCTTTAAAGATTATAAGGTAAACAATGAAAATAGAAGAACTCCTGCGTTCCCCCAATATCGCTGAAGATATGGATTCAGAGGAGTTATCCTCATTAGGCTTCCGATTGATGGATGAAATCAATCTTGACTTAACTTCCCGTTTAGATTGGGAAGAGCGTAATGAGAAAGCCAGCAAGTTGGCTCTTCAAGTAGTTGAGCGTAAAACGTTCCCTTGGCCTGGTGCCTCAAATGTGAAGTTCCCATTGATTACTATTGCTGCAATGCAGTATCATAGTCGTGCGTACCCTGCATTAATCTCTAATAACGAAGTGGTCAAATGTAAGGTGTACGGTAAAGACGACGATGGCGAAATGCACAAACGTGCAGACCGCATCTCCCGTCACATGACTTACCAAGTAATGGAAGAAGATGAAGGTTGGGAAGAGAACACTGACAAGACTTTGCTGGTTCAAGCTATTGCTGGTACCGCAATCAAGAAGTCTTACTTTGACCCAGTAAAAGGTCATAATGTCTCTGAGCTTGTTCTTCCTAATGATTTCGTTGTCAATTACTATACCAAGTCAATTGCAGAATCCCCAAGAGTCTCACATAGAATTCTATTGTCAAGCAACGACTTGCACGAGCGTCAGGTACGTGGAGTATTTTTAAAAGTAGAAGACGAAGTACAACCTAGTCTTCCTAACGTCTCTATGCTTACCCAAGCTAAAGAAGACGCACAAGGTGTTCGTCAGCAATCAGGTGACCCTGATACCCCTTACGAATTTTTTGAAACTCACTTTTGGCATGACTTTGATGAAGATGGATACAAAGAGCCGTACATTGCCTACATCCGTAGAGACACTGGCAAAATCTACCGTATCGTTGCCCGTTACTTTGAAGACTCGATTGAGTACCACAACGGTGAAATTATCCGAATTAAGCCTGAACAGTACTTCACAAAGTATGGCTTTGTTCCTAGCCCAGACGGTGGCTTCTACGATTTAGGCTTTGGTGTATTGCTTGGGCCTACTAATGATTCAGTAAACACCATTGTTAACCAGTTGATTGATGCTGGTACGATGAGCGTTACTGGCGGTGGATTCTTAGGACGTGGCGTTAAGATTAAAGGTGGCGACTACACATTCAAGCCACATGAGTGGAAGCGTGTAGACAGCACGGGCGATGACTTACGTGCCAACATCTTCCCATTGCCTATCCGTGAACCTAACGGTGTGTCATTCCAGTTATTGCAACTTCTTATCAACTATGGTGAGCGTATTGCTGGTGCAACCGATATGATGACAGGCGTAAGCCCTGGTCAAAATACTCCTGCTGAGACAAGTCGTAACGTAGTAGAGCAGGGTATGAAAGTATTTAATGGTATCTACAAGCGTACTTGGAGAGCCATGAAAGAAGAATTCCAAAAGCTATATCGTCTCAACCAACTCTATCTGCCAAGTGAGCCAGTAGAGTTTGAGTACAACAACGAACTTCAATTCGTGTTGCCTGACGACTATTCTATGGATATGAAGTTAGTTAAACCTGCTGCCGACCCTAACGTTGTTTCAGATAGTCAACGTCAGATGCAAGCACAAGCCGTATTACAGTTAGCACAATCCTCTGGTGGCTTCAATATGTATGAAGTCCAAAAGCGTTACTTAGACGCACTCAAAGTAAACGCTATTGACCAAATTCTCCCTGACCCTAAAGGCCCTAACGCTATCAAGCCAGGCCCATCGGAAAAAATGCAAATCGAGAAGATGAAGAACGATGAGCGTCAGATGAATCACCAACTTAAATTTAAACTTGGTATTGCCAAGCTCATGCAAGAAGCAGAGTTACAACAAGCCAAGATTACCGAGCTACAAGCTAAAGCAGTATTGGAACTTGAACAAGCAGATGGCGTTCAATCTGGTCATGCTATAGCTATGTTAGAAGCCCAAATCGGTGCTAAGAGAGCACACGTAGATGGGATTATTAAGTCAATAGAGATGATGCAAAACTTAGATAAGGAATCAAGCAATGACGGAGCAGGAATTCAAGGAATGGAAGAGCTACCACGTAACTGAGGAATTCTTTAATTTTTTAAAGAAGGCTAAAGTTGAAACCCAAGAGGCGTGGGCTAATCGACAGTTTGTAACTGACGGGGAAAATCAGTTTGCATTGGGTGGGGTATATTCCATCAATCAAATTCTTGATTTGACTTATGAAGATATTACGGGGGTCTAATGAATACATCAGGATGGAAGCC